>Ga0066256_1001683_pt2 | contig 24872 bp, 16 predicted proteins | sample ThiBio_1000_biof_FD_87107 | JGI IMG/M metagenome (GOLD analysis project Ga0066256, IMG submission 87107) | Wastewater bioreactor microbial communities from Cape Town, South Africa - Thiocy_expt_1000_biof (version 2) | ecosystem: Engineered > Bioreactor > Thiocyanate-remediating >... | reverse complement strand
CCCCCCACCCCCCACCACCAGATCACGGTGGCGGCGTACGTCGTGTTCTTTGGCCTCATCCTGACGTGCCTGGAGTGCAACATCGCCAACCTGGCGCCCAAGTTCCGCCGCAACTTTGGCTTCATGTTCTCCTTCACCGGCCGCACCGTCTTCATCCTGTTTTGCGCCACCATGCTGTTCGCGCTCAACGTGTGGCTGGGCTGGCTGGCGGGCGTGGCCACCGCGCTGAACGGCCTGTTCAACGGCTACGTGCTGTGCGTGCACCCCGCCTTCAAGACCGGCGCGCTGTCCGCCAAGGGCGACCCGTACGGCGGCTACACGGGCGGCGACCAGGTCATGCTGGCGTACCTGCAGCGCAACCCCGCCGTCGCGTCGCGCGCCGCCGGCGCCGCCGCCTCGTTTGCCGCCGCGCACCCGGAGCACGCACTCTCCGTTGCCTCTGCCATCGGCAGCGCCAAGGCGGCGCCGCCGCCTGCCGCCGCGGATGACTAAGTTAATCTGCTGCTTGGTGGTTGTGCCACGCGGCGGGTTGTGCATTTTGAACCGTTCCCTATTCTACCGGTATTCAAAGGAAGGTGTTGGCGACGCAGCTCGGTCATCACCAGCGCCAGCTGCCGCCGCGGCCACACCTTCACCACCGCTGCCGCCACCGGTACTACTACGAGCCTGCTCGCAGAAGTAGCGGAGCGCCGCGAGCATTGCTGGCAGGCAGTGCCGCAGGCGCTCATCGTCGTCAAATGCCTCCGCCAGGTCGCTCTCCAGGGTCGGGTTCTCAACCACCTTGGCCAGGTATGTGTCACCATCCCCTAGCAGCACCCCGTTCCCCTTCGTCACGGCGCACAAGGCAAGGACGGCGCGGCCCTGCGGCGTGGTGCGCAGCTGCCGCCACGCGGCCGTGAAGCCCGGCACCTTGTCCTCCTGCCCCAGCTCCTCCATCGCCATCACAATCGAGTCGACCTCCGGCACGGCGAACACGCCGCCGGGGATGAAGCGCGCCACGAGGCGGTCCACTGCCACAACTGCCGGCGCCACTGCCATGTACCACCGTGGAGATGGGCCGCCGGGCCCGACGCAATGCAGCAACGCCCCCATTGACGGCCACTCAGACGGCACGTCGGCTTCATCCGCGTCGGCGGCATGCGGGGCAGGGCCCTGCGCACGGTAGTAACGCAGCGCCGCCTGCAACACCGGCAGGCACCCCTGGCCTTTGTACATAGACGCCAGCCCGCTCTCCAGACGCGGGTGATCGGCCGTTCGTTTATACTTCAGCAAGCCCAGCGTCACGCCGCCGCCGCACGCGGCAGCTTTGCACAGAGCAACGACGGCGCGACCGTCGGGCGTGCTGCACAGGTCGACCCACGCGGCGCGGAAGCTGCGCGCGTCGTCGTCACGCCCTAATGACACCAGCTTGTCCACCACCGCGTCATACACACCCGGGATACGCGCCGCCGCCACGTGAGGGATGTAGCGCCCTACGATGCCGCTCATTGCTGTCACAGCTGCCGCCACTGCCATGTCCCAATATGCAGGTAGAACGCCGGGTGGCGGGCCGGTGCTCAGGGACGCCACTGCTGAATACTCGGCTGCCCACTTGGTTGCCAGCGAGTCGTCCGTGTACCGGTAGGTGGTGGCGGCGGAGGGGTCGGAGACAGTGGCGTCGGCGGTGGCGTCGGTGGCACTCATCTTCATTGGGACTGGGAGCGGCGTGGACGACTGGTACCGGTACCAGTATCGGTAGGGCGCCGAGGCCGACACTGGACAGTGCGCCGGACGACTGGAGGTCACACCGTGGTCGACACTGTGCAACTACTGGTAGCCCTAGAACATGCGTTCATCCGTACCGGTATTTGGTGCCTGCTGCAACAACTGAGGGCGGTGTGTGATTTGGGAGCGGCGAGGTGGTTTGATGCCAAGCGCGATGTGGAGACTTCCAGGAACGCGAGTTCAACATGGGGCAGGCGGGTCGAGTCGGCTGCCGGAAGTGCCGGTGCCGGTGCCGGTGCAGGACACGCACAGACTACTGGACGTGTTGGCGTAGGTGCAGGTGCCGCGTACAAAGCTGGATGTGCAAGGCGTGGCTAAAGGGGCGGAAGGCGCCAGAGGCGCACCGTACCGGTATTGTCGCACGACCCGCTGGCGAGGCGGCCGCCAGGCAGCGGCTGCAGCGCAAGGACCAAGTTTGTGTGTCCTTCCAACACCACCACGGGCGCAGCGCCACCAACAGCCGCAGCTGCGGTGCCAGCAGCGCCGGCAGCAGCATTAGGGCGCGTGTCCCACACCCGAATGGTCTTGTCCCATGACCCGCTGACCAGCCGGCCGTCTGGCAGCGCAGCCAGGGACCACACTCTTTTTGTGAGCCCCTCCAGCACGCCCACGCAAGCGCGGGTGGCCACATCCCAAAGCCGCACGCACATGTCGTACGACCCGCTGGCGAGCCGGCCATCGGTTAGTACCACCAGCGCCCAAACGCTTTCTGTATGCCCTGCCAGCGTCGCAACACACTCCGCCGCGCCCACATCCCACAACCGCACCGTCTTGTCTTGCGACCCGCTGGCCAGGGCGCCGTCGGGCAGCACCGCCAGCGCGCGCGCGGCTCCTGTGTGCCCCCGCAAAGTTGCTGTCATAGCAACCGCGCAGGCCGTACCTACCGCTACCTCCCAAAACCACAGGCCGCCATCATAATTACCTGCAGCTAAACGGCCATCGCGCAGCACTGCCAATGCAAGCACCCCACTGCCACAATCAATGGTGGCGGACCGGGTGGCCGGCACATTACCCGTTTCCCACACCACAATTGCACCCACCTTTCCGTCGCCACTGCTTACGCCGGCAGCCAGTCGGCGTCCGTCGGGTAGCATCGCCAGCGCGAGCACATATTCACCATGCCCTTCCAGCACCGCAGTTGCCTCGCCGCCTCGCGCCGCGTCCCACAGTCGCACGGTGCCCTCGCGATCGCCGCTGGCAAGCCGGCCACCCGGCAACAGCGCCAAGGACCACACGGCAGTTGTAGGCCCACGCAGCTCCAGCTTGTCGTCCCACTCATATGCCAGCGGCGCATGCACTGCCAGTGACAGCACAGATGCGCGTACAGCCGCCGCCGAAGCTATCGACGCGGCAAGTGGTGCGGTAGCCGCAGCCAGCGCCGCATAAACTGCGTTTGGTAATGCAGCCGCGGACGCCGGTACATCAACCAGCTCACGTCCCCCACCACCGCCGCTTTCACCAGCCGGACCCACCCCCGCTACCGATACCGGTAACTCTGCCGCCGCCGCCGCCTCCAGCAGCGCACGGCGTACCTCCGCCATTGTCGGCCGCGACGCCTGCGCCGGCGCCCAACACGACTCCACCAGCGCCACTACGGCCGGCGGCACAACGCACTCCACAAGCGCCGCCACCGGTGGCCGCTTGCCGCTCCGCCCGCACACATGCGTCGCCATAAACTTCACCCCCTCCATCACGGTTGCCGGCGCCGCCGCCACGATTTCCGCCTCGTACGGCTGCAACCCGCTTAGCATCTGCCACGCCATGATGCCGAAGCTGTACACGTCGCTCGCTGCCGTGATACCGGCGCTGCCATCCAGCAGGGCCGGGTCCATGTACACCAGTGTGGCGCGCGCCTTGCCGCCAACGCGCCGATGCGCACTGCTGCCAAAGTCCGCCAGCTTGGCAAAAGTGTGCCGGTACGGTGACCGCCGTGTCACTGCCGTCAGGAACACGTTGCCGGGTTTCACGTCACCGTGGATGATGGACGCCGCGTGTAGGTACGCCAGCCCGCCCGCCACGTCCGCCAGCAGTTGCAGGCGTAGCATCATGTCGGCGCCGTAATGCGGGCCGTCCGGCTTCAACAGCAGCGCCGCCATCGTGCCTGCCAGCCGCTCCATCACGAGGGAGTGCGTCACGCAGCCGCCGTTGCAGTCCACAATGACGCCGTGTACCGCCACGAGATACGGGCAGGTGGCGGCCTTGTGCTGCTGTGCTACCTTCAACCACCCCTCCTCCTCGCCCGCCTCCAACACCCCCGCCTTGATGACCACCGGCTGCCCGCGCAGGCCACCTGCGTACACAAACCCAAACGCGCCGCGGCCCAGGATCACCGGGTTGCCCCGGTCGTCGCAATCCCACGTCACATCGTCGACCGTCATCGCCATGCCCGAGTACTTGTCATCCAACTTGCTGTCGCCACTTGCGGCGGCTGCCGCAGCTGCTGATGCCATTGTGTATGTGTTTCTGATGTTGTCGATTGAGTGCGGGGTGGTGTCGTAGCCTGCACTTGTTCAACCTTGTTGTGCCTCGTTGCGCTGAGCACGTTCTGCACGGCAATTGCGGTACGGTGCGTGCGTGTGAATTTGTGGCGCGGGTATTGTGCGGCATGCCGGTACCGGTAGCACGAGCGTGCACGGATTGGCGTGGCAGGTCGGGCACGAGCGGCCGCGTGGCAGCGCACCACGCAAGTTGACGCAACACGTTGGCAGGCAACGTAGGGGGTCGGACAGGTGATCGGTGCACAGCGCTGGGTACAACACATTCCGAAGAGCACCTTGTGGTCAGACACGATAGAAGGATGGAACGTTCGTAAGCACGGGCCTGGCCTGCTTGGCGTTGTCAAAGAACCTTCCGAGCCGGCGGCCCCGCCCTGGTCGGAGATCACATACCGGTACCAGGAGTGCAAACTCGCGAGCGCACGCCGGCGACACACACTCCCCGGACGAAAAGACGTACTTTCGCAGCGTAGCGTAATTGCACGGGCGTGCGCCACCCGAGTTACCGCTGTCACGACGTCAGTGCAGGATTCACGGCCCATAGGCACCCACAAAATATGCATTGCAAAATCTGGCCCGCGCCAGGCTTTGGTCCGAGTTAGCCTGGCCTGCGGCCGCATTGCCGCCACGGCGCCACAGGCACGCAGACGTGGCCGTCGCAGACGACAACGCCGGGCGCCGGCGGTGATAGTGACTACGCTAGGGTAATGAGTTGAACTGCTAAGATACTGTTCGGTGGTGAGTTTGTTGGTCGGTGGCGTCGCAGGAGGGACGTGCGACGCGCACCACGGTGCCACCACCGTACGGACGCGGCGCGCGGGGCACATCTGCCACATCATGCGAAGGTCGGTCAGTGGTCACTACTGATTGACCGCAAGCAACATCACATGTTCACACCCGGTCTCACAGCCCGGTCTCACGGCACGCAAGCAATCGACACATTCGGCAACACAAACACACACAAGCTACCGCCGCAAGCAGTGCAGGTCATACAGCGCGTCCAGCAGGGTGGCGGAGGACCACGCCTGCGAGGTGCACGAGAAACGGCACGGCGCGCCGCCCGCATTCGTCAGCTCCGGCAGACCCGCGTCCGGCGCCGTCTCCAGGTGACGACGCGCCCGCGCCGTGCGCGCCGCCATCCACCGACGCATCGCAGCATACGACGGCCACGCCGCCGCCGCACACGCCGCACACCCCGCACGGCCGCCGCCGCACACCAAACTCGTTGCACCACCACCGGTACTGCGCACCGCCGCCAGGTGCTCACGTGCGAGGCCGGGCGGGAAGGCGAGGCGCGCACGCAGGTAGTAGCCGACGGGCCACAGCCACTCGGGGCCGTTGTGGTAGTTCCAGCCACGCGCCGTGGCGCGCTCGCTCTCGTCGTCATTGTTATACACGCCGCGGTACGCCCAGTCGCGCGGGCTGAGCGTCTTCATGCCCAGCTGGCCGTCGCCCAGCAGGTGGCGCTCCAGCGTCACCAGCGCCGCGTCGGCGTGCACGGGCGGGAAGAGGTGCGGCGCCACCGCCAGCGCCACCGCCACGTTTGGCCGCACCTGGTAGTCAGGCCACCCGGCGGTGCTGCCCACCGTGTCCTTGTACATGCCGCGCGTGGACACGTAGCGCGCGTCAATGGCATGCGCGCCATCGTCGGACGGCAGCATAGGCACATAGAACGCGACGTCAAACGCGGCGGCGATGCGCCCCGCCCAGGTGGTTGCCGACACCGCCTCACCTGTTGATGAAAACACAAATGAAGTGGGCGGCACCGTGCCCGCCGCCTCCAGGCCCGCCAGCCACGCCAGCGCGCTGTACGACAGCGCCACGATTTCCACCGCCGCGCCGTCGCGCGGCGTCGCCGGCACGCCGTCCGTGCCGTGCCGCCCGCTTTCTCCCATCTTGTCCATCCAGGTGCCGCAGTTCCACACATTGCCGCCGTGCACAAACCCGGTGGCGGCGTCCACGCGCGCGCTCACGTTGAACCCCTCATCACGCATGTGCTCGTCCAGCCCGCGGCCTGCACCCCACTCCCGGAACGCAATGCCGCGCGCGTGCGCCGCCAGCGCCTCCACCAGCAGCTCCACCACGGTCCACTCACGCGCCGCCGCCGCCGCGTCGCCCACCCACCGGCCGTCGCCATCGTAGTCGGACGGGTTGTCCGACGGCCACCGGCGGCGCACCCGCGCAGACAGCACGCCGACGCCCTCTGGCGCCAGGGTGCAGTAGTCCTGCACCGCCTGCGCCCACCACCACACCGCGTCGCGGCAGTTGTAGCGCGGCCGGCTGCCGCCATCCATTAGGTTGGGCAGCAGACCGTGCCGCAGCTGCGCAGCAAACGCCAGCAGCGTGGCGCGCGCCTCCTCAAACCGGCCCGTCACCAGCAGCAGGCCGCGGAAGGCAATGAACGTGTCGCGTCCCCACGCGCGCATGAACCCCGTGGCAAAGTGCGGCACGCCTGCCGCCATGCACCCGGCATACTCGCCGCCACTCACCATCAGATGGCGTTGCGCCGTCGCCAGCAGCGGTGCAGATGCCACTGCGCCGAACAGCTGCACCGACGTCAACGCCAGCGCCGTCACAAACGGCAGCGGCGCAGCGGGGTCCACGCGCGCTTGCACCACACTACCTGCAGCTCCGGCGCCACCGCCACCGCCGCCGCCGTCTCCAACGTCATCACCGTCATCGCCGTCGTCGTCGCCGCCGCTATCCTCCTCCTCGTCGTCGTCGCCGTCGTTGGAATCGTCGCCGCCACCCGCTTCGCCGCTCAGGCCGGCTGCCGCAGCCGACACCGACACCAGGTAATGCTGGCTGTGCGTGAACGCGCCCGCCGGCAGCAGCACGCTATCCATCCGTGCCAGCGCCGCTGCCACCGCCACGTGGTACACCGCCGTCACAATGCGATCAAACCCCTGCGGCTGCAGGCCAGTCGGCAGCCGCCGCAGAATAGCAAAGTGGCGCTCCATCCACGACGCCACGCCCGCCGCGCCCGGCACGTCGCCCAGCCGCGCCACGCAGTAGTCCATCAGCCACGGGCCGCGCCGGATGTTGTCCAGCAGCGGGTGGCCCAGGTCGTTCCACTTGCGGCAGTGGCGCAGCGTCTGCGCAAACCCTGCCACGCCCGCCCACGGCAGCGCGCCCATGCCAGGCACAACGTACACGCCGCGATGCCCGCCGCTGGCGTCCCGCTCCTCGGCGTCACACCGGTACAGTACACCGTTCAGCGTGAGCAGACTGACGTCAGGATTGGTCAGCAGCGCCGCCTCCAGCTCTGACAGCGGCGGGCCAAAAAACACGCTGCCGGTGCCAGACGCAGGCGGCGGGCGAGGCACGGAACCAAAGCGCCCTATGCTGCGCGCACTACCCGGCGCCGCGTCATCGCCCGCCAGCAGCAACACCGATCCGGTGCCGCCACCGCCGGAGGACGCGCGCCGGCGCGGTGGCGTGCCATCCAGCAGCGCCGCCAGGCTTGACGTTGGATGCAGCGCGCGCGCAGGGTTGGCGTCGGGACTGGGCCCGTGCAGCGCAAACGAAATGGCTGCCACCATCGCGCGCCATTGAGGGTCAGTGACGGCGGCGGCGGCAGCGGAAGGTGCGCTGGCAGCATGTACCGGCGGCGCGATGCTCAGCGCCGCAGGCATCCCGCCGCGTGACAGAGACGGTGGGTGGTGGCCGCTGCTACTCATCAAGGCTGCCAGCGGCACCCCCGCCGCCAGCGACACAGGCGTGTCATCCAGCGCGTCGGCCGGCACCAGCCCGTCCATACCGCTCTCCATGCTGCCGCCGCCGCCGCCGGTGCCGCCACCGCCAACCACGCCGCCGCCGGACCGCGCGCTCTGTGCGCGGATGGACACGTTGCGCGGCGCCTGCAACTTGAGCACCAGCACGGCACCAGGCACAAAGGCGCGCGGCGTGAGGCGCACGCGCGTGCACACGCCAACTGCTCCGCCGCCACTGCCACCCGTCGCATCGACCTCTGTAAACGCCGCCATGCCCAGCGCGGCAGTCTCCAGCGACGACGGCGGCGGTGCCTCACCCAGGTTGTCGGTATACGCCAGCGATGACGGCAGGCCGTTGATGTAGTGCGGATGCGCATTCCACGTCGCGCCCACCGCCGTGTCCACCATGCCGCCGCCACTCACGCCGTCGCGCCACACCACGCCGTCCTCGTCCGCGGCCTCGGCGGTCGCCGTCGCTGCTGCGGCCCCCCCCAGTACTGCAGTTGACGGCGCAGACGGCGTGACCCCCAGCGGCCCAACGGGCGGCGGTGTGCCAATGGGCGCGTTGACAATCGACGGCGCTGCCGCCAGCAGCACACCCGTACCACGGCCCTCCAGCTGCACCTCTGGCAGCGGCGTCCCATCCTGCCACCCGCCCGCCGCGGCTGCCGACGGCGCGGTGCGTGCAATGAGCGCGTATGACGATGGCAGTGATGGATGACCGCGCACCACAGTCACCACCGCCGTGCCGCACGGAGCACCGACTGACGTCACGTACACCTCCGTGTGTCCCTTCGCCGCCATCTCTTGCTTCAGCAGGTTCAGCCGCCGGCGCACACGCCGCATACCCACATACAGGTCGACGCACAGCGGTACGCCGTCGCCTCCACCACTGCCGTCAAAGGGCACCAGGCAGGGCGCGCGCGAGATGCGCGCCTCATCGCTCGCGTCGTACTCCGCCGCAACGCACCCCGGCCGTGCGTACAGCCGCCAGTCCGTCACCACGCTCACGTTGTGCGGCACAAAGTCGTCGTAGCCGCGCGTGCTGCCTGTCGCGCACACGCCTATCGCCACTAGCGCCGCCGTGGCAACCGCGTCCGCGGGGTGCCGCTTGGTCGCCGGCACCTCGTTGTCGTGCGTGCAGTCAAAGAACAACGCGGGCAGCGGTGCCGGCAGCACCTCGCACACCGCCATCTCGTTCACGCCCACCAGCACACGCTGCAGGATCATGGCAGGCGCCTTGGAGGACGCGTCCAGCGGCGCCAAGTCATTGTCTGCCGCCGCCGACGCCGCACGTGGCAGCGCGTTCACGTCCAGCCCATTCACGGCACACAGCGGCGCGCGGCGGCGTGCTGTCCGCGGCGGTTGCACCGGTGGCGGCAGCAGGGCTCCGGTTGAACCGCGACCGCCGGCGGTGGCGGCGTCCAGAAGGTGCAGCTCTGGCACTGACAGCTGCGACTGCGAGCCGGTGAGCAGGCGGCGCACCAGCGGCAGGGCGCGGGAGGGCGGCAGCAGCGACTGGATGCGCGACGCAATGGTGGTGCCGCGCAGGATGGGGCGCAGGGAGCCGATGGGCGTGCCGCCGTAGCTGTACAGCGAGCGCACCATGTCGTCCGCGGACGCCGCCGCCATGGCCTCCCGCACCAAGCTGTTGATGCCGATGCGACTGACGTACTCCACGTCGCGCTCCAGGCTGCCGGTGAACAGCTCCGCGTTGACGTACAGCTGCGGGCGCACCAGGCGCGCGGCGTCAATCATGGCGGCCGCCACGTGCAGCGGCGTGCCGTGCGCGTTGTCCAGCCGCACGCTGTGGAACACCGCCGCCATGCGCTGCACGTACACGCGCATGTACCACCACAGCCACGGGCTGTCCTGCGGCGCCAGGCCGTACCGCAGCTTCACGCAGTCGCCCCAGATGACGACGTCGCGCCGCATGTACGGCGTGCTGGCGGTCACCAACGGCACGCCCACCGCGTCCGGCCGCAAGTGCGGCACGGAGTCAATTGCGGCACACAGCGCCGGCTCCAGCAGCGGCGCCGCCGACGGGTCATGTGCTGCTTCCGGGGTGGCGCCACGGCCGCCCGCCTTCCCGCCGCCTGCTGCCGCCACCGCCGCTGCCACTGCAGCGGACGCCTCGGTGGCACAGCGGCGAGCCGCGTCGCTGCCGGGCGTGGCAGCGCCACTGGTCGTCGGCACTAGCCGTGCCCACGCGGCATTGCGCAGGTGCGACAGCGGCAAGGTGCGGAACGCCTCCACCGTGCCTGCCACCTCCGCCGCCTCCTGCGCCAGCAGCTGCCAATCAGGCGGCAGGTCCCATGCCCCGAGTCCCCGTGCGGCACTCCCACCAACACCGCCGGTATGGCCGCCACCGCCGCCGCCGCCGCCGTTGCCATTGCCATTGCCGGTAGTGCCGCGCTCCCGCCGGTGTGCGCGTGGCCGCTTGATGTATGCCACCTGCGCGGTACCGGCGCGCACTAGGGCGGCGTACGCGTGTGCGGCGTCAACCGGCAGCGTGAAATCAATTTCGGGGTCGCCGTTCCAGATGAAGCCGTTGCACGCCAGTACCGACACGGCGCCATCGTGGCGCGGCACGCGCGTAAAGTAGGAGTACACCAGCGGCCGCTCCTCCTCCAGCACGCGCTTGCCCTGCCAGCTGGTCAGCCACTGGTAGTGCGCAGTGCCGGAGATGGCGCCCACCGCGGCGCCAATGTCGGCGTCGTGGCGACGGAAGAGGGTGGCGTTGACGGCGTGCGCAATGCGCTGGATGAGGTACAGCGACGGCAGGATGCCCAGGCTGCCGCTGCCGCGCCGCGCACGTGTGGCCCACTCTGCCGCGTCTGCGTCTGCCGCCGGCGCGGCGCCGGGCTCGGGCGGCAGCAGCCACGCGGCGGGGTCAATGTGGATGCCCGCCACCGTGTTCAGCGCCGCGATCACGCGCTCCAGGTCCAGGTGCACAGCAAAGCGGCTGCCGCTGCCGTCGTTGTACACGCCGCCGTCCAGCGGCTGGCGCGGCGGCTGCGGGGGCGGCGGCGGGGGCAGTACCGCCGCGGGCGTGGCCGGCACGCTGGGAGACGCAGCCGTCGGGGAGGAGACGCCCGTCACGGAGCGCAGGCTGGCCGCGCTGTGCAGCGCGCTGTGGATGGGAGTGGGCGGGCCACCCGCGCCGGCAGCCACGCTGTGGCGCTTGATGTACTGCAGCAGGGGGCGGCCCAACTGCAGCCACGAGTTGCGCCGCGCTCGCGCCACAGGCGTGGACACCAGCGAGAAGCCGCTATCACCGCCGGCGCCGCCGCTGCCGCCGCGCATGGACGGCGACGACGGCGCGCGTATCGCCGTCACAACCGGCGCGCCACCGGGAACGTCAGACACGTGCGCAGGCAGCGGCGGGCGGCCAAATGGAAACGCGCCAATGCCAACCGCCACGGCAGCCGCAGTGGAGGACAGGCGCGGAACGGGCGACTCCAGGTACACGGGCGAATCAGATGCTGCAATACTTGCAAGGTGCGGGCGCGCCACCGGCGGCGCTGCTGCTGCAACAGCAGCGGCGGCGGGTGCACCAATGGTGAAGGCGGCAGGGGACGGCGGGAAGGTGGATGTCGCGGGGGTGCCCAAGCTCATTGACGACGCGGCAGGCGAGGGGGCGCCGTGCATGCCAGCAGCCGCCGTTGCTGCCGCTGCGGTGGCGTCGTCCACCGCCACCTCAATGCGCGCCAGGGTGGCAGCGGGCAGCTGGCGGAGGCGCGTCACCGCGGCTTCTAGGGTGGGCGGCGGCGCCTGCACTGCCAGCGCGGCCGCCAGGCGGTCAGCGTCGGCGTCAGAGATGTGCACGCAGCCGTCGCCCGCGCCGTGCGCGTAGCCACGCGCGCGGTACGCCGCCAGCACGGCGGCGACGGTGGCGTGGCGGCACGACGCAATCTCGTGTAGGCGCTCCGCAGACAGCGGCGCTGGTGGCACGCCGGCGGTGTGCAGCGGCGCGGGCGGCGGCTGCGACAGGTCACCGCCCTCGCGGTTGTCGGCATCTGACAGGAGTGCGCAGGCGTCGGCGCCCAGCACAATGTCAGGGTGCAGGCCGGCGGCGGCGCCCAGCGTGCCCGCCACATCTACCACGTAAAACTCCCACAGGCGCGTGGCGGGCAGGCCCAGGCTGGGGTGGTGCTGCAGCACCTCCACGGCGGCGCGCACGGCGCCGGGCGACGCCATGGCGGGCGTCACACCCGGCACGCCGCCGCGCGCGATGGCGGCCGACACGCGCAGCACCGCCTCATCCAGCTCAAAGGCGGCGCGCAGGTGTGGGCTGTTGGACAGGCTGTAGCCCGCCTCGGGGTGCGCCGCCAGCCACGGCGACGAGGTGGCGGTGTGGTTCAGCACGATGTCCACCATGGACAGCACGCCGTGCTGCTGCTCCAGCACGCCCACCAGCCTGCGCAGCACCGCCGACTTGGCGGCCTCCACGCGTGGGTGGCTCGCCACCAGCGCCTCCACCGCGGCGCCCAGCCGCGAGCCGGGTGCCGGCAACACCGTTGGGTCGGTCGCGCTGCTAGTGTCACGCCGCAGCGCCGCCAGCACCTCGCCCGCCGCCACCGCCGCCGCGGCGCGCACGTGCGCGTTGGTGGCAAAGGTGCGGTAGTCTAGCGCGTGCTGGTTGGCAATGGAGTAGGCAGAGTGACTACCGCCTAGCGCCTGCACCGGCGTGAAGTGCAGCATGTTGTACTTGGCCGCCAGCGGCTCTGCCAGCGTGCCGCCCAGCGCGTCGGTGTCTGCAGCACCGGTGCCGTCGGCAGCGGAGGGGGACCCCATGAAGAGGCCGTCACCCAGCATGCGGCGGCTCCCCTCATGCGTGTGCCGGCACAGCCAGCCGTCGATGGGCCCCAGGCACCGCGTCAGCTGCGTCTGCAGCGTGATGCCCTCCAGCGCCAGCGGCAGCACCACCTCCTCGTACACCGGCGCTGTGGCGGTTGGTGGCGGCGCGGCGTGCGGCAGCACGGCGGCGGGGGCGGCGTCGACCCCCGCCACGAACCCCGATTTGCTGCTGCCCTTCCCAGTGACAATGGCGACGGGGGGCACGGGGGTGGAGAGGGGGCGCAGCAGGCGGCATGACAGCTGCGGCTGCACGATGAAGCGCGACACGGGCCCGCGGCGGGCGGCGGGCGGCGGCGGCACGGCAAACACGGCCTCGCGTGGGTCAGCGCCCGCGGCGGCGGCTTGCAGGCTCGTCGCGTCGGGCTTGATGAAGTTGCCTGCCCGGTTCTGCACAAGCGCGTAGGCGAGAGAAGCGCGAACGACCTGACCATATTCAACATATCCGATCGCGTTCTTGGTCCGCAGGACGAGGTTGGCGACGCCCTGGTTTCCCTCGGCCCCGGTTCCCGCCGGCCATCTGACCAAGGTGTCGGCGCCGATCTTCTCGCGCCATGCCGGGCTGGCCTTGGCGAGATAGCTTGCGAAATTGAATGTCGTCCCCGAGCCGTCAGAACGGTGGACGACGGCGATCTTAGCGTCGGGCAGCGTCAGCTCGGGATTCACCGCCTTGATCGCGGGATCCGACCAATTCCCAACCTTGCCGAGAAAGATGTCAGCAAGGAGTGCACCGGTGACCTTGATCTGTCCTGGCGCAACGCCGTCGATGTTCACGACTGGGATCACGCCACCCATGACGATCGGAAATTGACCCAGGCCGTTCCGTTCAAGCTCTGCCGGCGAGAGAGGCCGGTCCGTGGCGCCGAAATCGATGCCGCGTTGATTGATCCGCACCTCGCCGCCGAGCGAGCCGATTGGCTCGTAATCTACGCCGATGTCATGCGGGATGAAATCCGCACCATCGGTCTTTGCAACGCGATAAGCCTTGGCCCACTGCCCAATAACCGGGAAAGCAAAGGTCGAGCCGGCGCCCGTGATGAGTTCCGCCTTGGCGGGAGACATTCCGGTGAGCACCGAGATCATCGCCAGGCACAATGCCATTCGATGTTTCATTGTCGTTCCCTCGTTGGCAACGGAACGTAGTCCACCCCGCGGCCTTTAATTCGATAAGTCGGCCCCAGTCGAAATATTAGCGCAGAGTGACGCGGACATGACGGTGGCGTTCCGCGCCCATTGCCTGAGCGGCGCACTCACACTCGCGGCTTGCAATTCATCCATATTTCCAGTTATCTCGATATATGGAATCTGAATCGGTCATACTTGCTCTCGCCGCACTCGCACAGCAAACCCGCCTCGACGTGTTTCGCTTGCTGGTGAAGCACGAACCGGAGGGTATGCCCGCGGGGGAGGTGGCCCGGCTCCTTGCCGTGCCACAGAACACTATGTCGTCGCATCTCGGAATCCTGGCGCGGGCCAAGCTGGTCCGAACCGAGCGGCAGAGCCGCTCCATCATCTATCGAGCAAACCTCGAGGCGGTGCAGCGCCTCGTCACCTTCCTGCTGAACGATTGCTGCGGCGGAGCAACCGAGATCTGCGCTCCGGTCATCGAGGCGATCTCGGCCTGCTGCACTCCGTCCCCGCGTTTGGCCGGAACCAAGGAAACCGCGCCGGCCCCGGGCTGATCGGTGCCGTCGACTCTCGATCCGATCCTCCCGCCTCGCGGGGGCACGATGCTTCTATGCCGGAGCCTTTCAGATGGATGTCGTCATCTACCACAATCCGGATTGCGGAACCTCGCGGAACACGCTGGCGATGATCCGGAACGCTGGCGTCGAGCCCCACCTCATCGAGTATCTCAAAACCCCGCCCTCGCGCAGGATGGTCCGCGAGCTCATCGATCGCGCCGGCCTGACCTTGCGTGAAGCGTTGCGGGAGAAGGGAACGCCCTTCGCGGAACTCGGCCTGGGCGTCCCCTCGCTCTCCGACGAGGCGCTGCTCGACGCGATCGACGCGCATCCAATTCTTCTGAACCGGCCATTCGTGGTGACGCCGAAGGGGGTGCGGCTGTGCCGTCCGTCCGAGCGCGTGCTCGACCTGTTGCCGCCGCAGCGCGGCGAATTCCGCAAAGAGGACGGCGAGCTCGTCGTCGATGCATCCGGCCTTGTCCTCGTAGGAGCCTGAGAGCCATGTCGACCTTCGAACGTTATCTCACCCTCTGGGTTGCGCTGTGCATCGTTGTCGGCATCGCGTTCGGCCATTTCATGCCCGGCGTTTTTCACACCATCGGCGCGGCCGAGATCGCCAAGGTCAACCTGCCGGTAGCTGTGCTGATCTGGCTTATGGTCGTGCCGATGCTCCTGAAGATCGATTTTGCGGCACTTAGCGAGGTCGGGCGTCATTGGCGCGGCATCAGCGTCACGCTCTTCATCAACTGGGCGGTGAAGCCCTTCTCGATGGCGGCCCTCGGCTGGTTCTTCATCGCCTATCAGTTCCGGCCCTATCTGCCGGCGGAGCAGATCAACAGCTATATCGCGGGCCTGATCATCCTCGCCGCAGCGCCCTGCACCGCGATGGTCTTTGTCTGGTCCAACCTCACCCGCGGCGAACCCTTGTTCACGCTCAGCCAGGTCGCGCTCAACGATGCGATCATGGTGGTCGCCTTCGCGCCCATCGTCGGCCTGCTGCTCGGGCTTTCGGCAATCACGGTGCCTTGGGACACGCTCCTGCTTTCGGTCGTGCTCTATATCGTCATCCCGGTCATCGTGGCGCAGCTCGTCAGGCGCCAGATACTCGCCAGTGGCGGGCCGGCGGCGCTCGAACGTACGCTCGGCATCCTCGGTCCGATCTCGCTGGTGTCGCTACTGGCGACACTGGTGCTGCTCTTTGGCTTCCAGGGCGAGCAGATCCTGGCGCAACCGCTCATCATCGCGATGCTGGCGGTGCCGATCCTGATCCAGGTCTATTTCAACTCGGGCCTGGCCTATCTGCTCAACCGGATGACCGGCGAAGCGCATTGCGTGGCTGGCCCGTCGGCCCTGATCGGCGCGAGCAATTTCTTCGAGCTCGCCGTCGCGGCCGCGATCAGCCTGTTCGGCTTCAATTCCGGTGCAGCGCTCGCAACCGTCGTCGGCGTGCTGATCGAAGTGCCGGTCATGCTGTCGGTGGTCGCGATCGTCAATCGCAGCAAAGGCTGGTACGAGAGCGGAACTGCTGTGCGCCGCCGGGAGCAGGAAGCCGATTTGAGTGCCTCATCCGAAGCCGTAGCTCAGGCTACGCCCCGGCCCTGAGAGCTTCATTGGTCGGAAATGAGTCCTGGCCAATCTTGGGCCAGGCCTTCATCTCAGAGTCTTCGCCGACGCTGCGATCGTCTCACGCCATTTTTTCAGCAGGCGATCGCGTTCGGCCGGAGAGCCGTATCTGACGAAATCGTAGTCGATCAGTTTGGAATCCACGAGATTCCGCGCCTGCGGCGAGACCTGCGCCGACCGATTCGACGGGATCTGATTAGCTTTCGCCTTCAGAGCAATCTCCTGCGCCTCGCGCGAGAGAGCCCAGTCATACCACATCTCGGCATTGATGATGTTCCTGGCACCCTTGATGATCGACATCGAACCGATCTCGTAGCCGGTACCCTCGCATGGGGCGACGAGCTTGAGCGGAGCGCCGCCGACGGGGACGGCGCCGGGTAGGAAGGCGACTTCCACCGGCGCTTCACCTGCTCGCGCACGACCACGCGGATCTGAGGGCACGCCGCGCTGGTGGACGTTCCCATGCAGGGCGCCGAGATATTCGAACGCCCACTCTTCACCCATGAGCTGCACCAGCGTTGCCATCATCGCATAGGAGGCCGCCGAACCTGGCTCGGCCATCTGCACCTTGCCCTTGAGTCCCGGCTTGACCAGGTCCGACCAGCATCTCGGCTCCGGGGCCTCGCGGTCCGAGAGCAGACTCGTGTTCAAGCGATAGCCGAGGATCTCGGCAGAGATGCCGACCGACCGGAAGTCGGACTGGTTGGCAAAGCTGACCGCCCAGCTGTGGAGCTGCCAGAGCATCGGCGACTGATACGGCTCGGTCAGGTCGCCTGCAGCGGCCTCCAGATGCAGGGCGCCCTCGCCTCCCCACCAGACATCGCCGTGGGGATCGTCGGCTTCCGCGCGCATCTGCGCCAGCATCTCGCCTGATGATTTCCGGGTCACCGAGATGTTGACGCCAGTTTTGGCCTTGAACGCTTGTGCCATCGCGCTGCACAAGTGCTCATTCGCTGAACAGTAGACGGCAAGGTTGCCACGCCTCGGCGTAGATGACGCGGCCGAGGCGATCAGGCCGGCAATTGCGATAGCAACCAGGCGCATGCGCATTGCGCTCTCCCGCGTTGATTCTCGGCTCTGTCGAGTTCCTTGTCGTCGTGCTCCGCTAGATGATCGCGTGCCGGATTCTCGCCGAGATCCATTCGCTGATGACCACGGTGACGAGGATCACGATCAGGATCAGCGTCACCTGCGGCCAGGCCAGGACATTCATCGAGCTCTCAAGATTCAGGCCGATACCACCGGCGCCGACGAGGCCGAGCACCGTCGCCTCACGGATATTGATGTCCCACCGGAACACGCAGATGCCGGCGAAGGCGGGCGTGATCTGAGGCCAAACGCCCCAGGCGAGAACTTGCGGCGGCGACGCGCCTGTAGCCCGGATCGCCTCGACGGGCTCCGGCCTTCTTCCCTCGATCGGTTCGGGGGGGTGCTTGGGGAGGAACCCGACGGGGGGAGGCGCTCCGGAAAAACCCCGGGCGAGCCCGCCCGGCCCCAGGCTCGCCACCAGAACCAGCGCCAAGATAACCGCATTGAGCGGGCGCGGCGGGACGATGACCAGCAGGGCGGGGGGTCGTAGGGGGGCGCCGCCGGGGGGGGTGTGGCGCGCGGGGAGAAGGGCGATCGGAACCGCCATGACGATGGCGAGCAACGTCCCGAGCGTCGCCATGTTCAGCGTGTCCCAAAGCGGCTTCCAGAGCGCACCGAGATAGGACCAGCGCGGCGGCAACATCCGTGATGCGATGTCGCCTGCCTGGCGCGGCGCATCCGAGACGAAGGCCCAGATCGTGTCCTGGGTCATGACCCGCCAGGCGACGGCGACGATCAGAACAAGGCTCGCCCAACCGAGAAAATGCAGCCACTCGGCTCGGCTTGTTCTGCGCCGCCAGATCTTGGTGCCATCGGCTGTCGATTGCACCGGCATCACTGCACCTTCGCCCGGATGAAGCCGGAAGCGTATTCGCAGGCGAGGACGATGCCGATGATGACCAGCAGGATCGCGGCCGCGCTGTCGAACTCGTAGCGGTCCATGGCGGTGTTGAGGGTCGCACCAATGCCCCCGGCGCCGACGATCCCCACCACGGCGGATTCGCGGAAGTTGATGTCGACGCGATACATCGACAGCCCGATCAGCCGCGGCGCTACCTGAGGCAGCACGGCATACGCCAGGACCTGCCACCAGCCGGCTCCGGTCGCGCGGATTGCTTCGAGCGGCGCCGGGTCAATATCCTCGATGTCCTCGGCGAGTAGCTTCGCGAGAAAGCCTATCGTTGCGAAGGTCAGGGTCAGGAAGCCCGCGAACGGTCCGAACCCGAAGAGCACGACAAGCAGGATCGCGATGATCACCTCCTGCATGCTGCGCGAGACGGCGATGAAGGCGCGGCAGAACGCATAGATGGGCAGCGGAGCGATGTTGCGAGCTGCGCCGAGTCCAAAGGGGATCGAAATCAGGATGCCGACCGCGGTCGAGGTGATCGTCATCGTGATGCTCTCAAGGAGCCCCGTGACGATGTCGCCCCAGCGCGAGGCGAAGTCCGGCTGAAGGAAGCCCGCAAGGAGGCGCCCCGACCGGACGAGCCCTTCTGAGATCCGCGCCCAGTTCACGTCGATCGTGGTCAGCGCGAAGGCGAGATAAAGCGCAAGCGCACCGTAGATTGCATAACGCAGGCGCCAATTGGCGATCAGCGGCGGCGGAGCCCAATGGCGAGCGACGGTGCTCATAGGGCGAGCGCCAATTCGGAAGCGGGAACGTCGGCATCCGCCCCGTCGGCCTCATCGGCCTTGCGGATGGTCGCCGCCCAATCCTCTTCCCCATAGATCTCGGTGAGCACCGCCGGCGTGAGCCTATCGGGCGCTCCGTCGAACACCACTTTGCCCCTGCGCAGCCCGACGATGCGCTGCACGAACATCTGCGCGAGGGCGACGTCGTGAATGTTGACGATCGCGGCGAGTTGGCGCTCGGCGCAGACTTCGACGATGAGGCGCATGATCTGGCGCGATGTCTTTGGATCTAGGCTTGCGGTCGGCTCGTCGACCAGAAGCAGATCCGGCTCCTGGACGACGGCCCGGGCGATCCCGACGCGCTGGCGCTGGCCGCCCGACAAGGCATCCGCGCGCTTGTCGACGTGCTCCGTCAATCCGACGCGATCGAGCACTGCAAAGGCGCGGTCAATATCGGCTTGCGGAAAGCGCCGGAGGAACGAGCGCCAGAAGCCGACATAGCCGAGCCGGCCGGACAGGACGTTCTCCATGACCGTCAGGCGATCGACCAGCGCATATTCCTGGAAGATCATCCCCATCCGCCGGCGCGCCTGGCTCAGGCCAGAGCGCGACAGCGCCGTGAGGTCGGTATTGCCGAGGCGCACGCGTCCCTCGCTCGGCTCGACCAGGCGATTGACGCACCGGATCAGCGAGGACTTGCCCGCGCCGGACGGGCCGATCAAGCCGACAACCTGGCCGGAGGGGATGGACAGGCTGACCTTATCGATCGCGAGATCGCCTGTGGCATAGCGCTTGGTGAGGGTTTCGATGACGAGCATGACAACTCCGGCCGCCTCCGGCCGCGCCTTGCGCGCGACCGGACATCGGCAAGTCGGGATTCACTTGCAGGCGTAGCTGACGTTCATCGCCTTATCGATCTGGCGAACCACTTCCCAATGGCTCTTGAAGGTGATCGGCAGGAATTTCTCCTGTGGCGGCTCCGACTTCTCGAACTCCTTCAGGAGCTCACTGCCTTCCCAGTTGAAGGTGAAGAACGCCTCCTTGATCTTCGCGGCGAGCTCCGGCTTCAGATTGTAGACATAGCCGTAGCCGGTGGTTGGGAAGGTCTGCGACTTGTAGATCACCTTGGTCGCATCGGCCTTGATCACGTTGCGGGCGATCATGCGCGCCTTGACCGAGTTGGCGATCGCCGCGGCCGGATAGTCCTTGTTGGCGACGCCGACGATCGAGTTGTCATGCTTGCCCGAGAAGACCGGCTCGTAGTCCTTGCCCGCCTGCATCTTGAACTCCTGCGCCAGCAGAGCGGACGGCGGCCTGAAGGCGGAGTTCGGGGGCTTCGGGGTGGAGGCCCTCTTCCTGGCCCTGATGTCCTCGATCTTCTCGATGCCGGACCCCGGATAGGTGATGATCTCCATCTCGTAGCCGAACTCGTCCTTCTTCGAGGCCATCATGGCGAAGGGCACGAAGCCGGCGCAGGCGACGGCAATCGGATTGGAGCCCGTGTTGAAGCCAGCCACGTGCAGACGGCCGGCGCGCATCGCCTCGATTTGGGCAGCATTGCTCTGGACCGGGAAGAACTGGACGCGCTTACCGGTCACCTTCTCCATGTGCTTGAGAAAGCCGTCCCAGACCTTGGCGTAGACGGCCGGATCCTCGACCGGCGTATAGGAGAAGATCAGGGTCGGCGGATCGATCAGCTCGGCCGGATTGGTCGGGGCATCGGCGACCATGTCGCCGTCGGCATCCTTGAAGCGAGTGTCGAGCGCCGACGCGCCATAGTTGCCAAGGCCCAAGGCCAGGGCCGTCGCGCCTGCCAGCGCCATCGTCTTCCAAAAGGTCATGTGTCGGCTCCCTGAAATGCGAGCCCGACCTATCCCGACGCGAAATGACAGCTATATGACATGTCGGCATATGCCGACGTCTAGACGGAAAGTTTTAGCGATATATCGAATTTGTCATCCAACTGTCATAGAGCGCTCCTAGCAAACGACACGCGGTGAGCTGAGCCCGGCCGGGCAACGGCGGCTTCCAGCCCGGGACGGCCCGGCCCTGCGGCGGCGCGCGGCATCCCGCGAATGAATTCCATCAAACGGTTGGAGCGACCCATGATCAGAACCCCTCTTCTCTCAGCCTTAGCAATCGCGCTGCTTTCGAGCTCGGCGATGGCCCAGACCAAGACGATCGCCATCGACGGCTCCAGCACTGTCTTCCCGGTCTCGGAGGCCTTCGCGGAGGAGTTTCAGAAGTCGACCAAGGGCGCTGTGCGCGTCACCGTCGGCGTGTCGGGCACCGGCGGCGGCTTCAAGAAGTTCTGCCGCGGCGAGACCGATATCTCGAACGGCTCGCGCCCGATCCTGCGCCAGGAAATGGACGAGTGCGCCAAGAACGGCGTCCAGTTCATCGAGATGCCGATCGCGTTCGACGCCCTGACGGTCGCCGTCAGCCCGAAGAACGCCTTCCTCGAATGCATCACGGTCGCCGAGCTCAAGAAGATCTGGGAGCCGGCTGCCCAGGGCAAAGTGATGAACTTCAGCGACGTCAAGGCCGGTTGGCCGAACAAGAAGATGTCGCTCTTCGGCGCCGGCTCCGACTCCGGCACGTTCGACTATTTCACCGAAGCCGTGAACGGAAAGGCCAAGGCGACGCGTCCGGACTTCACCGCCAGCGAGGACGACAACGTCCTGGTACAGGGCATCGAGCGTGACGAGAACTCGCTCGGCTACATCCCTTACGCCTATTACGAACCCCACAAGGCGCAGCTGAAGGCGGTTGCGATCGACGAAGGTAAGGGCAAGGGCTGCGTGAAGCCGTCGCTCGAAGCGGTCACGGCCGGCAGCTACAACCCGCTCGCGCGTCCGCTCTTCATCTATGTCAGCGCCAAATCCGCCGACAAGCCCGAGGTCAAGGACTATGTCGACTTCATCATGACCAAGGGCGCCCCGCTGGTGGCCGAGGTGAAGTATCTGCCGCTGCCTGCCGCGGCCTATGCGACCGCACTCGGTCACTTCAAGAGCAAGCGCCTCGGAACCGTGTTCGGCGGCGTGCCAGAGGTCGGCGTCTCGGTCGACGAGCTGATGAAGCGCGACGCGAAGCACTGACGCTGGCGCCTTGATTGCGGGGGGCGCTCCGGCGCCCCTCCCCTTACTGCCATTCCGACCGGAGGCGGACCATGCCATCAGCCCTGACTGCGGGCGAGCGCAGGGCGCAGAAGCTGCGCGAGAAGATCATCGAGGGCTTTCTATTCCTCGCGGCAGCCTCGTCCGTCTTCGTCACGCTCGCGATCGTCGCGGTGCTCGTCTATGAATCGATCGGCTTCTTCCGTGTCGTTCCGCTGACCGAATTCCTGTTCGGCACGACCTGGACGCCGCTCTTCGCCGATCCGAAATTCGGCATTCTCCCGCTTCTCGGCGGCACGCTCCTGAGCACGTTCGTTGCTCTGGTCTTCGTCGCGCCGGTCGGCCTGATCACGGCGATCTATCTCAGCGAATTTGCATCCCCGCGCGCCCGCGAGATCATCAAGCCGATCCTCGAGATGCTGAGCGGCGTGCCGACTGTGATCTACGGCTTCTTCGCTCTGCTGTTCGTGACGCCGATCCTGCAGAGGATCGTGCCAGGCCTACCCGGCTTCAACATTCTGAGCGCGGGGCTGGTCATCGGCATCATGATCATTCCCTACGTCGCCTCGCTTTCGGAGGACGCAATGCGGGCCGTCCCGCAAGCGCTGCGCGATGGCTCCTACGCGCTCGGCGCGACACGGTTGGAGACGGCCTTCCGGGTGGTCCTGCCTGCTGCGACCTCAGGCGTCGCAGCCGCCTTCATCCTGGGCATGTCGCGGGCCGTCGGTGAGACCATGGTCGTCGCGATCGCGGCTGGACAGCAGCCAAATCTGACATTCGACCCGCGCGAACCTGCCGCGACGATCACGGCCTACATCGTCCAGGTCGCCCTTGGCGACCTGCCTCATGGCAGTATCGGCTACCAGACGATCTTCGCCGCCGGTCTCATGCTTCTGCTGCTCACGCTGGTCTTCAACATCGCCGGCTTCTGGCTGCGTGGTAAATTCCGGGAGGCCTATTGATGTCGGTCGCGGCAACCATGGGCGACGTCGCCCTCGACGTCAGCGCAGCGTCCGATCGGGTCCGCCGCCGGCGGCGCCGCGAGGTGATCTTCATCGGCATCGGACTGTTCGCTACCTCGATCGGCCTCGTCGCGCTCGCCGCGCTGGTGCTCGATTTGGCGATGAACGGCCTCGCCCGCATCGACATCGACTTCCTCACCAACTTCCCGTCGAGACGCGCGAGCCAAGCCGGCATCCTCTCGGCTTGGGTCGGCTCGCTGCTCGTCATCATCGTCACCGGCCTGATCGGGATCCCGCTCGGTATCGCTGCCGGCATCTATCTCGAGGAATATGCGCCGAGGAACTGGCTGACCAACATCATCGAGATCAATGTCAGCAATCTCGCCGGCGTGCCCTCGATCGTCTACGGATTGCTGGCGCTCGGCCTGTTCGTCTATGGCTTCGGCACCGGACGCAGCATCTTCACTGCCGGCCTCACCCTCGCTCTCCTCATCCTGCCGATCATCATCGTCTCGACCCGGGAATCGATCCGGGCCGTGCCCTGGAGCCTGCGCGAAGCCGCCTACGGCATCGGCGCGACGAAGTGGCAAGTGACACGCGATCACGTGCTGCCGGCGGCCATTCCCGGCGTGCTGACCGGTGTGATCATCGGCATCTCGCGGGCGATCGGCGAGACGGCGCCGCTGATCACCATCGGTGCCCTCTCCTTCATCGCTTTCCTGCCGCCGGCGCCGGTCACGAGCTCGTTCCCCTTCATCTCCTTCGATTGGCTGTTCGAGGGTTTCACGGTGCTCCCGATCCAGGCCTTCAATTGGGTCTCGCGGCCTGGTCACGACTTTCAGGCCAATGCCGCTGCGGCGGGCCTGGTGCTGATGACCATCACGCTGCTGCTGAACGGCGTCGCGATCTACTTCCGCTACCGGCTTCGCCAGAAATTGAAGTGGTGGCGCTTGTGAATCTTCCGCAACCCGGCCCTCAGCCGCCCCCGCCGGAGGCCCCCGGGAACCCCGTCAGCAAGCTCGACAGGCCCGCCATGAAGGTGGGAAACCCCGACACCCTCCATGGCGTCCGGCCCAAGATCGTTGCGAAGTCGGTCAGCGTCCACTACGCCGAAAAGCAGGCGCTGTTCGACGTCTCGGTCGAGATCCCGGAGAAGGCCGTGACAGCCTTCATCGGCCCGTCCGGCTGTGGGAAGTCGACCTTCCTGCGCTGCATCAACCGGATGAATGACACGATATCCAGCGCACGCGTCACCGGTCGCATCGAAATCGACGGCACCGACGTCAACGCGAAGGCGGTCGACCCCGTGCAGTTACGGGCGCGCGTCGGGATGGTCTTCCAGAAGCCCAATCCCTTCCCGAAATCGATCTATGACAACATCACCTATGGTCCGCGCATCCACGGCCTGGCGCGAACCAAGGCCGATTTCGATGAGATCGTGGAGACCAGCTTGCGGAAGGCCTCGCTCTTCGACGAGGTGAAGGACCGGCTTCATGACGCGGGCACCGGTCTATCGGGCGGTCAGCAGCAGCGCCTTTGCATCGCACGCGCCATCGCGGTCAATCCCGAGATCATCCTGATGGACGAGCCTTGCTCCGCGCTCGATCCGATCGCCACTGCGCGTATCGAAGAGCTGATCGACGAGCTGCGTAAGAACTTCACGATCGTCATCGTCACGCACTCGATGAGCCAAGCCGCGCGCGTGTCGCAGCGGACAGCATTCTTCCACCTCGGCGTCCTGGTTGAGGTTGGCGAAACCGACAAGATCTTCACGACGCCCACGGACAACCGCACGCGCGACTACATCACCGGTCGCTTCGGCTGACCGGCGCCGTCGTCGCAATCGTCCCGATCAGGAAATCACGATGACCGAGCACATCGTCCGCTCCTACGACGCCGATCTCGAAGGTCTGCGCCGCAGCCTCGCCGAGATGGC
>Ga0066256_1001947_pt1 | contig 24895 bp, 12 predicted proteins | sample ThiBio_1000_biof_FD_87107 | JGI IMG/M metagenome (GOLD analysis project Ga0066256, IMG submission 87107) | Wastewater bioreactor microbial communities from Cape Town, South Africa - Thiocy_expt_1000_biof (version 2) | ecosystem: Engineered > Bioreactor > Thiocyanate-remediating >... | reverse complement strand
CGGAAAGAGGATGGACACTGGCTCTGGCGGGGGCATCGGCCCCAGGTGCGCCCGCAGCGCAGTCAGGTGTTCCGGGGGGGGGGCGGTGACAACGACGGCCGGTGTTGGCTCAGCAGTCGCACTCTCCTCGTCGTCGCTGTACTTTGATTCATCAGCGCCGTCGTCCACTGCTGCTGCCACCGCGTCTGCGGGCGCTGCCTCTTTCGATTCGACTGCGGCGTCGCCTGCCGCAGGCGCACCGCCTTCTGCTGCGGCCTCCTCCTCCGACGATGGGGCAGCCACCGGCTCCTCCGAATCGGCGGCAGGTAGCGCTGCCTCTGGTGCTGACGCGGGTGCAGCGTCATGCGCATCTGACACAGGCGCAGCATCGGCAGGGGCATGGTCGTGCTCCGTTGCGTCTGCAGCTGCCGGCGCAGGCGCGTCATCATGCGCATGCGGCGGCGCCGCGGCGGGGTCGTCACTGTGGTGGTGGTCCTCCTCACGTGCGGGCGCGGCTGCCGGCTCATGCGCAGCTGTAGGATGCCCTGCTGCCTCCTCAGTAGCATGTTCCTTGGCGTCGCCATGCGCTGGCGCAGCGGTGGCGTCAGCACCCTCTGCTGGCGCTGCCGCTGATGGCTCCTCCACTGACTCCGCGGCTGCCTCCACTGCCGGCACGGCGGCGTCATGCTGTGTCCCCGCCGCTTCTGGCGCCACTTCGGGTGCTGCTACTGGCGCCGCCGCTGGGGCGGCGTCATGCGTCGGCGCCGGGGCAGCGTCATGTGCTGCTGCTGGGGCGGCGTCATGCGCATGAGCTGGCGCTGGGTCGTCGCCTGTGTGGGGGGCAGTAGGTGGAGCAGGCGGCGCATCGGTGTGCGGCGGCACCTCGGCGTGCGGTGCGACAGCAGGTGGCGCTGCATCCACATGATGTGGCCCAGTCTCATGTGCCGCCTCATTGGCGTGTGTCACTGGGGCGCCCTCCTCCTCTGTCGCGCCAGCGGCTGCCTTTCCATCATGTGCAGTCGGCGGCGCAGGTTCTGTCGCTTGCCCTGCCGCCGCGCCATCTCCTGCCGGCGGCTCCATTGCAGCTCCCTCAAGCGGCGCAACCCGCACCACACACTACCACTACCTTGCCTTTAGTTTGCCGCCGTGTGTGTGACGCACCGACGGCGCTGATGATAGATGACAGCGGTAGTGTGTTGTGCACAACAGCTGTCGGACTGTGACACGTGTATTGTTGTCAACTTGTTGAGTACGCCAGCGTTCTGACCGTGCGCACGCCGCTGAAACCTACGCCAAATACCAGAAATGCATGTAGTACAACACGGACACAAATAATAATGACCGCCAGGGGTGCCGGCGCCGGCGTGTGCACTGTGCACCTCTCCCGGACCCGCTGCTGCTGCCCTGCCACGACGGCCGTAACGGAAATACCCGCCCTGCCGCCCGCCAAATTCAAGTCCGCGGGCATCGACACCCTGCGCAAGAAGCCACGTGGCCTGGCCCTGGCGGTAGGGCGCTGCGCAACTGCAGTGCCGCTGCCGATGCAGCACTACAAATAATGGCGCATCCCGCACGCGCGCAATTATTGAATAAGGGCAACAGGTGTCAACGTCGCACTGGCAACCACAGGATTGCGCACATAATGGCGGTGGCAGAGGCGCGCGGTGACAGTGGCGCAGTCAAGGTGGCAATGGTGGTGTGCCACAGCCTGGCACGCCACGCTGCCGCAACGCACACGACGGTGCGGACGAAGCAGCGCACACCTGGTGCCGCAGCAACGGCGACCGGCATGGTTATGAGAGTGCAGGCGTTGCGCGCTGCCGCAGGTGCGTTAGCGTGTTGTTTCTCCATGTGTGCGTTGGCGCCCTACCGTCGACCTCCCACCGCCCTTCTGCGCCCCCCACCCCCACCCCAAAAATGCAGCCGCCACGCTGCTGGCGCGGCAGGCACGCCTGTGCAACGACGCACTGACGCCGCTGCAGGTGGTGGTGCTGCAGTTGGTGGCGCAAGAGGCGGCCGGCGAGCTGCCAAGCTTGCCGCCGCCGAGTGCGGTGCTGACGCGTCCTGACGGGGGGCGGCGGCTGACGCTGGGGACGGCAGAGCACGCAGCGGCGCTGGTGGCGCAGTTGACGCGTACGGTGATGGCGGCGGTGGTGGCGGCAGCGGCGGCGGCGGGCGGACTGGCGGATGTGGCGGCGTTTGCACGGCGCCTGGCTGCCGCAGCGCAGGCGGCAGCGCTGCTCACCGCTGCACCCATCGCAAAGGGCACCACCGCTGCCACCCGGCTGCTGACGCCGTTTGTTGCCGTCACAGCGGCGGTGGCAGACGCGGCAGCGGTGGTGCCGCCCGCCGCCGTCCCTGCGGTCTTGCGTCTGGGCGCTGCGTTGGCGCAAGCAAACGACTACGCGCTGGCGGCCGCGACGGCGGCAGCGACGGCCGCGATAGAAGCGTCAGCGGCATGCAGCAGTGACGCAGTGGCACCGCCCGGCGCCGCTGCGGTGGCAGCCAGCTGGGCAGCCGCGCCGCACGCCCAGCTGCATGCTGCATGTGCGGCGGTGTGGGCGTCCGGCGCACTGGCGGCCGCCCTGCGGCGTTCCACCGGCGTCACCCACGCTGCCGCTGCTGCTGCTGCTGCTGACCTGGTTGCTGCGCTGACGGTGCCCGTCCTGTAGCCACGCGCGCGCGCACATACATTGAACGCACACAAACACAAATGACAAGACTTGGCTGCACGACTAAACTCGCGTGCGCGCACTACTTGGCCTTGTCGCCGCCCTTCTCGCCCTTGGCCGGCGGCGCCGGCACCGGCAGCGGGTCAAACCCGGTGTACCCGTACGCATCAATGTACGCCGCCTGCTGTGCCGCCAGCATCAGGCCGACGGGCGTGTGCTGCAGCGTGGTGCCCCACGCCTCGTACGCCAGGTAGCCTTCCGACGCCGCAGCGGCAGGCGACTGCGGCCCGCCCTTGCTCGCCGCCGCCGCCGGCGGTGGTGCGGGTGCCGCGGCAGGAGCAGCGGCGCGCGGCGCCGGGGCGGCAGCCGCCGCCTTTGGTGCCGCCGCTGGTGCGGGTGCAGGCGTTGGTGCAGGTGCAGGTGCAGGTGCAGGTGCGGCAGGGGCAGGTGCCGCGGCCTTTGGTGGTGCCGCCGCTGGTGCAGCAGCAGGTGCTGCCGCCGCAGCCGCCGGCTCCACGTACGACGCAAACGCCGCCACGTCCTTGGGGTTGTCCACCGTGATGGCAATGATCTCACCAACCGCCACGTCTGCCGTGCCCTCTGGCTTCAGGATCTTGGCCAGCACGCAGTCATCCGTCACCTCAAACGCCACAGTTGCCTGCATGAGTGGAATCGAGGTGGATGCGGTGTGGATGCCACTGAGGCTGCGCCTGCGTCTGCTTACGCACGCGCTGATGCGCCGCGCCGCACCAGTTCACGCCACCCCTCTCAACCCACCCACGCACCTTGTCCGTCTCCACCTCTGCAATGGCGTCGCCCGCCTTGATGGTGTCGCCCTCCTTCTTGTCCCACTTGGCGATCGTGCCCGACGTCATCGTCTGCGGGGTATGTTATGTTGGGTGTGAGTGGCATGGTGTGGCTACTCGACTGGAGTACGCAGACACGCTTGTGTGGCACGCGCCACGTACCGGTGACAGGGCGGGCATGGCGAGCTTGGTGTGCGGCGGGAGTGCCGCCATGGTGCGCCGCTGTGCCGCCGCCGCCGCCGCGGCTGGGAGGTAGCCGCTCGTCGCCGCTGCCACTGCCGGCGCCGCCTGCCCACGCAGCGCCGCACCCGCCACACCCAGCGCCGTGCGTGCCAGCATTGTGGCCGTTGGAGGCAGGGGGATAGGCGAGGGTGAAAGGGAATGTGGTTGAGTGAGAGGGAGTGAGCGAGAGGGTGTCGTGGCTATCAGTAGTGGTGCTGTGTTCGCACAACAAATATGCGTAATTAGGTTTGTAAACGGATCAATAAGCAATGGGAATCGACCACACCATCATACTGAACTTCCCGCATCGTTTACAATTACACCCGCGCAGCTGCTTATCCTTATCACCTTGTTGCAGTGGCGTGGCAGTGGTGGCACTTACCGTGCTCTCTCTCGACGCCTACTCGCTTTCTCTTGCCGCCTACTGCTTGCTCTCTTGCTGCCTACTGCGCTGCACCTGGCCGTCGACAGCCTGAGCATGGCAGCGGTGCGGTGCGCGATGGGCATAACGGCCGCGGCCACGGTGCCAACTTGCCATGGTGCAAAAGGGTGGTGGGTGTGTTAGCGGCACGGGCAACATGAGTGTGTGGGTAAATTTAGGTGTCTAGGTACTTCTTTCATTGTGGATGCACGAAGTTTTGATGCGAATTGCAACAAATTGTTATCACACACGCGGCACGCACGTCGCACAACGTCACCTCATCATCACTCTGGTGCCACCATGGCGACGCTGACGGCGGGACCGCGGGGCGGGGCGCCGCCGTTGCGGGTTGTGGTCACGCCTGCGATAACGGTAGACACGCGTGGCGGCAGTGCCTCCAGTGCCACCAGTGCTACCAGCGCCACCAGCGTCGGCAGCGGCGGGTCACCAATCGCAACCGCGATAGCGTCAACGGCGGCGGCGTCGGCGACCGCAGGCGTGGGGACCGTGGCGTGGGATGAGGGCGTGCTGGCGCGCATGGCGGCGGAGGTGGATGCCGGCGTGGCGGCGCAGTCGCTGGCGGTGTTGGTGGAAACCACGGCGCGCACGCTGCAGGCGACGATGCGCGACGCGGCGCGTGTGCGGAACGCCGCAGGGGCCGCGGAGATTGCGGCGACGGACCCCCGCATGCCGTACGATGCAGCAGCCACACGGCTGCGCCACGATGCGCTGGATCGACTGGAGGCAGCCATCGGGTTCACGCTGCTGGCTGCCGCGGCAGTGGGTGCCATCCGAGGCGCCGCTGCCGCCGCTGCCGTCACCGCTGCCAATACCACCACAGCTGCCCGACCTGTCGCCCCCGCCCCCGCCGCCCCTGCCCCGCCGCTGCCCGATACCGACCCGCTGGCGGCGCTGGTGGCGACGCTGGGGGTGGTGGAGGAGGGCGGGTCGGATGACGACGACGGCAGCGGTAGCGGTGGCGGCAGCGGCGGAGGGAGCGGGTTGTGGCGAGGCGCCATTGCCGCCTCAGCAGCGGCGCCCACCGTGGCGCCGCCACCCGCGCTGGCATCCCCACCTACTGGCGGGATGGGGGCGCGGGCGCAAGCTGGCGGGAGCGTGGGGCGGCCAGGCCGCAGCTTGGTGGCGTCGCCACAACGAGCGGCTGGCGCTGATCCCGCGCTGTCCGTTGCGAAGGCCGCCCTAGCACGCGCTCACCACGCCAGTGTGTCAGCGCGCACGGTGGGCAGCCAGCGCACCTGGAATGACGCTGGCAATGGCGTTGTCAGCAGCGTGCCGGGCGCCGCCGTGCTCAACACGCTGCATGCCATGGGCACGCGCCTGTGGGTAAACTACGCGACGCTGGCAAAGCGTGCGCGCGCTCGCGGCACCCTGCTGCCGTCCGCGCATGACTTGTTCATGGATGGCATCCGGTTCCGGGCAGCGGGCAGCGGCAGCGGTGGCGGCGGCGGCGGGGGTGGCAGCGGTGATGCGGGACTGGGCGCACCAGGCCACACCGCCAGCATGTTGTTGGACGGCCCGGGGGCGGGAGCCGGGGGTGAGGGTGCAGGCGCGCCGCGTCGCGCGGGGCTGGCAGCAACTATGATGGGCGCACTGGTGCGTGACGGTAAGACAATGGCACCCGGGCTGGCGTCGCTGGCGCGCACGCGGTCCATGCATCGCGCGCCAGACGCAGCGGTGGCGGCTGCAGCCGGGTCACCGGCAGAGGGCACGACGCCAGACCTACCACGAACCCGCTCCCGGCGCGTCAGTGTCGGTACGCCGCATGGTAGCGGCGGCGCCGGTAGCAGCCTGGGCAGCGGTGATAATACTGGTCCAGCGACGTCGTCGTCTATGCGCGGCGTGGGCGGCACGGTGCGCGCGGTGTCGACGTTGAAGCGGCTGGGGTCCATGACGGGCGGCGCCAGTGCGCTGCCCAATGGCCAGCGCAGCGCCTCCGGCTTGCGCACGCTGTCTGCGTTTGGCAGCCCTGGCGTCCTGCCGGCGGGCGGCATCTCCATGACAGCCTTCCTGGCAGCGTCCGCCACCGCGTCCACCGGCACCGTCAGCTACGTGTCGTCGGTGGAGCCGTTGCCGGGCAGCGTGGCGGCAGAGTGCCTGTTTGTGGTCATGCAGGTGGCGCGGTGGGACGCCATCCTGCGCCGGCTGTGGCGCCTGACCACGCGCGCCGCCGTGTACCGTCGCCGCCTGGTGTACCTGCTCATGCTGGACCGCGTGGACTCGGAGGCCAAGGTGCAGCAGCGCATGGTGGACATGCTGGCCAAGCTGCACGGCCCGCGCGCCGCCGCTGACGCCACCCTGGCGCTCATCCGCTCCATGGGCCCGCTGAACCGGCGTGCCTTCTTTGAGCGGCTGGGCGACGAGATGAAGAGCCAGGTGGTGCACGAGTCTGCCGCCGAGGCGGCAGCGGCTGCGGCGCTGGTGGAGGTGGCGCGCTCCATGTGTGGCTGTGCCGTCCTGCGTGAGTCGCTGGTGCCGATGGTGGTGGAGCGTGTGGCGCAGCGCAAGGAGGCGGCGGCGCGCGACGGTGTCGGTAGCGGCGGTGGCGGCGGCGGCGCTGGTGGTGGGGGTGGCCGCATGGTGCGCCTGCGGTCTAACCTGGGCCGTGATGATGCCATCTCTGCACTGTTGGACATTGCCGATGAGACGCAGGCCGCCGTTGCCGCTGCGTCGACGACAACAACGTCTGCGTCGCCTCCCACACGGTCACCAGGCGGGCTGCCGGCACGCCGGCTGCCAGCATCGCCGCCTACCACCTCACCCTCCTTGTCGTCGCGCAGCCTCATGCCAGTGGCCGTACCGCTCCGCACCGTCGCCTGGTCACCTGCTGCAGCGTCTCCCGCGCTGCCAGGCAGCGGCGGCTCCAGCGGCGCTTTCACACCCAGTCGTCCCGTTGCTGCCCCTACGCCGGTTGCCGCTGCTGCTGCTGTGGCGGCGCCGGCGCCGCGGCCCGTGGTGGCGGCCGCGCCGACGACTGAGAGTGCACCCGCCGCCGCCGCCGCCGCCGTTGCGCCAGCTGCAACACCCGCGCCGCCCCGTGCAGCCGCCGCCGCCGCGGTGCCAGACGCGGCGCTAGACGGGGAGGCGGCCACCATGTCCAACGTGCGCATTGCACGCGAGATGATCCTCATGCACACGGAGCTGCAGGGCGCACGAGGGGAGCTGGAGCAGGAGCGCGCGCGGCGCATCGCGGCGGAGGCGGAGGTGGCGCGGTTGCGCGACGTGGTGCGGCAGCTGCAAGCTGCAGCGCGTGCTGCCGGCGGCGACGTGTCGCCACGTTGATGTGGTGCGATTGACGGGTATGCAATTGAAAGGGATACGTGGCCCACACACACGCGCGGCGGTACTGGTACCGATAGGCAGCGGCGTACCAGACTCAGCACCTCCTTAGGGCTTCCTCAAATAGCAAGGCGAGATGGAAGTGCGCGAGTACGTGCATACTCCGGAGCCCGCCAAGGTCCTAATGAACTGCTCGCCGGCAACGCCACCAGCCGCAGGTGTGGCAAGCATGTGGAACACGATCGGTGTGCCGTCGGCGGCCGCCAGCAGGACCTTGTCAATACTGAACCGGACGAGCGCTGGCTTCAAGTCCGCCAGCTCAGCGCTGTTGCAGGGACAATACATGGTGTCGGAGTAATTTCCTGGGCACACCACCTCGCGCAGCACAAGCTCGTGGGCAGCGGTCATCACGTCGGGGTTGCTGGTGGTCACCATGATGTAGCCAATCCCACGGGCCGGCGCAGTAGCCAAGGTGCCACTAACAGGCGGCGGGCCCGCATGCTTGCAGCCTGCTGCCGCGTCGCCGGGCGCGAGCTCCAGGAGGTCACCAGTGCAACGACATACAACAGTCAGGTCACCATCTGGAAGGGCGGCATCGTCGTCGCATTCGACCGCGTATACTTTGGCAAACCACATCAGGCGGTGCACCTTGGTGTGCCCCAGGTCGGTGGGCAGCAGCACGCGGCCCATGAGGTGGTTCTTGACATGCATGGCAAACGCGGTTGCGTCTCCCAGTTCCGTCGTCGTCTGGTTCCCCCACGCCGTCAGCAGCGCCTCGGCTGAGTTGCTGGTTGCCGCGAGTGGTGCATCGGCAGGCACCGCACCGCCGCCGCCTCCGTCGCCGCTACCATCGCCACCAGCGGCTGCTGCCATGATGGGTATGCACACTTGGAAGGGCGTGGAGCGCAGTGTGCGTGACGGATGGACATTGTTGTGTACATTCTAGGAGGAACACACCCCTCATACCGCTGCAATGCAGCGCACAGTACAGGAAGGCGCGCGCTTCGCACGAATAATTGGTTGCGCCACGTGCGGGCGGAGCTGCATGCACAGTGCTAGTACAAACGTTCGTGGTGGCGTGTGTCCGAGTTCGATGCAAAACGCCTGTACCCTAATGTCATGTGCCAATACCGGTGGTACGTTCAAATCACACCTACTGCGTGACAGCGGCGACACCTTTAACGCCGCCGGTGGCCACCCCGGCCACCACCGCCGCCGCCGCCGTGCTTGCCAGCAGCGCGGATGCTGGCGCCAATGGCGCGCCGGCGGCGCTCCGAGTCGGCAACAATGGCAGCGGCGGCGGTGTCGTCGTTGTCACCGTCGTCGCCGCCGCCCGCGCCGCCAGCAGCGCGGCGCTTGGCGCCCGAGTGGTGGCCGCCGCCGCCGTCCTCCGCCTCCCGCATCTCAATGGCAGCCAGGCGCAGCGCCTCCGCCACGCGCGTCGTCAGCATGAGCACCGCCTCCTCCGGCACGGGGAACGCCTCCAGCTTGGTGCCTAGCAGGTGCTCGATGCGCTGGTACAGCTCAATGTCGTACTGCGTCACAAAGGTGATGGCGCGCCCCGCGCGGCCGGCGCGCGCGGTGCGGCCGACGCGGTGGATGTAGTCCTTGCCGTTGGACGGCACGTCAAAGTTGACGACGAGGTCGACGGCGGGGATGTCGAGGCCGCGCGCGGCGACGTCGGTGGCCACCAGCAGCGTGCGGGAGCCGGACTTGAACTTGTTCAGCGCGCCCAGCCGCTTGGCTTGGCTCATCTGGCCGTGCAGGCAGGTGGCGCGGAAGCCCAGGTGGTCCAGCATGGCGGTGGTGCGCTGCGCGGCGGCGCAGGTGGACACAAAGATCATGCCCGACTGGCCCGCAAACTCGTTCAGCAGGTACACCAGGTGCGCCTCCTTCCACTTGGCGGGCACAAACACGTACTGCTGCACCAGGGTGGACACGGTGGTGTACTTGGACGACACCTCCACGCGCACGGGGTCGCGCAGCGACGCGCGCTGCAGCTTGGCCACCTTGGAGGTCATGGTGGCGGAGAACAGGTAGGTGTGGCGGTCGCGCGGCAGCGACGCCAGGATGGTGTTGATGGCCTCCTCAAAGTCCAGCGACAGCATGCGGTCCGCCTCGTCCAGCACCAGGTACTGGATGCTGCGCAGCGAGAAGCCCTTCGTGTTCTCCAGGTGGTCCACGATGCGCCCCGGCGTGCCGATCACCACGTGCGGCTTGCGCGCCAGCGCGATGGCCTGCGTCATCATATCCACGCCGCCCACCACCACCGCCGTCTTCACGCCCGCCGTCGCGCCCAGCGCCTCAAACTGCTCTGCGATCTGGAACGCCAGCTCGCGCGTGGGCGCCAGCACCAGCGCAAACATGCGCGCCGGCGCCGCCATCAGCGCGTCCAGGATGGGCAGCGCAAACGCGCCCGTCTTCCCGCTGCCCGTCTCTGCCAACCCAATCAGGTCCTTCCCCGCCAGCCCCTGCGGCACCGCCTCCACTTGGATGCGGCTGGGCCGCACCCACCCCAGCGCCGCCGCCGCCTCACACAGCTCCTTCCGCACGCCCAGCCCCTCAAACGTGGCGTCGCCCTCCTCCACGGTTGCTGTCCCTGCTGCTGCTGCGGGGGCGGGTGCGGCTGCCGCTGCCGCTGCTGCTGCTGCCGCGGCGGCTACTGGGGCGGCGGCGGCCTCACTGCCTGCGCCGTCGGCGTCGCCGTCATCGTCAACATGGCGCCGCCGGCCGCCATCGCTGCTGGCCACGCGAGGCCGCTTGGCTGCCGGGCGTGCCGCCGCACCGGCGCCACTGCTGCCACCGCCACCGCCACTGAGGAGCGTCAGCGCATCCTCATATGATGTGGCCTTGGCGCTCCCACCTCCGCTGCGCCCCCGCCCAGCTGCCGCTGCCGCTGCTGCCGCCATGTTGGTCGTTGTTGTTGGTGGTGGTGCCACGTCACTCGTGCTGCCTTCCAAGTCAGTCTCTGCCTTCCTCTTCTCCACGTCAATGTGTCTTCCTCCCCACTCCAGCGTCAGCGCCTGCTGTTCTCTCCTCGACGTCGGTGTCTGCCTTCCACTCCGCCTTCTCAGCCACGTCACCACGTCAATACTACTCCCTCTCCCTCTACCTCTCCTCTCTACTCTCCTACTGGACCCTACTCCAGATGCAAAATAATTATTTCTACCGTTCGGATCACGCCCGCACGTCGAGGAGCGCACTATAACACACGTAGCTTCGCATTACCGCTGTCACCGCGTGATTTGCACAATGGCGTGGCGACCGAGTTTTGGTATTGCACACCTTGTGGTGGTGCGCCTAAGTGCTTTAATTTAACCCACTAATATTAATCGGAGAGTGGGTTAAGTTTAACCCACTTGACTTGAGATTGGAGAGTGGGTTAATATTAACCCACTTGACTTAAAATTGGAGAGTGGGTTAAGTTTAATCAGGCGGGCAGCTGCTCTACCACCCCTCCCTCCTCATTTCCCACGTTGTATCCGAACAATCTAACCATTACCATATGGTAATGTATGGTTGGAAAGTTGGGATTAGTTGCTATATGGATAGAAGGTGCAGGACTGGGTGCGATAATTACCACTTTTGTGATCTCTCTCGTCGTCTACTGGGGGTGATACACACATATACATGGTCAGAAATACCTGATATTGGCGTGCACACCGCATTTTGAGGGGCGCGTTAGGCACCCCTAGTGGGTTAGTGACTAACCATTGTTATAATTGTTGGTTTAATGTGCAGCGTCACAAACTCATGTTGTAAGAGTGAGCCCTTTCTCTGGGCCTCTCCTCTCTCCTGCTGACTCTCTACTCCTACTCTCTACTCTGCTTCGCGCTGCTTCGCGCTGCTTCGCGCTGCTTCCTTGCGCTCGCTCTCAACTTCGTTGCTGGTTGCCTCTCGACCTCTAGCTTGGAGTCTCGCAGTCGCTCGCGAGGCCTCTAACCTCACTTGCGCGTACGCGGTGAGCCCGCCTTTGGGGTTTGCTCCCTCTATCTTCGCGGCTTCTTCGCCTCCCTGTTGCCCGCCACCTCCCACCAACAACCCCCCTTGCCATCTCCAGGGCGCAGCGGCCACAATGGCGTCGGGCGGCGGCGGTGGCAGCAGCCGCAGCAGCAGCGGCAGCGGACGGGGAGGCGGCGGCAGTGGCGCGCCCACCCCACGCGGCACGCCGTCGCTGCTGGCGCTGCGGCCCAGTCCCGGCAGCGCGGTGGTGGTGCCACGCGAGTGGGGTGGGAGTGGCGCAGAAACGCGCGAGCGAGAGTGGGTGAGCGCAAGTGCTGCTGCGCCGCCTACCCTACCCCCTATTACCGCTGCGTCGCCTGCCGCCCCACCACCGGCCGCCGCTGCCGCCAACCCTTCGCCCGCCGCCGCCGCTGCGCCGACTAGTCGAAGCAGCGCCGCGGCGCCACTGGCGCTGGCGGCACAACGGTGGAGGAGCTTTCACCGCATGTACAGCCGGAGTAGCAGCAGTAGCAGCAGTAGTAGCAGTAGTAGTAGTGGGAGTGACGATGATGACGTCGTGGTGGGGTCGCGACGAGCATCGCAGCGGCTGGCAGCGGCAGCAACGACAGCGACGGCAGCGGCGCGGCGGACGCCAGATGGATCACGGGCGCGCCCACGGCGGCAAGCCAGCGAGGTGGCGGCGGGGGCATATGTAGATGACGGCGGCGGCAGCGATCGGCGCCGTTCAACAACAGTGGCTCAAAACGGCAGGAGCAGCGAGAGCGAGGACGACGTAATAATAACGCAGCAGAGCCGGCGGCGTAGGCGTCGACGGCGCCCGCGTCGCAGTAGTGCTAGCAGCCGCCGCAGCGGCAGTGGCAGTGGCAGCGACAGAGATAGAGCGGAGGATGCTAATCGGCCGCTGCTTACGGGTGCCGTCCTGTGTGTGTACGCCGGCGCGCCGTTTGATGCCGCCAGTGGGGCGGTGGTGGGCGCGCTGCAACGGGAGCGGAACTACTGGGCAGCGGCTGCGGATTATGCAGCCACCTCGTCGCCGCCCACCCCTGCCGCTGCGCCGGCGGATGGCGACGGCGGCGACGGCGGCGCTACCGACGTGGCCCCCATGCTGCGCACCGATTGCGTCATTTGCCAAGACCGTGTGCGGCGAGACACTCGCGGTTATTTGCCCGCCTGCCCCCACACCTTCCATGCGGAGTGCATCCTGGAGTGGGCGGGCGTCACTAACACCTGTCCACTGTGCAAGGTGCCGTTCCGGCATGTGGCACGCCTCGCTCCCGCGCCTCCCCGGGCCGCCACACCCGCCGTTGGCTGCCCTGGCACCGCCGCATCCAGCGCACTGGCGCGCTACCTGGCGCCCTCTACCATGCGGACGCCCGGTGGCGGCGGCGGCGGCGAGGCTGACGGCGCGGAGGTGCACATTCATGTGGCGGTGGTGGAGGAGGTGGCGGTGGCGGAGCGGGTGCAGGAGTACGAGCCGACAGCGGAGGACCTGGCGGCGCAGGGGTACATTATGGCGGACCTGGAGTCGGCGTGCGTCGTGTGCCAGCGCGGCGACCATGAGGACGTGCTGCTGCTGTGCGACGGTCACTGCGGCGCCGCGGCGCACACCTACTGCGTTGGCCTTGCCGCCGTGCCGGAGGACGACTGGTTTTGTGCCTCCTGCGCTGCCGCCAGAGTTGCCGCTGCTGCCGCCACTGCTGGCGCGGCGGTGGCGAGCCCGACGAGCGGTGTGACGTCAGCATCAGCATCTGGCACGCACCACTCGCCGCACCTCACGTCACCGCCAGCGGCGGCGGCGCTGTCGCTGGTGTCAATGGCAGCTTCCAGCACGTCGGCGGCGCGCACGTCGCCACTCGGCCCCGCCGCAGGTGTGCCATGGGGTCGCCGGGGCGGCGTCGGTAGCGCAGCCAGCGGCAGCGGCGCCGGCAGCGGTGTCAGCGGTGCATGGAGTGAGGTGGTGGATGCGTACCCGCTGCGCAGTCGCGGTGCTGGTACTTATGCTGGCCAGCTGGCAACACTGCCTGCCACGCCTGGCAGCCACGGCTCGCACAGCGTGTATGGCGGCACTCCGAGCGACGGCAGCGGCCGGCAGCGGTCACGCAGCGGCGGTGGCGGCGGCTGGCATGGTGGGTTCCATGCGCGCACGCGTGCTGCGGTGCGCGTCAGCGCCGTACTGAACGTCACCCTGAATGCCGCCCTGCGGGTGCCAGCACCCGCCGCGCTGGTACGGCCATCCTTGCCGTCGCCACCCACATCCACGCCCCCTGCCTTCATTGCCTCCCTGCTGCGCGGGCTGCACACGGTACCCACGGTTGGCACCAATGCGCGGCGCCCCGTTGCCTCGCCGCCGCCACTGGCAGCCGTGCGGCAGCTGTCCACGCCGCCATTACTGACACCGTCACCACCGCCACCACCACTGCCATCACCACCGCCACCCGCGATTGTTCCTGCCTTAGAGTCGCCGCCGCCTGTCCCGGCGCTGCCCACGCTGAGCAGCCTGGCAGCGCTGTCATCATCTACCGCTGCCGTGCCGGACGCGGCGTCGTCATACACGAGCGGCCACAAGCGTGACCGTCATGAACACGACGGAGGCGACAGTGGCCGCGGGCGGGAGCGAGAGCGGGATCGGGAGGGTGAGGTTGCGATGCTGGCGGCGGTGAAGGCGGCGCTGCATGCACACGAGGCAGCGAGTGGCGCGCAACTCAGCCGCGAGGCGTTCAAGGCTGCCGCACGCGGCGCGATGCAGCGGCTGATTGACGACGGCGGATTCCCGCCCACGACGCGAGTTCGCGACGTGGTGGCGCAGGAGCTTGTCAAGTTGGCACCCTCTTAGCGTAAAATAATGTTTGGATGGAATCTGTAACCGCGATTTAATAAACAACAAGGGTCACATACCGGGTCACGGACGGTGCGGTGTACTGTCACCAACACCTGCGCTGTCGGGGGGCGGGCGCGCGCTGTGGAGGACGCGCCAGCCACACACACGCAACAGCAGCCAAGGTGACGGGGCAACACGCAGGGACAGGGGCTAGCGCACAGGGTATCAAAGAGTAGTGCGCGTGTGTACATCAGTGAGGGCAAGCAGGCACCGGCGCACTCCTCACGCGTGCATACAATGCCGGCGGGGAGAACGGGTCTACACGCGGGAACTAGGTAACCATTGCAACCAATGGATGGCGGCTCCCGCCCACGCCGCATGGGGAGCAAAACATTAGGCAGGCGGGGTAGACGGGGCAGAGTGATCAGGTAGGTCAGTTGTGACAGGCACGGGGTCGGCAGCAGCGGCAGCGGGCGCGGGCGCTGCAGCAGCATCGTTCGTGGGTGCCGGCTCGGTGGTAGGCGGCGGCACTGCTGCTGCTGCAGGCGGCGGGCAGTCTGACGCGCCGTCGCCGTGCGCCTCCCCTGCTGCGCCACAGCTGCCGCTCGCAGGCACGCCACCAACCGCACTGCCGCCGCCACCGCTGCCGCCGCTGGGGCCAGTAATGGCGCCCGCGGCCGTGAGCGTACGACGGAACGTGGCGGGCGAATGGTGCGGCTGACCTGCTGGTCGGCTCGGAACTATGAAGCCGCCGCCGCCGCCACCGGCGCCGCCGCCACCATCGGCGCCGCCATCCATTCCAGATGACGCGCCAGGGCTGGAGCTAGGACCAGCGCCGCCGCCACCGGTGCTGCCTTCTGACGCTGCTGCCACCACCGGTGCCGGTGCTGGCGCAGGCGCTGGCGTTGGAGCCGGAGCTGCTGCTGGTGCCGGTGTCGGTGCTGCAGGGACAGGGGCTGCATCCGCGGGAGGCGCCTGCGTGCTACTAGGCGCTGGTGACGGCCGAAAGAGTGCGCTGCCAGGTTGGGTGGCGGTCGTAGCAGCACCGCTGAGATGCATTGCCGACGCGGCACCACCCGCCATCGGTGGCAGCGGGAATGACAGTGGTGCCAGGGAGGTGCCACGGCCAGGCACCGGTACCGGCACAGGTGCAGGTGCCAATGGCACCACGGGGGCGTCTGACGACGCGCCGGGCACAGGCTCCGACATGAGGTCGCTGCGGTACGTGTCCTCTGTGGTGGTACCATGCTCACTGCCGGCTGCCGCTGCCTCGCTGCGCGCGGCCGCCACCACCGACGCTAGGATGCCAGGCGCGCCCATGGTATCCATCATCGCGCCACTGGTGGAAGCCGGGCGGGCGGAGGTGGCAGTAGAGGAGGCCGTTGCCAATGCGCCGCCGCCGCCGCTTCCGCCGCCACTGAGCGAGGGGAGCATGGCGCTGCCACTGGCGACACGGCTGTGACTATAGAATCCGGGCGCCCCGCCATCGTCGCCGCTCAGAGCGTGTGACACGGGGGCGGCCGGGTATTGCAACAGCACGGAGCCAGGTGCCGTGGTACTACCAGCAGCATCATCACTGCCGCCCGATGTCACGCTGCTTATCTCGCCCACCCCACTGCCGCCGCTGCTGCCGCCGGCAGCAGCGCGGCCGCCCGCCGCCAGGTGTGACGGCGTGTGCAGCGGCGGGATGCGACCGCCCATGCCCGATGCAGCGGGCGCGGCAGCGGCAGCAGAAGGTGGGCCAGATGGGGCCGGGATGCTGCCCTTCCATGCTGGCTGCAGCGTGAGCGGCCGGGCAGGCCCCCGCCCAGCGGCAGGCACCACGCGTAGTGCACTGCTACTCGACGTGGCGCCCACACCACGCGCTGCAGCTGCTGCAGGCGCAGGGGCAGGTGCAGGTGCCGCGGTTGCCGATGTGGTGGGGGCTGCCGCGCCGCTGCCAGGCGGTGCTGCAGAGAGCGGCACTTGTGCGGGCGGCGCCGCAGCACCAGGAACCAGGGAGATCATGCCAGGGGACGCCAGCGATGAGGGCCCGCGCCATGAGACGCGCGCGGTGCCACCAGGTGCAGGTGCCGGCGCCAGGGTAGGCGCACCACCGGCTGCCGGACCCGCGCCCGGCCCCAGCATCAAGCCAATGCGCGGCGATGCGGTGCCGAGTGCGGGTGTGAACAGTGACGGCAGGCTGCTCGGCGCGCCGCTGGGTGTCACCAGCAGCGTGGGTACGGTGACGTCGGGGGACAGCGTGCGCAGCAGTGCAGGGGGCACAAAGTTGTGCGGGCGCGCGGCTGCCGGGTGTGGGCCAACCACCGCCGCCGCTGCTGCCGGCGCCACTGGCGCCTGCAGTGGCGTGTCAGGCATGGGTGACCCCGCCGCAGTTGGCGCACCAGAGCCGCTGTTACCGCCGGTGATGGGTGACAGGACCGGGCCGCTGGCACTGCGGCCATGATGCGGCAGCTTCATTGGACTGCTGCCGCCACTGCCACCACCTGGCGGGCTGCTCAGCGTGGTGATGCGCGGCGGCAGCCCAGCTGCCGTGGGCGACCCCATTTGGCTGGGAGGCTGCGAGTCCGTCGCCGACGATTCGGACGCGGGTGCATCTGGTGAGGCGCCGAGGCCAAACCCGGGCGCGGACACCTCGCGGTCGGCGGTACGGCGGCTCTCTGCGCCGCCGCCGAGGGGCAGCAGGGGTGCCACTAGCGAGCCAACGGGAGGCATGGCAATCAGCTGGGGGAAGGCTGACGGCGCCAGCGGGCCTGGTGCAAACCCCGTGGCGGCGTCGTCGGGCGGCGAGGACAGCAGGGAGGCAGAGCCTGCCGCCGGCGTCCCAAGGTTGCCGCCAAAGTTGGTCATCCCAATTTGCATGACGGCGCCGCCTGCCACCGGCGTGGCGGCAGTGGGCGCCCCAGACCCCACCACCATGACACCCGGCGACGGCGCGCTGGTATTGATGCCGCTCACACGCCGCAGGTTGGGGTGCTTGCCGCCGGCGCCGGACAGGCCGCCAAACAACACGACGCCGCTGCCGCCAGCTGGCGTGCCGCTGCCGCCTCCAGCCTCCTCCCCGCCGCCGCCACCGCCACCTGCGCTGGACCGGCGCATCGCTCGCGCCTCCGCCCCCACCTCGCTACGACGGATGCCCCGCCCACCCGCCGCCGCGATGCCGCCCTCCGCCAACGACATCTGCGACGAGGAGCGCGTGGTGGCGGGCGGCAGTCCCGCCCGGCTGCTAACAATACTAATCCGCTCCTCCCCATCGCCGCCGGCCCCGCCGCCGCCGCCGCCAACGCCATCGGTGCTGGCAGAGTCATCCAGGCCAACGGCGTCATTCATGGGCCAGCCGGCGACGCTGCCGGAGCGCGCGGCGGATGGCGTGCGCCCACTTGGTGGCGCCTCTGACCGCGAAGTTGGCACGGCGCCTGCCCGTGAGCTGCCAACCACCTCCAACGCGCCGCCGCCGCCGGCGCGTGACGTTGGTGATGTGCCGCCGCCACCCGCTGCCTCTGCTGCAGCGGAGGTGTCAATGCCCGACACACGGCTGCGGGAGCGCACAGGGGAACCGCGCTTGGCGGCGGCGCGACCGCGCGCACTGGCACCCTCCACCTCCGCCGCCGCTGCTATCAGGTCCTCCACGCCCGCAGTGGCGACCTCAGCGTCCGCCGCCGAGGTGGCCGCGGGGTCCACCGGCGGCGGCTCAGGCACCATGTTGCCGTCGTCGTCATCGTCATCGCCGCCCAGCAGGCCCAGGCCGGTGGACGCCAGCCACGGCTGCGCCATGACCTCGTCCGCGGCGGGGCGCGCAAAGGGGTCCAGCGTGAGCATGCGGCGGATGAGCGCCTGCAGATTAGGCGACAGCTGGGGCGCGGGCAGAGGCGGGAAGGTGAGCGGCTTCTTCAGGATCATGGCACGCAGCGACTTCATGGAGTCGGCGGGGAAGGGCAGGACGCCCGTCACCATGCGGTACAGGATGACGCCCATGCCCCACACGTCTGCCATGGTGCCGCTGTAGTCCTTGCCGGCGCCGCTGCACACCACGTGCCCCGCGGCATTGACGCCCGGCACGGGTGCTGGCGCCGCCGCTGCCCCGTGGCGCCCTGTTGACACGGGCGTTGGCAGGGGCGCACGACCCCGGCCGCCCCCGCCCGCAGCGGGCGCTGGTGCTGGCGCGGGCGTTGCGGCACCGGCCCCCTCCCCCTCCCCCTCCGCCACCGGCCCACCGCCCGCAACCGCCGCGCCGCCGTCCGCCCACAGCGACGGGTAGGCGGAGGGGAACAACACTTCAGGCGCGCTAAACAGCGGCGTGCCTACCGGGCTGCGTGCGCGCGTGCCCACCGTCGCGGTGTTGGACAGGCCAAAGTCAGCCACCTTGACGGTGTACAGCTCCTGCGGCCGCGTCGCCAGCACGTCCGGCGTGATGGCCACGTCGGTGCGCGCCAGCAGGATGTTCTCCGGCTTCAGGTCGCGGTGCACAATAGACTGGCGGTGGCAGTACCGCACGGCGGACGCCACCTCACTAAACAGCGCGCGCGACGACGCCTCGCTCAGCAGCGCGCCGCCCGGCCGCGACGACAGCAGGCCCTCCAGCGTGCCGCCGCCCGCAAACTCCATCACCAGGTACAGGAACGCGTCGTCCTGCAGCACCTCGTACAGCCGGATGACGTTGCGGTGGTCAATCGCCGTCAGGATGAAGAACTCGCGCGACACGCGGTCCATCTCCGTCATGTCCGTGATGGACGCCTTGGAGATCCACTTGATGGCCACCTGCGGAGGTTGGGGGGGGTGTGGGGGGTGGGGACATAGAACGGATACTAGCAGCCACCGCGCTCGCATCCAACAGTTGCAGCGCAACATACCTTGCGCCCTGACGAGCGCTCCACGCCAGCGCGCACTTCACCAAACGAGCCCGCGCCCAGGAACGAGCCTATGCGGTATGCCGACAGGCAGGGTGGGGTGGGTGCCGCAACCGGCGCAGGCGCCGGTGCCGCTGCTGGTGCCGTCGGTGCAGCGGCTGGCGCACTGGGCGCTGGCGCCGCTGCTGCAGCTGCCGCCGCTGACAGTGCGGTGACACCGCCAGCATCTATGAGCACGGGCCCCGCGTCACCGTCGCCCGGCATGGGCGACGGCCCACGGCTGGACCAGGCGCCGCCGCCTCCGCTTGCCGCCGCCATGTTGGCCGCGGCCGTTGTTGTGAGGAGGGAAAAGGCGTCCGCTTCATCAGTTCATGGCGGCCCCCCACACGCTGCGCGACCTAGCAGGCTGCCGCTCAGATGCCACCGCCGGGTAACACGCGCTGCTCACTCGGGGTTCCGTTGCACGACGACCGTTGCACGATACGTGTGTGTGTGAGGCTACTGCCGCTCCTGCGCCTGCCGCTGCCGTGGCAAGCCGCCAGTGACACACGGCCAACACGCAGGATTACATGCAATACAGTGGATTGCGCCCCGCCTGCATGGTCTGTTTTCCAGTGTGGCGTTCGCGTGGGTCAGCAACGAAGGGTTTGGCTACTTGCCCTCCGTACCCTCCTCCGACTCTCTCTGTCGGTACTGGAGCGCGCCACTGCTGCTACCACCAACTGCCGCTTCTGGCGGTTTGTGTGGTACTGATGTTGCTAGTGCTGCTGCTGGTAATGCTGGTACTGGTGGTAGCGGTGGTGGTACTAAAGTACTGTCGATACGATACGACTCCGCCTCTCTCTCTCTCTCTCTGCCCCTCTCTCTCTCTGCTCTCCTCCTCTGGCTGCGAGTCGGGGCGAATACACAAGCAAAATCAAAACGAAGAACGCAAGGTGATGTGGACACCAGCCGCTTCATACACGCAGTTGCATGTAATTGGCGCGCTTCGTTTGCACGTGCGTAGCAAGTTTTCATAGATGGCAGCAGTGCCGGTACCAGGGGGTAGGAGAGGAGAGAGGGAGAGAGAGGGGGAACATGTCTAACGGAAGGGCGTTAGCGGAAGGGCGCCGCGGTAGGGCGTTGGATGGTGCGCGGCAGGGCGCTGGAACAGTCGCGCGGCAGGGCGCTGGCGGTGGCAGGAGAGTGTGTGTGGTAGAGCGGTGGCGTGGTGGGGCTGTGGTGGGGTGGGCGCTGATAGCTGCGTGTGTGCGTGACACTGCGTGCCATGTGTGCGCGGCGGGTTTGGCGTTGGCCCGCCGTTGGTCGCGTCGCGGTGTGAGACACGCAAGGCTCCTTGCTGCTGGCAGCGGGCGTACCCCCTTATTACTCCGCCCCGCCCCCTCGTGTTGTTTGCTGGCCAATAACTTGTTTAATACATGCGTGTTGCTACAAACACGGGCACACATCACCACACGCGCAACACCACGGGCTCACCTAATACTCAGTGGGGTACCACACGAGGGTTGCATGCGAGGCGCTCCAGGTCGGCGGCTGATCTTCGGCATCGCCGGACGACGCCGCCGCTACGCTGCTGCGCGTGTCCAGCACGTCAATGGCGGCGGTGGGATCAGCGCGGCGCGCCGCCCAGGTCGACAAGATGCGCACCGCACCCTCCCCCGCACCCGCAGTCGCAGCAGGCGACGCGGCGGCGCCCACCGGGACGCCGGTGCCGCGGAAGGCGCGCCACAGCGCTGCCAGGGCGGGTGCCGCTGGCTCAACGCAGGCTCGCGCGGCAGCGGCGGCAAGAGAGGCGTGCAGTAGTAGGGGCGGCGGGGTGAGGAGGGCGGGGCGTGCGGCACGCAGCATGACGGTCTCCACGCCGTCCACCGCCAGCGTGGCGGACGCAATGCGTGGCGGCATGCGCACGTCACGGCGCACGTAAAACAGGAGATATGCCTGCGCCGCCAGCACGGTGGCGGCGCTCACCGGCTCCACCGCCGCATCAGAGGCGCGCACCCAGGCTGGCGCTGCCACGTCAGGGTCATCGGCGGCCGCTGGCACGCGGCGGTACGTGATGTAGTGCCCCGCGCCAGACGTGGAGCCCAGGTGCTGCACCACGGACATCAAGTCGTACATGGTGCCGTCGCTGCCGGCCGCCGCATCCCCACCACCCACCCCGCCAGCCGCCCCGCCACCGCCGCCGCGCGCCTTGGCACCCAGCGTGTAGGGGGCCATGTCCAGCGACAGGCCAAAGTCCACGTGCGTGGACGCCTTGGTGGCGTGCCCCACGCCAGCAAAGTAGTCGGCACGCCGCACGTGCAGGACGAGGACGGGCGGCAGCGCAATGACGCGGTGCTGCCGCAGCGCATTGTTCTCCAGGATAGCAAACCGGCTGCCGCGCGCGTCCATGCTGTAGTTAATGTGCCCGCACGCCGGGTTCTCGCATTCGTATCCGCTAATGGCCTCGTCCGTGAACATGCACGCCAGCATGCCCTCCACGCTTACGCCGTACGCCGCCGCCGCCGCCGCGCCCGCCGACACACCTTCCCGCAGCCGCCGCGCACGTGCCGCGCCCGCCCCCGCGCCCGCCGCGCCCGGTGACGGTGACAACGACAGCGCCATGAAAGCCTCCTGCACCCACACCGGCGCCACGCGGTGTGGCGACGGCCGCACCGGCGACACCGTCATGCCCGCCGCCGTCAGCTCCACGCGCGGCAGCGCGCACGCCTGACACACGATGCGCGACCCCGAGATGCCGCGCATGGGGTTGGCAGACGCGGGCGACAGCACCGGCGCAGTTGATGATCCGCCGGTGCGCGCACCCCGTGGTGGCGGTGTGGCAGGCGCCTCGCCGTCATAGCCCCCGTCATAACTGCCGCCCGCGGACATGCGCGCGGCGCGGCGTGCAAATGAGGCATGGCCGCCGGCGCCGCCGCCGCTGCGTCGCAGGCGGGATGCCACCCACGCCGCGCTCACACGGGACGCCGCCGCCGCGCTCCCCATCGTGAGCGCACTGGTGTCGCTGGTTGTGCGGGTGGGCGTGGCGCCGGAAGTGGTGGATGCGCCGCCCTCTGGGGACGGCGGGGATTCCGGCGGCAGCGGCACAACAACCGCTGCCACCACACGCACGGTCGACATTGCTACGGGCGGCAGCGGCGGCGGCGGCGGTGTTGACGGGTGCGCATGCGGGTGCAGCGTGGCGGCGGCGTGTGCCGGCAGCGGCTGGGGTGCTACAGCGGCTGCCAGCAGGGCAGGCCACGCCAAGTAAGTGGCCACATCTGCGTCGCTGTCCTCCAGCCGCGCCAGCTCGTCGTCGTCCAGGCATGCCAGCAGGTGCAGCAGTAGCTCGTGTGCGTCGTGCTGGTTGCGGTCATTAAACAGGTCGCTCACCTCACCCAGCGCCACGGTGGGCACCAGCGGCCGCACCACGCCCATCAGGCCGGTGCGACACGGCCACGACAGGCATGACAGCATGCGCAGGATCTGCAGTGCCATGTGCTTCGCCGTCCCATCCCCGCCACCGCCGCCACCACCCCCAGCGCCGCTACCAATTGCCGCCGCCGCGCCTTCTGACACGCCACCATCGCCACCCCACGCTCCCAGCGCCTTCAGCGGCGACGCCATACCGCCGGCGGCGCCGCCGCCACCGCCGCCGCCACCACCATCGCCTTCACCTGCGTGCCGTGCGTGCCACGCAGCCAACGCGTCTAGCCGGCGCGCCGCATACGCGTCACCCACACTGACGATATGGCGCAGGAAGGCGTGCAGCGGCGGCAGTGGCGCAAGCGCCTGCAGCACGGCATTCAGGAAGCAGGAGTGCCCGGCACCTGCGGCGGGGCGGCGTGCGCGGCCGGCCGCCCCCCCCCCCCGCCCGCGGGGAAGGCGCGCCGCCGCGGTGGGGGGGGGTGCGGAGGATGGGGGTGTGGGCGCGCGGGGGGGCGGGGGGGGGGCAGCCCCCGGCGGCACCCCTCCCACCCGCCACTCCCAGGTGGCCATTTGGGGGTGTGGTGGCTGGCGAGACAGGACGACGAGTGGACTGAGTGATGAGGTAGTGAGATCAGGAAAGGAGGGAGTGAGAGGCAGTACAGGAGCAAGAGAGCAAGGTAGCACACAAGCGGAAAATGAGAGCAGCTGGGCGGAACAAGGAGCAACGAGGTCGACCTCCAGCGATGAGTAGAGGCGACGATAACAAGTGAAGGAAGGAAGGGTGAGTGGGAGTAGGCAGCTCTCTAGCGGTAAGGAGGAGCGACGACCTTCAGCGATAAGTAGAAGCAAGGAGTACCGGAACCAGTAGAAGGGTGGGTCAGTAGGGAGCGACACGTATCAGTACCAGTACCAGCCGAAGGAAGGATGAGTGGGATGGATTAGTGGGCGCTGAGTAGTACCGGTAGGCAGCAAGCGAGAGAGAGAATGAGTGTGGAATGCTGGATGGCATCAAAATGGGGTCACACCGCTCAACACCAAATCACACGCTACCCCGCCCATCCACATCGCCATACACACCGCCGCTGTTTCCCGTACATTTACGTGTCGCACACCGTCGCCGCCGCGTATTTTATACCTGCCATTCGGGCCCCGATTGCACCGCTGCGGTCCATTAATGCGCCATTAATGCGCCATGCGGCGGTCGGTTAATTAACCCACTCAGTGGGTTGCAATGAAACGGCGACGATAGCGCCGCAATTTCTCATCATGGTGGCAGGGCATGGTTGAATTACCACCGGCGTTTGTGATGTGATTACCAATTGAAGAGATTCGGAGTTGGGATTTTGACAAGGGGGTCTGTATCACAACCTTTGTTGCAACTTTGTCGAACTCTCTCGGAGTCTCTCCTCTCCTCTCCTCTCCTCTCCTCTCCTCTCCTCTCTCTCGCTGCCTAGTCGGCCGTCGCCGGGTATGGGAGAGTAGTTACTCCGCCGCGCCAGGCTGACCGCACCTTCCAAAATTGGATTGGGGCGGGCGTGTGTAAAGGTTTGGGCTGCCTTCCGTCGCCGCCGTTTGTGCCGTTTGTGATTTGCATCACCGCCATTATCGGCCTCTCTCCCTCCCCTACTGGGCACTTCCAAGTGGTGCTGCAGGTGCAGGTGTGCAGGTGCTACTGGTGCGGTGACAGTTGTAGTTGGCAGGAAGCAGGCGGCAGGAAGCAGCTGGTAGTGGTGGTGGCAACGGACTGTCAGTGCAGGGGTCGACGAGTGTGGTGGTGGCGGGGACAGCTGTCGTCTTCCAGTTGCCAGTGCAGGTGTCAACGAGTGAAGGCAGCAGCCAAGTGCTGAAGCGGTGGAGTGGAGGCAGCAGTGGAGGCAGCAGGTTGTTAAGTTAGGACCAGCAGCAACGAAGCGTACCAGTCTCCCTGCTAGCCTGCTAGCGGCGGCATTGCAAGAAGCCATGGCGGGCGTGGGAGAAGGCAGTGGGGGAGGAGGAAGAGGGCCAGTAGTAGGGGCGGCGACGGCAGCGGCGACAGCGGCGCTGGCGGCGTCGTCAGCGAAGGGAGCCGGCGGCGACCCGGGTGAGAGCATGGAGGACGCGCTGGTGGCGGCGGCGGCGGCGTCGGCGTTTGCTGGGCCGACGGGCACCACGGCGGCGGCGGCAATTGCGGCGGTGGGCACGCCGGCGGCGGTGGTGGCAAGCAAGAGCCACGGCATGCTGCTGGCGTTGCAGTCGGTGGCGGGCGCGGGGTCGGGTGCCATTACCAAGACCGCCACCGCGCCGCTGGAGCGCATTAAGATCATCTTCCAGATCCAGGGCATGGCGGGCGGCACGGAGCTGGCGAAGCCCAAGTACACGGGCATCTGGCAGACCATCTGGCTGGTGAGCAAGGAGGAGGGCCCGCTGGCGTTGTGGAAGGGTAACGGCGCCAACGTGCTGCGCGTCATCCCCGTGTACGGCCT
>Ga0066256_1001946_pt1 | contig 24896 bp, 25 predicted proteins | sample ThiBio_1000_biof_FD_87107 | JGI IMG/M metagenome (GOLD analysis project Ga0066256, IMG submission 87107) | Wastewater bioreactor microbial communities from Cape Town, South Africa - Thiocy_expt_1000_biof (version 2) | ecosystem: Engineered > Bioreactor > Thiocyanate-remediating >... | reverse complement strand
GGGGTCCGGGCTGAGGGGGCGCGGGCGGGCCGAGGGCAGCGCCGGGGCGCGCTACGGGGCGGGGGGGGGGCGGCCGCTGTGGTCGCGCCGCATCGGCTTCCTGCGGGGGGAACGCCTGATGGAGCCGATCGGCACCTCCCGCCTCCGCGCCACCGCCTCCGGCATGATCGTCCTCGACGCGGTCGTCGCCGACCTCGCGGCGTAGGATCAGGCCGCCGACGGACCCGGGTCGTTGTCGTCGTCGAAGCCGTGGGACAGGACATAGCGGGAGGGCTGGGCGGGTTCCGGCAGGCCGGAGGCGCTGTGAACCAGGCGCAGGGCGGGACCTCGGGCGGCGCGGCTGAGCTGCGCCTCGCGCTGAGCGGCTTCCGGCTGGTAGGCGACCGCCTGCACCGACAGCGTGACCTCGGCCTCGCTCTCCTCGAAGGAGACGCTCTCGCCCTCTGCCAGCCCGAGCAAGGCCAGGCCGCGCAGCGTGGTCAGCGGCAGCAGCAGGCCGACGACGGGGCCGCCGACCGGGCTCTGGGCGACGATGCGCGTCTCGGCCGGGCCGCCTTCGACACGGTAGAGCACCCGGCTGTTGAGCGTGACGACGCCGGCGGGGATGTCGCGGCTCAGCCAGACGCCGGCGCCGGCGAGCTTGCGGGCGAGCAGCGCGGCATAGGCGCCGCCGGGCTCCGGGCAGCGCTCCAGCAGCGTCTCGAGAATGGCGTGGTCCTTCGTGGTCAGCCGACAGGGCAGCGGATGGTTCATGTCTCGTCTCCCGGCGGACGCGGGGTCCGCCCATGCAGGATGTCAGGATCAGCACCCTCCCCCGGACCCGTCGGGTCCGGGGGTCAGGCGCGCGGTCCCGATCGACCCTGCGCGGAGACGAGACGCAGGCTCATGCCCGCGCCTCGGCGAGCGGCCGCGCCTCGGCGGCGTCCGCCTGGCCGACGGCGAGCACCGTCAGCTCGTGGGTGCGGCCCGAGCGGTCCTCCCAGCCGATCGACTGGCCCTCGGTGAGCCCGATGAGGGCGGCGCCGATCGGTGTCAGCACGGAGACGCGGCCCTGCGCGATGTCGGCCTCGCCCGGCCAGACGAGCTGCACGCTCTTCTGAGGCCCGTCGCCGGAGCGGAAGGTGACGTGCGAGCCCATGCGCACGATGCCGGCGGGAAGGCCCGCCTGCGGCCGAGTGCGGGCGCGGTCGAGCTCGCCGAGCAGCTCGTCGGCCACGTCGGCCATGGATTCGGGCGCGGCCGAGGCCAGCCGCGTCAGCCGCTGGTGGTCGAGGTCGCCGATGACGATGGGCGGCCTGCGCCGCCGGATGGGTGTCTGGTTCATGTCTTTCGTCCGTCAAAAGGCGCGCATGCGCACAGGCGTGCGGCGCGCGAAACTTGTCTGTTCAGGGGGTTGATGCGCCTCGGACGGGCGACGCAGGCGGAATACAGATCGAAGCTGACCGCTACGCCCTAAGCCCCCGCGGTCCGGAGGCGCAAGGCAGCCGGACCGGGGGTCAGAATCCCGCGATGGGGCACACCCGGGGGAAGGTTCGGGAAATGGTGGCTGCGTAGGTCATGGTTCGATATTTCGGTCCGCGGAGGCCGGAAGTCAAGCCGAGTGGCCGGCAAGCGCCTGCCAGGACGCTACGGCAGGCGCGCCGACGCGCGTCAGGCGACGGCGTCGGCGGCCTTCTCCTCGCGGCCGGCGCGGCGTGCCACGACCCAGCCGAGCAGCGCCCCGGCGAGCAGCACGAGCGCGGCGATGAGGAAGGACACGCCCGAGCGGGCGACCGGCAGGCCGGGGGCGACCGACCACGAATAGACGGCACCGAAGAACAGCGGCGAGACGATGCCGGCGATCGAGGCGACGCTCATGTTGGCGCCCTGGAGCTGGCCCTGCTCGCTTTCCGACACGCGGCGCGTCATCAGCGACTGCAGCGTCGGCATGGCGAGCCCCCACAGCGCGTTGGGGAACATGGCGGCCACGAAGATCAGGCCGGTGGGCGCGAGCCCCATCAGCGCGATGCCGGCAGCGCCGCCGAACAGGCCGGCGACCATCACCGCGCGGTCGCCGAAGCGCTTGACCAGCGGGCCGACGACGACGCCCTGCATGATCATGTCGAGCACGCCGACCATGGCGAGCAGCGTGCCCACCTGCCACGGCGTCCAGCCGTAGCGGTAGCCGGCATAGAGCACGAAGACGGCCGAGAAGACGTGATGGGCGAAGTGCAGCAGGAAGGTGACGGTGGCCAGCCCCGCCAGCTCGGAATGCGAGCGCAGCAGCGCCAGCGCGCCGAGCGGGTTGGCGCGGCGCCACGCAAACGCCATGCGCTTTTCAGGCGCCAGCGATTCGGGCAGCACGAACAGGCCGTAGAGGAAGGCCAGCCCGCTGATCGCGGCGGCGAACCAGAACGGCGCGCGCGGCGAGATCTCGCCGAGGAAGCCGCCGATCAGTGGCCCGGCGACGAAGCCGGCCGAAAACGCCGCGCCGATCAGCCCGTAGGCCTTGGCGCGGCCCTCCGGCGGGGTGATGTCGGCCATGTAGGCGAAGACGGTGGTGAAGCTCGACGAGGTCACGCCCGCGATGATGCGGCCGAGCGCCAGCCACCACAGGTTCGGCGCCACCGCCATCAGCACGTAGTCGATCGAGAGCCCGACGGTGGAGAGCAGGATCACCGGGCGGCGTCCGTGCTGGTCCGACAGCGAGCCGATGATCGGCGAGAAGAAGAACTGCATGCCCGCCCACAGCGCCACGAAGACGCCGTTGATCCAGCCCGCCTCAGCCTGCGAGCCCGCGAACTCCTCGATGAGCGGCGGCAGGACCGGAATGATGATGCCCATCGCCACGATGTCGAGCGCGGCGGTGACCAGGATGAATGCGATCGCCGCCTTGCGGCGCGAGCCGGGGATTGCCAACATGGCGTGTGGTCCTTCGGGGCGCGGGGCTATACAGAAGCAAGGACGGGAAAGCCACCCCGGCGCCGACAGGCCGGGGCCGGTTGCTGACATTGTGTTGTCAGCAGCACACACCGCCGCAGGAACGGGAGACCGATGGCCGCGCAGACCGAAGACCACCGCCGCAGCTTCATGGTCGGCGGCGCCGAGATGCCGGCGCGGCCGCTGCCGCCGGCGCTCTACCTGGTGGCGACGCCGATCGGGAACCTCGGCGACGTCACGCTGCGCGCGCTGGAGACGCTGGCGGCGGCCGACGTGCTCGCCTGCGAGGACACGCGCGTCACCCGCGTGCTGCTTTCCCGCTACGGCATCCGCCAGAAGCCGGTCGCCTATCACGAGCACAACGCCGCCGAGGCGGGGCCGAAGCTGGTCGCCGCACTCGCCGAGGGACGCAGCGTGGCGCTGGTATCGGACGCCGGCACGCCGCTCGTCTCCGACCCCGGCTTCCGGCTGGTCGAGGCCGCGCGGCAGGCGGACATCGCGGTGGTGCCCATCCCCGGCCCGTCGGCCGCGCTCGCCGCGCTGACGGCGTCGGGGCTGCCGTCGGACGCGTTCTTCTTCGCCGGCTTCCTGCCGGTGAAGGCGGGGCAGCGCGCCAGCCGGCTCGGCGAGCTGAAGGCCGTGCCGGGAACGCTGATCTTCTACGAATCGCCGCGCCGGCTGGCCGATGCGCTGGCCGCGATGGCCGAAGCCCTCGGCGACCGGCCGGCCGCCGTCTGCCGCGAGCTGACCAAGACCTTCGAGGAGTTCCGCACCGGGACACTGGCGGAACTGGCGCAGCACTATGCGCAGGCCGGCGCGCCGAAGGGCGAGGTTGTCGTCTGCGTGGCGCCGCCGGGCGCGGGCGAGAGCACGGATGCGGCGGACGTCGACCGGCTGCTCTTGTCGCTGGCGGCCGAGATGGGTGCCTCGAAGGCGGCGGCGGAAGCCGCGCGGCTGACCGGCGGCCGGAAGCCCGACCTCTATCGCCGGCTGCTGGAGCTGAAGGGCGATGGCTAGAGCATGACGCCGAAAAGTTGCAGACTTTTCGGATAGACGTCATGCGCAAATAAACTGGAGAGATCGTGCCGATCCATTCTGGCGCAGGCAGTTCCAGGGCCGCCGACCGGCTGCGGCACTATCGGCGAGGCCATCGCGGCGAGCGGCTGGCCGCGCTGGCGCTGCTGCTCAAGGGCTTCCGCATCGTCGCACGCCGCTACCGGACGCCGCTCGGCGAGATCGACCTGATCGCGCGGCGCGGCGACCTCGTGGCGATCGTGGAAGTGAAGGTGCGCCCGACGCTGGTCGCGGCGATGGAGGCGGTGGGGCCTGCCGCGCAGCGCCGCATCGAAGGCGCGGCCGATTTGTGGCTCTCCCGCCAGCCGGATTTTTCGCGATTGTCCGTGCGCTTCGACCTCGTCGCGGTGCTGCCACGGCGCTGGCCGGTGCATGTGCCCGACCTGTTCCAGGGCCGCAACTGAGCGGCTGGACTCGGGGCCGGCCCGGGTCCACCTTTCCGGCGGGGGAACGATCCGGGCGGGGCGTCATGGCCGAATACGACTACGTCATCGCGGGCGGCGGCTCGGCGGGCTGCGTGCTGGCCGCGCGGCTGACCGAGGACCCGTCGGTCACGGTCTGCCTGCTGGAGGCCGGCGGCGACGGGCGCGACCTGCTGGTGCGCGTGCCGGCGGGCGCGGCGGCGCTGGTTCCCGGCCGCGCGCCCGGCCTCAACTGGCGGTTCGAGACCGAGCCACAACCGGGGCTCGACGGCCGCCGCGGCTACCAGCCGCGCGGGCGCGGGCTGGGCGGGTCGAGCGCCATCAACGCCATGCTCTACGTGCGCGGCCACCCGTCCGACTATGACGACTGGGCCGCTGCCGGCTGCACCGGCTGGGGCTGGGCGGACGTGCTGCCCTTCTTCCTCAAGGCGGAGGGGAACCAACGCGGGCCGAGCGCGCTGCACGGCGCCGGCGGCCCGCTGCAGGTCGGCGAGCAGCCGTCGCCGCGGCCCGTTTCCCGCGCCTTCCTCGAAGCCTGCGCGCAGAGCCAGATCCGGCTCAACGACGACTTCAACGGGCCGGAGCAGGACGGCGCCGGGCTCTACCAGGTGACGCAGTTCTGGCAGGGCGCGCAGCGCGGCGAACGCTGCTCGGCGGCGGCCGCCTATCTGCACCCGGCGATGGAGCGGAAGAACCTCCACGTGATGACCGGCGCGCGGGCGACGCGCATCCTGCTCGAGGAGAAGCGGGCGACCGGCGTGCGCTACCGGCGCGGCAACCACGAGGAGACGGCGACCGCGCGGCGCGAGGTGCTCGTAGCCGGCGGGGCGTTCGGCTCGCCGCAGCTCCTGCTGCTCTCCGGCATCGGCCCGGCGGACGAGCTGAAGCGGCACGGCATCGAGGTGCGCCACGCGCTGCCGGGCGTCGGCCGGAACCTGCAGGACCATCTCGACTTCGTCATGCTGTGGAAATCGCCCGACACCGACACGGTCGGCATCAGCGCGGTCGGCACGCTGAAGATCCTCGCCGCGATGCGCCAGTGGCGGCGCGACGGCACCGGCCTGCTGACCAGCCCGGCGGCGGAGGCCGGCGCGTTCCTGAAATCCGACCCGGCGCTGCCGCGCGCCGATCTGCAACTGCATTTCCTCGTGTCGCTGGTCGACGACCATCTGCGCAAGATCCGTTTCGGCCACGGCTATTCCTGCCATGTCTGCGTGCTCAGGCCCTACTCGCGCGGCGAGGTGGGGCTGAAGGACGCCGATCCGCTGGCTGCGCCGCGCATCGACCCGCGCTTCCTGTCGGACGAGCGCGACGCCGCGCTTCTGGCCAAGGGCGCGCGCATCACGCAGGCGATCATGGGCGCGCCCGCGCTGGAGCCGCATCGCGGCCGGCAGATCTACATGACCGGCCGCGAGAGCGACGACGAGCTGATGGCGCATATCCGCGCTCGCGCCGACACGATCTACCATCCCGTCGGCACCTGCCGGATGGGGACCGGCGAGGACGCCGTGGTCGACCCGCAGCTCCGCGTGCGCGGGACGGAGCGGCTACGGGTGGTGGACGCCTCGGTGATGCCGACGCTGATCGGCGGCAACACCAACGCGCCGACGATCATGATCGCCGAGAAGGCGGCCGAGGCGATCCGAGCGGCGCGCTGAGGCCGACTGGCGACGCGTCCCTTGCAAGTGCAAGCGCATGCCCCGATGATGGCGTGGGGACGCGGCAACAGCAGCGAAAGGAGCGGAGATGAGACGCAATCGCGCCGCCGCCATCTGCCTGCCGATACTCCTCGGCGCCATCGCCCCCGCCTATGCCAACGGCGCGCTCGCCGAGTTTCCGGCCGGCGGCGTGGTGTTCAAGCCGGCGAAGGACATCTCGATCGCCCGCGAGGACCTGGAGATCGGCTGGGACAGGATCCGCGTCCGCTACGTCTTCGAATCGTCCGCGCCGGAGCCGCGGCAGGAGACCATCGGCTTCCCGCTGGCCAGGGTGCCGCAGGACGATTCGCCGGACGGGTTCCAGGACGACGACCGCAACTACATGGACTTCGAGGTTTCGGTGGACGGCAAGCCGGTGAGCTCGACGCCGCATGAATATGCCTGGCTCGGCGAGACCAACATCACCGGCAGGCTGAACGAGATGGGCGTGCCGGTCTTCGCCGCCACCCCGGAAGCCTTCGAGGCGCTGGCGCGGCTGCCGGAGGCGACGGTCGCCCGGCTGAAGGCGGAGGAGCTGGTCGACGAGAACGGGGACTGGCTGATCCCGCGCTGGTCCTACCAGGCCGTCCACGAATGGACGCAGACCTTCGCGCCGGGGCGGACCGAGGTCGAGATCTCCTATGCGCCGCGCTTCGGCGCGACGAACGAATACGGCACCTACTATCCGGGCGGCGAGGGTGCGAAGGACTACTGCCTCGACGAGACGGTGAAGCAGAAGCTGTCGGGCGATGCGCAGCCCCAGCCCTTCACCGTCGGCTATATCCTCACCACCGCCCGTAACTGGAACGGCCCGATCGGCGAGTTCAACCTGAAGATCGTCAACACGGATTCCTTCGCCAGCCTGTGCGTGCCCGAAGGGCTGACGGCGACCGGCGACGGCTGGTCGGGCAGGGATTTCGTGCCCCGGGACGATCTGAAGGTGCTGTTCTTCTACGGAGGCAGCTAGCGCTGCTCAGGGCCTGCCCTGCCTGGCCATGCCTCTTGCCGCCACGCGCGGATCGGCGGCGAAGTCGGCCCAGGAAAAGCCCAGGCGCTCGCCCCGCGCGTCGCCGAGCGCGATGGCGCCGGCGGCGGACAGCGCGATGCGCCATGTCGCACGGGCCAGCGGCGCGGGGGCCGCGAAGGCCGTGCAGGAGAGAAGGGCGAGGTTCGCCCCGCCGGCGGGGTCGCGCACCGAGCGGTAGCGGATCAGCGTGACGCCGGCCTCACGGGCGGCGTCGGCGAGGTCGAGGCAGGCCGAATAGTCGGCGAGCCGCGTCCAGTCGGCCGCGTCGCGCGACAGCGGCGGCTGGGTCAGGTCGAGGCCCAGCTCGACCGCATAGGCCGCCTCGAAGCCGGTGAATTCGAGCGGGTTGCGCGGCAGCGGGGTCGCCGGGCTCTCGGCGAAGAACAGCAGCCGGTAGAACACGGTCTCGGCGACCGCCGTCGCCACCGCCTCCGACGCGTAGAAGACGCCCGGCGACCAGCCCTCGCGGCGGAAGCGCGAGCTGCCGGGATAACGGCCGTAGCGGAAGGGCGTGGCGAGCAGGTAATGCAGCCCGGCGCATTCGGGCGGAGCCGGCGGCTTGGTGCGCTCGATCTCGTCCTCCAGCAGCGCCTGCTCGGCCAGCGTGTCGACGAGCTTCATGGTCGAGACGCGGTGCTGCGCCTCGACCAGCCGCCAGCCCGTGCCGGCGCGCTGGCGCGCCTCAGAGCGTAGCGCGGCGGGCGTCCAGATAGGCAAGGACATGGGCCAGCCCGTCGATGGAGCGGATGCGCTCGGCCGGCACGCCGCCGAGCGCGGTGTTGTCGGCGCGCAGCCAGCGGCGCGAGACGGCGTCGTCGCCGCCGGTGATGGCATCCAGCGAGCGATAGAGGCGCACGAACAGCAGCGCCAGCTCGTAGGCCTTGCCCGACAGGCCGGCGACGCCTTGCCCGTGCTTCAGCCGCGACAGCGTCGCCTCGGAGACGCCGATCACCGCCGAGAGGTCGCGCGCGGTGAGCCCCAGCAGGTCGGCGGCGCGCAGCATCGCCTTGGCGACGGTCGCCTGGCGGTCGGGGCCGAGGTCGAGGGCGGGATGGGCTGGCGCCATGATGTCTCCTTTCACCTGAAAGGAATAATATGTCTCATTCCTGAAGAAATCAACCGCGGCGACTGACGCGCATCGGCAGGCCGCCCTGTGGCTGCGTCGTCAGCTTCTGCACCGGCCACGGCTTCGTCTGCGGCAGGCTGTCGAAGCGGAAGCGCGACATCAGCACGGCGAGCGCGATCATCGCCTCCTGCATGGCGAAGCTGGCGCCGATGCATACGCGCGGGCCGGCGCCGAAGGGGAGATACTGGAAGCGGTCGAGCCTGTCGCGGTTGCCCGGGTGGAAGCGGGCCGGGATGAAGGCGTCGGGCTTCTCCCACAGCAGGCGGTGACGGTGGACCGTCCACGGCATGACCAGCACCTGCGCGCCGCGGCGGATCTTCAGCTCGCCATACTCGTCGTCCTCGATCGCCTCGCGGTTGATCGAGGGTGCGGGCGGATAGAGCCGCAGCGCCTCCTCGAAGGCAGCGCGGGTCAGCGGCATCTTCTCCAGCCATTTCGACGGGTCCGGCTCGGAGGCCACCACATTGTCGATCTCGGCCTCCACCGGCTCGCGCTCCCACGGCGCCTCGGCGAGGCAGAACAGCGTCCAGCCGAGCGCCCGGGCCGTCGTCTCGTGGCCGGCGCCGATGAAGGTGATGATGTTGTCCTCGACCTCGCCGCGCGTCAGCCCGTCCGGCCCTTCGGCCCTGAGCAGCAGGGTGAGGAAGTCGGCCGGCACGGCGTCGGGCGCGGCGCGCATCTTCTCCTGGCGCTGGCGGATCGTGTCGGCGACGATGCGGCGGAAGAAGGCGAGCGAGGAGCGGCCGAGCAGGCGGGTGATGCGCGGCAGCCAGTCGGGCGCGCCGATGAGGTCGAGCGGGTCGACGCGGCCCATCGTCTCGAACAACCGGTCGACCTGATGGGCGAAGCTGCCGGGCTCGCCGGCGATCTCGCCGGAAAACAGCGTCTCGGCGAGGATGTCGTAGGTGAGCATGGTCATGTCGCGCGACATGTCGGCGACCCCGCCGGCCTCGTAACGGTCGGCGAAGGCCTGGCTGCACTCCAGCATCGGGCGGGCGAAGCCGCCGATGTGGCGCGGCGTGAAGACCGGCGCCATCGCCTTGCGCGAGCGCTTCCACACCTCGCCCTCGGCCGTCAGCAGCCCGTCGCGCAGGATCGGGCGCAGGATCTTCTGGCGGACCCGCGCCATCCTGTAGTTGCGGGCGTTGTCGACCAGCACGCGGCGGATCAGGCCCGGCTCGTTGGCGATCACCAGCGGCCCGCCGATGCCGGCCGAGATCGAAATCCAGGGCTGGTTGTAGGAAGGCTCGCCCCACAATTCGAGCGGGTTGCGGTAGACGATGCGCACCATCTCGAGCGTCGATGGCGGCGTGGTGCGCGGCGTCGGCGCCGGTGGCACGAAGGGGGCGGGCGTGGTGTCCATCTCAGGCCTTGCGGTTGCACGTCCAATGTAGGCGCGGAGCCGGCGCGCGCAAAGGATGCTGGCGGTATGTTGCGGCGCAAAAAAGGCGACGCGGCGCAGGCGCGGCCCGCCGCCGCAACCCACATGCCGATGCCCTGCGAAACTTGGAAAACAGGCCGCAAACGCCTATATCTCAAGCATGTTCCGCGCCGCGATTCGGCGCTTCGGCCGACCGGCCTTCCCGAGCCGCCTCAGAAACGGATATCCATGACCGAAACGCCCGAAAACCTCCCAGGCGACGCGAGCGCCTACGGCGCCGATTCCATCAAGGTTCTCAAGGGCCTGGATGCGGTCCGCAAGCGGCCGGGCATGTATATCGGCGACACCGACGACGGTTCCGGCCTGCACCACATGGTCTACGAGGTGGTGGACAACGCCATCGACGAGGCGCTGGCCGGCCACGCCGACCTCGTCACCGTCGTGCTCAATCCGGACGGCTCCTGCACGGTGATCGACAACGGGCGCGGCATGCCGGTCGGCATGCACCCGACCGAAGGCGTGTCGGCGCCCGAGGTCATCATGACGCAGCTCCACGCCGGCGGGAAGTTCGACCAGAACTCCTACAAGGTCTCCGGCGGCCTGCACGGCGCCGGCGTGTCCGTCGTCAACGCGCTGTCGGTGTGGCTCAAGCTCAGGATCCGCCGCGACGGCGAGGTCCACGAGATGAGCTTCACGCATGGCGACGCCGACGCGCCGCTGGCCGTCACCGGCACCTACGAGCAGCGCCGCGTGCCCGGCACCTATGAGGGCCGCAGCGGCACGGAGGTGACCTTCCTGCCCTCGCCCAACACGTTCAAGGGCGTCACCGAGTTCGATTACGGCACGCTGGAGCACAGGCTGCGCGAGCTCGCTTTCCTGAACTCGGGCGTGCGCATCGTGCTGGAGGACCGGCGCCACGCCGACGTGAAGTCGCAGGAGTTGCACTACGAGGGCGGGCTGGAAGAGTTCGTCAAATATCTCGACCGCGCCAAGAAGCCGCTGATCGACAAGCCGATCTCCATCCGCGCCGAGCGCGACGGCATCGGCGTCGAGGTGGCGATGTGGTGGAACGACAGCTACCACGAGAACGTGCTGGCCTTCACCAACAACATCCCGCAGCGCGACGGCGGCACGCATCTTGCCGGCTTCCGCGGCGCGCTGACCAGGCAGGTGACCGGCTATGCCGAGACCTCCGGCCTGACCAAGAAGGAAAAGGTCACGCTCACCGGCGACGACTGCCGCGAGGGGCTGACGGCGGTGCTGTCGGTCAAGGTGCCGGACCCGAAATTCTCCTCCCAGACCAAGGACAAGCTCGTCTCCTCCGAGGTGCGGCCGGTGGTGGAGAGCCTCGTCAACGAGGCGCTGGGCACCTGGCTGGAGGAACACCCGGGCGAGGCCAAGACGCTGGTCGGCAAGGTGGTCGAGGCGGCGGCCGCGCGCGAGGCCGCGCGGAAAGCCCGCGAGCTCACCCGACGCAAGGGCGTGCTCGACATCACCTCGCTGCCCGGCAAGCTGGCCGACTGCCAGGAGCGCGACCCGGCCAAGTCGGAGATCTTCATCGTCGAGGGCGACTCGGCCGGCGGCTCGGCCAAGTCCGGCCGCTCGCGCCAGAACCAGGCGATCCTGCCGCTGCGCGGCAAGATCCTCAACGTCGAGCGCGCCCGCTTCGACCGCATGCTGTCCTCCGACATGATCGGCACGCTGATCACCGCGCTCGGCACCGGCATCGGCAAGGACGAGTTCAACATCGAGAAGCTGCGCTACCACAAGATCATCATCATGACGGACGCCGACGTGGACGGCGCCCATATCCGCACGCTGCTGCTGACCTTCTTCTTCCGGCAGATGCCGGCGATCATCGAGGGCGGCTACCTCTACATCGCGCAGCCGCCGCTCTATAAGGTCAGCCGCGGCAAGTCCTCGCAGTACATCAAGGACGAGCGCGCCTTCGAGGAATTCCTGATCGAATCCGGCCTCGACGACGCCTCGCTGGAGCTTTCCTCCGGCGAGGTGCGCACCGGGCGCGACCTGCGCGGCGCGATCGACGACGCGCTCGCCGTGCGCTCGCTGATCAACGGGCTGCACACGCGCTATTCGCGGCCGGTGGTCGAGCAGGCGGCGATCGCCGGCGCACTGTCGGCGGCTGTGCTGGCCGATCCGGCCCGCGCCGGCGAGGCGGCGGCCTATGTGGCGCGGCGGCTCGACATCATCGCGGAAGAGACGGAGCGCGGCTGGACCGGCCGCTTGAACACGGCCAACGACGGCACCGGCGGCTACGTGTTCGGGCGCACCGTGCGCGGCGGGCGCGAGATCGTGGTGCTAGCCGCCGCCCTGATCGGCTCGGCCGCCGCGCGCGCGCTCGCCCGGCATGCGGCGCGCCTGCAGGAGGTCTACGGCCGCCCGCCGGTGCTGCGCCGGCGCGACGCCGCCGAGACCATATCGGGGCCGATCGCGCTGCTCGACGCCGTCTTCGCGGCCGGCCGCAAGGGGCTGACCATGCAGCGCTACAAGGGGCTGGGCGAGATGAACGCCGAGCAGCTCTGGGAGACGACGCTCGACCCCAACGCGCGCTCGCTGCTGCAGGTCAAGGTCAACGACGCAACCGACGCCGACGCGCTGTTCGCCCGGCTGATGGGCGACGAGGTCGAGCCGCGGCGCGAGTTCATCCAGGACAACGCGCTGTCGGTCGCCAATCTCGACGTGTAGGGCCCGCCGGCTCCCGGCTTCACGCCACTTGCGGGGCGCGTGGACGCGCGCTCTATTGCCTCGGGCGGGCGCGGGTTCCCCGCGATGACGGGGGGCAGGCATGCCGGCGACGAACGCGACGTCCACCGGCCACGAGGCGAGCGACGCCGGGTGGCTGGACATCCATTTCGAATCCTCGCGGCCCGAATACGAGGACGCGCTGCGGCAGGTCGGCATCCGGCCGGGCTGGAGCATCCTCGACGCCGGCTGCGGCGGCGGCAGCTTCCTGCCGCTGATGGCTGAGCTCGTGGGGCGGGCCGGCAGCATCGCCGCGCTCGACCTCGCGCCGGAGAACATCGCCCGCACCGAGGCGCTGGCCGCCCGGCTCGATCCGAAGCCGCGGCTGGCCGCAACGGTCGGCAGCGTGCTCGACCTGCCCTTCGCGGACGCCTCGTTCGACCTCGTCTGGTCGGCCAACGTCATGCAGTATCTGACGCACGACCAGTTCCGGCAGGCGACACGGGAGGCGCTGCGCGTGCTGAAGCCCGGCGGGCTGCTGGCGGTGAAGGACTTCGATTCGACGATTCTGCAGATCCTGCCGATGGACCGCGGCGTGTTCTCGCGCTTCATGGCCGCGCGGCTGCAGACGTTCCGCGACCGGGGCGTGCTCGGCACCGACTGCGGCTCGATGCTCCCCGGCTTGCTGCGGGCCGAAGGCGCGGAGATCGCATGGCGCAGGGGCTGGCTGGTCGAGCGCTGGGCGCCGGCCGGCGAACATACGCGCGCCTATGTGCGCGACCTGCTCTCCTACTTCGCCACCGTCGCGCCCGGCTACGACCTGCCGGCGGCGGACCAGGCCACATGGCGCGAGGTCGCGGCGCGGCCGGAGGGCCTGCTCGACCAGCCCGACTTCTGCTACCGCGAGTTCTTCGTGGTCACCGTGTGCTGCAAGCCTACGGCGTGACGGGCTCGGGTGCGGCTGCCGTCTCCGGTTCGCCGAAGATCTCGCGGCACAGCTCCAGCATGTGAGCGTTGTAGTCGCGGTATCGCATCGCGTTGTCGACGATGCGCCGCATGACAGGCTGGTCGCGGTATTTGCGCAGCGTGTTGGCCCAGTCCATGACCAGATCGGCCCTGTCCTTGTCCGACAGGCCGAGATCGATCGCCTGGTTATGGGCGATGAAGACCATGCGCGACACCTGCCCGAACAGGCGCTTCATGAAGACGAAGGCGGCGAGGTCCGCGTTCGACCAGGCCAGGTCGATCTCGGCGCCGTAGGCCTTGCGGATGACGTCGGGGCCGGCATTGATCAGCACCTCCATGGCGCGGTCGAACTGGCCCTCGGCCTGGAGGACGAAGTTCACCGCCGCCGTGTCCGACTGCTTCTTGGCCTGCCGCCGCACCAGCCGGAACTGGCGGATCGCCAGCAGGATGGCGATCGGCGTCGATATGCTGGCCAGCGTCTGCGCGACCATCAGCACGCTCTGCAGCGTCAATGTCATGTCTTGCCCCTCCCGCCGCGCCGGCTGCGGGCGCGGATCCCCGTGAGCAGGATTAGCGCGAACGGGGGACGGCGGAAAGCGGCCGGGGTGTCCGAGCCTAGAAGCTGCGCAGCACCGCGCCCGGGGCGCGGCCACCGCCGCCCACGGGCGTCGGCTCGGCGGAGCGCACGCAGTCGCGGCCGCCGCGCTTGGCGGCGTAGAGGGCGGCGTCGGCGCGGGCCTGCAGCTCGGCGCCGCTCTCGCCCCTGCCCGCCTCGGCGACGCCGAAGCTCGCGGTGAAATGCTGGTCGGGCCGCAGGCCGGGAATCGAGGTCGCGGCGAAGGCGGAGCGCAGCGTCTCGGCGAACAGGCGGGCCGCGGGCAGGTTGGCGCCCGGCAGCAGGATGGCGAACTCCTCGCCGCCGACGCGGCCGACGGCATGGTGGCCCGCCGCCCGCTCGGCCAGCAGCGTGGCGAAGGCGACGATGACGCGGTCGCCGACCGCGTGGCCGTGCGTGTCGTTGACCGCCTTGAAATGGTCGAGGTCGCACAGGACCAGCGAGACCGGCAGGCCGCTCGATGCGCGCTGGCGCAGGGCGTGGTCGCGCCGCTCCTCGAAGCCGCGGCGGTTGAGCAGGCCCGACAGCGGATCGGTCTCCGAGCGCGTCGCCAGCGTCTCCAGTATGTCGCGCACCAGCACGATGAAGAGCAGCAGCGCGACCATGAGGCCGAGCACGGTGCCGCTCGACTGCGAAACCATGGCATAGAAGGTGCCCGCATAGCCGCCGGCCGACGCGCCGACGCCGCCCGAGGCGGCCGCCATGAAGGGTTTCGCCAGGTAATGGAGCGTGCTCAGCGCGAGAACGGCCAGCAGCAGGTTGTCGAACAGCCGGCGCGGCGCGCGCCAGACCAGTGCCACGCCGACGAGCTGCATCGCCGAATAGGGGAACTGGTAGGCGAGCTGGCGGGCGAACAGATCGCGCGGCAAGCCCTCGATCCCTATCCGCACCAGGCAGCCGGCGACGAACAGCAGCGCCAGCGTCCGCCACGGCACCTTGCGCGCATAGAGCCTGGCGAGGCCGACGTCGAAGGCGGCCAGCGCCGCGAGAAAGGATGCATAGGCGGCCAGGCCCACGGCGAAGGCGCCGCCGGCGCGCGGCAGCAGGAACTCGAACAGGAAATTGAGCACCCCGAGGCCGAAGCCGAGCGCGAACCAGCGCGCCGCCGGGCGCCGCCCGTCGAGGAACCCGATCGCGAGGAAGGCAACGGCGAGGAGGCCGGAGATCGAGAGATTTATGGCGATGATGAAGTCTGCGCCGGTCATGCTCACCCTGCTTTGCGGGCAGGTTAGGTGCCAACACGCCAAGGCGAGGTTAACGGCCTGGCAGCGGCGGCCCGGGACGCCCGTCCGCAAACGCGGCACCGCGCCGCAGCGTTCCGGAGGACGCGCGGCAGAGCGTCAGGTAGGTCTACCGAGGCCCGGAATCCGACAAAAACCGCGCCGGCGGCGGGAAGGATCAACTTAAATCAAATTTTACCAAGCGGCGCGAAGCTCGCCCAAGGCGCGGGGCTTGCGGGAACCTGCTGCATCGCTAGCGGGTTTTAGCCCAGAACCGAGACTTTCACATGAACTCGAGCGATGAAAAGATGAACGGACACGCCAACATAGGTCGACAACTGCGCCGCCTCGCAGCGTCGGAGACGAACCGGCGTCACCTGCTCGAGCTGCCGCTGTTCCAGGTCAACCGCGACCTGCCGGAAGACCTCGACATGCTCCTTCGGGAGCTGGATGCCGCGGAGACCGCCTCGGCGCGGCGCTGAACGCCGCGCCCGACACGTCCGCCTCCGCGACGCGGCACGTTCGATGCAGATACGCCTGACGGGCTCTGAAGCCGGGCGCGAAAATCGCGCCTCGGCGGTCAGCGCGCGGCGGCGGCCGGACGTCCCACGGGCGCCTTGCGCTTGGGCTTGGGCAGCAGGCCTTCGCGCTGCGCCTGCTTGCGGGCGAGCTTGCGGTAGCGGCGCACGGCTTCCGCCTTCTCGCGGGCGCGCTTCTCCGACGGCTTCTCGTAGGCGCGGCGCGCCTTCATCTCGCGAAAGACGCCTTCGCGCTGAAGCTTCTTCTTGAGCACCCGGAGGGCCTGGTCGACGTTGTTGTCGCGGACGAGTACCTGCAATGGCTTTCCTTCTTCGATTTGGCCGGAAAGGCGAAGGGCCTCCCCGGCGGGGGAGCAGCCGCGACCCGAGGGAGACGACCTGGAAGGCGCATCGAAAGACGGCGGGCGCCCACGAAGCGGGGCCGGCGGATGCGCACAGCGCGAACATAGTGCGCGAGCCGCGAAACTCAACCCCGCATCGTCGGAGCGGTTTCGTCGCGTCGTCGCGGCAGGGCCCGGAGAGACGAAAGCCCGCGCTCAGGCGGCCGGACGGCGGCGCCAGGCATAGCCGCCGGCGGTCGCGGCCGGCTTCGCGGCTGGCTGGTAGTGGACCGGCAGGCCGCCGGCGCGGCCCGCTTCGAGGCGGGCGAGCGCCGTCGGGTTCTTCACTTCCAGCTCGGTGAAGCCGGTGCGCAGCATGTGCGGGATCTGGTCGATCAGCACGTCGCCGACCGCCCGCAGCGTCCCCGAATAGAAGCGGCGGCGCAGCAGTTCGGCCTTGGAATAGCTGCGGCCGTCGCTGAAGACGGGGAACAGCAGCGCGATCAGCGGCAATTCGCCGAGGAACGGCAGGACGAGATCGACCGGCTCGCCCGGCGCGAGCAGCACACCGAGCCGGCCGGCGGCAGAGCGGCGCGCCGCCTCGTCGAGCGCGGCGAAGGCGGTAGCGGGCAGGATCACGCCCGTGTCCGCCCCGGCCTCGGCCAGAGCGTCGAGGCTTTCGGCGTGAACCCAGCGGTCCTCGCGAAAGCCTTCGGGCGTCCACAGGCGCGGCTGGACCGCGGCGGGGTTCGCGTTCGTCTCGCTCATGCCGAAACTCTCCCGGTATCTCGAGTGCCGATGCCCTGCTCCAGACCCGGCAGGTGGATGCCGCATTCGGTCTTGGCCTTGCCCGCCCAGCGGCCGGAGCGCGCATCCGCGCCGGGCGCGACGGCCTGCGTGCAGGGAAAGCAGCCGATCGACAGGTAGCCGAAGGCCACCAGCGGGTTCTCGCGCAGGCCACGGTCGCGGATATAGGCGCCGATCTCGGCGCCGCTCCAGGCGGCGAGCGGGTTGACGCGGATGCGCGGACCGACCGCCTCGAAGGCCGGCAGGGCGGCGCGGGTGGCGGCCTGGAAGCGCTTGCGGCCGGTGAACCACGCCGCATAGGGCCCGACCGCGCGCGCCATCGGCTCGACCTTGCGGATCGCGCAGCAGGCGTTGGCGTCGACCGCATGGAGGTCGCCCGCCGGATCCTGCGCTTCCAGGCGCTCCGGCAGCGGCGCGACGACGCGCAGGTTGCGCAGGCCGAGATCGGCCAGCAGCAGGTCGCGATAGTCGAGCGTCTCGCCGAAATGCTTGCCGGTGTCGAGGAAGATCACCGGCACCGAGCGATCAGCCTCGGCGATCATGTGCAGCAGCACGGCCGAATCGGCACCGAAGGACGACACGACGGCAATTGCGCCGGGTCCGAAACGGTCGATCGCGGCGGCGACGATCTCGCCCGGCGCGCGAGCGCCGTGCGCGGCCTCCAGCGCGGCTGCGGCCTCGGCGGCCGTCTCAGGCGACACGGGCCTCCGCTCCGTAGAGCGCCTCCTTGAAGGGCGCGGCGCCGAGGCGCCGGTAGAGGTCGATGAAGCGTTCGGCCCGGTCGTGGCGCAGCGAGAGATAGGTCTCGACGATGGTCTCGACCGCGTCGACGATCTCTTCCGGCCCGAAGCCGCGGCCGACGATCTCGCCGAGCGAGGCGTGCTCGTCCGCCGCGCCGCCGAGCGTGACCTGATAGAGCTCGCCGCCCTTCTTCTCGACGCCGAGGATGCCGATATGGCCGACATGGTGATGGCCGCAGGCATTGATGCAGCCGGAGATGTTGAGCTTCAGCTCGCCGATCTCGCGCTGGCGCTCCAGCGAGGAAAAGCGCAGCGCGATCTGCTGGGCGACGGGGATCGAGCGGGCATTGGCCAGCGAGCAGTAGTCGAGGCCGGGGCAGGCGATGATGTCGCTGATCAGGTCGATGTTGGAGGTGGCGAGCCCCTGCGCGACGAGCGCGTCGTGGACGGCCGGCAGGTCGGCGCGGGCGACGTGCGGCAGGACGAGATTCTGCTCGTGGCTGACGCGGATCTCGCCGAAGCCGTAGCGCTCGGCGATGTCGGCGACGGCGTCCATCTGCGCGTCGCTGATGTCGCCCGGCGTCTCACCGATCGCCTTGAGCGAGACGGTGACGGCGGCATAGTCCGGGTGACGGTGGGTGACGACGTTGCGGTCGAGCCAGTCCGAGAAGGTGCGCGAATCGAGCCGCGCCGCGCGCACGGCGGCGTCGCCCTCGGGGCGGTCCGGCAGGGCCGGCGGCGCGAAATAGGCCTCGATCGCGTCGATGTCGGCCTGCGGCAGGCTCAGATCGCCGCCCTTGAGATTCTCCCACTCCGCCTCGACCAGGCGCGCGAACTCGGCCGCGCCCAGCTCGTGCACCATGATCTTGATGCGCGCCTTCCACTTGTTGTCGCGGCGGCCTTCGAGATTGTAGACCCGCACGATCGCCGTGACGTAGGACAGCAGTTCCTCGTGCGGCAGGAAGTCCCTGATCTTCTTGGCCAGAATCGGCGTGCGCCCCTGCCCGCCGCCGACCCAGACGGCGAAGCCGAGCTCGCCCTCCGCATTGCGCTTCAGGTGCAGGCCGATGTCGTAGGTCTGGATCGCCGCGCGGTCCCGCTCGGCGCCGGTGAAGGCGATCTTGAACTTGCGCGGCAGGAAGCTGAACTCGGGATGCGCCGACGACCATTGCCGCAGGATCTCGGCATAGGGGCGCGGGTCGGCGACCTCGTCGGCCGCGGCACCGGCGAAATGGTCGGCGCTGATGTTGCGGATGCAGTTGCCGCTGGTCTGGAGCGCGTGCATCTCGACCGAGGCGAGGTCGGCTAGCGCGTCGGGGATCTCGGCCAGCGCCGGCCAGTGGAACTGGATGTTCTGGCGGGTGGTGAAGTGCCCGTAGCCCTTGTCGTAGGTGCGGGCGATGTGGGCGAGCATACGGAGCTGTCGCGACGACAGCGTGCCGTAGGGGATGGCGACCCGCAGCATGTAGGCGTGGAGCTGGAGATAGACGCCGTTCTGCAGCCGCAGCGGCTTGAACTGGTCCTCGGTGATCTCGCCCTTCAGGCGCCGCTCGACCTGGTCGCGGAACTGCGCGACGCGCGCCTCGACGAAGGCGCGGTCGAACTCGTCGTAGCGGTACATGCTGGGTTCCATGCGGTGTCCCCGAAGCCTCAGGCCGCAGCCAGCGCAGGAACCGCGCGGGCCTGCTTGCCGAGGTCGCCGCGCACCGTCGGGCCGGCGGCGCGGATGCGCTCGCGCAGCCGGAGCGGGACGATCGCGCCGTCGACGAGCTGCACGTCGATCAGCTCGACGTCGACGACCTCGTTGCGGGCGGCCGACAGCTTGCCGTGGGCGGCCAGCCGCTCCTCATCCGCCTCGTCATGGGCGACATGGGCGGCCGGCAGCGTCTCGGCCCAGGAATGATCGGCCGCGAGCCAGACGGCCTCGCCGTCGAACAGCCGGTTGGCGGTGAGCACCTTCATCTTGCGTCTCCGGTCGGTACGGGTTCGGGCAGCGCCGGCGCACGGGCGGCCAGCGGGATCGAATGGGCGAAGTCGGCGCCGGCGACCGCGTCGCCGATGATGGTCATCACCGGGCCGGCGAGCTCGGCGCGCGCCTCCAGCGACGGCAGGTCGGCGAGCGTGCCGTGCAGCAGGCGGCGCGTCGGCAGGCTGGCGTTCTCGACGACGGCGACCGCCGTGTCGGGCGACAGTCCGGCGGCGATCAGCTTGCCGGCGACGCCGGCCGCGACCGAGCGGCCCATGTAGACGGCGACGGTGGCGCCGTCGATCGCCAGCCGCGCCCAGTCCGGCAGGGTGTCGCCGCCGAGGTCGTGGCCGGTGGTGAAGACCAGCGAGGACGAGACGCCGCGCAGCGTCAGCGGCAGCGCGAAGTCGGCGGCCGCCGCGAGCGCCGCGGTGACGCCCGGCACGACCTCGTGCGAGACGCCGGCCTCGCGCAGGGCGGCCAGCTCCTCGCCGGCGCGGCCGAAGACGAGCGGGTCGCCGGCCTTGAGGCGCACGACTCGTTTGCCCTGCCGGGCGAGCGAGACCAGCAGCCGGTTGATCTCGTCCTGCGTGCGCGAATGGCAGCCCTTGCGCTTGCCGGCGGCGATGCGGGTCGCGTCGCGGCGGCCGAGCGCCACGACCGCCTCCGGCACCAGCGCGTCGTGGATGATCACGTCGGCCGCCATCAGCAGGCGCTGGGCGCGCAGGGTGATCAGGTCCTCGGCCCCCGGCCCGGCGCCGACCAGCGCGACATGACCGGCCCGCGCGGCGGCCTTGCGTTCGAGCATGCGGTCGGCGGCGGCCCGCGCGGCGACAGTATCCCCGGCGGCGATGCCGCGCGCGGGCGCGCCGTCGAAGAAGTCGCGCCAGAAGCCGCGCCGCGCGTCGCCCTTGGGCAGCAGGCGCTCGACGGCGCCGCGATAGGTCTCGGCGAGGCGGGCGAGCGCGCCCAGCGAAGGCGGCAGCAGGCGCTCGACATGGGCGCGGATCATCTGCGCCAGAACCGGGCCAGCGCCCTCCGTGCCGATCGCCACGGCGACCGGGGCGCGGTTGACGAGGGCAGGCGTGAAGAAGTCGCACAGTTCGGGCCGGTCGACCGCGTTGACGGGGATGTGCAGCGCGCGCGCGGCCTCCACCACGGCGCGGTCGGCAGCCTCGTCGCCGGTGGCGGCGAAGACGAGCGCCGCGCCTTCGAGCACTGTCGGGGAGAAGGCCTGCTCGATCAGCCGCGCCCCTTCGATCGCGGCCCAGGCCGCATAGTCGGCATCGAACCGCCCGGAGACGAGGACGAGGCGCGCGCTCGACTGCGCCAGCAGGCGCGCCTTGGCGAAGGCCTCGGCGCCGCCGCCGACGATCACGACGTCGCGATCCTCCACCCGGAGGAAGACCGGGAACGCGGAAAGCCTGTCTTTGTGCGTCGTCATCGCGGGAGACACCTCGGAACGGTGCGCGATTGTCGCCGAGACGGGCCGGCGCCTGAAGAAACGGCCTCGCGCGCGGCGCCGCGCGGCGAAATCGGTTTTCTCCCACATGGCCAAAGGCGGAACGGAAATTCTCCGCGCCGGGCCTGCGACACCGAGAAGGCGGAACCGCCGGCTTCGCGCCCGCGTTCTGCCCGGGATGCCGCCGGTCCCTTAGGGGCTACGGGAGCGGCCGGCCGAAACGCTCATGCACAGAGGCTTCCCCATGACCGACATCAATCTCGCACACGACATCTGGGTTCTCGTCGCGGACGGCGAGAAGGCGCTGTTCCTGCGCAACGAAGGCGACGCACAATATCCGAACCTGCAGGTGGTGCGGAAGGTCGAGGAGGACAATCCGCCGACCCGCGAGCAGGGAACGGACGCGCCGGGCCGCACCGGCCAGGGCGGCACGCCGACCAGCGCGATGGAGGAGACCGACTGGCACCGCATCGCCAAGGAGCGGTTCGCCGACGAGATCGCCGACCGGCTCTACAGGATGGCGCATCGCGGCGACTTCGAGCAGATCGTGATCGTGGCGCCGCCGCAGGTGCTGGGCGAGATGCGGCAGAAGCTGCACAAGGAGGTGGAGGCGAAGGTCGTGGCGGAGGTGCCCAAGACGCTCACCGGCCACCCGGTGTTCGACATCGAGAAGATCCTGAAGGCGGCCTGACGGAGCCCTGTCCCGCCGCTACTGCGGCACCGTGCTCAGGTGCGACAAGAGCTCGGCGACGTTGACCGCGCCGTATTTGCGCATCAGCCGCGCGCGATAGGCCTCGACCGTGCGCGGCGAGATCGACAGTGTGCGTGCGATCTCCTTCGAGGTGCGGCCCTCGCCCAGATGCATGACGATCTGCCGCTCGCGCGTCGTCAGCACCGCCACCGGCCGGTAGTCGGAAAGGTCGGCGAAGCTCCACACGGCCTTGCGCAGCGGGTCGTCGGGGGCGAGCGTGTGGCCGCGCACGCGGACCCAGAACAGCGAGCCGTCCCGGCGCGCCATGATGCGCTCGTCGGAATATTTGTTGTAGCGCCGCAGCGGCTCGACGCCGATGTCGCGGATGCGGACGAACTCCTCCATCGAGGGGTAGAGGATGGCGAAGGAGCTGTCGATCAGCTCGTCGCGGCGATAGCCGAACATCGCCGCGAAGGCCGGATTGCAGGTGCGGATGATGCGGTTTTCCGTCATCACGATGCCGATCGGCGCGTGCTCGTAGGCCGTCATCGCGAGGTCGGTCTCGGCGGGCGTCATCGGCGCTCTGGCATCCCCGTATTTCTACGATATTGCGGGCATTTTTCGCTGCCGCCGATAATAGCGGCCGGTTCGCACCGCACCAAGCAGAAAGGCCGTCCGGCCGCAACGGTGCGGAAGGGGGGAGGACCGGCAGCGCGGCCGCAGTCGCCGCGCCACGGCCGCATCCGCCTCCTCGCGAAGGGATACCGGCGCGCCGGCCGCTCGACGGGCCGCCCGCGCCACAGGCTTTCACGCGTCGAGCATGTGGAGGAGATCACGATGAGAAAACTGCTCGCCGCGCTGGCGGTGACGAGCGCCATGATGGCCGCGACGCTCGCGGCCGCGCAGGACGGCCCGGCCAAGATCGCGCTGGTGCACGGACTGTCCGGCTCGCCGCTGGAGGCCTATTCCAAGCAGACGTCGACCGGCTTCCAGCTCGGCCTCGAATACGCCACCAAGGGCACGATGGAGGTCAAGGGCCGCAAGCTCGAGGTGGTCGAGAAGGACACCCAGTTCAAGCCCGACATCGCGCGCGCCCTGCTCGCCGAGGCCTATCAGGACGAGAACGTGATCATGGCGGTCGGCGAGACCTCCTCGGGCGTCGCCACCGCGATGCTGCCGATCGCGGCGGAGTACCAGAAGATCCTGGTGGTCGAGCCGGCGGTCGCCGACAGCCTGACCGGCAAGGATTCCAACAAGTACGTCTTCAAGACCTCGCGCAACTCGTCGATGGACATGCAGGCGCAGGCGGTGGCGCTCAAGCCCGACGCAAACCTCTACGTCGCTACGCTGGCGCAGGACTACGCCTTCGGCCGCGACGGCGTCGCCGCCTTCAAGGGCGCGCTCGAAGGCACCGGCGCGCATGTCGTGCTGGAGGAATACGTCCCGCAGCAGACCACCGACTTCACCGCCACGATCGAGCGGCTGTTCAATGCGCTGAAGGACCAGCCGGGCCGCAAGGTGATCTTCATCAACGTGGCCGGCATCGACCCGTTCACGCCGATCCTGGCGGCCGACCCGTCCCGCTTCGGCATCGAGCTGTCGACCGGCGGCAACATCCTGCCGGCGCTCGTCGCCTACAAGAAGATGCCGGGCATGGAAGGCGCGATGTATTACTATTACGAGGCGCCGAAGAACCCGGTGAACGACTGGCTGGTGGCCGAGCACAAGAAGCGTTTCAATTCGCCGCCGGACTTCTTCACGGCCGGCGGCATGGCGGCGGCGATGGCCATCGTCAAGGCGCTCGAGACGGCCGACAACTGGGAGACCGACACGCTCATCAAGACGATGGAGGGCATGAGCTTCGACACGCCCAAGGGCCCGATGACCTTCCGCAAGGAAGACCACCAGGCGCTGCAGTCGATGTTCCACTTCAAGATCAAGGTCGACCCGAACGTCGAATGGGCGATCCCCGAGCTGGTCCGCGAGATCAAGCCCGAGGAGATGAAGATCCCCATCGGCCGCAACAACCAGGAGTGAGGTTACGGCAATAGGGCAGTAAGGCAGTAGGGCAATAGGGGGAACGACGGTCCTTCGGTGGACTCCTGTTCCTCCTGGCCCGCTGGCCTAGCTGCCCTATTCCCTACTGCCTACTGCCCTATTCCCCTATTGACCTGTTCTCCATGTCCCCATCGCTGCGCACCGAGGACCTGACGATCCGCTTCGGCGGCCATGCGGCCGTCAACGGCGTCACCTGCGCGTTCAGGCCGGGCGAGCTGACGGTGATCGTCGGGCCCAACGGCGCCGGCAAGACGACATGGTTCAACCTCGTCTCGGGCCAGCTCGCGCCGACCGCCGGCCGCATCTTCAAGGGCGAGGCCGACATCACGCGGCTGTCGCCGTCGGCGCGCGCCAAGGCCGGCATCGGCCGCGCCTTCCAGCTCACCAACCTGTTCCCCAAGCTCAGCGTGCTGGAGAACGTGGGTCGGCCCGGGCGGCCGCGGGGGGGCGTCGCCCCGCGCCTGTCCGCCCCCCCCCCCCCCCCCCCGGGGCGGGCAGGGGGGGCGCGCGACCCCCCCGCCCCCCCCCGCCTCAGCGACGTCGCCGACTATCCCGCCGCGGCGCTGCCGCATGGCGACCAGCGCAAGCTGGAGGTGGCGCTGCTGATGGCGATGCAGCCCGACATCTACATGTTCGACGAGCCGACCGCCGGCATGTCGGTCGACGAGGCGCCGGTGATCCTGGAGCTGATCGCGGAGATCAAGCGCGACAGGTCGAAGACGATCCTGCTGGTCGAGCACAAGATGGACGTGGTGCGCGCGCTCGCCGACCGCATCGTGGTGCTGCACAATGGCGAGCTGATCGCCGACGGCCTGCCCGACGCGGTGATGGCGCTGCCGCTGGTGCGCGAGATCTATCTCGGCATCGGCGCGGAGGAGGCCGCATGAGCGCAGGCGGATCCATCCTGCGGCTCGACGACGTCCACACCGACATCGGCCAGTACCGCATCCTGCACGGCGTCAGCCTCGACGTGCCGGAAGGCGGCGTGCACGTGCTGCTCGGCCGCAACGGCGCCGGCAAGACGACGACGCTGCGCACCATCATGGGCCTGTGGCGGGCGCGCTCCGGCCCGCGCCGCTTCCGCCACCCCGCCCCCACCCCCATCGCCCACCCCGCCACCCCCCCCCCGCGCCACCCCCACGCCCCGCCGCACAACCGCACA
>Ga0066256_1001945_pt1 | contig 24904 bp, 24 predicted proteins | sample ThiBio_1000_biof_FD_87107 | JGI IMG/M metagenome (GOLD analysis project Ga0066256, IMG submission 87107) | Wastewater bioreactor microbial communities from Cape Town, South Africa - Thiocy_expt_1000_biof (version 2) | ecosystem: Engineered > Bioreactor > Thiocyanate-remediating >... | reverse complement strand
GAGGTCTGGCGCGACATCGAGGCGTCGATCGAGGCCGGCAACCGGGTCTCGACGCGCCAGATCAGCATGGTGCATCTGGCCAAGTCCGAGGTGCATGAAGCCGGGGTCGATGCCTGCCAGTTCGTCTATCGCGCCGCTGGCGGGGCATCGCTGCGCAAGGGCGTCATGCAGCGCACCTACCGCGAAATGCTGACGGCCGCCAACCATTTCACCATCAACCCGAACATCGTCGGCGCCGCCGGCCGCGAAATCGCCGGCCTCTGGAGTGCGCGCAGCTGGCAGTTCTACGATCTGGTCGAGAAGAAGTGACCGTGGCCTCGAACCGCAGCGGCGGGACACAGGGTGGCGATGCGGCGGCTTCGCCACCCGACGTGGCCGCCGCCTTCCTCGCGGCCTTCCGCCACCACCCGTCCGGCGTGGCGATCATCACCGCCGATCCGGGCGACGGACCGGTGGCGTTGACGGTCAGTTCGCTGATCTCGGTCAGCGTCTCTCCGCCGACCATCGCCTTTTCGCTGTCGGATCATTCCGCGAGCGCGCGGGCGGTCCGGCGCGCCGGCTCCGTCGTGGTGCATTTCGTGCGCCGGGCCGACATGGAGTTGGCGCGGCTCTGCGCGACCAGCGGCAAGGACCGGTTCGGCTCCGAGGTGGAATGGGCAAGGCTTGCGGGCGGCGAGCCCTATTATCCGCAGGTGGATCTGCGGTTCCGGGCCGTCATCCGCGGTCGTCTGGAAGCGCCGGGAGCCTGCCTCGTCACTGCGGAACTGCTGGAGGTTTCGGCCCATTCCCACGAGACGCGGGAAGACGAGGCGCTGGTCTACGCCAATCGCGGCTGGCATAGGCTTCGGCCGGTCAGCGGCGGCGGTCGCGCGCCGATCCTGCTGTGGCCCGACGATTCGGCTACCTTCTGATGCACGGGCCGGCGATCGTCGCCGGCTTCACAGGCCCCAGATCACCGATTGTTCATGGCGCTTGATCAGATGCGTCAGGTTTTCGAAGCTTTTGCGGATATGGGCGGCAAACGCCTCCGTCGCCGGGGCGCTCAGATCCTCGGTGCGCTGCAGCAGGCCGAGCGCACGCTCGGGATGGGGAATGTTGACGGGCAAGGCGGTGATGGCCTTGTCGTTGCGGTAGGCGAAAACCACGCTATGGGGCAGGATCGTCAACGCATCGCTTGCCTTCATGTAGTTGATGGCGCTGGTCAGCGATCCGCCGGCATAGCGGATCTTGGTTTCGGTGGCGCCAAGCGACAGCACGAGGCTGCGCAGGTCGGCCAGCAGCGGGCTGCCCGGCGGTGGCGCGATCCACGGATAGTCCAGCAATTCCGGACCGTTGAGCCTGCGCTTGAGCAGCAGGGGATGGGTGATGCGGCAGGCCACGACGTTACGGCCGGGAAGCAGTTCCTGGAAGCGCATGCCCGACCCTTCGTCCAACATGTCGATCGGGCAGATGGCGAGGTCGATCCGGTCGGCGACGATGGCGGCGCGAAGCTCCGGCAGATAGCCGTAGCTCTGTTCGATGCGCACATCGGGAAATGCGTTCTGAAACCCGGCGACCATGCCGGCGATCAGCGCATCCATGAAGAACGGCGTGCCGCCTACGCGAACGAGGCCGGTGCGGCCATGGCGAAACCCCTCGACAAGGGCGGATGCCTTGCGCGAGGCGTTGAGCATCGCCTGGCCATGATCCGCCAGCGCCCGGCCAAGCGGCGTCGGTTGCAGAGGCCGGCGTCCGCGGATGAACAGCGGCTCGCCCAGCCGCTTTTCCAGCGCGGCGAGAGTGCGCGATACGGCGGGCTGCGTCAGGCCGAGCATCATCGCGCCCTCGGTCACGCCCCCCGCCTGGACCACCGCCGCCAGTTGCACCAGATGTCGCTCGTCGATCTTCATAGCAATAATGCATATTAACTGGGAAAAAAATTATCAAGCGCCCAATTCCCGCCTGCTAGATTGGCGTCATCGGAGGAAACATGGCAGACATATCGTTCAGCGAGGGCAATTCCGCGCGGCTGGTGGCGGAGCGGCTCAGAAAGCATGCCGAGGCCGGGCGGCTGCCGGCATTCATGATTTCCCTTGTCGAGCATTTGCACAGCCTGATCCGCGAAGCACGGCCCTCGGCGGCCGATTGGCGCAAGGCGTTGGAATTCCTGACCGATGTCGGCCATGCCAGCGACGACCGGCGTCAGGAATGGGTGTTGCTTTCCGATCTCCTGGGCGTCAGCGCTCTCATCGAGGAGATTAACACGCGCCGTCCCAAGGGGGCGACGCCGAACACGGTGCGCGGCCCCTTCTACCGCGCAGACGCGCCGCGGCTGCCGCTCGGCGCCGACATCTGCCTCGATGGCGTCGGCGTTCCTCTCGACGTGAAGGGCCGGGTGCTCGATCTCGACGGCGATCCCATCGCCGGCGCGACCGTCGAGACATGGCAGGCGAACGGCGAAGGTTTCTACGAGAACCAGCAGCCGGACCAGCAGCCGGAATTCAACCTGCGTGGCGTTTTCTGCACGGATGCCGGCGGCGGTTTCCATTACCGGACGGTGCGCCCGGGGGGCTATGCCGTGCCTTGCGACGGTCCGGTCGGGCGCATGCTCGGCAGCATCGGTTTTCCCTTGCGTCGCCCGGCGCACCTGCATTTCCTCATCAAGGCAGAAGGCTTCGAAACCATCAGCACCCATGTCTACGACGGCAGCGACCCGCATTTGAGCGAAGATGCCCTGTTCGGCGTCAAGCAGGATCTGATCGGCGAATTCAAGGCCGATGAGAGCGGGCAGCGCTGGTCGCTGGATTTCACCTTCGTGATGGTTCGGGCAAAAAAGGAAAGGCTGGCGACATGACGATGACATTCTCCTACCAGGGCAGCGCCGCACGCATCGTTTTCGGGCGCGGCACGAGCGCCGAGGTCGGCAAATGGGTCGAGACGCTCGGCTGCCGGCGCGTCCTGGTGCTGTCAACTCCGCATCAGGCCGGTGATGCCGAGGCTCTGTCGCAGCGCCTGGGCGCTCTTTCCGCAGGCGTCTTCACCGATGCGACGATGCATACGCCGGTGGAGGTGAGCGAGCGGGCGGTAGCCAGGGCCGACGCGCTGCAGGCCGATTGCGTGGTTTCGCTCGGCGGCGGCTCCACGACCGGTCTCGGCAAGGCCATGGCATTGCGCACGGACATCGCCCAGATCGTCGTGCCGACGACCTATGCGGGCTCGGAGGTCACGCCCATCCTCGGCCAGACCGAAAACGGCGTGAAGGCGACCCTGCGCAGCCCCAAGGTTCTGCCAGAGGTGGTGATCTACGATCCGGACCTGACGCTGGGCCTTCCGGTCGGCATGAGCGTCACCAGCGGCCTGAACGCTATCGCGCATGCGGCCGAGGGCCTCTACGCCCCCGATCGCAACCCGATCACCACGATGATGGCGATCGAGGGCATGCGCGCCTTGCGACAGGCGCTGCCGGCCATCGTCGGCAATCCGGGGGACGCCACCGCTCGCGAAAAGGCCCTGTACGGCGCCTGGCTTTGCGGCACGGTGCTCGGCCAGATCACCATGTCGCTGCATCACAAGCTCTGCCATACGCTCGGCGGTAGCTTCGACACGCCGCATGCCGAGACGCATTCGATCATGCTTGCGCATACGATCGGTTTCAATGCCGAAGCCGTGCCGGAAGCGATGGCGCCCGTCGGCGAGATCTTCGGCGGTACGCCCGGCCAGGCATTGTATGATTTCGCGCAGTCCATCGGAGCGCCGATGGCGCTGAAGGATCTCGGCCTGAGCGAGGCAGACCTCGATCGCGCCGCAGACATCGCCACGAAGAATCCCTATTGGAACCCGCGTTCCGTCGAGCGCGCATCCATCCGTTCGCTGCTGCAGAATGCCTGGGCGGGACATCGACCGCCGTACTGATTTTCTTTGGGAGGAGGAAATTTCATGTTCACGAGACGCGATTTCATCAAGGCCGCCGCCGCCACCGGGGCGTTGGCGACGACATCCGGCCTATCCATGCCGGCGCTTGCCAGGGGCGGCGCGATCAAGCTCGGCTATGTCAGCCCGCAGACCGGACCGCTTGCAGCCTTCGCCGAGGCCGACAAGTTCATCGTCGACGGCTTCATGGCCGCCACCAAGGCCGCCGGCCTCGAATTCGAGGTGATCGTCAAGGACAGTCAGTCCAATCCGAACCGCGCTGCGGAAGTCGCCAAGCAATTGATCGTCGACGACGAGGTGCATCTCATGCTCGTCGCCTCCACGCCGGAGACCACCAATCCGGTGGCCACGACCTGCGAGGCGGAGGAAGTGCCCTGCATCTCGACGGCCGCCCCCTGGCAACCCTGGTTCATCGGCCAGCAGGCCAATCCCGGCGATCCGTCGTCGTGGAAACCCTTCAACAGCGTCTTCCATTTCTTCTGGGGGCTGGAAGACGTCATCGCCGTCTATACCAATATGTGGGGTCAACTCGAAACCAACAAGAAGGTCGGCGGACTGTTTCCCAATGACGGCGACGGCAATGCCTGGGGCGACAAGACGGTCGGTTTTCCGCCGGTGCTCGACAAGGGCGGTTATGCGCTGACCGATCCGGGCCGCTACCAGAATCTGACCGACGATTTCTCCGCCCAGATCAACACGTTCAAATCCGGCGGTTGCGAGATCGTCACCGGCGTGATGATCCCGCCGGATTTCACCACCTTCTGGAACCAGGCGCAGCAGCAGGGCTTCAAGCCCAGGATCGCCTCGATCGGCAAGGCCATCCTCTTCCCGCAATCGGTGGAAGCGCTGGGCAGGAACGGTCACAACCTGTCCTGCGAGGTCTGGTGGTCGGCCAGCCATCCCTTCAAGTCGTCGCTGACGGGTGACAGCGCGGCAGCGCTCGCCGAAGGGTTCACCAAGGCGACGGGCCGGCCCTGGACGCAGCCGATCGGCTTCGTCCACGCCCTGTTCGAACTGGCCGTCGATGTCATGAAACGGGCCGATCCCACGGATGCACAGGCGGTGATCGCCGCGATCGCCGCCACGAAACTCGACACCATCGTCGGGCCGGTGGCCTGGGACGGCGCCAATCTTCCGCCTTTCGCCGCCAGGAACGTCGCCAAGACGCCGCTGGTCGGCGGCCAGTGGCGGTTGAAGGAGGGCGGCGGCTACGACCTCGTCATCACCGACAACCAGACGGCCCCGGCCATTCCGACCGGCGGCAAGATGGAAGCCATCGCCTGACGGGACCGGGGGCGTGACGAGGCTCGCGCCGCGTCACGCCACGAGGGAAGACAGCCCCGGTGAGGAGGATCGGAATGCCCATACTTGCGCTCGACACGGTTTCGAAGAGCTTCGGCGCCCTGAAAGTTGCCGATCAGGTGAGCTTTGCGCTGGAAAAGGGCGAAGCGCTTGGCGTCATTGGCCCGAACGGGGCGGGAAAATCGACGCTGTTCAACCTGATCACCGGCAACTTCCACGCCGATTCCGGCACGATTGCCTTCGATGGCGCCGATATCACCCGGCAGGCGCCGATGGCGCGCTGCCTTGCCGGCATCGGCCGCACCTTCCAGATACCGCAGCCTTTCGAAAAGCTGACCGTCCTTGAAAACCTGCTGGTGGCCGCCGCCTTCGGATCGCGCCGGGCCGAATCCGATGTCGGCGGTTACTGCGCCGACATTCTCGTCGCAACCGGGCTGATCGGGCGGGCAAACCAGCTTGCCGGCAGCCTCGGCCTGCTGCAGCGCAAGCGCCTGGAGCTTGCGCGCGCCCTTGCGACCGATCCCCGGCTGCTGCTGCTCGATGAGATCGCCGGCGGCCTGACCGAGGGCGAATGTTACGAACTGGTGGAAACGATCCGGGCCGTTCATCGCCGCGGCGTCTCGATCATCTGGGTCGAACATGTGCTGCATGCGCTGACCTCCGTCGTCGACCGTCTGCTCGTCCTGCATTTCGGCAAGGTGATCGGCATCGGCCAGCCGGGGGACATCATGGAGTCCAGGGCGGTGCGCGAAATCTATCTCGGGATCGAAGTGTGATGAGCCTGCTGGAAACCCAAGGCCTGACCGCCTTTTACGGCGATTTCCAGGCGCTGTTCGGCGTCGACCTGCGGCTGGAGGAGGGGGAGACCCTCGCCGTCATCGGGGCGAACGGCGCCGGAAAGTCGACGCTGATGCGCTCGATCTGCGGGCTGATCGCCAATAGCGCCGATCAGATCCGCTTCGAAGGACGCGGGATCGGCGCCCTTGCCGCTCCGGACATCGTCCGGCTCGGCATCGCCATGGTTCCGGAGGGTCGCAAGCTGTTTCCCTCGCTTTCGGTGGAGGAAAACCTGCTGGTCGGATGCTATGGCCGCAGCGGCCGGGTCTGGACGCTCGACACGATCTACGATCTCTTTCAGCAGCAGATGGTGGCCATCGGCCGGGCGCTGATGTCCAATCCGCGCATCCTCCTGTGCGACGAAATCAGCCTCGGTCTCGCGCCGGTCGTGATCCGGGACATCTACGCGGCCTTTCCGAAGATTCGCGCCGGCGGCGCCTCGATCGTCGTCGTCGAGCAGGATATCGGCCAGGCGCTAGCGGTCGCCGACCGGGTCTATTGCCTGATGGAAGGGCGCGTGACGCTCACCGGCACGCCGTCGTCGCTGACGCGCGATGCCATTCATGCAGCCTATTTTGGAGCGCACACGACATGAACTGGCTCGATACTATCGTTCAGGGCGTGCTGCTTGGCGGTCTCTACGCGCTGTTCGCCGCCGGCCTCGGCCTCGTCTTCGGCATCATGCGGCTCGTCAATCTTGCCCATGGCGATCTGATCGTGCTTGCCGCCTTCCTCGTCCTGCTTCTCGCCTCGGCGCTGGGCCTCAGTCCCTTCGTGGCGGCGGCGCTTGCCCCGCCGGCGATGGTTGCCTTCGGCTGGGGCCTGCAGTTCGTCGTTCTCAACCGCACGCTGGGCAAGGATATCCTGCCGCCTCTGCTCGTCACCTTCGGGCTGTCGATCGTCATTCAGAACGGCCTGCTCGAAGGCTTTTCCGCCGATAGCCGCCGCATCCCGGCCGGCGCGCTGGAAACCGCCTCGCTGCAATTCGGTCCGGTCAGCGTCGGCACGATGCCGCTCCTGACGTTTCTCTCCGCTATCGGCGTCATCGTCGCGCTCAACCTGATCTTCTACCACACAGATCTCGGGCGCGCCTTCCGCGCCACCTCCGACGACCGCGCCACCGCCGGCCTGATGGGCATCCGCGCCGATCGCATCTTCGCGACCGCGACCGGGCTGGCGATGATGGTGGTCACCATCGCCGCGCTCTATCTCGGCACGCGCGCCAATTTCGATCCGACCATGGGCCCGGCCCGGCTGATCTATGCCTTCGAGGCGGTGATCATCGGCGGCCTGGGGTCGTTCTGGGGCACGCTTGCCGGCGGTATCATTCTCGGCGTGTCGCAGACGATCGGCGCGGCGATCAATCCCGAATGGCAGATTCTCGCAGGCCATGTCGCATTTCTTCTGGTTCTGCTCGCCCGCCCGCGCGGGCTTTTCCCAAGGGCGGTGGATTAAGATGAACGATCACACGCTGCCATCCCCGGCCTGGACCGTTTCCATGCGCACGCGCGCCTCTTCCGTCTCGGCCGCGGTCGCGCTGGTCGTCGTCGCGCTGGCCTTCGCTGTTCCGTTTTTCGCCACGCGCGCCGTGCTTCAGGATCTGTTTTTCATTCTCACCATGCTGGTGCTGGCGCAGGGCTGGAACCTGCTGGCGGGCTATGCCGGCCTCGTCTCCGTCGGGCAGCAGGCCTTCGTCGGCTTCGGCGCCTATGCCATGTTCGCCGCCGTCAGCCTGCTCGGCCTCGACCCGCTTGCCGGCATTCTGATCGGCGGACTGGCGGCGGCGGCGCTGGCCGTACCCACCGCTTTCTTCGTCTTCCGCCTCGAGGGCGCCTATTTCGCGGTCGGCACCTGGGTGATCGCCGAGGTGGTGCGCCTGTCTTTGGCGCAATGGAAGGCGCTCGGCGGCGGCACCGGCACCTCGCTGCCCTCCGGGGCGACGCGGGATATGGCCGGCGTGCGCCTCGTCGCCGACTGGCTGGGGGTACGCGCCGCGCAGGCGACCGATATCGTCTGCTACTGGCTGGCGCTGCTGCTGGCCGTCGCCACGGTCGGGCTGATCTACGGGCTCCTGCGCTCGCGGCACGGGCTGGGCCTTGCGGCGGTTCGCGACAATCGCGAGGCGGCCCGTTCGATCGGGGTCGATCCGCTCCGCATCAAGTCCTTCGTCTATCTGGTCGTCGCCCTGGTGACGGGGCTGACCGGCGCGCTGATCTATGTCCAGAAGGCCCGCATCTCGCCCGACGCCGCCTTCTCCGTTCCCGACTGGACGGCCTATGTCATTTTCATCGTGGTGATCGGCGGCATCGGGACGATCGAGGGTCCCATCGTCGGCGTCGTCGTCTTCTTCGTCCTTCGCAACCTGCTCGCCGATTACGGCTCATGGTATCTGCTGATCCTGGGCCTCATAGGCATCGTCATCATGCTTTTCGCCCCCAGCGGCCTGTGGGGCCTTTTTGCCAACCGTACCGGAATTCAGCTTTTTCCTGTCCGTCGCATCCTGACGGGCACACACAACGCACAGACGATCAAGGGAGTGCCGCATGGCTGACATCGAAACTGACGTTCTCATCATCGGAACCGGCCCGGCCGGTTCGGCCTGCGCAGCGTTGCTGGCCAGCTACGGCATCGAGAACATGGCGATCAACCGCTATCGCTGGCTGGCCAATACGCCGCGCGCCCATATCACCAACCAGCGCACCATGGAGGTGCTGCGCGATCTCGGCCGCGATGTGGAGGACGAAGCCTATCTCTTCGCCACCCACCAGGAACTGATGGGCGAAAACGTCTTCTGCACCTCGCTGGCCGGAGAGGAGATCGGCCGCATGAAAAGCTGGGGCATGCATCCGCTCAGCCGCGCCGAGCACCAGCTCTCGTCGCCGTCCCACATGAACGGCCTGCCCCGGCCCTTCATGGAGCCGCTTTTGTTCAAGACCGCCTGGTCGCGCGGCACGCAGGCGCGCATGTCGACCGAATATCTGAGCCACCGCCAGGATGAGGACGGGGTCACCACCACCTGCCGCGACCGGCTGACGGGCCGGGAGCTGACGATCCGCTCGAAATATCTGATCGGCGCCGACGGCGGCAACTCCAAGGTCGCCGAGGATGCCGGCCTGAGCTTCGAGGGACGGATGGGGGTCGGGGGATCGATGAACATCCTGTTCAAGGCCGACCTGACCCGATATGTCGCCCATCGTCCTTCCGTACTCTATTGGGTGGTGCAGCCGGGCGCGGATGTCGGCGGCATCGGCATGGGGCTGGTGCGCATGGTGCGGCCGTGGAACGAATGGCTGATCGTCTGGGGCTATGACATCAACCAGCCGGCGCCCGAGGTCGATACGGCTTTCGCCACCAAGGTGGTGCGCGATCTGGTCGGCGAACCGGACCTGCCGGTCGAGATCCAGTCTGTCTCCACCTGGACGGTCAACAACATGTATGCGACGACGATGCAGAGCGGCCGTGTCTTCTGCATGGGCGACGCCACGCATCGCCATCCGCCATCGAACGGGCTTGGCTCCAACACCTCGATCCAGGATGCCTTCAACCTTGCATGGAAGCTTTCCCTCGTGCTGAAGGGCAAGGCGGGACCCCGCCTGCTGGACAGCTACCAGCAGGAGCGCGCCCCCGTGGCCAAGCAGATCGTCACCCGCGCCAACAAGTCGATCGAGGAATTCGGCCCCATCTTCAAGGCGCTCGGCCTGCTCGATTCCATCGACCCGGTGAAGATGCAGCAGAACATGGATGCACGCTGCGACGACACCCCGGCCGCCGAGGAGCAACGCGCCGCCATCCGCAAGGCGATTGCCGCCAAGGTCTATGAATTCGACGCCCATGGCGTCGAGATGAACCAGCGTTATGTCTCCGACGCGGTCGTGACCGGCGGTCAGCCGGCGCCGGCCTTCGAAAAGGATGCCGAGTTGCATTATCAGCCGACGACATGGCCGGGCGCGCGCCTGCCGCATGCCTGGCTGTTTGCGCAGGACGGCAGCAGGCTCTCGACGCTCGACCAGTGCGGCAAGGGTCGTTTAACCGTTTTGACCGGCATCGGTGGGCACGGATGGGTCGAGGCGGCAGGGCAGCTCGGCGACGAGCTGGGTCTCGATATTGCCGCGCATGTCATCGGCCCGCGCCAGGTCTGGCAGGATCTGCACGGCGACTGGGCGCGGCAGCGCGAGGTCAGCGACAGCGGCATCGTGCTGGTGCGGCCCGACCATCATGTCTGCTGGCGCAGCGAAGCCGCCGCCGCCGATCCGCTCGCCGAGCTGCGCCGGGCGCTGACATCCATTCTGGCCCTGTGAGGATTTGCCATGGAAACACATGAAAAGGGGTTCTTCACCGAAGAGAATTCGGTCGAGGTGGTCACCGGCCGCAACGCAAATGCCGCCGATCCGCGTCTGAAGCAGGTGATGGAGGTCATCACCCGCAAGCTGCATGAGGCGGTCAAGGAAATCGAGCCGACGCAGGAGGAATGGTTCCAGACCATCATGTTCCTGACGAAAACCGGCCATTTGTGCAATGAATGGCGGCAGGAATTCATCCTCCTGTCGGATGTGCTCGGCGTATCCATGCTGGTGGACGCGATCAACAACCGCAAACCGTCCGGCGCCTCGGAATCGACGGTGCTTGGACCGTTCCACGTCGCCGATGCGCCGGAGATGCCGATGGGTGCGAACATCTGCCTCGACCACAAGGGTGAGGACATGTTCATCCATGGGCGGATCCTCGACACGCAGGGACAGCCGGTCGCCGACGCCGTGCTCGACGTCTGGCAGGCGAATGACGAGGGGTTCTACGACGTCCAGCAGAAGGGCATCCAGCCGGACTTCAATCTGCGCGGCGTCTTCCGCACCGGCGCCGACGGTCGCTACTGGTTTCGGGCCGTCAAGCCGAAATTCTATCTGATCCCGGATGATGGCACGGTCGGCAAGCTGCTCGGTGCGCTCGGGCGCCACCCCTACCGGCCGGCGCATCTGCATTTCATCCTCAAGGCGGACGGTTTCGAGACCCTGACCACCCATATCTTCGATCCGGACGATCCCTACATCAATTCCGATGCCGTGTTCGGTGTGAAGGAAAGCCTGCTGGCGGAATTCCGCCGGGTGGACGACGCCGAGCGCGCCCGGCAGCTGGAATTCGAGGGTTGGTTCTGGGAGGTGGAATACGACTTCGTGCTGGCGCGGCCCGAGGACGTCAAGGCCTGAAGCAGACTTGAGAGAAATCGGCGGCGCATCTCCGCCGGTTTCACCAGGGAGAGGCCGCCCTGTCCCGGTCGGCCATGAAGGGACCGTGCGCCCAGCGGAACGTCCTTTCGTATTTTTCGATGACATGGCGCAATTCGGCGAATTCGCGCCTGAGATGCCCGAGGAACTTTCGCCCGGCGGGGTTCGAATAGGGTTTCTTGCGGGTCATGATGCCCAGCGCCCGCTCCGGCTGCGGGATATCGAGCGGGATGATGGAGATCTTGCTTTCGCCGCGAAAGGCATAGGCGACCGACAGCGGCAGGATGGTCAGCGCGTCGGTGCCGGCCAGGTAATTCATCACGCTGAGCAGCGATCCGCCGGCGTAACGCACCGATACTTCCGCAAGACCGAGCGTCAGCAGGATATTGTGCAGGTCGAGCACCAGGGGCGAGCCCGGAAGCGGCGCCACCCAGGGATAGTTGACGATATCCTCGGTCGCCAGGCTGCGCTTGCGCACCAGCGGATGGCCCGCGCCGCAGGCAAGCACGTTGCGCGCCGGCAGGATCGGCTCGAAGTGGTGGGCCGCACTCAGATCCACCGATCCCGTCGGCGTCACCGCCAGGTCGATCTGGCCGGAATCGAGTTCGGCCACCAGATCGGAATAATTGCCGTAGGACTGGTGCACCATGATGCCAGGCTCGCTGCGCTGGAAGGAGGCGATCATCGGCGAGACGACCGCATCCATGAAAAACGGCACGCCGCCGATCCGCACGCGGCCGGAGGAGCCGGATTTGAAACTGCGGATGATCTCCATCGCCTTGCGGGAGGACGAGAGAATCGATTTTCCCTGCTGGCCGAGCTGCTCGCCAAGCGCTGTCGGCTGCATTGGGCGGCGGCCGGACACAAAGAGCGGCTCGCCGATGCGCTTTTCGAGAATGGACAGGGTGCGCGAGACCGCCGACTGCGTCATGCCCAGCATGGCCGCGGCTTCGGTCACGCCGCCGGTTTCGATGACGGCGGCCAGTTGGACGAGATGATGTTCCACGATCTTCATAGCATTCCGCTATAACATTCATGAATATTCTCATCAACGGTGCGATCTCCGGCGATTATAGTTCGAACCATCGAGGGTCATCCGGCATTCCCGGCGGCGATCTTCGTTTCCGGCCTGTGGTGGAGGAGCTGCAGCCGGCCGGTTCCAGGGTTTGCTCGAAGGAGGAGAACGATGGCCCTTGTCAGCGGATATCACCATCTGACGCTTTGCACCGATGGCGTGCAGGAGGATTACGATTTCTACACGAAAGCGTTGGGCCTTTACTCGGTCAAGCGCACTGTGCTGTTCGACGGCACCATTCCCGTCTATCATCTCTATTACGGTTCCAGGAACGGCGACGCGTCGACGATCATCACGACTTTCCCGTTCCGCAAGCCGGCCGTCTACGGCAAGCGCGGCACCAACCAGTCGAAAATCATCCAGCAGGCGATCCCGGTCGGTTCGGCCGGTTACTGGGTCGACCGTCTGAACGGCAAGGGAATCGAGGCATCGACGATTTCACGCTTCGGCATCACGCGCGTCGCATTCAAGCATCCGTGCGGCATCCCGCACGAACTGGTGGAGAGCCCGGCGGACGGCCGGCCCCCGATCGTCAACGAGGCCCAGGGTGTTGCCGCCGAACACGGCATCAAGGGCATCTACGGCGCGGCGATCGCGGTGTTCGACCGCACCGCCATGGACGATTTCCTGACCGTCGGCATGTCGATGACCAAGGAGGCCGACAGCGACGAGGGGTTGATGTTCTCCGTTCCCAATGCGTTGGGGCCGAGCAGCGTGGTCGAGGTCCTGCATGAGGCCAGCGGTCCGCAGGGGAGCTGGACGCTTGCAGGCGGCACCATCCATCATCTGGCGCTCAACACCGGCGGCGAGGAAAACCAGCTCAAGCTGAAGGCGCATCTGGAAGGACTCGGCTTCACCGACGTTTCCGATCAGAAGGACCGCAACTACTTCAAATCCTGTTACGTCCGCTCGCCGGGCGGTGCGCTGTTCGAAATCGCCTGGTCGGTGGAAGGCGGCTGGGCACTGGATGAACCCGCCGACAAGATCGGCTCCACGCTCGTCTTCCCGCCATGGTTCGAGCATCGCAGGGACGAACTGATCGCCGGACTGGAACCGGCCAACTTCTGAGCCTGACCGATGCCGACACATGAAACGCCTCTCCTCCTCGGCGCGCCGCCCGGGGAGGCCCTTGTCCACTGCATCTTCATCCACGGGCGCACGCAATCGCCCGAGGACATGGCGGAGCAGGTGATCGCCCGGCTGACCGCGACTGAGGGCATCGCCTTCATCCTGCCGCGTGCGACCGGCAACAGCTGGTACGGCGCGCGCGCCACGGAAGCATTGACGGACGTCACCCGTGAGCAGCTGCAGCGATCCGTCGATCATGTTCGCGGCCTGGTCGACCGCCTCCCGCGGAATGCGGCGCAACCGCCGCCGCTCGTCATCGGCGGCTTCAGCCAGGGCGCCTGCCTGGCGCTGGAATATGCGATGCGTCATGGTCCATGGCAGGGCGCCATGGTCAATCTCACCGGCTGCCGTGTCGGAACGCCTGCTTGCGAGCGTCCCTTCGCCGACCTCGATTGCCTGCCGGTTTACCTGACCGGCTCGGACAGGGATGCCTGGATCCCGGTCGATGCTTTTGCCAGCGCCGCAGAAGCTCTCGCCAGGGCGCGGGCGCGGCTGCGATGCGATATTCTTCCCGACCGCGCCCATGAGATCTCCGCAGCCGAGATTGCGGTGTTCGACACCATTCTGGCCGGTGTGGCAGGCGGCGTCACGCCGCTCCGCTGATGCTTGCGACAGGCGGCGAAACGGTCGTTATCCCAGCAGGCGACAACCGCGACAGGTTGGAAAGCGTGGAGATTGCCATAGGCGTTGACCAGAATGGCGTGGCATATTGGCGTCGCCATCGGCCAGGATGCGTCCGCATCCGCGCCCAAATGCCCCGGAGATCCCATGTCGAACGATCGTTGCCCCGTTTTATCCCCCGAGCAACGAAAATTCCTTGAAATACGGGAGGCGGCCGAGATGGCGCTGTTCGAGACAATCGAAAAGGCGGTCGCGGATGCGGCCGCAGGCGCGTCGGAGGCGGTTCGTTCCGCCGGCCTCGAATTCGAGCCGACGCATCAGGACTATTTCGCGTTCGCAGCCCAGCAGATGTTGTTCGTTCGCCTGTGCGGCGGCGATCCGCGAACGCTCGCTGGAGGCGATCCGGAGACCGGAGACCGGATTCTGCGAAACGGTCGGCATATCATCGATCGATACTGGCGTGGGAACACCATCGACGAGTCGGCAACCTGACCGGCGAACTGTCGAGCCGGGTGCCGAAGCCGAACCAGGCGTATCCGTCATCTTCACTCGCTCAGGTGAGAAAGGATTTGTATTGCATGCTTGCGGGCGGCTCCACGCCCATGCGTGACAGCACTGTCGGTGCGACTTGAAGCTGGTTCAGGAGGGTCTCGGCCGGAGGGCCTTCGCCGCCGCCGAACCAGTAGAAGGCGAAGTCCTGCATCTCGTCGTCATGACCGCCATGGTGGCCGCGGTTGGTCTGGCCGTGATCGGCGGTGACGATGACCTCGTAGCCGTTTCTGCGCCAGCGCGGCAGGAAGGCCGCAAGCTGTGCGTCGATGGTAAAGCAGGCATGGTCCATCTGCGCGCAATCATGGCCATAGCGATGCCCCATGCTGTCGAGCGTGCAGGTATGCAGGATGCCGTAGTCGATCGCATGGCGCTCGGTCAGCATGGTCAGCGTCGCAAACAGGTCGAGATCGCTGGGCGTCATCTGGTTCTGGTGGTTGTAGCCCGTCATGGTGTGGAAGCGGCCATGATGGATCGGCCCTTCCGCATCGTCATATTCGATGTCGCGCACCATGTCGAAGGGCGCGCGCTGGAAGAAAATCGACCAGAAGGAATGGGTCACGGCGCCCGTCCTGCCGCCGGCCATGGCGACTTCGGAGAAGATGTCCGGCTGCTCGACGCGGAACAGGGTTTCGTTCGAAAGCACGCCATGCACCTGCGGCGGCACGCCGGTGTGGATCGAGGCATAGCAGGAGGCGGAGGTCGAGGGCAGAACCGAGCGCATCTTCCAGACGCGGGCTTCGCCGGCCTCCACCCAGCCTTCCAGATTGCCCATCAGCCGTCTTGCGTTGCGCCAGGGCTGGCCGTCGAGAATGATGAGCAGAAGTTTGTTGCGAAGCGGCATCTTGGGGTCCTTGGCATGATGTGAAGCACCGCCCCCGGGGGCGGTGCGTTCGATCCGGGTGTCGCGCTCAGGCGCTAAGCCAGCAGCGCAGCGGCGCGTCGCCATTCATCAGTTCGCCGGCGGGCGTGGCCACCCAGCCCTGGATGTTCGCGCTGACGACGTCGATGAAATCGTTGAACATCGGCGCGATCAGGCCGCCTTCGTCGCGCATCATCTCCGACATGTCGCGATACATCGCACGCCGCTTCGTCTCATCCAGTTCCGCGCGTGCGGCAACCACCATCTTGTCGAAGGCCTCGTTCTTGAAACGGGTGTCGTTCCAGTCCGCAGATGAGATGTAGCCGGTGGAATACATCTGGTCCTGGGTCGGGCGACCGCCCCAGTAGGAGGTCGAGAAGGGCTGCACATTCCAGACGTTCGACCAGTAACCGTCGCCGGGCTCGCGTTTGACCTCGATGGCGATGCCGGCCTTCTTGGCGCTTTCTTGATACAGCACCGCCGCATCGACGGCGCCGGGAAAGGCCACTTCCGATGTGCGCAGCAAGACCGCGCCGTCATGTCCCGATTTCTTGAAGTGAAAGGCGGCTTTCTCCGGATCGTAGGCGCGCTGCTCGATTTCCTCGTAAAGTGGATAGGCCTTGTTGATCGGCGTGTCGTTGCCGACGGACCCATAGCCGCGCAGGATACGCTCGATCATCGTCTCGCGGTCCATCGCATATTTCAGCGCAAGGCGAAGATCCTTGTTGTCGAAGGGCGCCGTGTCGCAGAACATGTTGAAGGGATAAAAGCCACGGCCGGATATGTTCCGGATCGTCACCCTCGGCATGTTTTTCAGAAGGGAAACGGTTTTCGGCTCGATCCGGTTGATCATGTGCACCTGCCCGCCCTGCAGGGCGGCGATGCGTGCAGTGGCGTCATTGATGACGACGACCTCCACCTGTTCGGCGAAGCCGGCGTTTTCGCGGTCCCAGTAATCTTCGAACCGGGTCGCGTTATAGCGCACGCCCGCCTCGCTGGCGGCGAGCTTGTAGGGTCCGGTGCCGATTGCCGCCTCGGGATTGTCCTTCGCGCCGCCAGGTTGGATCACCAGATGATAATCGCTCATCAGGAATGGCATGTCGGCATTGGCTTCCTTGAGCGTAATGATGACGGTTTCGCCATCCGCCTTGATGGTTTCGACGCCCTTGAGGACGCCGAGCGCGCCCGACTTGGCGCTCGCATCCGAATGCCGTTCGAGCGTCGCGACCACATCTTCCGGCGTCAGGGTCTTGCCGTTGTGGAACTGCACGCCCTTGCGAATCTTGAAGGTCCAGGTTTTCGCATCGGGCGAAGCGCTCCATCCTTCGGCAAGGACCGGAATCGGCGAACCGTCCGGCGCCAGCCATACGAGGGTCTCGCCCCAGAGGTGGCAGACGATCGCGGCGACCTGATTGGTTGCAAGGCCCGGATCGAGGGTGTCGGTGGACGCGCCGCCCTGCATTCCGAGCCTGATCGTTCCGCCGCGCACCGGCCCCTGTGCTCTGGCGGCGGTCGACAGCAACGACCCCGCCGCCGCAAGGCCGATCCCCAAGGCGGCGCTGCGCCCAAGGAAATCCCGGCGCGACATCCGGCCTTTCGCAACCAGGCCGGAAAGATAGCTAAGTTCATCCATCGGTAGTCCCTCGATATGGGCGAAACGGTTTCGGCCGCGGCTCGTCCGCTGCCTCGCCATTTGCTTCTGCGATGGATATTAATCGCCAAGAGTGCTGTATACATATCCAGAAAACGCGAAAACGGCCAGTCCACTTGTCACGGCCCGGCCATAAGGTGAGGCGGTGCAATGGTACGGACGATCGACGGCTCCAGCCTGGATGGCCTGATGCTCGATGCGCAGAGCGCACGGCCTCTTTACCTGCAGCTCTATGACGGCTTGCGGGAGATGATCCTGTCGGGCGCGATCCCTGGCGGAATGCGCATCCCGTCGTCGCGGGTTCTCTCGCAGAGCCTCGGCGTATCCCGCTTCACCGTCGTGACGGCGCTCGACCAGCTTGTCGCGGAAGGCTATCTCAGGTCCGCGCGTGGCAGCGGCACCTATGTGGAAACCGTGCCCCGTCGCCAGTCCACAAACACTCACGCCTCCCCCGAAGACGAAAACGCGATCCCGGACCGGTTCGAAAAGCGGCTTTCCCGGCGCGGGCAGGCGCTGACATGGCGCACTTCTCTGACCCTCAATGACGGATCGCAGCAACTGCACATGGCGACGCCCGATCATCGACTGTTCCCGGTAGACATCTGGTCGCGGCTGACGAAGGAGGTCTATGCGCAAGGCGATTTCCGCATCGTCAATTATCGCGAGATCCTGCGGCCGTCGCTGCTCGAAGAGCAGATTGCCCGCCACATCGCCGTCAGTCGCGGTATCCGCTGCGAGCCAGAGGACGTGGTGACCACGCTGGGCGCCCATCATGCCGTGACGCTTCTCGCTGAACTGCTGCTCGATCCCGGCGACACCGTCGCCTTCGAAGAGCCGGGCATGGCCGCGATCCGGTCGATCTTCCAGTCAGCCGCTTGCAGGATCGAGCCGATGCATGTCGATGCATCGGGGCCTGATCCGCATACCGTCACCAGCCGCGACGTCAAGCTTGCCTTCGTCACTGCGGCCAAGCAGCAGCCGATGACGATCGCCATGCCGATGAAGCGAAAGCTGGAAATGCTGCACTGGGCCGCCGACCGCGATACCCTGATCATCGAGGACGATCTGGGCAGCGAGTTCCGCTATCGGGGCGGTCCCATCCCGCCGCTGAAGGCGCTCGATCGCTCCGGCCAGGTCATCTATATCGGTGCCTTCAGCATGACGCTGCTGCAATCCCTGCGTGTCGGCTACATGATCATGCCGCGGGCGCTTGCGGAAAAATGCCGCCGGCTGATCCAGGTGCGCTACAGGGCATTGCCCCAGTTCACCGAGCAGATCGTCGGCCGCTTCATCGAGGACGGCCATTACGCCCGTCATCTGCACCGGATGCGCCGGATATATGCCAGGCGCCAGAACCGGCTTTTGCAAATCCTGCGGTCCGATTTTGCCGATATCTTCGAGCCGCCCGAATTCGCATCGGGATTTTACAATCTCTGCTACTACCGGGACCAGTCGGTGGACGAGGACGCGATCCTGATCCGTTGCCGTCACAACAATCTCGGCGTCGAACAGCTTTCCTATTATTACGCAAACCGGGCATCGCCGCGAAAGGCGCTTCTCGTCGGCTTTGCCGCATCTAGCGAGGAGGAAATCGACATCGCGGCGAAGGCGTTGAAACGATGCCTGGCAGCGGGCTGACGGAGTCGCGAACGCCATGCCGTTTCGAAAGCGCCCGCGGCAGCCATTGCCGCGGGTGAGGTTGCCGGCTTTTTGCCCCTTAGTGCGGCTGGTAAAGCCAAAGCCGGATGGCAAAGGCGACGGCGCCGGTGGCGAGGACGCCCAGACACCACAATGCGACAAACCACAGGATGCGATGTCCCCAGGGCGCAGATCGCTGCATCAGTGATATCCCTCGCCGTGCCGGACCTTCCCGCGGAACACCCAGTAGGCATAGGCCGTATAGGCAAGGATGATCGGGACGAGCACGAGCGCGCCGACCAGGAGGAACGACAGGCTTGCAGGCGGCGCGGCCGCATCCCAGATCGTCAGCGAGGTCGGCACGATATAGGGATAGAAACTGATCCCGATCCCGGCATAGCCGAGGATGAACAAGCCAAGCGCTGCCAGGAACGGCTGCGCGTCCCGGCCGGTGCGCAAGCCGCGGACGATGAGATAGAGACAGCCAAGCACCAGCAGCGGCACGATGACGCTGAAGATCGCGGTCGGAAATCCGAACCAGCGATCGAGGTAGAGCGGGCGCTGCCATGGCGTCCACAGGCTGAACACGCCCATCGCCGCTACCGTCGCAAAGGCGAGCTGCATTGCCAGGCGGCGTGCGCGTGCGGCCAGTTCGCCTTCCGTCTTCATTACCAGCCATGTCGAGCCGAGTAACGTGTAGCCGATCAGCAGGGCGATGCCGGTGGCAACCGAGAATGGCGTCAACCAGTCCCACCAGCCACCAGCGTAAGCGCGGTCGACGACGGGAATCCCCTGGACGAGCGCGCCCAGCGCGATGCCCTGGCAGAAACCTGCAACGAGCGAGCCGCCTGCGAAGGCGACATCCCAGACACGTTCCCAGCGTTTCGTTCGCCACCGGTATTCGAAAGCGACGCCGCGAAAGATGAGGCCCAGCGGCATGTAAAGCGCCGGGAGGATCGTGGCGTAGGCAAGCGGGAAAACCGCAAGCAGCCCGCCGCCGCCCAGGACCAGCCAGGTTTCGTTTCCGTCCCAGACGGGTGCGACGGAATTCATCATCACGTCGCGATCCTTCTTGTCGGGAAACAGTGCGAACAGAATGCCGACGCCAAGGTCGAAGCCGTCCATCACGACATAGGCAAGGACCGCGAAGGCGATGATGGCGGCCCAGATGAATGCGAGATCAATGACCATGAGTGCCTCCATGAGCGGGGCCGGGGGTAATGCCGCGCGCGCGGATCGGGCCTTCCATGAGTTCGGGGGAGGGATCGCGCGGAAGGCGCGCCATGAGGCGCAGAAGGTAGAACGTGCCAGCGCCGAAGACGAAGAAATAGACGACGATGAATGCGATCAGGGAGGTGGCGACCGCCGGGGCGGCGATCGGCGAATGGGACTCGGCCGTCAGCACATGACCGTAGATCGTAAACGGCTGCCGGCCGACTTCCGTGGTCACCCAGCCGGCGAGCACCGCCGCGAACCCCGCCGGTCCCATGGCGACCGCCACCCGATGCAGCCAGACGTTGGAGTCCAGCGTTCCCCTGTAACGACAGAGCAGCGACCACATGCCGATCCCCAGCATCGCGAAGCCGATCCCGACCATGAGCCGGAACGACCAGAAGACGATGGCGACCGGCGGCTGCTTGTCCTCGGGGATGGTGTCGAGCCCTGCAAGCGGTTCGTCGAGACCGTGTTTGAGGATCAGGCTGGAGAGCTTGGGTATTTCGACCGCGTAATCGACCCGCTTTTCCGCCTGATTGGGAATGCCGAACAGGATCAGCGGCGCACCGTTCGGGTGGCTGTCGAAATGCCCTTCCATCGCCATCACCTTCGCCGGCTGATGTTCGAGCGTGTTGAGGCCGTGCGCGTCGCCGGCGAGGATCTGCAGCGGCGCAACGATCGCCGCCATCCACATGGCCATGGAGAACATCGTATAGGCGCGAAGCGGCGCGGTTCGTTTCAGGAGATGCCAGGCGCCGACCGCGCCGACGACAAAGGCGGTCGTCAGGTAGGCGGCAAGCACCATGTGAACAAGACGGTAGGGAAAGGACGGATTGAAGATGACCGCCCACCAATCGACCGGGATGAATTGCCCGTTCTCGTTTATCGCGAAGCCGGTCGGCGTCTGCATCCAGGAATTCACGGCGAGGATCCACGTTGCCGAAATCAGCGTGCCCAGCGCCACCATGCCCGTCGCCAGGAAATGCAGGCCGGGGCCGACGCGCTTCAGCCCGAACAGCATGACGCCGAGGAAACCTGCCTCGAGGAAGAAAGCCGTCAGCACCTCGTAGCCCATCAACGGGCCGATCACAGGCCCGGCCTTGTCCGAAAACACGGCCCAATTTGTGCCGAACTGGTAGGACATGACGATACCGGAAACCACCCCCATGCCGAATGCGACGGCAAAGATCGTCTTCCAGAAATCGAAGAGCTCCAGATAGGTCTTGTCCTTCGTTTTCAGCCAGAGTGCTTCGAGGACAAAGAGGTAGCTCGCGGTCCCGATCGAAAAGGCCGGAAAGATGATGTGGGCAGAGACCGTGAAGGCGAACTGGAAGCGGGCAAGGACGAGTGCGTCGAAATGCTCGAACATGGATATCTCCGGTGGAGAGGCTCAAGGCAGGCTAGGCGGCCAAGTTCCTGCTGAGCATATAAGCTGCGACGGCAAAAGTTAATGTGGCAAAAAGACTGACGGGCCTATCTTTCCGTGTATCGGCGCGCAGGGGCTTTTGGCAGGCGGGATGTGGCCTTCGAAAACCGTGGCATCAAGACGCATCATTCGCGCGGCCGCACGATCCGCGATGAACGCCAGGATTGCCGTTCGACGTGCTTTTGCGGGTCTCTCACGGTCCGCATGAGCGCGCTCGCATGTCAATGCCGTGACATCGAGGGGCTCTCATCGGCAATCTCGCTGCTTTGCAAGGCCTGCAACACTTCCCGCGCCATGAGGTGAGCGCCGCTCAGGACAGCGGGCGACAAAGGCCGTCCGTCCCGGGCATCCCTCGAGATTATCAGCAATACGACGAGTTCGATCGGGTTTTCGATAAACCCGTCAAGCGCATCTTCGATTTCCTTGGGAAACTGGCAATCGATTTCCCATGCAAGCTGGCCGTCCTCATCCAGAACCCCCCTGTCGATGAGGATGGCTTCGACGCACTCGATCCAAAGGCTGAGTTCCGTACGCATATCCACCATCAAAACGCTCCTGTTCTTTCATCCGCGCAATGACTGCTCCCGAGATGGGCCGTCTGTCGCCATCTAGCACTTGGCGAACCAGCCATGCCGGCGATGACGACCAGATGAAGCTTGAGGGCAGGCGGATGTGTCTCGAAAGTTCGTTTCGATGACCTCAGGATCGTCCCGCCGGGTCAGCGGCGGGACAGCGCTTTCTCGATATGCAAAATTTTCTTCTCTCTCATCGCGCCTTGCCCGTTTCATTCATCTTGGGTTCAGAATAGATGATATTAGCGAATCGTCCGCGAATGTCACGTCACGACGTGATGAAACCCCGGCGTGTTGGTGATCGGCCGGTTCATTCGCAGTCATCGGGTTGGCAAGGTGGTCGCCGCTTCATTTCAGGATGGTTCGCTCAGACCGCAGATTTGACGTGTCGGCTTGGCGGCAAGGTCGATGAAGGTGGTGGGACTGTGAAACCACCCGCCGGCGTGGGTGGCGGTGGAATGGACGGGTCGATCAGATGCGGCCGGCCCCTCGGCCGCCTCTCGGCAGACGAGGGTTCCGGATCGTATCAGCCGATAAAGACGACATCCTGTTTGCGGCATTCGTCATGGATGTGGTCAAGCAGATCGTCTTTTTCGAAGACGTTCGGATAAAGCCGCAGAAGCGTGCTGGCGAGAAGTCCGCTGTTCACGATGCGAACGCCTGCTTCATTCGGCTCAGCCGCTGCAAGCTTCCTTCGGACCTCGTTGCGAATCGAGTTTTTGCTCATGGCGCGTCCCCTTTCTTCAACGGCGACAGCCTGCATAACCGGACAATGCCTGTCAATGTTTCCAGGGCAGAAACTGAGGCGCTACATCCCAATTTTCATGGAAGCTTTTGTTTTATATCGATAATCCAGATCGATCCCTATAGTATCGCCAGCGTTGCCAGAGAGGCGGCAAGGGCGGGGATCATGACCACGACGCCGATCTTGAGGAAGCGCCATGCGCCTATATCCAGACCTTCCCGCCGCATGGCGGTCAGCCACAGGATCGTCGCCAGCGAGCCGGTGATCGACAGATTGGGACCGAGATCGACGCCGATCAGCACGGCGCCGGCGATCTTGTCGGGCACCTGCGCGGCCTGAACGGCGCTACCCGCCACCAGCCCAGCCGGCAGATTGTTGACCAGATTGGACACCAGCGCCACCACGACACCTGCCATGGCGCCGGTCTGCGCCGGAAAATCACGCGCCCCTTCGGCAAGATATCCGGCGAGGTGATCGATCAGCCCGGTTCGGTTGAGAGCCTCGACGATGACGAAGAGGCCGCCGACCAGTGGCAGAACGCTCCATGAAATTTCCTTGAGGGTGGCAGTGGGGCTCTGCCGGGTGATCAGCAGTATCGATGCCGTCGTCAGGCAACCCGCAACGAATGTCGGAAGTCCGAGATCGAGGCCGAGGGCAGAGGCCGCCAAAAGCAACACCGCCGTGATGCACAATCCCAGCGCGGCGAGTTTTGCAGTTGGCGTCAACTCGGTTTCGTGTATGTCGCTGGCCAGGCTGTCTGCGGCGAGGGCCGAGCGCTGGCTTGCATACAGCGCCAGGAAGGTCACGGCAATCGAGGCGATCGACGGCAGCGCGAAGATCGACAGCCACCGCAGAAGCGAGGGCATCGTCTCGCCGCGAAAGATCACCAGGTTGGCGGGGTTGGAAATCGGCAGCACGAAGCTGGCGGCATTGGCGATGAAGGCGCAGATCAGGAGATAGGGCATCGGATCCTTGACCCTTGCCGCCCGGCAGGCCGCATAGACCGCCGGCGTCAGCACCACGGCGGTCGCATCGTTCGACAGGAAGACGGTGACGACGATGCCGACGCAATAGATCAATATGAACAGGCGCCGGGGGGAGCCCTTCGCATGCGCCGTGGCGATCGATGCCAGCCAATCGAACAGTCCTTCGCGCCGGGCCAGTTCGGAAAGCAGCATCATGCCGATAAGGAAGAGATAGACATCGAGTCCCTTGAGAATGCCGGCCCAGGCATCGGAAATGCCGATCAACCCCAGCGCAACGAGAAGCGCGGCGCCGATGACGGCCCATATCGCTTCAGGAAGCGCAAACGGCCGGGTGATCACGCCGAATGCCGTCGCACCGGCGATCGCCCAGGTCATCATCAATGCATTCATACTGTATCTCTTCCAAACCAGAGCACATGATCAAGGTGTCGCCAGCGCTTCGGCGTCCCGAGCGGTTTCGTTTTCCGCCGGGGGCGCGATGCTCTTCTGTCCCACAAGGAACGCCGCCACCGCAAGCGCCGCAACGCCACCATGTACCCAGTAAGCGAGCCCGTATCCACCCAAATTCGTGAGCCATCCGGCCACGACATTGCTGAGGGAAGCGCCGATTCCCTGCACGGTCATGACCGCGGCAAGCCCGACATTGAACCGCCCGGTGCCGGACAGGATCCGCTCCGCGGCAATCGGCGTCGCGATTCCGATCAATCCGGCGCCGATGCCGTCGAGTATCTGCACCGGAAAGATAACGGCAAAAGCGCCCGTCGACCCGGCGATCGCGCCGCGGATCGGCAGTGCCAGCAGTGCGATCATGAAGACGGTCGCCAGACCGAACCGGCGAATGAGGAACGGGGCAGCCAGGGCCATCACGATCATCGAAAGCTGGGAAACGCCGGTGGTGATGGCCGTCGTTCGGAAGGGGGTGCCGAGCTGGATCGAGAAGTCCTGGGCGATCAGACGGCTGATCGGCGCATTGCCGAAGTGGAAGATCATCAGAACCAGCGCCAGCAGGACCAGACCCTTGCTGCCGACGAGGACGGAATAACCGGACGGGCCGGGCGCGCCGTCGTCATGGGCAAGGCCGCGCGCCACGTCGTTGTCGATCGCATGGGGGTCGATCGCCAACACCGCCGCGATCGCGGCGGCGGCGCTGAAAACCATCATCCAGACGA
>Ga0066256_1000469_pt1 | contig 24913 bp, 25 predicted proteins | sample ThiBio_1000_biof_FD_87107 | JGI IMG/M metagenome (GOLD analysis project Ga0066256, IMG submission 87107) | Wastewater bioreactor microbial communities from Cape Town, South Africa - Thiocy_expt_1000_biof (version 2) | ecosystem: Engineered > Bioreactor > Thiocyanate-remediating >... | reverse complement strand
CATGCGCATCCGCGCCGGCGAAAGCGACCGGGAAATGATCGGTGCGCTCGGCGTCGATATCCGCACGCTTTATACCGTCGTCTTTGCCCTCGGTTCGGCGCTGGCGGGCTTTGCCGGCGCCATGGTCGGCGCGCTGCAATCGGTGCAGGTCGGCATGGGCGAGCCGGTGCTGATCCTCGCTTTCGTGGTCATCGTCATCGGCGGCATCGGCTCGATCAAGGGGGCGCTGATCGGCGCCATTCTCGTCGGCGTCGTCGATACGCTCGGCCGGTTCCTGCTGCCGCAGATCCTCGCCATCCTGCTGCCACCGGCGCAGGCGGGCCTGATGGGCGGCGCGCTGGCCTCGATGCTGATCTACATCGTCATGGCGGTGATCCTGGCCGTCAAGCCGCGCGGCCTGTTTGCGGCGCACGGGTGAGGATAAGATGACGCTCAGCCGCGAAGCCCTGATCAACCTCATCCTCATCACGCTGCTCGCCGCCGTGCCCTTCGTGGCGCTCGGTGTCGGCCAGCCTTTCTACATCACGCTCGCCACCCGCATCGCCATCCTGGCGCTCGCAGCGGTCGGCCTCAACCTGGTGCTCGGGCTCGGCGGGCTGGTCTCCTTCGGCCATGCGGCCTTTTTCGGCATCGGCGGTTATGTCGCCGGCATCCTGGCCGCGCATGCCTCCTCGGGCGAACCGCTGCTGTTCGGCCTTGCCGGCAGCGACCAGATGCCGGTGATCTGGCTGGTGACGCTCATCCTCTGCGGCATCGTCGGACTGGCCATCGGCGCTGTCAGCCTGCGCGCCAGCGGCGTGTATTTCATCATGAGCACGCTGGCCTTCGCGCAGATGATCTATTATTTCGCCGTCTCCTGGCCGGCCTATGGCGGCGAGGACGGGCTGTCGATCCTGGTGCGCAACCAGTTTCCCGGCGTCAACAGCATGAAACCGATCAGCTATTTCCTGATCTGCCTCGGCATGCTCATAACCGGGCTGGCGCTGTTCAGCCTCATCCGCGCTTCGCGCTTCGGCGCGGCACTGCAGGCGGCACGGCAGAATGCGGTGCGTGTCGCCGCCGTCGGCATCTCGCCCTATCCGATCCGGCTGGCCGCCTTCACGCTGTCGGGCATGATCACCGGTGTTGCCGGGGCGCTCTACGCCGACCTCAACCGCTTCGCCAGTCCCTCGATGATCTCCTGGCACATGTCGGGCGAACTCATCGTGCTGATCGTGCTCGGCGGCACCGGCCGGCTGTTCGGCCCGGTGGCCGGCGCCATGCTTTACGTCGTCTTCGAATTCGCGCTCGGCGGACTGACGGAACGCTGGCAGTTCTTCCTCGGTCTCATCCTGCTGGCCGTCGTGCTGTTTGCCCGCGGCGGCCTGCTCGGCCTGCTGGCCGGAAAGGCCCGCCATGGCTGAGACCGTTCTCGAAATCGAAAACCTCGTCAAGAATTTTGGCGCGCTCAGGGCGACGGACGGCGTCAGCCTCGACCTCAGGCAAGGCGAGATCCACGCGCTGATCGGCCCGAACGGTGCGGGCAAATCGACGCTGATCCACCAGATCTGCGGCACGCTGAAGCCGGACCAGGGCAACATCCGCTTTTCCGGGCAGGACATCACCGCGCTCGGCGTTGCCGAACGCGTCCGGCTGGGGCTCGGCCGGACGTTTCAGGTGTCCTCCATCGCGCCGGAATTTTCCGCCCTGCGCAATGTCATGCTCGCGGTGCAGGCCAAGCAGGGAACGAGCTTCCGCTTCTTCACGCCGGTAATGCGCGACCGCTCGCTCACCGAACCGGCCCTGGCGATGCTGGAGCGTGTCGGCCTTGCCGCCCGCGCCGACATCCCCGCCGCCGAACTGTCGCACGGCGAGCGACGGCAGCTGGAAATCGCCATCGCGCTGGCGCTCGAATCGAAAGCCTTCCTGCTCGACGAACCGATGGCCGGCATGTGGCCGGAAGGTTCGAAGGCGCTGACGGGTTTCCTCGACGGCCTCCGGCACGAAGCGCCGATCCTGCTGGTGGAGCACGACATGGATGCCGTCTTCGCGCTGGCCGACCGGATTTCGGTGCTCGTCTACGGCAAGATCATCACCACCGGCACGGTGGACGAGATCCGCCGCGACCCGGCGGTGCGCAGCGCCTATCTCGGAGACCACGCCTGATGCTGCTCGAAGTCGCCAGTCTCCAGGCCTTCTATGGCGCCAGCCAGGCGCTGTTCCACGTCGACCTCACCGTGGCCGAAGGCGAGGTCGTGGCGCTGATGGGCCGCAACGGCATGGGCAAGACCACGACGATCCGCGCCGTCTGCAACCTGACGCCGCCGCGCGGCGGTTCCGTCCGGCTGGCCGGCACGGATCTCGGGGGACGTCGGCCGCATCATGTCGCCCGCCTCGGCATCGGCCTCGTTCCCGAGGGCCGGCGCTGTTTTCCCAATCTCACCGTCGAGGAAAACCTCGTCGCCGCCGCCCGTTCCGGCGCCTGGACGCTTGAGCGCGTCAACACGCTCTTCCCGCGCCTGAAGGAGCGTCGCGACCAGATGGCGCTGTCGCTCTCCGGCGGCGAGCAGCAGATGCTGGCGATCGGCCGGGCCTTGATGACCAACCCGCGCCTGCTGATCCTCGACGAGGCGACCGAAGGGCTTGCCCCTGTCATCCGCCAGGACATCTGGGCGGCGATCCGCACCCTGAAGCAGGATGGGCTTTCCATCCTCGTGGTCGACAAGACCCTGCCGGAATTGCTGCCGGTCGCCGATCGCTGCACCATCCTGGAAAACGGCCGCTCGGTCTGGACCGGCCGCCCGGCGGACCTCGACAAGACGCTGCAGGATCGTTTCCTGGGGATCTGATCGCGCGCCGGCCAGCCGCCGCTTAGAGCCTGTCCTTTTGTTTTTGCCGCATCGTCCGACGGCGAAGCGATTCCGCTTCGGCTGGAAATGCTCTAATGCCCGTTGGAGGCCTTGTGCCAGTTCCAGGCGGTCTCAACGATCTGGCGCAGGTCGTAGCGGGGTTGCCAGCCGAGCAGGTCGCGGGCCTTACCGTTGTCGGCAACCAGCGTCGGCGAATCCCCTTCCCGCCGCGACGACAGCGTCACCTCGAAGGCCCGGCCGGAAACCTGCTGCACGGCATCGAGCAATTCCCGCACCGTCGTCCCGGTGCCGGTTCCCAGGTTGACCGCTGCGGATTGCCCTCCCGAAAGGAGGTGCTGCAGTGCCCGCACATGTGCATCGGCCAGATCGAGCACGTGGACATAGTCGCGCACGCAGGTGCCGTCGCGGGTGTCGTAATCCGTGCCGAACACCGTAAACCCGTCGCGGCGACCGAGTGCCGCCTCGATGGCCAGCGGGATGGCATGCGTTTCCGGCGTATGCCATTCGCCGATGCGCCCTTCGGGATCGGCGCCGGCAGCGTTGAAATAGCGCAGGATGACGGAGCGCAGGCCGTCGTTGAGGCCGAAATCGGCCAGCGCCTGTTCGACGATCCATTTGGTGCGGCCGTAAGGATTGATCGGCGCCTGCGGATGCGTCTCGTCCATGGGAAGCTGCTGCGGCAGGCCGTAAGTGGCGCAGGTAGACGAGAAAACGAAAGCCTTTACGCCCGCCTGCCGGGCGGCGGCCAAAAGCGTCAGTGTGCCGACGACGTTGTTATCGTAGAAGGCCGCCGGTTCGCGAACCGACTGGCCGACTTCGATCAGTGCGGCAAAATGCAGGATGGCGGCGGGCCTGTATCGGGCCAACACTTCGTCGAGGCGGGCGCGGTCGCGGATGTCCCCCGGCTCGAACGGTCCCCATTTGACGAATTCCTGGTGGCCGTTGCTGAGATTGTCGAAAACGACCGGTGTGAAACCCTGCCTGGCCAGTTCCAGGCAGGTGTGTGAGCCGATGTAGCCGGCCCCTCCGACCACCAGTATGGTTTTCTCGTTCATGGCGTTGCTACCTCTGCAGATGACATTGGATCAGCGTTAAATGATTTCGCTTTACCGAGTGTGAAGCCATGGACGATCCTGTCCGTTTGTTGCGCCACCTTTTGACGAAAGCCGGAGTTTTCAGCCTGCAAGAGCAAAATCCCCGGCCTTGCGGAAATGGTTTCGGTCAACACCCCAGCTCTCGCCCAGAAGCGGAAGATTGGCCCCGTTGGCAATCAGCCGGCCGGCCTCTTGCGGATCGACGGTCATCGGCCCGCCACCATCCAGCAGCGTAAAACCGCTGCCTGCCTGATCGAGACATGTCACCGCCAGATCAGGCGCCACCGCGACGGCATTCGATGCTGCCGCTTGCAGGTCATGCGCGATTGCCGCCCTGAGTACGGCAAGATCGAGCGGTGCAAGCCGCAACGTGCCTTGCCAGGCATTCGGCGCATTGGTGGGATCGACCATATCGATGCCGGCGAGGCCGCCGGCCTCGTGCGCCAGCGGCCCGGCGCCATGCCGCGTCACGTAACAACGTGTGACATAGTGGGCGTCGATGCTGTCGATGCCGGCTTCCCGGGCAATCGCCACCATGTTTCGCAGGCCGGTATTCGAGCGCGTCACATGCGGAAACGCGCCGTAATCCTGGTCGAGCAGAAGGCCCTGCGCGCCCTCGAAGATCACCTGGCCTTTCTCTCCCAGACGGCTGTCGGGCCGCAGGGCGACGTGGTCGAGATAGGCTTCGCAATCGAGGAGGAAGCGAGCGATCACCGTCTCGATGTCGATATGGCGCATGATGTCGTCGGGCAGCCGGTCGAGGCCGAGGCCACGAAGCCTCTGCGGCACCCAATCCGTCCAGATGCGCCACAGGCGGCCGGCAAGGTCCGGCTGGAAGAGATCGCCGGTGTGGATCGCATGGTCCGGCCGAAGGGACCGCTCGATGGCCTCGCCGAAACCCAGGCCGCAGCTGCCGTGACGTCCCGTCCCGCGCGACAGTTCCAGCGCCTGATTGATCATCATGTCGAACGGCGTGGTGACGATGGCGCGCGGATCGACACTGACCGCAAGCGCGGCGCCGAGCGACTTCAGGGCCTGCCGCTCGCCGATGAAAAACATCGGATGGGCGACGAAGAAGGCGCTGAGGTGGGTGGGGGCGCCGGCCAGCGCCCCCGAGCCGAAATGATGGAACACGTGCCGGCTCCCGTCGGGCGCCACCACCGTGTGCCCTGCCTGGGCGCCGCCGTTGCTGCGCACGATGACGGCATCCGTCGTGGCGGAGGCCAGCCTGTCGGTCAGAAGGCCCTTGCCCTCGTCGCCATACCCCGCACCGATGACGGCCTGTGCCTTTCTGCTGGCCATGACGGCCTCCCTTTCATCAAGACATCGTTCAACGGAAGTAGCGGGCGATACCGCGCCGTCCGAAATCCTTGACCGCCTGGGCGACGACCGCCGAGGCCGCGCCGCCCCAGCTTGCCGCCACATCCTGCGGATCGCGGCCTTCGTTGATCTCGATGGTCGAGACCACCAGTTCGGCGATGCGGCGGTAATCGTCGAGGATCAGCGTGCGTTCGGCCAGAAGCGGTCGCCAGCTGCGCAGGACACGGTCGAGCCCCGTCGCCGCATACCCTTCGCGTATGACGATGTGGAACACCTCGTAGCTGCGCTGCGCCAGCGCCAGGCATTCGCGGGCATCGAGACCGCGTGGCGCCTCGGTGCCGAAGATGCGGGTGATTTGCTGCTGCGTCAGCCCGTTGTGGATCGGTTCGTCGCCGATGGTGAAGAGATACCCCTTGCGGCCATTGCGCTCGAAGCAATCCGTCGCGGTCTTGAGGGCGGCGAGCAAATGCGCTAGGCTGTAGTTCTCGCCGTTGTTGCCGCCGCCATTGCCTTCGAGCCACAAGCTACGGATCTGGTCGGCAAGCGAGATATCGGCCTCGAACTGCGTCGCCTGCAGCGGCGCCCGGTCGGTATAGGCGTCGCCGATGGCGGCGATCATGATGTGCGGGTCCGATACCGGCTTGCGATCGTAGATTTCCGAAGTGAGCGTGATCAAACCGTTGCGCATCAATTCATGGGCGATCATGCCCATCGAGCCGGTGACATCCGATGCCAGGATGATCGGCGTCGAAAACGGATTGATGTCGCTGTCGCGGCTTTCGCGAACGGTAAAGACCGCCGGGTCGAAGCGCGGATCGATGCAGGTGGCGGCAAACACATCGTCCCGGCTGCGGCCGTCCACATGATCGCGATTGTAGGCTGCCCAATCCTCGGTGCTGAAACGTCCCATTCCCATGGTCTTGCTCCTTTCGGTTCTGCCCGCACCGTTATCGGCGCGCATTCATCTTATAAACTTGCAAAATGTAATTTGCAACTTGCTAATTGCAAATTGTTCCAACGGCGTCTTGTGCTAAGCAGGAGAAAACGCGGAGAAGCCTATGCAAGCGGAATACGAACGGCCGATCGTCACGGTCGATACCGTGCTGATGACGATTTTCGAGGGCGCACTGACGGTGGCCCTGCTGGAGCGCGACAATGCACCGTTCGAAGGCCTGCCGGCGCTGATCGGCGGTTATGTCCACACCGACGAGGATGAGGACGCCGAGGCGGCGGTGCGGCGCATCCTCAAGGCCAAGGCAGGACTCGAAGGGCTGTTTTTCGAACAGTTGTGCAGCTTTGCCGGCCGCGACCGCGATCCGCGCGGCTGGTCGGTGTCCATTGCCTATTTTGCGCTGGTGCCGCATTCCTTGCTGGCCACCGGAAGGAAAACTCTGCTACTCCGCCCGGCATCGGCGCCTGGCAAACTTCCCTTCGACCACGAAAGAATCGTTCTGGCGGCGCGCGAACGGCTGCGCGGCAAGGGCGCCTATTCGACCATCGCCGCCTGCCTTCTCCCAAACGTCTTCACCATGTCGGAACTGCAGGGTACCTACGAGACGGTGCTGGGCGAAACGCTCGACCAGAGCGCATTCCGCCGCAAGATGAAGGATCTCGATCTCCTGGAAGAGGTGGAAGGCGAAAAACGCCAGACGCTGGTCGCGCGCCGCCCGACGACACTCTACCGCCTCAAGGCTGCACCTTCGGTCTTCGACAGGCGCATATGACCCGCTCAACCGTGTCGCGATCCTTCAGATTCGCTCTCACGCCCCAGCTCTTTGTTTCTGCATGTCGTTTTCGCAAAACCGTTACGCGCTTTCACGCGACATGCTTCAGGATCAGCGCAGGATCTTGGCGATCTCGCGGGAAAGCTGGTCCTGGGTGTAGGGCTTGCTCAGCCGCGGCAGGCTGAGCCCCGAGCCGGGCGGCAGGTCCGCGTAACCAGTCGCCAGCAGGAACGGCAGGTCGGGCCGCAAGCCACGCGCGGCTTCGAACAGTTGCGCGCCATTCAGGCCGGGCATCGAATAATCGGTGATGACGAGCTCGATATCCCTGTCCTTGCCGATCAGTTCGAGAGCCTGCACGCCGGAATTGGCTTCCATCACCTTGTGCCCCAGATCCTCCAGCATGTCGATCGTACTCATGGCGATCAGCAGGTCGTCGTCGACGACAAGGATCTTGGCGGGCTTGGCGGCACTTTCCGTCTCCTCCGGCAGAACCTTCGGCGCCTGTCGCACGACCCGGGAGGCCGCCGGCAGCCACAATTCGGCTGTCGTCCCCTTGCCGGCGACGCTGGAGAGCACGAAGGCACCCTTGAGTTGCAGGGCAAGGCCGTGGATCATCGACAGGCCGAGGCCGGTGCCCTCGCCGATATCCTTGGTGGAAAAGAACGGTTCGATCGCCCGGTGCAGGGTTTCCTCATCCATGCCCTTGCCGTTGTCGGTGACGCTGAGGCAAAGATAGGCACCGGCCGGCAGGTCCTCGTGCGGCCGGGCATCCGGCTCCTCGCGCAATCCGATACGGATCGTTCCGCCCTCCGGCATCGCATCGCGGGAATTGACGACGAGATTGAGCAGCGCCAGTTCGACCTGATTGCTGTCGGCCAATGCCGGCGACACGTCCTTCGGCAACCGGACGCTGATTTCGACGTCGCCGCCGACCGAGCGGTTCAACAGTTCCCGCATGTTTTCGACCAGCGCCGCCAGGTCGACGGCCTCGACCTTGAGCTCCTGACGGCGGGCGAAAGCCAGCAGGCGCTGCGTCAGCGACGCGCCACGCCGCGCGCCCTGCAGCGCGGCCTCGATGAGCCGCAGGGCCTTGGGATCGTCGGCGAGGTGCTTGCGCAGCAGGTCGAGATTTCCCATCACCGCCATCAGCAGGTTGTTGAAATCATGCGCGACGCCGCCGGTCAGCTGGCCGATCGCCTCGAGTTTCTGCGATTGCCGCAACTGTTCCTCGGCACGTTCGCGCTGTGCCACCTCGGCCACCATGGTGACCTGCACTTCCCAGAGTTCGGCCGTGCTTTCGGTGACGCGTTCCTCGAGGATTTCCTTCTGCCGAAGCTGCCATTCCTGCTCCAGCCGACGTTCCGTGATATCCGAGGCGACGCCGACCAGACGCGACGGCGTGCCGCTGCGGCTCCTGACGACACGTCCGCGGACCTCGGCCCAATGCGGGCTGCCGTCCGGCCAGACCGTGCGGTATTCGATCAGGTAGTCTTCGCAGGTCTCCAGCGTGTGCAGCACACTTTCCCGCACGCGGGCGCGATCGTCCGGATGCACGCTGCCCAGCAGATCGTCATAGGTCAGTGTGTCCGCCGGGCCGCGTCCGAAGACGGATTTGAAGCCATCGGAGGCGGTCAGGTTCCATGTCTGCGGATCGAGTTCCCAGGTGCCGAGCCGTCCGGCCAGCAGCGCCGTCTTCAGCGTCAGTTCGTTTTCCCGCATCTCCTCCATGCGGGCCCGCGCCTCATATTGCCGCCGGCGGTTTTTCTGGGCGGAACGGGCGGCACTGACGAAGGTGGTGGCATGGAAGGGTCTTTCGAGGAAAAACACATGCCCGAGAACCTCCGTCAGCCGCGCCGCGGCCAGGTCGCGCTCCGGCCCCTCCCCCTTGGCGGTCAGGACGATGAACGGCAGGTCGGACCAGCCCGGCTGCGACAGGACCCAATTGTGGATCGGGGTCAAATCGTTCGGGCACAAGGCCTCGTCGGCCATCACGGCGAACAGCACATCGTCGCCGAGCGCATCGAGGAATTCGGGAAAACGCGAAGCGACGCGTGCGCTCATACCATGCGTTTGCAGCAGGGAGACGATCGTGGTGTCGCCACGCTCGCGAGGATCGAAAACCAGGACATTGGTATGGAAATCAGGAATCGGACCGGCTCCTTGATTTTGGGAGCCATACGCCGCCGCTCGCAGACCATGACGTGATCCGCGCAGACGAGGAAACACGCGATAAAACAATCCGCGCATCCCAGGCCTTCATGAACCAGCCGAAACCGGCCGTCGGCTTTGCCTGTGCTACTATCATCTGTCTCCCATCGGCACGCGCAGGCCGAAGCGGCAGACGCCGTTCGGCTACCTTGTCAGGCACGACTTGATAAGCAGAGATAAACTGTTTCTTTCCGTTCGAACAGATGCAGGCGCCAAAACGGCGGTGGCAGCCAGGGAAGGTGTTGTCACGTGGACGCATGGCGGACATGTAGCTTTAAGAACCGCAACACCTTCAGCGCGCATCAAGGCAAGCCCCATGACGGAATTTCGCGTCGATGTCATCGTGATCGGGGCCGGTGTTTCTGTTTGGCCATTTGCCCGGCACCTTTGCCTGCTCGGGCGGGAAACGCTGGTTATCGAGAAGGAGAAGACGTTCGGAACAGCGACCTCCTCCGCAACTCCGGAAAAGAAAACCATACCGGATTTTTTCATCAGCGGACCGCAGGACCACAGCATAAACGGCATGGTCAACCTCTTCGGCATCGATCTTTCCAATTGCAGCCGATGACGTCCGACCGGGTATTTTCCGGCGGGTTTTCTAGGCGCCAACAGCTTCACGACAGGTTCGGCGGCTAACGATGGGCTAAATCGTTTTGTTGCCGCAGCTAGTCTTGCGTCCGTACCATAGCGGCCTAGCGCCGTTCGGCCGGACATGATGGCTCCCCAGATACGGAGATACGTGATGGCACCGTTGCTGTCGATTTGCGTCCCCTCGAGAAACCGTCAGAAATATTTCAAGGAAACGATCAAGTCGCTGTTGAAGTCCACGCTCGGCAACGTCCAGTTCGTTCTCGCCGACAATTCCGACGATCCGAGCATCATGGCGGAATTCATGGCCGGCGTCGGAAATGATCCGCGTGTCGTTTTCCTGCCGCCCGCTGAGACCGCACTCTCGATGGTCGACAACTGGGAACGGACGGTCGCGGCAACGACAGGAGACTGGATTGTCGTCATCGGCGACGACGATTATGTCGATCCAAACGTCGCAACGCTGATAGAGACCACCATCAAGGTAGAGCCTGAACTCGAAGCGTTCGGGTGGCGTGTCATGCATTACCGCTGGCCGCATGAGAGCCTTGGCAAGCGATCCGTCTTCGTGCCGTTCGAAGACTATGTGCTGAAGGCGCAGCACGCCGATTCTTTCCGGCGTATGTTCGGCTGGTTCGAAGCGACGCATGTACCCACCTCGGGCTTCTCAATCTATCATACAGCCATTTCCCGAAAACTGATCGAAAAGATCAAGGAAATCTACGGAGGTCGCTACTTCGAACATCCCGTCGTCGATTACGACAGCGCCTTCAAGATCATATGCTCCGGCCGCAATTTCGCTGCCAGCGCCCGGCCTTTTTCGATTTTGGGCAGTTGTCCGGAAAGCAACTCCTTCAGCCTCGGCAACATAGAGCTCTACAAAAAACGCATCAAGGAATTCATCAGCGAAGCAGGTGGCGATTTCGAGAACGACCCGGATATCCGGGATTTCCCGTTCAAGAGCGTCCTTGGCACTCCGGCTACGATTATCCAAGCGCAAAACTGGTTCAAGAAGAAATACAACTTGAAATATGACGGGTGGGAAAAAGACTTCGTCAAAGCCTGCGTGAAGGACGTGTCGCAATACACCGATCGCGAAGCCTATGAACTTGCCTGCGAAGGCTACCGAGCAGCGTTTCGCATCTGGAAACGAGGAAAATACCTCAAGGACTTCGTACCGGCCTTCAGAGACGACAGTTCCGCCAAAGGAATCCATGCCACCGGATTTACCAGCGATGGTGTCTATATCGACTGCGATATCGCATCCACTCCAGGCGAGCTCTTCGCCATCGTCGAAGATATGATTGCGGCAGCCAAGGACATAAAAGTCGATCCGACCGGCCTTAAGCTGCCCTGGGAATTCGACAAGTCGCAGTTGCGTGTGACCACCTAAACGTGTCCAGTCCCGCCTTTCTCCGAAACGCGAATATTCTCTATCTTTCTGTTTGAACGCACTTCCAGCACCCCCCCACAAACTTTTGCTGGAAGTGCTTCAACTGGCGTCCTTGAAAGAAACCCCGGCGCATACCCCGCCTCTGCCGCCTATTCAAACAATTCCGGATTGTCGGCCTCGATCTGCGGCAGGTCGGCGAGGATGCCGTTGAGATGGCCGCGCATGGCGCCGGCCGCCGCATCGGCGTCCCGCGTGTCGATCGCCGCGATGATCGCCTCGTGTTCGGCGATCAGCCGCAGCATGGAATCCGGGTGGCGGAGCTGCAGGTTGCAGACCCGGTCCATATGGGCCTTGATGTCCGAAATGGCGTTCCAGGCGAGGCCACAGCCCGCCCCTTCCGCAATCGCGATGTGAAACTGCTCGTCCTCGCGGCGGAAGGCGTTGTGATCGTGCACTTCCATCGCCGCCTTCTGCCGGGTGAGAATCGTATCGATCCGCCGCCGCGTCCAGCTGTCGAAGTTTTCGCTGGCGCGCCGTGCCACCGCGACCTCGACGGCTTCGCGGACGAACCGGGCTTCCATCATCTGCCGCGCCGAGATGCGCACCACCACCGTGCCGCGGTTCGGCCGGATATCCACCAGCTTCGATTTTCCAAGCGCAATCAGTGCCTCGCGCACCGGCTGCCGCGACACGCCCATGCGCGTGGCGATGTCCTGTTCGGAAAGGCGCGTGCCGGGGGAGAGTTCCAGCCGGATGATCGCTTCGCGCAGGTCGCGCTCGACCTGTGTCGCCGCCGTTTCGCCGGTCTCCGCCCTCAGGGATTCAATGTTCATGTCTTTTGCCGCCGCCGTAGATTGACATCCGATTTAAACCACCATACAGTACCATACAATTCAAACGCAACATAAATCCGGTGCTCCAAAAACCGGAAGAACAGGGAGAGGCCGGGACCCCGCATCCGGTCTGAAAACGCTATTGCTGTCCAATTTCATCGCACCCGATTCCAGTGATCCGAGACTCGGTATTAAATCCCGCTACCAGATGCTTGTCGATGGCAAGTCCGTCGATGCGTCATCCGGCAGGACGATCGACCGGGACAGCCCCGGCCATGCCGGCGCCGTGGTCGGCACATGGCCGGAAGCGTCTGCCGACGACGTGCGGCTTGCCATTGCGGCCGCCCGCCGCGCCTTCGATACCGGCCCCTGGCCGCGGATGTCGGGCGCCGAACGGTCGCGGCTGATGTTCAAGGTTGCAGAACTCATTCTCGCCCGCCAGGAAGAACTCGCCGTGATCGAAAGCCTGGAAGTCGGCAAGCCGATTGCCCAGGCACGCGGCGAAATCGGTTTCTGCGCCGACCTCTGGTCCTATGCCGCCGGCCAGGCCCGCGCGCTCGAAGGCCAGACCCACAACAATATCGGTGACGATCGCCTCGGCCTGGTTCTGCGTGAGCCGGTCGGCGTCGTCGGCATCATCACGCCGTGGAACTTTCCGTTCATCATCGCCTCGGAGCGCGTGCCGTGGGCCATCGGCGGCGGCTGCACCGTGGTGCTCAAGCCGTCGGAATTCACCTCGGGCACCTCGATCCGCATGGCGGAACTGGCGCGCGAGGCCGGCATCCCCGATGGCGTGTTCAACGTCGTCACCGGCTACGGCGATCCGGCCGGACAGGTGCTTGCCGAAGATCCGGGCACGGACATGGTGGCCTTCACCGGCTCGGTGCGCGTCGGCACGAAACTCGGTGAAATTGCCGCGCGCAGCGTCAAGCGTCTCGGCCTGGAACTGGGCGGCAAGGGGCCGCAGATCGTTTTTGCCGATGCCGATCTCGACGCCGCGGCGGACGGCATCGCCTACGGCGTCTATCACAATGCCGGCCAGTGCTGCATTTCCGGCAGCCGGCTGCTGGTGCAGGAAGGCATTCGCGATGCACTGATGGAACGCCTGCTCGACATCTCGCGCAAGGTGACCTTCGGTGACCCGCTGAACGAGCGTACCAAGATCGGCGCGATGATTTCGGAGGCGCATGCGCAGAAGGTGCATTCTTATGTCGAGGCGGGCGTTGCCGCCGGGGCAAAGCTGCTGCTGGGTGGGGAAAGGGTCGGCCAGGATGCCGGCCTCTACTATGCGCCGACCGTGTTTGCCGGCGTGACGCCTGATATGTCGATCGCCCGGGAGGAGATTTTTGGGCCGGTGCTTTCAACCTTGACCTTCAAGACGGCCGATGAGGCCGTGGCGCTTGCCAATGCCAGCGAATTCGGACTTTCGGCCTCGGTCTGGTCGACCAATCTCGAAAACGCCCTGCAGAGCATCCGCCGCATCCGGGCGGGCCGCTGCTGGATCAACAGCGTCATCGACGGGACGCCGGAAATGCCGATCGGCGGCTACAAGAAGAGCGGCCTCGGCCGTGAACTCGGCCGCTACGGTTTCGACGAATATTCGCAATTCAAGGGCGTGCACGTCACGCTCGGGCGCCCGGCGCCCTGGTTCGGATAACCGGAACGGCTTTCCGTTCGACATTGCGAAAAACAAGGAGATTGGGCGTTTTCGCGTTTCTCAGAAGCGCGGAAAGGCCTGGGAGGAAAATCTCGGCTGGCGTGATCTTTGGTCGGAGCCCGCCAGCCGAGACTTGGGTCTTTCGACCCCGCATTGCACATCCAAAGGGAGGATACGCAAATGAAATTGACCAGGTTGAGAACCGCAGCACTGGCTGCGGGCCTTGCCACCATGATGACGTCCACGGCGCTGGCCGCCGACGTCAAGGCCACGATGATCATCTACCTCGATCCGAGTGTCCAGTTCTTTAATCCGGTGGTCAAAGGCGCGCAAGATGCCGCCGCCGCCTTCGGCGTCGATCTCGACGTGCAGTATGCCAACAACGATCCCGTTCGCCAGAACGACCTGATCGAGAGCGCGACGGCCAGCGGCGTCGACGGCATCGCCGTGGCGATTTCGTCGTCGGATGCCTTCGACGAAAGCATCTGCGCTGCCGTCAAGGCCGGCATCGTCGTCATCGGCTTCAACAATGACGGCCTCGAAGGCGCCAAGGGCAATTGCCGCCAGGCCTATGTCGGCATGAACGAATTCGCCTCCGGCTACGAACTCGGAAACCGGATGATCAAGGAATTCGGCCTCAAGTCCGGCGACGTGGTGTTCAATCCGCGCGAAATTCCGGAAGCGAGCTTTGCGGTCGCCCGTGGCGGCGGCATCGAGAAGGCGATGAGCGAGAACGGCATCAAGGTCGAGACGGTGCGCGCCGGCCTCGATCCGGCCGAAGCCCAGAACATCATCGCCCAGTTCCTGATCGCCAATCCGAACGTCAAGGCGCTGTTCGGCACGGGATCGGTCACCTCCACCGTCGGTGCGGGTGCCATCAAGGATGCCGGTGTCAATATCCCGTTCGGCGGCTTCGACCTCGCGGTCGAAATCGTCAACGCGGTCGAGAGCGGCGCGATGTTCGCCACCATGGATCAGCAGCCCTACCTGCAGGGTTACCACCCGATAGCCCAGATCGCGCTTGCCAAGAAATATGGCCTGACCCCCACGGATATCGACACGGGACAGGGCGCCTTCCTCGACAAGTCGCGCATCAGCTCTGTCAAGCCGCTGATCGGCAGCTATCGCTAAAAAGCTTGTCTTTGCCGAAAGGCAAAAGCTTCAGGCCTTTGTTCAGTGGGAACCTGCCGGCGACGCCGGCAGGTTCCCCGTCCCCAACGATCGGGTACAAGACCGTGACTCCTATACTTGCAGACAGTGCCGCGCCGAGATCGCGGACCCAGAGACAATCCATCCTCAAACAGATCATGAGCATGCCTGCGGGTGCGATCCTGCTCGTCTTCGTGACGTTGCAGATCGTCTGCATCGCCGGCGCACTGATCTATCCGAATGACTTCCGTTATCTTTCGCCGCAAAACCTGACGATCCTGATGAAGGCGGTTCCCGTGCTCGGCTGCCTGGCGCTCGGCGCCGGCGTGTTGATGATTGCAGGCGAATTCGACCTGTCGATCGGCTCCGTCTACACCTTCACCGCCATCCTGATGGCAACGCTGGTCAATGCCGGCATGAGCGCTTTCGTGGCGGCACCGCTCGGCATTCTTGCCGGCGTGCTCATCGGGCTTCTCAACGGCCAGATCACGCTGCGCTTCGGCCTGCCGTCCTTCATCGTCACCCTGGGCGGGCTGCTGTTCTGGCGCGGCGCCGTGCTTCTCTACAACGGCGCGGTCCAGGTTCGTTTCGATCCCGAGCCCGCCTTCTCCAGCCTGTTTGCCGGCACGCTGTTCGGCATCAATGCCGCCTTCATCTGGATCATCCTCTTCGTCGTCGGCTTCCATCTGTTGCTGCACCGCCATCGCTTCGGCAACCACGTCTTCGCGACCGGCGGCAATCCCGGCGCGGCAACGGCGATCGGCATCAACACCGGCCGCGTCAAACTCGTCGCCTTCGCGATTGCCGGCGGCATGGCGGCCGTGGCCGGCATTCTCGCCACCGCCCGCGTCGGCAGCGTCCAGCCCGGCCAGGGTGCGGGCCTGGAACTGCAGGCAATCGCCGCCTGCGTCATCGGCGGCCTGTCGCTTCGCGGCGGACGCGGTTCGATCGTCGGCATCTTCCTCGGCGTGCTCCTGATCCACACCATCACCGACGTGCTGCTGCTGCTGCGGGCTCCGGGCTTCTATCTCGACATGTTCATCGCCACGCTGATCGTGCTGGCTGCGATCTTCAACCATCTCATCGAACGGCGGGGGCTTGCGTGATGGCCGGAGCCAATCTTCTCGAACTTCACAATATCTCCAAGAGTTTCGGCGCACTGACGGCGTTGCGGAACCTCAGCTTCCATGTCGGGGAAGGCGAAGTCGTCGGCCTGCTCGGCGACAACGGCGCCGGCAAGTCGACCACCGTCAACCTGATCTCCGGCATCCACAAGCCGACCGACGGGTATTTGAGCATCGACGGCAAGCAGACATGCTTCACCTGCCGGTCGGACTCGGCGGATGCCGGCATCGAAACGATCTACCAGCACACCGCGCTGGTCGACTCGCTCTCCATCACCCGCAACATCTTCATGGGGCGGGAACTGACGGATGCCTTCGGTTTCCTCAGGCAGACGGAGATGCGCGACATCGCCATGGAGGTGCTGCAGAATGCCGTGCATATCTCCGGCATCGATTCCCCGGATACGCTGGTCGGCAATCTTTCCGGCGGCCAGAAGCAGGCCGTGGCCATCGCCCGCGCCGTGCATTTCAAGAAACGCATGCTGCTCTTGGACGAACCAACCTCGGCGCTCTCGGTGCGCGAGACGGAAGCGCTCCTCAACCAGGTCCTGCGGCTGAAGGGCGAGAACGTCTCCAGCGTGCTGGTGACCCACAATCTCTACCATGCCTACCAGGTCTGCGACCGTTTCGTCATCATGAGCCACGGCACCAAGGTCTTCGATGTCCACAAGGCCGATACGACCATCGGCCAGCTGACCGAATACGTCGTGCTCACCTAGGGCATGTCCGCTTTCAGCAATTCCGGCCACGAACTGCCGGGATTGCCCCCACCCATTCCAGATTACGAGAGGCAAATGCCGTGACCATTTCCGTAAACATACGCCAGGTCGTCGGGCCCGAGGATGCGGCAAGACGCAACACGCAGGGCCTGCGCGACGGCTTCGTCATCGAAGAGCTGTTTCGCCCTGGCGAAATCAGCCTTACCTACAGCCATCTCGACCGGATGATCGTCGGCGGCGTTTCGCCGGTGGCGGATGCCCTGACGATCGACCGTGTCGCCGAAACCGGCACGGACCATTTTCTCGACCGCCGCGAAGTGGCGCTCATCAACATCGGCGGGCCGGGCACGGTCTCGGTCGGCGGAACCGATCATGCGCTCGGTTTCCAGGAAGCGCTTTATGTCGGCATGGGCGGCGGCGAACTGGCATTCAGGAGCGCCGATCCGGCAAAACCGGCACTGTTTTATCTCCTGAGCGCGCCGGCCCATCGCAGCTGCCCGACCGTGCTCATCACCCGCGACATGGCAAAGAAGGTGGTTCTCGGATCGGCCGAGGAATCGAACGCCCGCACCATCAACCAGTATGTGCATCCCGAAGTCTGCGAGAGCTGCCAGCTTCTCGTCGGGCTGACGATGTTCGAGCCCGGTTCGGTGTGGAACACCATGCCGGCGCATGTGCACGACCGGCGCATGGAGGTCTATCTCTATTTCGGCATGCAGGAAACGACACGCATCTTTCACTTCATGGGGGAACCTGGCGAGACGCGGCATCTCGTTCTCAAGAACCATGAAGCGGTCCTGTCGCCGGGGTGGTCGATCCACTCCGGCGCCGGCACCGGACGCTACGCCTTCATCTGGGCCATGGCCGGCGACAATATGAGCTTCACCGACATGGACAAGGTGCCGATGGAAGCGCTGCGATGACCTCATTCGACCTCACCGGCCGCTGGGCGATCGTCACCGGCGCCAATACCGGCATCGGCCAGGCCATCGCCGTCGGCCTGGCCCGCGCCGGTGCCGATATCGTCGGCGTCGGCCGGTCGGACATGCACGCGACCGAAACGGAGGTGACGGCCATCGGTCGCACCTTCCTGTCCATAGGCGCCGATCTTTCGAAGACGGGCGAGGCAGCCAAAGTCGTCGAACGGGCGCTGGCAGCGGGCGCGACACCCGATATCCTCGTCAACAATGCCGGTATCATCCGCCGCGCCGATGCGCTGGACTTTTCGGAAGAAGACTGGGATGCCGTGCTCGACACCAACCTGAAAACGGTGTTTTTCCTCTGCCAGGCCTTTGCGAAAGCGGCGATTGCGGCCGGGCGCGGCGCCAGGATCATCAACATTGCCTCGTTGCTGTCGTTCCAGGGCGGCATCCGCGTGCCGTCCTATACGGCTGCCAAGAGCGGCCTTGCGGGGCTGACCAAGCTCATGGCAAACGAATGGGCGGCACGCGGCATCAACGTCAACGCCATAGCCCCGGGTTATGTCGAGACCAACAATACCGCAGCGCTTCGGGCCGATGCCGAGCGCAGCGCCGATATTCTCAAACGCATCCCGGCCGGACGCTGGGCGCGGGCCGACGACATGGCGGGTGCCGCAGTCTTTCTTGCGTCACCGGCCGCGGATTATGTGCATGGCATCATCCTGCCGGTGGACGGCGGATGGCTGGCACGCTGAAAGGACAGACAATGCAATCCAACCACACCCTGCCCGAAGACACCGTCTGGACGGAGGTTTCGCCCGGCAATCGCCGCGCCGTCCTCAGCCATCGCCCGGAAATGATGCTCGTCGCCTTCAGCTTCGACGAAGGCGCCATCGGCGCCCTGCATTCGCACCCGCACACGCAGGTGAGTTATGTCGCCGAAGGCAGCTTCGACGTCACGATCGACGGCGTGACCACCCGGCTCGACGCCGGCAGCAGCTTCATCGTTGCCCCCAATCTCGTCCACGGTGTGGTGGCGCTCGGCAAGGGGTTGCTGATCGACACGTTCACGCCGCGCCGCGACGACTTCCTGTAATGCGAGACAGGCGCAGGCTCACCTCATAGTTAGTCTACACTTACACGAAACCTCTTTTCAAAGCCGGACGACATGGATCGGATGTCGTCCCGGCGCTGCTGCTGGCCGCCTGCCCAGTGCTCATCCGCCAAGCAATCTTCCGGCCCGTCGCAACGCAACCCGCTCAGCGTGCCTCCACGCCCTCGCATCCACCTAAAAATAGTCAGCCGAACCGACCGCCAACCGGCGTCAAAATAGACTAGCCTCCCCCAGTCCGATTGCGCCTGGAGCAGCGCCTCCGCGCCGTTCAAATCTTCACCGGGGAGCCAAGATGAAATTCCGCCGAGACGCACCGATCGTTCTGTCGATCGCCATCACCGTCGTCATCGCCGTGGCGGCTTTCTGTTCCAGCCAGATCTTCGCGGGCATGACTTCGGCGGTGGAGGAAAAGCAGTTCAATCTCATGCGAGACATCGTCACCACGGCAATAACCGATGCGGAGAACAAGGCTTTGGCGAGGGCGGAAATGATCGGCGATCTGCCGTCCGTTCAACGCCTGCTGGCCGCCAACGACCGTGCCGGGCTTCAAGCCGAACTCGGAAAGATGTTTCAGAACCAGAATGCACGGCACGGCGTAGACCAGGCGCAATTTCATACACCGCCGGCCATGTCCTTTCTGCGGCTGCATGACCCTGAAACATTTGGTGACGACCTCACGGCGTCGCGACCGCTGGTCGTTGCCGTCAATCGCGACCGGGAGCCGCGCAAAGGCCCTTCGATCGCACGCAGCGGACCGGCGATATTCGGCGTGGCACCTTTGACGGACAGCAACGGCAAGCCTTGGGGGACATTTGAGGTCGGCATCAATTTCGGCTCGCTGCTCACAAGCCTGAAGAATGCCTATGGCTTCGACCTGGCCCTTTACATCGAAGAAAACACCCTGCGCCAGTTCGCGAAGGGCGTAAGCCCGGAAAGATTGGGCGATCACAACCGCATCGGCAAATACATGCGGTTCGAGGCAACCAATGCCGAACTCATGACGGACCTTGTTGCCCCGGCGGATCTGGCCGTGGTCAACGAGCCAAGTCCCTACACCCGCGCGGCGAAGGGCATGACCCGAGGCGTTCTCCTGCTTCCCCTGACCAACAGTTCCGGAACGCAGATCGGTGTCATCGCCGTATCTTCCGATTTCAGCGCATCGCGGGCAGCCGCCGGCCGTTCCCTTGTCTGGCAAGCGCTTATCGCTTCCTTCTCGATCGTGCTGCTGATCGGAATGGCGATCATCGTCATGCGCGGCCTGCTGATCCGGCCGCTTCAGGTTCTGAGCGACCGTTTCGAGGCCATCACCACGAACCAGGCGCTGACATCGATAGAGGGCGTCGATCGTTTCCCGGCGGAGCTTCAGGTGTTCGCCCGGATCTATGAGCGCATTCGTTTGCGCCGGGAGACGGCGGCGCTTTCCGCAAACTGACGGTCAGGAGAATGCCGCGCGTTTTCCGATCGGTTGTATCCAGCCACGTCCGATGCCAGGAAGGGTACTCATCATCCGAGTACCCCCCGCTTTATCGCCGCTGCGCCGCGGCGCAAATCAGGAATCCTGATCGCATTCGACGATTTCGCAGACCTGGTCTTCGTTCGTCCGGGTCGCGCATTCGTTCAACGCGCGCTCCCGGGCGCTGTTTTCATCTCCGTACTCGTAGCTGTAACCATAGGTGCCCTGCTCAGACACGGCGATGCAGCCCCATGCGGACGCAGAGGTGGTTGTGGTGGCGAGTGCGGCCGCGATGGCAAGAGCTGCCAACGACGTACGAGCCAAAAAATTCATTGAAGTTCCCCTAAGATGCAGGCGCGACATGCGCCGCAAGCCACTATCGGCATATCAGGCGACCTTGCAACAGGCACCTGTCCGGAGGACAAAAAAAGCTCACTTGCGAGTGCGGTCCGTCACATAAGTCGACCGACCAAAGGCTTGTGTCCGGCGTTTCTACGGCGTCATGACATAGTCGGTGGCCAACAGATCGGCGTCGCATCGGAAACGGGCGTTGCCGGCGCGGCCATGGAAGCGGAGGCGGAACAGGCCGTCCAGTTCGGCGGGCCGGGCGACGGCTTCCGGCATCGCCGTACCGTCGAAATAGAAAAGGTTCGACATGGTGGTCGATTCCATGCCGGGCTGCAACTTTCCAGTCGCCGGATCGACGCCGGCAAAACTGCGCATCGCCGCCATGGCCTGCCGGCAGGCTTCATCGGGCGTGGCACCCTCGTCGATTTTCTCCACCTTTACCAGGTTCAGGAGGATCGTTTCCGTCTTGGCATCATAGATGACGGTTGCGATTTCCCCGACCTTGCCGCTGAGCGGAGCGACAAAATCGGCGTAACTTTCCCCGGACTCCTTCGAGAAGGCGTAGCGGAAATCCTGGCGCAACACCGAAAGCCCGTAGGTGAGGACGGAGACCGGTGTCTGTTTCAACACCTCCATCGCCGCCTTTGCCCCGCCCTGCGCCCCGGCTTCCAATGGCACGCAAACCAGAGACACCGCGAGCCATGCGACTGCCTTGCCTGAACGTGCCGGTCCCATGTGCAGTTCCTCCTCGCCGATATCGACGGTCGCCGCCCGATGCTGCCTCGCATTGTGCTGCATGACGGCAGAAGAAATCAATCCTCCCGCCGGAACGGGCAGCATGCAGGATGACGATTCCCGGCCTGGCGCGGGAAATGCAGGTCTTTGCCGGGCAGCGGCACGTCGATCACGTTGCGAATTTCGGGCCCCGGTATGTTTCGAAATTTCCGCAGACGCTGATCGATTGTCCGGAGATGTGACGTCCCATGTCGGATGACAGGAATGCCGCCATGTCGGCGATCTCCCTCATGCTCACCATCGCGTGCATGGAGATGTTGTGCAGGAAAAACGGCATGAATTCCTCAAGCGACATGCCGCGGGCCGCCGCCTGCTCGCTCATCACCCTCTGCCCGCGCGGCCCGTCCACCAGACCGGGGAGGATGGCGTTGACGCGAACATTGATCTCGCCGAGTTCGACGGCAAGCACGTCGGTCAGGCCGCGTACGGCATATTTGGAGGTCGAATAGGGTGCGCGCATCGGCATGCCGACACGCCCGGCGACCGACGACAGATTGACGATACAGCCGCCGCCTGCCTGCCTGAACAGTGGCACGGCCTTGCGCACCATATAGAACTGGCCGGTGACGTTGACCGCCATCGTCTCGTCCCATTCCTCGTCGGTCACCTCCTCGACATGCTTGGTCGGACCGGAAATGCCGGCGTTGTTGACCAGGATATCGAGCCGGCCGAACCGGGCTGAGAACGCGTCGTAGAGGTTGGCGACATCCCCGGAATTCGAGACGTCCGCCTTGAGCACCAGCGCGTCGGGCAGCGCCTTCTCGACATCGGCAAGCGCTTCGTCGGCGACGTCGCAGAGGCAGACCGAGGCGCCGAGCTCGGTAAATCGTTCCGCCGTGACGCGGCCGATGCCCGAAGCCCCGGCGGTGATGATAGCGGTCTTTCCAGTGAGATCCATCTTGATGCTCCAGACGTTTTCTCGGAGCAGCCGGATGGGCTGCCCGATCAAAGCATGATTTCGGGTGTCGGATATTGCGATTTCAGCAGCTCGGGACGCGGCGGCGCGGACCGGTTCAGAACCGATCCGTGCCGCCTGTGCGATGCTTTCAGCGCGGGCAGAAACCGACCGGGCGGATCGGCGAGCCGGAACCTTCGTCGATATGCAACGGCATCGCCAGGAACAGCGAGCGCGGCGTCAGTTCTTCGAGGTTCGTCAGCATCTCGATGATCAGGATATCGTGCGGCAGCCAGCTTTTCATGTGGCCGGGGTTATTCTGCGGCACACCGTCGACGATCGCCGTCTCGGCCGCGACCGTATCCGTCGCCACAGCCCGCACCTTGCGTTCGCGGAAGAACTCGCAGGCATCCTCGGACATGCCGGGGGCATTCAGCACGTACCATTGCGCTTGGCCATCGGTGCGCCAGTAACGCTTCATCCAGCCATAATTGACGATGGCGATCTCGCCCTCGCCGACCTTCAGTCCCGATTTCTCTTCATAGGCGCGCAGCATATCGGCCGTTACGAGATCGCCCGGCTTCAGGTTGCGGTCGCTGAAATCGTAGAGGACGGCCGGCGCGAACAGGTGGTCGGCGGCAAACGTGTCGATGGTCCGGTCCATGCGGTCGGGCAGCATGTGCGCCGGTGCATCGACATGGGCGCCGGTGTGCTCGGCCATCATGATCGCCTGGCAATAATAGCCGTCATGTTCGTGGGTGACGGCCTTGTCGATCGTCAGATGCGGGTGGGTCGGCCAGCGCGGTATGCCGCGTTCCAGCTTCGGCGCGAGATCGACCATCCGCATGCCGCCCAGGGCCTGCAGGACAGCGTCGATCGGCCCAACGTTGCCATTGCTCATGAGTGCCTCCAATTTTTTCAACAGGTTCCCGTCACCGCGACGTGCGCAGTCCTCAACTCCTAAGCGTCGGCAATGTCAGGAAGTCCTCTCCTCCAAGACCCGAATTGTAATCACATCCCGCCCCGCTTCGTCAACGGACGAAATTATTGATCTGTGATCACAGTAGAGTTGACATCCTTTTGCGCGTGACCAATCCTGTGGCTGGAGGTGTGATCGGGGCTGGAGGGCCGCGGTGACGCACGACTTTGAAAAAGGGAGAGGACTGATCGTGGTTGATATTCGATTACTCGTCGACAGCAAGAATCATTTGGGAGAAGGCCCGCTCTGGGACGTCGAGGAACAGCGGCTCTACTGGATCGACAGTTCCGCCGCCGAAATCTGGACCTGCAAGGAAGACGGCAGCGATGTCCGCCTGCATTACGTCCCGTCGCATATCGGTTCGATGGCATTGCGTGAAAAGGGCGGCGCCGTGCTGGCGCTGGCCAACGGCTTCAGCCTCTACGAATTCAAGACCCAGCGCCTGACGCATATCGGCGATCCGGAGGCGGACGAGCCGGAAAACCGCCTGAACGACGGCAAGGTCGACCGGCGCGGCCGCTTCGTCGCCGGCTACATGTCCTATGACCACGATCGCCAGGATGCCAACCGCGGCCAGCGGCCGGTTCGCAACTCGGCGCTTTATCGCCTCGATCCCGACCTGACGATCCACCGGCTGGACAGCGGCATCAAGTGCTCCAACGGCCCCTGCTGGAGCCCGGACAACAAGACCTTCTACTTCTGCGATTCCTACGACGACAAAATGTATGCCTATGATTACGACATCGAAACGGGCAATGTTTCCAACAAGCGCTTGTTCCTGTCGAATGCCGATTATCCCGGCACGTTCGACGGCTCGACGGTGGATTCCGAAGGCTACATCTGGAACGCCCACGTCTTCGGCGGCCGCATCATCCGTTATGCGCCGGACGGCCGCATCGATCGCGAAATCGAGTTCCCGGTTCGCAACCTGACCAGCGTCATGTTCGGCGGCAAGGACCTCGACATCATGTACGTGACCAGCATGGGGCGCCCGATGAAAGGCGTTCCGCAGAAGGAAGCCTCCGCCGGCGGCCTTTTTGCCGTCTACGGCCTCGGGGTCAAGGGATTGCCGGAGCCGCGCTTCGGCGGCTGACGGCAGCGGGTGGTTCGGGACATGGGGGCATCGCGAAAGTTGCCCCCCTTACCGCTCACTCGAGGGAACTGAGAACGGCGGGCTGTGGGTCGCTGGCGCCATTGGCAAGATGATGGTTCTTGAACCAGCGGGCCATGGCCCAGATGTCGAGCGCCAGACCTTGCGACGCCTTGCGGCCGTCCCGCATCCGTATGGCCGCGATGATCCGCGAATGGATCGTGATCCCCATGGAGAAAGGAACGGACGAGCCCTTTCGATAGGCCATTCCGAGATAGGGGCCGGTGCGCAGCCACAGATTGCTGATGATTTCCAGCAATTGCGGCATGTCGGCGGCCTCATAGATGGCGAAGTGAAACCGCTTGTTGGCCTCGAGGACATCCTCGGTAAATCCGGAGGCGATCGCCATCTGCATTTCGGCGTTGATGGCATCGAGCGTGTCGGCAAGCGACGCCGGTCCATATTTCGCGGCACGGTCCGTCGCCATGCCTTCGATGGACATGCGGATGCGGGTCAGTTCGGTGAACGCCTCCAGCGCAAACGGCGCGACGGTGACACTGCGGCTCGGCAATTGAACAAGCGCCTTTTCGGCGACAAGCCGCTGCAGCGCTTCGCGGACCGGCATCGCGCTCGTGCCGAGTGCCGCGGCGATGTTGCGGAT
>Ga0066256_1001787_pt1 | contig 24923 bp, 24 predicted proteins | sample ThiBio_1000_biof_FD_87107 | JGI IMG/M metagenome (GOLD analysis project Ga0066256, IMG submission 87107) | Wastewater bioreactor microbial communities from Cape Town, South Africa - Thiocy_expt_1000_biof (version 2) | ecosystem: Engineered > Bioreactor > Thiocyanate-remediating >... | reverse complement strand
CCGAGGCCGATCCACGGCTCCGCCGTTGAAGGCTGCAGAGCGCCTGCATGCTCATAATCGGCTTTTGCCTCGTCGGTCAGGTTAAGAGCGGACAGGGCGTTGCCGCGATTTATCAGCGCCAGCCATTCATTCGGATTGAGCTTGATGGCCTGATCGGCTGCCGCTTTTGCCTGGTCGTAACGCTTCATGCGCCGGTAAACGGCAGCAAGGTTGCTATGTGCGAGCGGATTGCCTGGGTTCAAAGCGATGGATTTGCGAAGATTTTTCTCCGCATTTTCGAGATCGCCAAGTTCTCCCTGCATACGCCCAAGATTGAGATGGGCCTCGGGTGATTTTGGATCGAGCCGGAGAGCTTTGGTGATCTGGCGAATGCCTTCGGCCAAGTTGCCTCGTTGCCCCTCGATGACGCCGAGCAGATGCAGGGGGGAAAATTGCTTTTTACTGTGCGAGAGCACTTCGCGGTAAAGGGTCGCGGCGATGTCCAGTTGACCGGCCCGATGTGCCGCCAGTGCCTGGTTAAAGATATGATTGAGGTCGGGACTTCGCACCTAACTGGATATCCCGTTTCTCGAGATCGTCCCGAAAGCTTCGGCTCTATTTCAATATGGCGGAGACGATGGGATTCGAACCCATGATACCCTTTTCAAGGTATGCTCATTTAGCAAACGAGTGCCTTCAGCCGCTCGGCCACGTCTCCGTGCGCCCGATATGCCTCACACGCCGATGCGCCGCAAGTCATCGGGATGCATTTTGAGACCCATTCCGCACATGGCCTGCTATCTGACCGTGTTGCTTTTCCTTTGGCGGTGCTGGCTTCGCAATAATTGCGATAAACAGGCTCATATATCGCAGGCGTTCTGAGGCATGTCAGGCACCTACTGACGTGAATTGGCCGGCCATTACTGCCGATGCCGGCCGGCCTGCGACAGACCGTGATTCGGATGGAATGAGCTTGAATGAGGCAGGGACGCCCGAGGCAGCTCCAAACCCCTGCTTTCGCGCTGAAACGAGAGCGTTTTCGAAAAGCAAGAAATAACAATGAGATAGGAGTGTTGTTGGCGGATGGCCGCGTGCCATTTGTGCAACACATTTCTGAAAACGGCCGGAACCGCCCCATTTCAAGGCGGTCCTTTGTTGCGTGATCACAGGGGTTGGGTAATTGTCCGTGAAGCGACGGAGGGGGGCATCCCGAGGTCGTTCCGTTAGGTGGTTTCGCTTAAGTCGCTCGCGTTCAGCGGGAGTGTCCGAAAGCGCGAGGCGACCAAGCGGTGAGCGGGGAACAAGGGAACCACCCGAAGGTGTGACTTAACACCGACGGATCGGAACTCTCCCTAACAGAGCAAAACTTGGAGGTTTTATGAGCAAGATTAAGAGCCTTATCCTCGGTTCGGCTGCGGTGATCGCAGCTTCCGCAGGAGCACAGGCAGCTGATCTTCCGGTGAAGGCGAAGGCCGTTCAGTACGTGAAGATCTGCTCCCTTTACGGCGCCGGCTTCTACTATATCCCGGGCACCGACACCTGCATCAAGCTGGGTGGCTACGTTCAGGCTGACTACAACATCAACGCAGGCAACTACAACAAGCCGGCGTGGGATGAAGGCGGGTTCCGCGCCAACGGCACGGGCAGCCGTGACTCCGACGCTTACACCACCCGCGCTCGTGTCAACTTCAACGTCGACACCCGCACCGCCACCGAATACGGCGTCGTTCGTACCTACTGGTCGAGCAACTTCGAACATTCGACCGGCTTCGGTCCGTCGTCGGGCAACCTGACCATGGATTACGGCTTCATTCAGTTCGCCGGCTTCACGCTCGGTAAGGCTGTGTCGAGCTTCCAGACCCCGTGGGCCAGCTACGCCAACAACACCTCGTTCCTGATCGGCGCCAGCGACGACCTGACCGGCATCACCCAGATTGCCTATACCTGGCAGTTCGGTAACGGCGTGTCGGCACAGGTCAGCTTGGAAGACAACCGCGTCATCAACCGCGCGCAGTTGATCAACGCCAGCGCGTCGATCACCAACGCCAACATCTTCACCGGCGTTTACAGCAACAACTACGCTGGCAACCAGGTTCCCGACATCGTTGGTAACATCAAGGTTGACCAGGCGGCCTTCACCGCTCAGGTGTCGGCGGCTGCTCACCAGGTCAATGCCAACTACTATTACGGTGCCGGCACCGCTCCCTTGAACGTGGAGACCAACGGTCATCCGGACGACAAGTGGGGCTTTGCGGTCACCGGCGGTCTTCAGCTGAAGAACCTGCCGACCGGCGCTGGCGACACCCTGTCGTTGGACGCGACCTATGCTAACGGCGCTATGAAGTACCTGATCAGCGGCGTTACCGGCACCTCGTTCGATCACTTCAGCGGCAACAGCGCTCTTGGCTACAACAGCTTCGCTGCGCTGGCGCTGGCCGATGGTGTGTACACCACCGGTGGCGGCATCGACCTGACCTCTGGTTGGGGCTTCCGTGGTGTGTTCAACCACAACTGGTCCCCCACCTGGCAGACCAGCGTGTTCGGCAGCTACACGAAGATCGACTACAACGGAACGGCTTCGGCTAACCTCTGCGGTATGACCGCCGCAACGGGTGCAACTACGGGTGGTACCGCGGTCACCCGTACTGGCACCTGCAACCCGGACTTCGCGATCGCTCAGGTCGGTACCCGTACCGCCTGGACCCCGGTTCGCAACCTGACGTTCTCGGGCGAAGTGCTGTACAGCTACCTCGACCAGAACAACTCGGGTACGGTTACCTCGCTCGGAGCCTCCAACCCTGTCGGCTTCAAGCCGGCTGGCGTCTACGAGTACAAGGATCAGGGCATCTGGTCCGGCAACCTCCGCGTTCGCCGCACCTTCTGATCTGACTTTCTCAGGGTAACCTGAGCAGTCAAAGACCCCCGGCAGGAAACTGCCGGGGGTTTTTCTTTGTGGGTTGCCGGTGCCCCGGACGCGGCGCGGCATTCTTCTGTTGCTCTGCTTACAGAAAGCGCTTCGCCGTCATCCTGAGGTGCGAGCACTTGCGAGCCTCGAAGGATGATGGCGGGGCTCATAACGTCGCCGCGCATCCTTCGAGGCTCACCGCCATAGCAGGCGTAGCCTACGTAAACTTGGCTACGATGGCGGTTCGCACCTCAGGATGACGCGAGTCTGGGTGCTGGAGCGCAGCGCAATCCGGGGCAGGTGGCTGTCCGCTATCCCGGATGTCACTCTGCTCCATCGGAGCGACGGCGATTTTCGTCTCTAACCCGGCGCGGCCTCGCGGTCGCAGCGCGCGCAGAACGCAACAATGCGCGCCATGGTCGGCTGATCGGCGAGAAGCGGCGCATGGCCCTGATCGGCCACTTCCACGAGATCAAGGTCCGGCCGCCGCGCGGCCATGTCCTTCACGCCTTGCGGCGACAGCAGGTCGGACAGGCCGCCGTGAATCAGCATCAGCGGTATAGGGGCCAGTGCATCGAACAAGTCCCATGCCAGCGGCAGCGGGCTCCCGGGATCGAGGCCGTCCAGCGTATGCGCAAGCTTGAGATCGTATGTGCGTTCGAGTCCGCCGCCTGTTTTCTCCCGGAACGCGCGGCGGGCCCAAGCCATCCATTCGGCGTCCCTAAGCGCGGGGAAGACGCTGCCAAACAGCTCCTTCAGGCCGCCCGCGGCCTCGTCCCACGTCTGTCGCGGAGGCGGATTGGCAATGTAGCCCTTGATCTTCATCAGGCCGCTCATTTCCAGCGCTGGCCCGATGTCGTTGAGGATCACGCCCGCGAGCAGTTGCGGCTGCGTTGCCGCCAGCGCCATCGAGATCAGGCCGCCGCGCGAGGTGCCGAGCAGGATGGCCTTGCTGATGCCGAGCGAAGCCGCGATCGCCAGTACGTCCCCCATTTCGATGGGGACTGTGTACTTGGCCGGGTCCGGATCGTAATCCGACAGCCCGCGGCCACGATAATCGACGGCGACCACCTTGCGCGGGGCGCGCGGATCGGTCGCCAGGGCGCGCGCGATCTCGTCGAAGTCGTCCGTTGTCCGCGTCAGGCCGGGAAGACATAACACGGGCAGGGCGTTGCCCTTGTCCTCGCCGATCACCTTGGCATGGAGTTTCAGCCCGTCAGCGGACTGGCAGAAGATGTCGCGGAACTGGATTGGCATGGAAGATCGCCTTGTGAACAGAATGAGGTGTTTGCTCCGCCATTGCGAGGAGGCACAGCCGACGAAGCAATCCACTCTTCGCTTGTCGCGCGCCCAGGATGGATTGCTTCGCTTCGCTCGCAATGACGAGGAACATGCCGATGCGGCAGTCCGATCCTATTCCACCGACGCGCCGCGGCGCAAATCCGCTTCGATCAGCAGCCGCGACCCGCCGCCGAAACGCGCGCGGTAGACCTGCAAATTCTCCATGATGCGCTGAACATAGTTGCGGGTCTCCGAGAACGGAATCTTCTCCACCCAGTCGACCGCATCCACTTTCGGGTCGCGCGGATCGCCATAACGCTCGATCCATTTGCGGACGCTGCCGCGGCCTGCATTGTAACCCGCGAAGGTCATGATGTAGGAGCCGCGATAGTCCTCGATCAGTCCGCCGAGTTCGGCCGCGCCGAACGCGGCGTTGTAGGCCGGATCGTTCTTCAGTCTGCCGAGATCGAAGCTCGTGCCGTACTTCCTGGCGACATACTTGCCGGCGGCGGGTGTCACCTGCATCAGGCCGTAAGCGTTGGCGGGAGACACGACCGAGGGATTGAACGCGCTTTCCTGCCGCGCAATGGCAAAGACGATCGCTTTCTCAACTTCGGGGCCGAAGTCCTTGTAGGGCGGAATGCCGCTGACCGGATAAGCATAGTGGTCAAACGGCAGCCCGCGATTGAGCGCCGCCTTGCCGACCATCAGCATGCCGCGCGCATCGTTATGCCGCTGTGCCAGTTCGCAGAGCGCGAGCAGGCCGTCCATGTCAGCGCGTTCGCCCATATCTGCGAGGATCGGAACGGCCAGTTCGCGCTCGTCGAGCGCATAGAGCAGATCCACCGCACGAACGATTTCCAGCCGTTCGCCGTTGCGCGAGCGTCCCGGGATTCCATTCAGCGCGATCTGCGGCAGGCCGAGCTTGGCCCGCGCAAGCTGGCCGTAATAGCTGGTCGATTGAGCGGCTGCGGATTCATAAGCAGCACGGGCTTCCTGCGCGCGTCCGGCGGCTTCCGCTGCGCGGCCCTGCCAGTAACCGGCGCGCGCCCGCGCCGTCGGATTGACGCTGCCGACGCCGATGCGCGCGAAATGCTGGGCCGCGAGATTGGGATCGTTGAGGAAGCGCAGCGCGATCCAGCCCGCGGTGAATTCCCGCTCCGTTTTGTAGATGTCGCGGGAGGGGAGCGGCGCATCGCGTGCGATCAGGTAAGCGGTGCGCGGCTCGTTGGTGTCGAGCAGCTTGCGCGCCAGCAAACGCCGTTCAATCCACCATTCATCGGCATTGACCAGGCGCGCAGCCTCGCGCGGCGCGGCCTGCATCGCACGGGCGGCTTCCGCGAATTTTTCCTCGCGCCTGAACCACTGCGCCCGGCTGAAAAGATAGAGCGGATCGCTGTGCAGATCGGCCGGCACCGCATCGAGCAGGGCCTTTGTGTTCGAGGCCTTCTTGTTGAGGGCGATCCGGGCTTTGGCCAGTGCCACATGACCGCTGCCGAGCCGCTTCGCCGAGCGCATCGCCGCTTCGGCGTTGTCGCCCGAATACAGCAGCATCTCCATGCGGGTCTTGATGTCACCTGCGGTGAGCAACGTACCGAACTGCTCGAATGCGGTCTCTTCCGTGTCGCGGGTGAAGTAATCGCCGTGCCAGGCTTCGCGCACCAGCCGCTGCGCCGTGGCGCGATCCCCCCGCGCGAGCAGGGCGCGCGCCAGAACGAAGCGTCCTTTGGCGGAGATCGGCTGCTCGCCATTAAAGAATGAGAGAACAGCAGAGTCGTCGCGCTTGTCGTCCCACAAGGCCCCTTCGCCGCGTCGACGAAGCAGGATCTGGCTCGGCCAAGTGGGGTTTTCGGTGAGGAATGCCTTGTATCGCTCGGACGATGCACCGTTATCATCGCTGCGCAGGATGACCCATTCCGCCAGTTTGCGCGCGACGGGATCGCCGATCGAGGCCGCAAGCGGCGTCGCGTCGGAGGATTTCTTGCCGCGCGGAAGCTGGATGGCCGGCTCGACCGCCTCTGCGTCGGCGCGCGGCGTGGATGATGATGTGGACATGGCCAGCGATACCGCCGGCTTTCTTGGCGCGGTAGGCCGCGTGGCCACCTGGCCCGTCGGCTTTTGGGCCGGGGCCATTGGCGATGCCTTGGCCGATGAGGGCGTGGGGTGCTGGCCCGGCTTTGCCGGAGTGGTGTGCGGCGTCACGCTGCGGGACACCGGCCGGGGTTTGGGCAGGGGGACCGCGAACACGGTGCTCGACAGCAGCAGGCCAGCGACCGCGCCAGCCAGCGCTGCGCTCCCGCGCCTGAACCGTGGTGATGAAGGAGCAAATGGCGTCACGGGCGGCCTGTGTGGCGAATCATTCAAGTGCCTTCGCCTCAAGCTGTAGTGCATTGAATATGTGGACAAAACACCAAATGTGTTAGAGTGGGCACATTGCCGCAACACCGCGGCAAAATAGCGGCTGATACGGACCCCTTTGACGCCCCTGTCAGTTCCGCCGGGCCGGGACTTTCATCGCATCCTGGGACTCGTTATCAATCCTCATAAGATCAATAGCGTCGCGATGCGCGTGCGGAGACTGACTATGGCAGCCAAGACGAAGTTCGGAGGGTCCTATACCGCCTTGGTGACGCCGTTCAAAAACGGAGCGCTCGACGAGGATGGTCTGCGCGAACTGGTGAACTGGCAGATCGAGCAGGGCTCGCACGGCCTTGTTCCAGTCGGCACCACCGGCGAGAGCCCGACGCTCACCCATGACGAGCACAACAAGGTGACGGAGTGGGGGGTTCAGGAGTCGAAGGGCCGTGTTCCGGTGATTGCGGGCGCGGGCTCGAACTCGACGCGCGAAGCCGTCGCGCTGGCGAAGCATGCCGAGAAGGCGGGCGCCGACGCGGTGCTGGTGGTGACACCTTACTACAACAAGCCGACGCAGGAAGGGATGTATCACCACTTCAAGGCGGTGAACGATGCGATCGGCATTCCGATCATCATTTATAACATCCCGCCGCGTTCGGTGGTCGACCTGTCGGTCGAGACCATGACGCGGCTGTTCGAGCTGAAGAACATTGCGGGCGTGAAGGACGCCACCGCGAACCTCGCGCGCGTCTCGCAGCAGCGTCATGCCATGGGGCCGGATTTCATCCAGATGTCCGGCGAGGACATGACGGCGCTCGCTTATATGGCGGCGGGCGGACACGGCTGCATTTCCGTGGTCGCCAACGTCGCGCCGAAGCAGTGCGCGGACTTGATGTCCGCCGTGTTCAAGGGCGACTATGCCGGCGCGCTCAAGATTCAGGATCGGCTGACTCCGCTGCACGATGCGATCTTCAAGGAACCGGGCCTCGCCGGCGCCAAGCATGGCCTCAAGCTGCTGGGCCGTGGCGAAGACGAAGTCCGCCTTCCGCTCGTTCCGGTGACCGCCGCGACTGGCAAGATCATCCGCGACGCCATGGTGCACGCAGGTGTGCTGAACTAATCCATCACAGAGGCTGGAGAGATACGATGCTCGAGGAGTTCAAGAAATTCGCACTGAAAGGCAATGTCGTCGATCTCGCGGTCGGTGTGATCATCGGCGCGGCTTTCGGGGCGATCGTCAATTCGATGGTGGCCGACATCATCATGCCGGTCATCGGCGCGGTCACCGGTGGCCTCGACTTCTCGAACTATTTCTTGCCGCTCGCCAAGTCGGTCACGGCAACCAACCTCGTTGACGCCAAGAAGCAGGGTGCAGTACTGGCCTATGGCAGCTTCCTGACGCTGACGCTGAACTTCCTCATCGTCGCGTTCGTGCTGTTCCTCGTGATCCGGGTCATGAACCGGTTGAGGGCGAAGGAAGAAGCCGCTCCGGCACCGTCGGCGCTGACCAAGGATCAGGAACTCCTGACCGAAATCCGCGACGCCCTGAAGACCAAGTAAGGTCTGGCCGATAAGCTCCTGACAGGCCTGCCGGTGCCATGCACCGGCAGCAGCGCCTACGGACGGGCGCATTGCTTTCACGCGGCTGAAACTCCATATCCGGGACGGATTGCGTCAAGGCAGCAAGGACTATGGCAGAGAAGAAAGAGCGCCCGATCAAGGTCGTTGCGGAGAACCGCAAGGCGCGCTTCCATTATGCGATCGAGGATACCTTCGAGGCGGGCATCGTGCTGACGGGCACCGAGGTCAAATCGGTGCGCGGCGGCAAGAGCACGATCGGCGAGTCTTACGCCGACGCCAAGAATGGCGAGATCTGGCTGGTCAACGCGAACATTCCCGAATATTTGCAGGCCAACCGCTTCAATCATGAGCCGAAACGGTCGCGGAAGCTGCTGTTGCACAAGAAGGAAATCAACAAGCTGTCCGGCGCGATCGAGCGTGAGGGCATGACGCTGATTCCGCTCAAGATGTATTTCAACGAGCAGGGCCGCATTAAACTGCAGATCGGGCTCGCCAAGGGCAAGAAGCTGCATGACAAGCGCGAAACCGAGAAGAAGCGCGACTGGCAGCGCGAGAAGGGCCGCCTGATGCGGGCGCGGGGCTGACCCGGCTCGGCAGGCGGATGTGACCATTTCTGGGACGGCGGGAGAAGACCCGATGAATCAGCCGAATTTGATGGGAGTGGACTGGAGCCAGATTCCGGCACCGGTCGATGACGGCGCGGCGAGTCACCTTGTCGGCATGAAGATTCCCGACGTCGCGTTGCCGGCCACCGACGGCGCGTCAGTCACGCTCGCTTCGCTGCCCGGCCGGGTGGTGCTGTTCGCCTATCCGCGCACCGGCGAGCCCGGCAAGATCAGCCTCGTGGATGACTGGGACATGATCCCGGGCGCGCGAGGCTGCACGCCGCAGACCTGCGCATTCCGCGATCTGTTCAAGGATCTGAAAGCCGCCGGCGCGCAGCATGTGTTCGGAATCTCGACGCAGGACACGGCGTATCAGCGCGAGATGGTGGAGCGGTTGCATGTGCCTTTTCAGGTGCTGTCCGACGCTGATCTTGCCCTGACGCGCGCGCTGAACCTGCCGACCATGGGCGTACTGGATCTAACGCTGATCAAGCGCATGGCGCTGATCATCGACGATGCCACCATCACGCATGTGTTCTATCCGGTGTTTCCGCCGGACCGGAATGCGGGCGATGTGCTGGCGTGGTTGCAGGCGAATCCGCGTTAACCGAGATAGTCCCGCACGCGGGCGAACACGGCTCTGAACATCTGCGGCGTCAGCACGCCGGTGTTCGTATTGTAGCGCGAGCAGTGATAGCTATCGAACAGCCGGATCGCGCCGGCCTGATGCTCCGCGCCGTGCTTGAAGGGCGCATCCGCAGCACGCAGGCCGAGCATTTTCAGCGTCGTATCATGCGATACGCGGCCGAGCATGACGATGGCGCGCAGGCGCGGCATTTCCTCCACCGCGGCCTGCATGAAGGTACGGCAGGTCTTGATTTCGACAGGCAATGGCTTGTTCTGCGGCGGCACGCAGCGCACCGCGTTGGTGATGCGGCAATCGATAAGACGCAGACTGTCGTCCGGCCGCGCTTCGAAGACGCCCTCGGCAAAACCAAGATCCGTCAGCGTGCCGTAAAGAAGGTCGCCCGCGAAATCGCCAGTGAAAGGCCGTCCGGTGCGATTGGCGCCCTGAAGGCCGGGCGCGAGGCCGACGATCAGGAGTTGTGCATCGACGGGACCGAAAGACGGAACGGGCGCATTGAACCAGTGCGGATGCTGGGCGCGATTGGCGTCGCGAAAGTCTTTCAGGCGGGGGCAGAGAGGGCAGTCCGGGCCGGGTTCGTTGGCCTGTCCTGAAAATGGAGCAGAGGGGCCGGCGCTTTCGCGCCGGCTTGCGTGCGTGAAGCGGATTTGACGTTCGCCCCCAGCTTGCCGCGATTGCTTCATGCGAACGTCAAATCCAAAGCTTCACGACATCAATAATTTGCCAGTGCCCCTTCGGTTCTGACATTCGCATCAATGACGCGTCGGGAGACAGGCGAATGTCAGAACCGGGGCCACTGGTCTTGTCCTCAGTCTTCAAAATCGTCGGCATCGCCTCGCGGTGCAATTGGGCTCGTGCGGCGATGCAGGACTGGGGGCGTAGGCTGGCGGGGTGCGCGCGGCTCCCGGGCGGCGGGGCGCTCGCCCGGATCGCGGCCAAGCTTGGATTGTAGCTGGACCAGATCAGTAAAGCCATCCGCCTGACGGCGCAATTCGTCGGCGATCATCGGCGGCTGGCTCGAGATCGTGGATACGACCGTCACGCGAACGCCCCGCCGCTGCACCGCTTCGACCAGCGAGCGGAAGTCGCCGTCGCCGGAGAACAGCACCATCTGGTCGATATGCTCTGCCAATTCCATGGCATCGACCGCGAGTTCGATATCCATGTTGCCCTTCACCTTGCGGCGTCCGGACGCGTCGATGAATTCCTTCGTCGCCTTGGTCACGACGGTGTAGCCGTTGTAGTCCAGCCAATCGATCAGCGGTCGGATCGACGAATACTCCTGATCCTCGATAATCGCAGTGTAGTAGAAAGCGCGCACCAGAGTGCCACGACTCTGGAATTCAAGAAGCAGGCGCTTGTAGTCGATATCGAAACCAAGAGTCTTTGCTGTTGCGTAGAGGTTGGCACCGTCAATAAACAGCGCGATCTTGTTCGTGGCAGAAGGCATCAGTTTTTTACTCGCATCGTTGTTGTGTAAATTTTTGGCGCGTATCCATCACCGCGCATTTCCGTCGATTCAAATTGCCGCCAGAGGGTTGAGAGAAGATAAAAATTTCAGGATTGAAAGCACGAACTATGGCGGGCAGGTGCGTGGGCTTTCATTTCTGATCAAGCAATGAAGCGATTTCTTGTCCATGACGCGAATTGCCCCTCAGCTATGCTCCACGGGCAACCCTGAGGGAAGCGATTCACCCTTTAGGGCGAAATTCTTGCTTGCGAAAAGGCCCAGCGCGCTATACCTAGCGCGCATAGCGACATTTTTTCAGATTCAGACCCGGAGCGGCTGCCGATGGCGCGCGTCACTGTTGAGGATTGTATTGACAAGGTCGACAACCGGTTCGACCTCGTTCTGCTGGCCGCCCACCGCGCCCGCATGATTTCGTCCGGATCGCCGCTGACGATTGATCGCGATAACGACAAGAATCCGGTCGTCTCGCTGCGGGAAATCGCCGAAACCACCATTTCTCCCGAGGATCTGAAGGAAGAACTGGTCCATTCGCTGCAGAAGTTCGTCGAAGTGGACGAGCCCGAGCCCGATACGGTTCCTTTGATCGGTTCCGCTGGCGCATCGGTGGATGCGGACGACACCGAGGTGTCTGTCGAGCGTATGACCGAGGAAGAACTGCTCAAGGGCTTGGAAGGCCTCGCGCCGCCGGAAGAGCAGCCCGAAGAGGACGAATAACGTCCGCAGGCCTGTTTGGGCCTTTTCATCGCACTTTCTCAAAGGCCCGGACGAAATTCGTCCGGGCCTTTGCATTTATTGACATTTTTAGGGTCTTCCTTGCGAGGAGCAGATAACCGGCGATATTGTGGAAGGGCGGTTCTTCGCTCGGAATCGCCAATAAGGCAGCGAACGATGGTCAACTGGCGCCAAAATCAGCCCCAAATGCAGGCGGCGACCGAAACGGTCGCGGTGGTTCCGTCCGCGCCTGTGGAGGTGCCGGCCCGGAAGCAGCCCCGCGCCAAGATGATGCGCCAGTACGATCTGGTTGAAAGGGTTCGCGCTTACAACCCGAATACGGACGAAGATCTTCTCAACCGGGCCTATGTCTACGCCATGATGGCCCACGGCGAGCAGAAGCGGGCCTCGGGCGATCCGTATTTCTCGCATCCGCTGGAAGTGGCTGCGATTCTCACCGATCTGAAGCTGGATGACGCGACCATCGTTGCGGCGCTGCTTCACGATACGATTGAGGACACCGAATCCACCCGCACCGAAATCGATCAGCTCTTCGGCCAGGAGATCGGCGCGCTGGTGGATGGGCTGACCAAGCTCAAGCGGCTCGAACTGGTATCCCGCGAAGCCAAGCAGGCCGAAAATCTGCGCAAGCTGCTGCTGGCCATTGCCGACGACGTGCGCGTCCTGCTGGTCAAGCTCGCCGACCGCCTGCACAACATGCGCACGATGGAATTCATGCCGCCGGCATCCCGCCGCCGCATTGCTGAAGAAACACTCGATATCTATGCGCCGCTCGCCGGCCGCATGGGTATGCAGGAGATGCGCGAGGAACTGGAAGATCTCTCGTTCAGGATCATCGATCCCGATGCCCACGCTGTGGTCGTTCAGCGTCTGGACGCGCTGGAGGAACGCGATCGCAATGTGATCGGCGAAATCGAAGCGCAACTGACGGCAAAGCTTGCCAAAAACGGCGTCAACGCACATGTGAAGGGCCGCCGCAAGCAGCCGTTCTCGATCTGGATGAAGATGGAGCGCAAGTCCGTCGGCTTCGAGCAGTTGTCCGACATCTTCGGTTTCCGCATCATCGTCAACAGCATCGCCGAGGTCTATCGCACGGTCGGCATCGTCCATACGACCTGGCCGGTCGTGCCGGGGCGATTCAAGGATTACATCTCGACGCCGAAGCAGAACGACTACCGTTCGATTCACACCACGGTGATCGGTCCCGGCAAGCAGCGCGTCGAATTGCAGATCCGAACCGAGGAGATGGATCAGGTCAACGAATACGGCATCGCGGCGCATGCTTTCTACAAGGACGGCGTTGGTTCTCCGACCGAGCTTCTGCAAAGGGAATCGAATGCTTTCGCGTGGCTGCGGCATACGGTCGAAGTGCTGTCGGAGAGCGCGAACCCGGAAGAGTTCCTCGAACATACCAAGATGGAGTTGTTCCACGATCAGGTGTTCTGCTTCACGCCGAAGGGAAAACTGATTGCGCTGCCGCGCCATGCCAACGTGATCGACTTCGCCTATGCGGTGCATACCGACGTCGGCAACAGTGCCGTCGGCTGCAAGATCAACGGCAAGTTCGCGCCGCTGTCATCCGAATTGCAGAACGGCGATGAGGTCGAAGTGCTCACGTCGCAGGCGCAGTCGGCGCCGCCGAGCGCCTGGGAGTCACTGGCCGCGACCGGCAAGGCGAGGGCAGCGATCCGCCGTGCGACGCGCACGGCCGTGCGCGATCAGTATGCGGGGCTCGGGCGGCGCATTGTCGAGCGCTTGTTCATGCGCGCTAAGATCGCTTACGCCGACGACAAGCTGAAGGGCGCGTTGCCGCGGCTGGCGCGGGCCTCCATCGACGACGTGATGGCGGCGGTCGGACGCGGCGAAATGAAAGCGTCCGACGTCGCGCGCGCGATGTATCCGGACTACAAGGAAGAGGCGCGGCTCGGCGGCAAGAAAGCCGCCGGTCCAAAGGCAAAGCCTTCCGCCGAAGCCAAGGTGTCGACTGCGATTCCGATCCGCGGCATCAACAGCGATTTGCCGGTGAAATTCGCGCCCAACGGCGGCGCGGTGCCGGGTGACCGCATTGTCGGCATCGTGACGCCGGGCGAAGGGATCACGATTTATCCGATCCAGTCTCCTGCGCTGAAGGATTTTGAGGAAGAACCCGAGCGCTGGCTGGACGTGCGCTGGGACACGGACGAGGCCGCGCCGCGGCGCTTCCCGGCGCGGCTGCATGTGCAGAACGTCAATGAGCCCGGCAGCCTCGCGCAGATCGCAAGCGTGATCGCCGAGCATGACGGCAATATCGACAATATTCACATGAGCCGGCGATCACCGGATTTCACGGACCTGACCATCGATCTTGAGGTCTATGACCTCAAGCATTTGAACGGTATCATCGCGCAGCTTCGCGCCAAGGCGGTCGTCGCCAGCGTCGATCGCATCAACGGCTAGTTTTCATCGTTTCGTCAGGCTTGTGCGTCCATGTCAGTCCTTCCGCCGCTGCGTCTCGGGGTCAATATCGATCACGTCGCGACCCTGCGAAATGCGCGCGCGGGCGGCGCGCCTGATCCCGTCCGAGCTGCATTGCTCGCGATTGAGGCGGGGGCCGACGGCATTACCGCGCATCTGCGCGAGGATCGCCGTCATATCCGCGACGACGACATGAAGCGTCTTAAGGCGGAAATCTCCAAGCCGCTCAATTTCGAGATGGCTGCCACCGACGAGATGTTGCGCATCTCGCTTGCGACCAAGCCTCATGCGGTCTGTCTTGTGCCGGAGCGCCGCGAGGAATTGACGACCGAGGGCGGGCTCGACGTCGTCGGACAGCAGAACGCGCTGGCCCCGTTCATCGCAAAATTGAACGACGCCGGGATACGTGTCTCGCTTTTTATCGCGGCCGATCCGGCGCAGATCGAGATGGCGGCAAAGCTGCGCGCGCCGGTGATCGAAATCCATACCGGGGCCTGGTGCGACGCCTTCGTTGACGGCAATACCGCGAAGGCTGAAGCGGAATGGCAACGCATCGTGAATGGCGCGAAGCTGGCGCAGTCCGCCGGTCTTGAAGTTCATGCCGGCCATGGCCTTGACTATGTCACCGCGGAGAAGATCGCAGCGTTGCCGCAGATCGTCGAGCTTAACATCGGATATTTCATGATCGGCGAGGCGTTGTTCGTGGGCCTGACGCAAACGGTGCTGGCTATGCGCACGGCGATGGAGCGCGGCCGCAAGACGCTGCCGGCCTATCTATGATCATCGGCATCGGCTCCGACAGCATCGACATCGCCCGGATCGAAAAGGTGATCGGCCGCCACGGCGACCGCTTTATCGATCGCATCTTCACCGCGACGGAGCGGGCCAAGGCCGAACGCCGCGCCACGACCGCAAAACTGGTCTGGGCGACCTACGCCAAGCGATTCGCCGCCAAGGAGGCCTGCTCGAAGGCGCTCGGCACCGGCATCCGGCGCGGGGTCTGGTGGCGCGACATGGGCGTGGTCAACATGCCGGGCGGGCGTCCCACCATGAAGCTGACCGGGGGGGCGCTGGCGCGGCTGGAAGCCCTGACGCCGCCCGGCCATGAGGCCCGGATCGACCTCACAATCACCGATGACTGGCCGCTGGCGCAGGCTTTTGTCATCATTTCGGCCGTTCCGCTGCCGAAAACCTGATTTGGCGCCGGGGCGGGGCTTCCGATAACGGCGCGATCAAAAATGCACTGAAATGTCAGTCAATTAGCAAGTTTTCGCCAAGGCGTTGATTGCGCCTTTCACGACAACGGTCTAAAACCCGCGCGGGTGATTTGGGCGGCGAATGAGCCTCCAGGAACTGTGCGACAGCCGGTCCGGGGGCTCGTAACCAGGATTTTGAAAGAGCAGATGAGCGTGACAACCCCGGCCAAATCCGAAGGCGGCGTCGGCGAAACCATCCGCGTTGTCATTCACGCGCTCATTATCGCGCTGGTGATCCGGACCTTCCTGTTCCAGCCGTTCAACATTCCGTCGGGATCGATGAAGGCGACGCTGCTGGTCGGCGATTATCTCTTCGTCTCGAAGTATTCTTACGGCTACAGCCATTACTCGATCCCGCTGTCGCCACGCATCTTCTCCGGACGCATTTTCGGCTCCGATCCCAATCGTGGCGACGTTGTTGTCTTCCGCCTGCCGAAGGACGACACCACCGATTACATCAAGCGCGTCATCGGATTGCCGGGCGACCGCATCCAGATGAAAGAAGGGCTTCTCTACATCAACGACAAGCCGGTCGAGCGCGAGCGCCTGCCTGACTTCATCGGCGAGGACCCCTGCGGCACCGATGCGACGGCTCGCGTCAAGCAGTGGAAAGAAACGCTGCCGAACGGCGTGACCTACAAGACGCTCGATTGCGTCGATAACGGTTTCTACGACAACACCAATGTCTACACGGTGCCGCCCGGCCACTTCTTCATGATGGGCGACAACCGCGACAACTCCACCGACAGCCGCGTTCTGTCGGCGGTGGGCTATGTGCCGTCCGAAAATCTGATCGGCCGCGCGCAGATGATCTTCTTCTCCATTGCCGAAGGCGAACAGGCCTGGCAGTTCTGGCGCTGGCCGGTTTCGGTGCGCTGGAATCGCATCTTTTCCATCGTGCGATGAGCGGCGATACGGCAGCCGTTAAAACCGAACCGGAGACGGACGCCGCTACAAGCGACGGCACCGCCCCGGAGGTCAAACCTGCCAAGAAAAAAGCGCGGCGTCCGAGCGCCAAGGCTGCGGCCAAGATCGTCGAGCAGCGGATCGGTCATACCTTCGCCGATCCGTCGTTGCTGGCCACGGCCTTCACGCATGTGTCCGCACTGAAATCCGCGCGAAGCCGCGCCGACAGCTATCAGCGTCTCGAATTTCTCGGCGATCATGTGCTCGGGCTGATCGTTTCCGACATGCTGTATCGCGCGTTTCCGGCGGCCGACGAGGGCGAGTTGTCGAAGCGCCTTGCCGATCTCGTGCGCAGGGAGGCTTGCGCGGATGTCGCAAAATCGCTCGGTCTGGACGAAGCCATCAAGCTCGGATCGGTCGGGGCGGGCGCCGGTGCGCGGCTGCGTAACTCGGTGTTGGGCGACATCTGCGAGGCCGTGATCGGCGCGGTATTCCTCGACGGTGGCTATGCCGCCGCGGCGCAATTCGTGGAGCGGAACTGGACCGAGCGCATGCGCAAGCCGGTGCGGCCGCTGCGCGATCCGAAAACCGTGCTGCAGGAATGGGCGCAGGGCAAGGGACTGCCGACTCCGGTCTATCGCGAGGTTGAGCGCACCGGTCCGCATCACGATCCGCAGTTTCGTGTCGCGGTGGAATTGCCGGGCCTTGCGCCTGCCGAGGGCATCGGCGGCAGCAAGCGCGCCGCGGAGAAACTGGCAGCGACCGCGCTGCTCAAGCGGGAAGGCGTGACGGGCGGCAACGATGCCTGATGAATCTCAAACAACTGCCGGTGAAACGCGCTGTGGCTTCGTCGCCCTGATCGGCGCGCCGAATGTCGGCAAATCCACGCTGGTCAATGCGCTGGTCGGATCGAAAGTCACCATCGTTTCCAGGAAGGTGCAGACCACGCGCGCGCTGATCCGCGGCATCGTGGTCGAGGACAACGCGCAGATCATCCTCGTGGATACGCCCGGCATCTTCGCGCCGAAGCGCCGTCTCGACCGCGCGATGGTGTCTACCGCATGGAGCGGAGCGCATGACGCCGATCTGGTGTGTGTTCTGATCGATGCACGAGCCGGCATCGACGACGAGGCCGACGCGATTCTGAAGAAACTCGAGAGTGTCAATCATCCGAAGATGCTCGTATTGAACAAGATCGATCTCGTGCCGCGCGAGAAGCTGCTGGCGCTGGCCCAGAAGGCCAACGAGCGGATGACATTCGAGCAGACCTTCATGGTCGCGGCTCTGTCCGGCGACGGGGTGGACGATCTGCGCCATGCACTTGCGAAGGCCGTGCCGCCGGGGCCGTTTCACTATTCCGAAGACCAGATGTCGGACGCGCCGATGCGCCATCTTGCGGCGGAAATCACCCGCGAGAAAATCTACCGTCATCTGCATCAGGAACTGCCGTATCAGTCGACGGTCGAGACTGACTCCTGGACCGATCGCAAGGACAACTCGGTCCGGATCGAGCAGACGATTTTCGTCGAGCGCGACAGCCAGCGCAAGATTATGCTCGGCAAGGGCGGAGCGACCATCAAGGCGATCGGCGCGGATGCGCGCAAGGAGATCGCCGAGATCGTCGGCCAGCCGGTGCACCTGTTCCTGTTCGTGAAGGTGCGTGACGGATGGGGCGACGATCCGGAGCGCTATCGCGAGATGGGACTGGAGTTTCCCAAAGAATGACCGGTCCCGACGTCCAGCTTCCGAGGAACGTCTTCTATTTCGAGGTGCTGCTCAACCTGTCGCTCCTCATCGACGTGCTGTCTGCGGCGTTCCTGAATCGCATGCCGGACGATCTGACGGATTCATCGAAGCTGGCCCTGAACTTCATCGCAGTGGCCATGACGCTTGGTTTCTTCCAGTTGATCTGGCTCGCCGCTCATCGCCGCAAGAACTGGGCGCGCATGGTCCTGCTCGCGGCGATGATGCTCTCGGTCGGGTCAATCATCACATCCGTGGGCGAGACCGGATTCCAGTTCAGCACCTTCATCGATGTGATCTCGACGGCCCTGACAGCGCTGGGCCTGTCGTTCTCGTTCACCGGCGATGCGCAGGACTGGTTCCGGCAACCGGAACGATAGGCATTACGGACGCGCAGGTTCGCGCAGAATCCTGTAGAATGACCCCATGGAATGGACCGACGAAGGCATCGTTCTGGGCGTGCGGCGGCATGGCGAATCCAGCGCCATCGTCGAACTGCTGACGCGCAGCCACGGACGGCATCTCGGCATGGTGCGCGGCGGCGCTGGTCCTCGGATGCGCCCGCTGCTTCAGCCGGGCAATTCGGTGAGCGCGATCTGGCGCGCGCGCCTCGATGAACATCTCGGATACTACGCGATCGAGGGAACGCAGCTGCGCGCCGCCACCATGTTCGGTTCGCCGCATGCGGTTTATGGCGTCACGCATCTGGCCTCGCTGGTGCGGCTGTTGCCGGAGCGCGACCCGCATGAAGATATCTATGAGATGCTGGAATCCATTCTCGACGATTTCGGCGACGCGTCCGGCGCGGGCGTGCAACTGGTCAAATTTGAACTGGCCATGCTGACCGAACTCGGATTCGGCCTCGACCTGTCATGCTGTGCTGCCAGCGGAGTCGAGACCGATCTGATTTACGTGTCGCCGAAATCGGGCGGAGCCGTCTCGCGGCAGGCGGGTGAGCCATGGCGCGACCGGCTGTTGCCGCTGCCGCCGTTTCTGCGCGAGAGCGACGACGGCAGCAACGGCTGGACCGGGCAGGATGTCGAGGACGGTTTCCGCCTGACTGGATTGTTTCTGTTGCGCAATGTGCTGGAGCCGCGCGGGCAGGGCCATTCGGATGCCCGCGAGGGTTTCATCAATGCGGTGCTTCGTCCGCGCGCCGGTATGGCGGCCGAATAAGACGCCACAAAGTGGCCCTAAAACCCGCGATCAGATGTTGTTCATCCGCCAGACAGGGGTTAACCCGTTGCCATGGGTAAAAGACTGATTCCACCAGAGCCGATGGACGTTCAGGAGGTCGCACTCCGCGAAGCGCTGGAAGAGCGCTATCTCGCCTATGCGCTCTCGACCATCATGCACCGCGCGCTGCCGGATGCGCGCGACGGCTTGAAGCCGGTTCACCGCCGCATCCTTTACGGCATGCGCCTGCTGCGCCTCGACCCCGGTACGCCGTTCAAGAAGTCCGCCAAGATCGTCGGCGACGTGATGGGTTCGTTCCATCCGCACGGCGACCAGTCGATCTACGATGCGCTGGTGCGCCTCGCGCAGGATTTCGCCTCGCGCTATCCGCTGGTGGACGGGCAGGGCAACTTCGGCAACATCGACGGCGATAACCCGGCAGCCTACCGCTACACCGAAGCGCGCATGACGGAAGTCGCGCGGCTCTTGCTGGAAGGCATCGACGAAGACGCCGTCGAATTCCGCGCCAACTACGATGGCCAGTCGAAAGAGCCGATCGTGTTGCCGGGCGCGTTTCCGAACCTGCTGGCGAACGGCGCGCAGGGCATCGCGGTCGGCATGGCGACATCGATCCCGCCGCACAACGCCGCCGAACTGTGCGACGCGGCGCTGCATCTGATCGACAAGCCGAACACGAAGTCGAGCGGATTGCTGCGTTACGTCAAGGGTCCGGACTTTCCGACCGGCGGCATCGTCGTCGACTCCAAGGAAAGCATTGCGGAATCCTATACGACCGGGCGCGGTTCGTTCCGCGTGCGCGCGAAGTGGCATCAGGAAGATGGCGCGCGCGGCACCTGGAACATCGTGGTCACGGAAATTCCGTGGCTGGTGCAGAAGTCGCGGCTGATCGAGCGCATTGCCGAACTGCTCAACGAGAAGAAACTCGTGTTTGTCGGCGATATTCGCGATGAGTCGGCGGAAGACGTGCGCATCGTCATCGAGCCGAAGTCGAAGAACGTCGATCCCGAAGTCCTGATGGAAACGCTGTTCAAGCAGACCGAGCTTGAAAGCAAGATTTCGCTCAACCTCAACGTGCTGGTGAAGGGCCGCATCCCGAAGGTGCTCGGCCTCGCCGAATGCCTGCGCGAATGGTTGGACCATCTGCGCGATGTGCTGATCCGGCGCGCCAACTATCGCAAGAACCAGATTGAGCACCGGCTTGAAGTTCTGGGCGGTTACCTGATCGCCTATCTGAACCTCGACAAGGTGATCAAGATCATCCGCACCGAGGACGAGCCCAAGCCGGTCCTGATCAAGACCTTCAAGCTGACCGATCTTCAGGCCGACTCCATTCTCAACATGCGCCTGCGCAACTTGCGCAAGCTGGAGGAGATGGAAATCCGCGGCGAGGACAAGGATCTTCGCAACGAACTGAAGGGCATCAAGGCTGTTCTCGCGTCCGAAGAAGAGCAGTGGAAGAAGGTCGGCGAGCAGGTCCGGAAAGTCCGTGACACTTTCGGGCCGAAGACGCCGCTCGGCAAGCGCCGCACGCAATTCGCCGACGCGCCTGAGCACGATCTTGCCGCCATCGAGGAAGCGCTGATCGAACGCGAGCCGATCACGGTCGTGGTGTCCGACAAGGGCTGGGTGCGCACGCTGAAGGGGCATGTCGAGGACCTGTCCAATCTCGCCTTCAAGACCGACGACAAGCTGAAGTTCGCCTTCTTCGCCGAAAGCACATCCAAGCTGACGCTGTTCGGCACCAACGGGCGCTTCTACACGCTCGATGCGCAAAAGCTGCCGGGTGGCCGCGGTCATGGCGACCCCATCCGCATGACCATCGATCTGGAAGGCGATGCGGATATCGTTGCGATGTTCGTGCAGAAGAGCGACCGCAAATTCCTGGTCGCCAGCAGTGACGGGCAGGGCTTCGTCGTCAATGAAAGCGATTGCGTGGCCAATACGCGTAAGGGCAAGCAGGTGCTTAACGTCACCATGCCCAATGAGGCCGCGGCGATCACCACCGTGTCCGGCGATACCGTCGCCGTGATCGGCCAGAATCACAAGATGGTGGTTTTCCCGCTCGATCAGGTGCCCGAAATGGCGCGTGGCCGCGGGGTCCGGCTGCAGCGCTACAAGGAGAAGGGCCTCTCCGACATCATGACCTTTACCGCGAAGGAAGGCATGACGTGGAAGGATGGCGCCGGCCGCGAGCAGAGCATGACGCTGAAAGAGCTGGCCGATTGGCGTGGCAACCGTGCGGATGCCGGGCGTCTCGCCAACGGCTTCCCGAAGTCGAACAAGTTCGGCAAAGGGATCGAATAAGGAGAGCGGCTATTCCAGCCGCTCTACCTTCCGCAGAGCCGGAAACAGTTTCATCCACAGCAGCGCCACCAGCACGGTGCCGACGCCGCCAAGCACGGCGGCAGGCATTGCGCCCATCAGCGCGGCGGTGACGCCGCCTTCGAACTGGCCGAGCTGGTTCGAGGCGTTGATGAAAAGAAAGTTCACCGCGCCGACGCGCCCGCGCATTTCGTCCGGTGTCGCAAGCTGCACCAGCGACAGGCGGATCACGACGCTGACGGTGTCGGCCGCGCCCATGATCACCATCGCGATCACCGACAGCCACAGCCAGGTAGACAGCGCGAAAACGATCGTCGCGAGGCCGAACACGATGACGGACTGAAACATCCGCATCCCGACACGCCGGTTGATCGAATAGCGGGCGAGCACTGCCGTCATCATCAGCGCGCCGACCGCAGGGGATGCACGCAACAGGCCGAGGCCCAGCGGCCCGGTGTGAAGAATGTCGCGCGCATAGATCGGCAGCAGTGCCACCGCGCCGCCGAGCAGCACCGCGAACAGATCGAGCGAGATCGTGCCCAGGATCGCAGGGCTGTTCCGCACGAAGCCGACGCCGGCGAACAGATCGGACAGTGTTGGCGGTTCTTTCGATGCGGCCACGCGCTCGACCTGCATCGCGCCACTCAGCGCCACGGCAGCGAGCCAGAACACGGCCATGATGGCATAGGGCGTCGCCGGTGAAATCGCGTAGGTGAGGCCGCCGACCGCGGGGCCGGTGACCATCGCGATCTGGCCGATGCCGGTGGCGACGGCCGTTCCGCGCTGGACCGTGCCTTCCGGCACGACGGCGGGGAGCAGGGCGGACGACGCGGGATTCTCGAACGCCGTCACCACGCCCAACACGGCCGTGGCGATGAAAGTCTGCGGCCCCGTCAGCCGTCCGGCACGGCTTCCCCATGCCAGGAACGCCGCCGCCAAGCCTTCCGCGAGCTGGCGGAGCTGCAGGACGCGCTTGCGGTCGTAACGGTCGACGGCATGCCCCGCTGCGAACACCAGCACGGCCGTGGGAAGGAATTGAACAAGCCCGATCATGCCGAGTTCGAACGCGCTGCCGGTCTTGTCGTAGATCTGCCAGCCCACGGCGACGCCCGCGATCTGGCTGCAGAACCGCGAGAAGCTGCGCGACCAGAGATAGAACTGGAAGGGACGATGGCGGAGCAATGCGACGGAGGACATTGAAGAGGTGCGACCGGAGCGGCGGAAAAGGTATGTGATGCTGGCGAACTGGCCCGAGCGGCGCAAGCCTGTCAATGAACCGGGCTGTTCTTTGCAGCCGCTCGCGGTCACGATAAGTTGGCCTATCGAGGTTTGCGAGGTTGGTTCGAATGGTCCGCTACAATGAAATCCGCGAGGGCGAGGTGGCCATCGATCCGCCGCCACCGACCGATGCTGGTCTTGTGTTCATCGGCCGCATTCATACGCCATGGACCGATCGCATGCTGACGCCGAGGCAGGGGCGGCATGATGGTCCCATCTGCCGCATCGAGATTTTCGAACCGTGGGTGCCCGCGCTCAAAGGCCTCGACAGGTTCACACAGGCCGAGGTGATCTACTGGCTGCATCAGTCGCGGCGCGATCTCGTTCTTCAAAGCCCGGCGAGCGATGAGACGACCCACGGCACGTTTTCGCTGCGCTCCCCGGTGCGGCCCAATCCGCTCGGCACATCGATCGCGCAGATCGTCGGCATCGAAGGCAACATGGTTTCGGTGCGCGGCCTTGATTGTCTCGACGGCACGCCGCTGGTCGATCTGAAGCCGGACCGCTGCCAGTTCACGCCGATTGCGCCGCCGCAGCCGGGAGATTTCGAAACCGGCGCATGAAGGCAGGCGAACGCCTCAAGAAGACGGCAGGCGAAGCGGCCGAAACCAAAGTCCGGCATTTCGCTTTTGCAACTCACTTGCAACTAGCTGCCGGGCATGCATATTGACGGTATGGATGCCCGCCCGTCGCTCCCGCCTGACCAAGCCAGTCTTCCCCTGTCCAGGGGTGGCTGGCGCACGCCGCGCGGGGAACCGTCGCTGGCCGATATGTTCGGCTCGGTCCGGGTGGTGCGCTCCGGTTCCTTCTGGCGGAAGCTGGCCGCGTTCCTGGGCCCGGGCTATCTCGTGGCCGTCGGCTACATGGACCCCGGTAACTGGGCGACCTCGCTCGCCGGTGGTTCAAAGTTCGGCTATGCGCTGCTCACCGTCGCGCTGATCTCCAACATCATGGCCATCGTGCTGCAGGCGCTGTGCGCGCGGCTCGGTGTCGGCTCGGGACGGGACCTCGCGCAGGCCTGCCGTGATGCCTTTCCGAAGTGGGTGTCCTGGCCGCTATGGCTGCTTGCGGAAATCGCCATCAGCGCCACCGATCTTGCCGAAATCATCGGTACCGCCATCGGCCTCAATCTGCTGTTCGGCATTCCGCTTGAGATCGGCGTGCTGATCACCGCGCTCGATGTGTTTCTCATTCTGGCGTTGCAGGCCATCGGCTTTCGCTGGATCGAAGCCTTCGTGGTGACGCTGCTCGGTGTCATCGCAGCGTGCTTCGCGATCCAGATCGCGATGGCCGATCCCGACTGGGGTGCGGTGATCCGCGGCTTCGCGCCGACGGTGGACATCGTGCGCAACCGCGAGATGCTCTATCTCGCGCTCGGCATTCTCGGCGCCACCGTGATGCCGCACAATCTCTACCTGCATTCCGGCCTTGTTCAGACGCGCGGCTATGGCGACAGCGTTCCGGAGAAGAAAGAGGCGATCAAGCTCGCCACCATCGACTCCACCATCGCGCTGTGCCTTGCGCTGCTGATCAACGCGTCGATTCTCATTCTCGCCGCCGCGACATTTCATAAAGCGGGCAAAACCGATGTGGCCGAACTCGATCAGGCGCATACGCTGCTGTCGCCGATGCTGGGATCCTCGCTCGCGCCAACGCTGTTCGGTATCGCGCTTTTGTGCTGCGGATTGAACTCCACGGTGACTGCGACGCTGTCCGGCCAGATCGTGATGGAAGGATTCATCAACATCAAGATTGCGCCGTGGCTGCGCCGTCTGGTGACGCGTGCCATCGCCATCGTTCCGGCCGCGCTCGTCACCATCTGGTACGGCGAGAAGGGGACGGGACAATTGCTCATCCTCAGTCAGGTGGTGCTGAGCCTGCAGTTGCCGTTCGCGATCGTGCCGCTGGTGATGTTCACGGCGAGCAGGGCCAAGATGGGGGCGTTCGTCGCGCCGAGCTGGCTGTCGGTGATCGCCGCATTGATCGCGGCCATCGTGATCGCGCTTAACCTGAAACTGCTGATCGATTTCGTGGCGGGGGGGGGGGACCCCGGCCCCGTATGCGCCGGCCCTTCCCTCCCTCCTTCCCCACCCCTCCCCCTGTCCTCACCCGGCCTTTCCCCGGGGTCCCCCTGAATTTCCCCCCGGTTCCCCCCCTCGGGGTGGGCGGGACACAGCCGGCCCCGGCCACACCAAAGACCGCCCCAACACCC
>Ga0066256_1001751_pt2 | contig 24943 bp, 28 predicted proteins | sample ThiBio_1000_biof_FD_87107 | JGI IMG/M metagenome (GOLD analysis project Ga0066256, IMG submission 87107) | Wastewater bioreactor microbial communities from Cape Town, South Africa - Thiocy_expt_1000_biof (version 2) | ecosystem: Engineered > Bioreactor > Thiocyanate-remediating >... | reverse complement strand
GGTTTGGGGGGGGGCGGACCGTTGGGATGCAGCGACTGGCGCCCCTTGGCCGCCTCGGCCACCGGCCCCCCTTCCTTGAGGAAATATTCCAGGTTGGCCCAAAGCACATCGGCCTTCTGCGCCCCGGTTTCGGGCAAGGGCGGCAGGTCCTTCACCCGGTCGTAATGGAAGGATTCCACCACCGCGCCGCCGCGCGACGGGTCGGGGGCGTGGAAATACCCCTCCTCCAGCCGATGGGCGTAGAAATTGTATTCCACCACCGGAATGCCCGCCGCGCCCGCCGCACGGATCGCATTCTTGACGATCTCAATGGCCTGCGGCCGCCCCGGACGCGCCAGGATGATGTCGCGCATGGTTTCGCGCGCCGCGCCGACATAGGGCAGCACGATATCGCCCACCGTCAGGCCATTGTCCTTCAGCAGCTTGACCCGCGCGGTCAGCGCCTCGGCGGTCCAGGGAAAGCCGGTATTGTTGAGAATCACATGGGTCAGGCCGATCTGGCGGAAGCGGCGGATGCCTTGCGGATTCATCTCGGTCTCGACAATCGGACCGATGCAGATCTTGGGCGTGTCCGCGCTTTCTTGCGGCATGTAAGCGGCGGCGGGCGTGGCCAGCAGCGCCGCCGAGGAGGCCAGCAGGCCACGGCGTGAAAGACAGGATGTCATGACGTCCCCCGGCTCGTTTGCCGCAAGCTTAGGGGCAAATGCGGCGGCGGCAAATACGCGCCTAGAGCACCGCTTCGATCAGGCGCGGGCCCGGGCGCGCCATCGCATCGGCGAACTGGGCGGCGAACTGGGCCACGGTTTCAGCGCGGGAGGCTTCCACCCCCATGCCTTCGGACAGCTTGACCCAATCGGGCACCGGATCGTGCAGGTCCAGCATGGCCAGGGTGCCGGGGCCGGGATTGAGCGCCCCCACCCGCGACAGCTCGACGTTGAGGATGTTGTAGCTGCGGTTGGCGCAGATGATGGTGACGACATCCAGCCGCTCGCGCGCCAGGCTCCACAGCGCCTGCAACGAATACATCGCCGCCCCGTCGCCCGATGCCGCGATCACCTTGCGGTGCGGCGCGGCCAGGGCGGCCCCCATCGCCATCGGCGCGGCGTCGCCGATGGCCCCGCCGGTCAGGAAGAGGGCGTCATGCGGCGCGGCGCGGACCAGATGGCGGTGCAGCCCCGGCCCGCTGGTGAGGGAGTCGTCCGACCAGATGGCGTCTTCCGGCATCAGCCGGGCGATCACCCCGCCCATCGCATCGCTGGTCAGCGGCCCGTCGGCGGGCAGGTCGGGGATCACCCGCGCCACGCTTGCGCCCGGCGCCGACGCATCCAGTGCATCGGCCAACGCCATCAGCGCGGCGGTGGCGTCGTCCTGCGGTTCCGCCAGGGTCAGCAACTCGCAGCCCGGCGGCGTCACCCAGCTGGGCTTGTCCGGATAGGCGAAGAAGGTAACAGGCGGCGGCGCGCCCACCAGCACGATCTGCTCCAGCCCGGCGAGATGGCTGACGATCTCCTCCGCGAAATAGGGAATGCGCTCGATCGCGGGAAGGCCCGCGCCCCGGGTGATGCGCGGGGTGAAATAGTCATGCGCCAGCCGCGCCCCCGTCGCCCGCGCGATGCGGCCCGCCGCGTCCAGTCCGGCGCGTTGCAGGCAGGCGCCGCGCAGCAGCAGCAGGGTGCGTTTGCCGCGCCTGAGGGCGGCGGCCACCCGCGCGATCACCGCATCGTCCACCGGCTGCGGCCCGGCCACCGGCAGCGGCGCGGCGGGTCCGGCGGCCTGGTTCCAGGCGCAGTCGGCAGGCAGCACCAGCGTGGCGATCTGGCCGGGCGCGGCGCGGGCCGCCTGCACGGCGCGGGCGGCGTCCGCCGCCGCCTGATGGGCATTGCGCGTCTGGTGCGTCCAGTCCGACACGCTGGCGCAGATCGCCATGATGTCGCTGGTCAGGGGCGCCTGGACATATTGGGCGTGACTGGTGGCGTGATCGCCCACAATGCTGACCACCGGCTGGCCCGCCTTGCGGGCATTGTGCAGGAAGGACAGGGCGTTGGCGAAGCCCGGCCCCAGATGCAGCAGACAGGCGGCGGGTTTTCCGGCGATGCGGGCATAGCCGTCGGCCGCGCCCGCCGCCACACCCTCGAACAGGCACAGCACGCCCCGGATGCGCGGTTCGCGGTCCAGCGCCGCCACGACATGCATTTCGGAGGTGCCGGGATTGCCCAGGCACAGCGTCACGCCACTGTCGGCCAGTGTGTGGACGAGTGATTCAGCGCCGTTCATGCCCGCCTCCTTCCCGCCGTTCATAGACCAAGACGGCCTTGAAAAAACAAGCCGGGCCGCTTCTACAATGCGGCCGGGGCGTGCCAGGGGCGGCGGTGCAAACGATCTCGACCAGCTGTGTCATTGCGGGCGGCGGCCCCGCCGGGCTGATGTGCGGCTATCTGCTGGCCCGCGCGGGCGTGGATGTGACGGTGCTGGAAAAGCACGCCGACTTCCTGCGCGATTTCCGCGGCGACACGGTGCATCCCGCCACCATGACGGTGCTGCACGAACTGGGCCTGTTGGAGCGCTTCCTGCAACGGCCCCATGCCAAGATCCGGCAGGTGACGGTGGATTTCGGCGACAGACGCTATGCCGTCGGCGATTTCTCCCGCCTGCCCGGCCCGGCGCCGTTCATCGCCCTGATGCCGCAATGGGATTTCCTGGATTTCATCGCCGCCGAGGCCAAACACTATCCGCACTTCCGGCTGCTGATGCAGACCGAGGCGCGCGACCTGCTGGCCCAGAACGGACGCATCTGCGGTGTGCTGGCGACAAGACCCGGGAGCGACCAGAAAAACGAGCATGTGCAAATCCGCGCCGGGCTGACCATCGCCGCCGATGGCCGCCATTCGCGGCTGCGCGACCGCTCGGGGCTGCCGCTGCAGGAGATCGGCGCGCCCTTCGACATTTTGTGGCTTCGCCTGCCCTGGCGGGCGGGTGATCCGGTGGATCTGGTGGGCCGCATCACCGGCGGGGCCTTTTTTGTGATGATCTGGCGCGGCGATTACTGGCAATGCGCCTATGGCATTCCCAAGGGCGGCTTCGACGCCCTCAAGGCCGAGGGTATTCCCGGCTTCCGGGCGCGGCTTAAAAAGGTGGCGGGCTTCGCCGCGGACCGGGTGGACGCCATCACCGGCTTCGATCAGGTCAAGCTGCTGACGGTGGCGGTGAACCGGCTGGCGCAATGGGCGCGGCCCGGCCTTCTCTGCATCGGTGACGCGGCGCACGCCATGTCGCCGGCGGGCGGGGGGGTAATGCAACTGGCCATTCAGGATGCGGTGGCGGCGGCCAACATCCTGGGACCGGTGCTGGCGCGCGGCGTACCCCGGCTGACGGATTTGAAAAAGGTGCAGAGGCGGCGGATGCTGCCCACCCGCATCGTGCAGGCGGCGCAGGTGCTGGCGCAGAACACGCTGCTGGCGCCGGTGCTGGCGTCGGGGGACGCACCGCCCGCGCCCTGGCCGGTGAAGCTGCTGGACCGCTGCCCGCGCCTGCGCGGAGTTCCGGCGCGGCTGATCGGCATCGGGCCCAGACCGGAGCATGTGAAACAATAGCAGAAGAAGTTGGATCCCCTTCCCTCACGGACGCGCTGACGCGCGCCGCTCGCCGGGGATGACAGAAAGAAACGTCTGCGCGAGGGATTTTGTGGCCTCGCCCGAAAGTTGGATCCCCTTCCCTCGCATGGCCATACGCTGCCGCTATGGCCATGCTCGCCGGGGATGACAGCACGCTTTGGCGTGCTGTCACATTTGCATCGTCCAACCCTCGACACCCATCGCAGCTTGCCGGACCGCTTCCGACAGGGTCGGATGCGAATGGCAGGTGCGGGCGATGTCCTCCGACGAGGCGCCGAACTCCATGGCCAGCACCACCTCGGCAATCAGATTACCCGCTTCGGGGCCGACAATCGCGCAGCCCAGCACCTTGTCGGTCTTGGCGTCGGCGAGGATCTTCACCAGCCCGTCGGTGGCCATGATGGTCTTGGCGCGGGCATTGGCGGGGAAGGGAAACTTGCCCCCCTTTTAGGCCCCCCCCGCCGCCCTCAGGGCTTCCTCCGTCTTTCCGACCGGGGCGACCTCGGGGAAGGGGGAGACCACCGAGGGAATGGCGTCATAATTCACATGGCCCGCCTTGCCGGCGATGATCTCGGCCACGGCGACGGCTTCGTCCTCGGCCTTGTGGGCCAGCATGGCGCCCTCGCGCACGTCGCCGATCGCCCAGATGCCCGGCACATTGGTGCGGTAGTGATGATCGGTGACGACGCGGCCGCGCTTGTCCAGCGCCACGCCCGCTTCGGCCAGGCCCAGATTGCCGGTGAAGGGGATGCGGCCGATGGCGACCAGCATCACATCGGTCTCGATCACGCTTTTGTCGCCGCCCGCCGCCGGCTCGACGCTGACCTTCAGGCCGGTCTTGGTCTTTTCCACGCCTGTCACCTTGGTGGAAAGCTGGAAGTTGAAGCCCTGCTTGGTGAGGATGCGCTGGAACGCCTTGCCCACCTCGCCGTCGATGCCCGGGGTGATGCGGTCGAGAAATTCCACCACCGTCACCTCCGCGCCCAGGCGGCGATAGACCGAGCCCAGCTCCAGGCCGATCACGCCCGCGCCCACCACCAGCAGCCGCTTGGGGACTTCTGTCAGCGACAGCGCGCCGGTGGACGACACGATCTGCTTTTCGTCGATGGTCACGCCCGGCAGCGGCGCGACATCCGAGCCGGTGGCGATGATGATGTTCCTGGCGCTCAGTTCGCGGGTCTTGCCGTCGGCCAGCTTGACCGAGACCTTGCCGGGGCTGGTGATCCTGGCCTCGCCCACAATGGCTTCGCTCTTGGCCTTCTTGAGCAGGAATTCGACGCCCTTGGTCAGTTCGCCGACCACCTTGGTCTTCTGCGCCATCATGGCGGGCAGGTCGAGCTCGACCTTGACCTTGATCCCCAGCTTGGCGAAATCCTCCCTGGCCTCGTGAAAACGCTCGGAGGCATGGAGCAGCGCCTTGGAGGGGATGCAGCCCACATTCAGGCAGGTGCCGCCGAAGGTGCCGCGCTTGTCGATGCAGGCGCTGGTCAGGCCCAGCTGGCCCAGCCGGATCGCCGCATTGTAGCCGCCGGGGCCGCCCCCGATCACGATCGCGTCGAAACTGTCCGCCATGGCCCTGCTCTGGTGATGATTTCCGGGCGGAACATAACCATCCGGGGCTTAAGGAAAACAGCCCAAAACGCATGACAGTGCGGCAAATTGGGCCAGGCGGGGGAATTCAAGCGCCAATCTCCCTACCTCACCATGGCCGGCCTCCGAGCCGGCCATCCAGAGCCACGAATGCCGGCGCTTGTTGTCCTGGATGGGCGGGTCTTTACCCTCGGCCGCTACGCGGCCGGGGGCCCGCCCATGGTGAGTGTTTATTGGATGATCCAAGCCCTGGACGGCCCACCGTGGTTGGCGACAGCATAATGACGCGCCATGATAACGCGCCTAAACTTGAGGCGCGTTTTCCTTCAGATCGGGATCAGGAAACACCAGATCCACCACCGTTCCCCGTCCCGGTTCGGAATGGACGCCGGACACGCCGCCCAGCTGCAACCCGAAAGTCTTGATCAGGCGGCTGCCCACGCTGCGGTTCTGGCTGTCCATGGCAAAGCCCGCCCCGTCATCGGCGATGGCCAGCCGCAGCTTGCCGCCCGGCAGGGATTCCATCGTCACCCGGATCACGCCTTCCCGGTCGCCCGGAAAGGCGTGCTTGAAAATGTTGGTCAGCACTTCCACCGTGAACAGGGCCAGCGCCACCGCCATGCTGCCCGACACCACCCGGCTGGGCACATCCACCTCGATCCGCACCCTGTCGTTGCTCATGCCGCCCGCGATCTGGTGCGACAGCTCCGACAGCAACTGCTGGATGTCCAGGGTGGACTGATCCTCCAGTTCGTTGAGGATGCGGTGGACCAGCGCCAGGGCGTTGATGCGGGTCTGGGCCTGGAGCAGCGCCTCGCGGGCGCCCGGATCCTTGACCTGGTTGGCCTGGATCGACAGCAGGCTCATCACGATCTGGAGATTGTTCTTCACCCGATGGTGAATCTCCTTGATCAGCGTGGTCTTCATTTCCACATTTTCACGCAGGCGGCGGTCGCGGTCCTGGATGCCCGCCGCCATCTCGCTCATGGCGTCGCCCAGCAGCCGGAATTCCGCCGGCGCCGCCACCAGTTCGGGCCGGATGGCATAGTGACCGCCGCGATAGGCGGCGGCGATGCGGCGCAGATAGTTGATCCACTGCGTCACCTGCCGGTCGGTGGCCAGCCAGATGGCGAACCAGGCGAAACCGATCATCAGCGCCGGCAGCATGAAATCCAGGCCAACATGCAGATAGGTGGGGCCGAACAGGCGGCTTTCGCCCATCGCGAAGGCCACGAAGATGGTGTTGCCGTACAGCGCGGCATTGCCGTAGCGCCAGCTGTCGCCGCGCGAATCCCGCACACCCGCGGTTTCATTCTGTCCCGGCGCCTGACCGATATTGGCGGCGATGGCGCGCGCGACATCGCCATGATTGGTGGCGATCACCTTGCCGGCGCTGTCATAGACCGCCACCACCGCCCCTTCGGGCAGGTTGGAGGCGCGCAGCATGTATTCGATCCAGTGCACATCCAGCGCGATGCCGACCGTGCCGTCGAACACCCCATCCTCCCGGTGCACCGCCAGCATGGCGCCGATCACCTTCTGGCCGGTAACGCGGCTGGTGATCTCCTGCGACACCGCCATGGCGTTGGTCTTGCGGGCCCGCTGGAAGATCTCGTAGTCGGCGACATTGATGCCGCGGGCCAGGGCCATGGCCGAGCAGACGATATTGCCCTGGGCGTCCATGCGGGTGAGGTTGGAGAAATAACGCACCCCGATCAGCGTATCGGCCAGCACGCCGTCGCAATCGCCCTGCATTCCACGCACTTCCGACAGCGAACCGACGGCGCGCAACACCTGCTCGGCCGAGGCCAGCAGGTTTTCATCGCTGGTCGCCACCGTGCGGGCGGACTGCACCAGCCGGTCATGGACGTTGGCGATGTCCATGCGCGCCCGCGCCACGCCCTGGAAGATGGACACCATCACCACCGGCAGCAGCGCCAGGGTGATGACCACCTGAAGGCGCTGGCGCAGGGTCCAGCCCGGTTCGGGATTCAAGGTGTCGATGCCGTTCGCGCTGCCTGCCGCGGCGTTATTTGGGGCGCTTTTTGCCCAGCGCCTCGGCCCTGCCAGGGCTGAGCTGATCCAGCTGCGCCATGATCTCACGAGCGGCATCTCCCCCGGCGGGCCGCGACGCATCGCCCAGCGTGTCGCCACCGTCCAAAATCTCTATCAAGGTCTTGCGCGCGCGGGCAACACGGCTCTTGACCGTGCCCACGGCGCATTTGCAGATCGCGGCGGCATCCTCATAGGAGAAGCCGCCCGCGCCCACAAGGATCAGGGCTTCGCGCTGTTCGTCCGACAGATGCTTGAGGGCGCGCACCGTATCGGAGAGTTCGGCGGAATGGACCTGGTCCTCGCCGCCGCCCGGAATCCGCTCCGCCGCATCCTGGTCCCAGGGCGCCTGCCGCCAGGCGCGGCGGCGGTCCGAATAGAACTGGTTGCGCAGGATGGTGAACAGCCAGGCCTTGAGGTTGGTGCCGGGAATGAAGCTGGCGCGGCTCTGCCACGCCTTGACCAGAGTCTCCTGCGCCAGATCGTCGGCGGCTTCCTGGTTGCCGGTCAGCGACCGCGCGAAGGCGCGCAGGAACGGCACAAGGCCCAGCAGCTCGGTCTTGAAGTCCGGATTTTCAGGCTTGTGAGAATGGGGCGACGGGGCGGGGGTCGGCATCACGAAACCTTCCCCCCCTTTTCGCTGGCTTCATCGATCTGGCGCAGCAGATCCATGAAGTCGTCGGGCACGGGCTCCTGCGCCACGTCGTCATACATCCGGCGCAGCTCCCGGCCGATCGCCCGCTGGCGGGCCCGGATGGCCCTGGCTTTTTCCGTGGGCTTTTCGTCGCTAGACACGGTGGTATCCCATTGCTGCGTCATGACGGACCGACCAGTTTCCTGTTCCTAAACGCGTTAGCCCCATTACAGTCCCCTTCCGGAGTTCCAAACGAACGGACTTGGTGATGGTTCCGGCAGTCTGGGGAACTTTTTTGGCTGGCGTAAGTTCCCTTTCCGAGCTTTTGTCTTTCGGGCTGAAGGAGCCATTTCCATGAGTATGTCGCAAACCCTTGCGCCACATCTTCCCTATCTGCGCCGCTATGCCCGGGCCCTGACGGGTTCCCAGGCCAGCGGCGACGCCCATGTCCGGGCCGCCCTGACGGCGCTTCTTGCGGGGGATCAGGGGCTTATGGAGGGCGTCCCGCCGCGCGTGGGCCTGTATCGGTTGTTCCACGCCATCTGGCAGTCGGGCGCCGAGCATTATGACGACACCGCCCAGGCGGGCGGCCAGGCCGGGGGGAAAACCCCCGAAGGCCGCCTGAAATCGCTGTCGGCCTCCAAGCGGGCCGCCCTGCTGCTGACCGCCGTGGAAGCTTTCAGCCTGGAAGAGGCCGCCTTCATCATCGACGAGACCCCGGAGGAGGTGGAAGCCGCCATCCTGGGGGCGCAGAAGACCATCGACAGCCAGCTGGCCAGCAAGGTGCTGATCATCGAGGACGAGCCCATCATCGCCATGGACCTGGAAAATCTGGTCACCGAACTGGGCCACAAGGTGGTGGCGGTCGCCGCCACCAAGGATGATGCGGTGGCCAAGGCCAAGTCCGAACGCCCCGGCCTGGTGCTGGCCGACATCAATCTGGGCGAAGGTGGCAGCGGCATCGACGCGGTCAGCGAAATCCTGGCCAGCTTCGACATTCCGGTGATCTTCATCACCGCCTATCCGGAAAAGCTGTTGACGGGCGAGCGGCCGGAGCCGACCTATCTGATTGCCAAACCCTTCCTGCCCGAAACGGTGCAGGCCACGGTGGGCCAGGCGCTGTTTTTCCACCCCGCCGCCCGGGAAGCGGCGTAAGCTGCCCCGCGCATTCCATCCCCTATCGCAACGGAGAGTTCAGTCAGGGCCGCCAAGAAAAAGACCGCCAATGGCAATATCGAAGCCCGCCTGGCGTCGCTGCGCGCCGATTTCGCCGCCCTGCAGTCGGACATGAAGGGGCTGTACGGCGATGTCAGCGAAGTGGCGTCCGAGCGCGCCGCCCAGGCCATGAAATCGGCCGAGGACATCGCCGACCGCGCCGTGGCGCTGGCCGAGGAAGCGGCCAAGGAAGGCAAGGCCCTGGCCCTGGAATACAAGGACGGGGCCGAGGAATGGGCCGAGGAGAATGCCGAGGAACTGCGCGCCCATGTCCGCGCCCAGCCGCTCCAGTCGCTGCTGATCGCCGGCGGCATCGGCGTCTTCCTGGGCGCGATCTTTCTGCGCCGCTAGTTTCCCTGCCAGGGCCTGCTGTCGTATACAGGCATGACAGGGAATGGGGATCACATGTTCGCGCGACTGACCGCCAAGGCCATCCTGGCCGCCGCCGCCATTGCGATGGCGTTTTTCGGCATCGGCCTTCTGGGCATGGCGGTGGCCGCGGCCCTGGGCAGGTGGCGGGGCGCGGGGGGCGGCTATGCCGTGGCGGGCTTCGTTTTCCTGGGGCCGCCGCTGGTCTGGGCCATCGTGACCCACCTGTCCAAGCCCAAAAAGCCGCCCCAGCCGCCCGCCAGCGACCTGACCCGGGTGCTGCTGGCCGCCGTCGCCAAGGAAACGCCCTGGATCGCCATCATCGGCGCGGGCATTGCGGGCGCCGCCAACATGTTCCTGAACCGCAACAGGGCCTCCAAATAGGGTCACCGCGGCCGCTCGCCTCTGTGGATAGAGCGGAACCCTCCCCCTGATCGAGACGTTTTTGTGTCCTAGACTCTTGGTCAAGGAACAAATCGTCATGCTCGGTTGGGCACTTGTGTTTCTCATCCTCGCGCTGGTCGCGGGCTATATGGGCTTCTTCGGATTGGCAGGACTGGCGGCAACCATCGCCAAACTCCTGCTTGTTGTGTTCGTCATCCTTCTGATCGTCAGCGCCTTCTCGGGCGCCTTGCGTGGCAGACCGCCCGCGGTCTGAGCCTTTCTCGAAAGGCCCCTGTCGAAAGGAATATCGATGCTTCTGCGTCTTCCCGCCCGTATCCTGGAGCATCCGGTGGAAAGCCTGATCGCCGGAATGCTGTTGCTGGCCTTGCTGTTCGGCTCCGCCGACCGCAAGGCGGCGGAAGGCGCGTCCCAGAACGGTCCGGCACCGGCGGTCGCGGGGAAGGTCTAAAAAAATCCGGCCGGGCCGGAACGCTCCCCGGCCTCCGCCGTTATCTAAAATGAGCGGACGTCCGGTCCGGAACGCCCCCAGCCCCTTCGACAGCCCGTCTCGGGTGTCCGCTCTCTAAAACCCCGCGAAAGCGGGGTTTTGTTTTTGAATCTTTTCCGAACCCCTCCGGTTTCAACTTACGCTATTTTTTATTTCCCCCCTCCGGCCTTCGCAACTTTGCTTGGCGTGTCGCATCACAGGATGCGCCACGCCTGCGCGTTGCTACGGCCACCTCCCCCTTAGGCGTGCTTTGCACGCGAAGGGGGAGGCGGGTCCCTGGAATTCCTTCGCCTGTCATTCCCGCGAAAGCGGGAATCCAACTTCTTCACGACTTGGCCAGCGCGGGACGGCAACCGTCAGGGCATACGCCCAACCACGGCTTGCCGGGGCTGCTCCACCGGATAGGCCAGGTAGAGGCTTCTGGGCGTCTGCAGCTGGGTGGGGAAGCCCACCCGGCGGAAATGCGCCTGCACATCGGCCCGGCGGTCGCGCCGCGCCTCCACCAGATAGATCATCAGACCCTTGCTGCGGTCGGGCGGCAGAGACGGCGCCCACAGATAGCGCTGCGGCTGGTTCACCTGCGCCACCGGCACCTTGGGATAATAAAACCGCAGCCAGGCGGTGGTCTCGTAATCGGTGGTGAGGATGGCCTTGGCCAGACCCGTGCCCGCCAGGGCGGCGGCGACGTCCGCGGCGGGACGGAAATCACGGCCCAGAAGGCGCGCCGCCGGATCCTTGGCCAGCGGGATCACGCCGAACTGGGCCTGGGCCCCGCGCGCGGGATGGGGAACCCGGGCCGGGTGCCCGGGGCCCGGTGGGGGCGGGGGGGGGCCGGGGAAAGGGGCAATCCCCCCCGGGGCCGGGGGGGGGGGCACCGGCGGCGGGGACGACGGGCGGCGGCCCCGCCACGGGCCCGCCAGCATCAGGACAAAGATCAGCGGCGTCGCCATCGCGGCCTGGGCGGCGGCGAACTCCGCCAGGAAGCGCCAGGTCAGGCCGCCACTGGAGACGCGGCCGAACTGGAAGGCGAAGGTCATCCAGCCATGCTGCGACTGCCACCACAGATGCGGGGTCCAGATCAGCAGCGCGACGCCCGCGCCGGCCCAGGGCCAGGGCGTCGCCAGCCATTTGCGCGCATCGCGATCCGCCACCAGCCAGGCCAGCGCGCCCGCGCCCAGGAACAGGCCGGAATATTTCGACAGCAGGCCCAGGCCGCCCGCCACACCCACGGCCAACCACCATATTCCTGACCCCCTCCGCCCTTCGCTGGCCCCAGGGCCAGCTACGGGCACCTCCCCCGCCAGCGCGCTGCGCGCGCGCAGGGGAGGATGGCCTTGGCGAACCTTCGCCAGCGCGAACACAAAAGCAGACGCCGCCACCAGCGAGGGCATATCCGGCGTCGCTGCCAGCAATTCGACCGAGGCCATCAGGGTCAGGTTGAACAGCAGCGCCGCCAGGGCGGCACGGTCTTTTATTCCCCCTCCGTCCTTCGCATCACTTACGGGGGAGGATGGATCATCAAACAGCAAGGCGGCGGCGCGCCAGACGAACCAGGTCGCGGGCAAGGACAGCAGCACGCCCGACAGCCGCACGCCCAATTCTGTATCGCCCAGCAGGAGCGTGCCCAGACGGATCAACCAGGCGATGGCGGGGGGATGGTCGTAATAGCCCAGCGACAGATGCCGCGACCACAGCCAGTAATACGCCTCGTCGCCCGACAGCGGTAGCAGCGCCGCCATCACGGCGCGCAACAGAAGCAGCAGCGCGATGGCGGCCGCGGATACGCGCAGAGGGATCATGTCAAAACTCCGCACAGGTCCGCCTCCCCCTTTGGCGCGAAGCGCACCCAAAGGGGGAGGTGGCCGTAGCAACGCGCAGGCGTGGCGCATCCTGTGATGCGACACGCCAAGCAAAGTTGCGAAGGCCGGAGGGGGTAAATAAAAAATAGCGGAAGTTAAAACCGGAGGGGGTCATCAGAAAAACCTACCTCGCCCGCCAGACGAACAAGGTGGACATGGCGTAATTCCACAAGGCGCTCATCACCGCCCCCGCCGTGCCCGCCAGCAGCCAGCGCGACTGGTCCACATACAGCCACGACGCCAGGTCGATATTGGCCAGCACGCCGACCGAGCCGATCAGGCAGAACAGCACAAAGCCCCGCAGCATGGCCCAGCCCTTGAGGCGGCGGTCGCGATAGGTCAGCTCGTTGTTCAGCAGGAAATTGCTGATCATGGCGATGAAGGTGGCCAGCGCCTGGGCCAGGCGGAACAGGTCGCCGGTATCGGGCAGCAGCCACAGCGACAGGCGCAACGCCACCAGATGCACGACAAGGCCGATAGCGCCCACCAGGGCGAAGAAGATGAAGCGCGGATCCACCAGATCGCCGGACATCTTGGCCAGCAACAATCCCAGGAATTCCACGCCGATCTGGGCGTTGAACTTGCTCTCGCCGTCGAAGCGTTCGCCGAAATGATAGGGCTGCTCGGCGATGCGCAGACGGCCGCCGCCGGTGGTGGCGATGTCCAGCAGGATCTTGAAGCCCACCGGCGACAGGCGCGGCGCCAGTTCGTCGAAACGGTCGCGCCGCATCATGAAGAAACCCGACATGGGATCGGACAAGGGTGTGCCCACCAGCCGCCGCGTCAGCCGCGTCGCCAGCACCGAGATCGCGCCCCGCTGCCCGGAAAAAGACGCCGCGCTGCCGCCTTCGACATACCGGGTGGCGGCCACCAGATCGGCCCCGCCGCCGGTCAGCCGGGCCAGCATGGCGGGCAGCACCTTTTCGTCATGCTGCAGATCGGCATCCATCACCGCCACATAAGGCGCGGCGCTGGACAACATGCCTTCGATGCAGGCCCCGGCCAGGCCGCGGCGGCCCACCCGGCGCAGGCAGCGCACCCGCCCGTCGGCGCGGGCGATTTGCTTGACCAGCTGGGCGGTGCCGTCGGGCGAATTGTCGTCCACGAAAATCGCTTCCCAGGCGATGCCCGCCAGGGCGGCATCCAGCCGCCGCAGCAACTCGGCCACATTGCCCCGTTCCTTGAAGGTCGGGATGACGATGGAAAGCTGAGGATTGGACAAATCGGGCTCGGCTGGAGGTTCCGCCTTGGTGGAGCGCGGGCACCGGAACGTCAAGGGGCACGGGTTCCGCCGTTAAGACCCGGGAAACCAGACCGGCGGCGGACGGCGATGCCATGGAAACCGACCGCCGGTCCCCCGCGTTGACACTGGATGCGTCCGGTTTCGCCCCAACCCGCCCTGGACTGTCCGCCCGCCGGCGGCCTGCAGCTGGCCGCGCCCCGCGTCTTGGTGGTGGAGGACGAGATGACCATCGCCATGCTGATCGAGGACATGGTGATGGAACTCGAATATGAGATCGCCGCCGTGGCACCCCGCCTAGAAGACGCCATGCACCTGCTGGACAGCGACAGTTTCGATGTCGCCATGCTGGATGTGCACCTGAACGGCAAGACGGTGTTCCCCTTCGCCGCCGCCCTGAAGGCGCGCGATATCCCCTTTCTGTTCGCCACCGCCTATGGCCTGCGCGGCATCCCGCCGGAATTCGCGGGTCAGATCGTGCTGCAAAAACCCTTCGGGCCGGTGGAACTGCGCCGCGCCCTGACGGTCCTGTCGGGCCACGCCTGAGTGTTTTGGCGAACGCCTCCTGGAGGTCAGCCGAAATAGGCCAGATAGACCAGCACGCCCGCGACCACCGCCAGGCCCAGGCTGATGCCCAACACATAGCGCATCACCCCCAGCGTCTTGCCCTGACGGGCCTCCTGCGCCGCAAGAGTGGGGTGGCTGTCATGGGTGTCATGTTCGCGCGCCATATCGTGTCCTGCTCCTTTTTACTCCGCCGCATGTCCGTTGGCGGCAAACCGTTGCTCGACTTCGGCGATCAGGGCGTCCAGCCCGGGCGCGTCACCGCCACCGCGCCAGGACTTGAGGATTTCCAGCCGTTCGGCGTCCCCGAAGCGGCGGTCGCGCAGCACATCGGCCGGGGCGCGGTAGATGCGCGCCGGATTCTTTTTGATGTCCTCAAGCAGCTTCTTTTTCGTCATATGCGCCTCCCTTGGAGGGCGTCAGATCCGCCCCAGCAGGGCCAGGACCAGCACAATCACCAGCACCAGACCCAGCGTGCCGGACGGGTAGTAGCCCCAGCCCCGGCTGTGCGGCCATGACGGCCAGGCGCCCAGAAGCAGAAGCAGCAGGACAACAATCAGTATGGTTCCGAGCATTTGAAATTCCTTCCTGGATATAGAGAAGGAACACACCGGCTCGCCGCCGGTTCCGCGGGAACGGCGCGGTAGCCGCCGCCGTTATCCGATCGACCCGCTTGCTGCCCGCTCCAGGGCCGCCGCCCCTTCAAGGGAACATGCCATGCACCTGCGACACACCGGTTTTGGCCTTTTGCTGGCCTCCGCCTTCGCCCTGAGCATCGCCGGGACCGGTCCGGCCTGGACCGCGTCCGGCAAGGCCGAACAGGAGGTCACGCGGCAGTTGAACAGACAGGCCGGCGAGGCGGCGGCGCACAGCCGCGCCCCGGTCGCGGACAAGGCGTCCGCCAATGCCGACAACACTCCGCCTGCGCCTGCGCCCACCATCGCCGTCGAGACGGCGCCCGGCGGCGGCCCGGCCTTGCTGTCCAGCATCAGCAATCCACCGGTCAAGATCGCCACCGCCACGGTGCTGGATGCCGGCGGCGCGCCTCTGGGCGCGGTGCAGAAGGTGGAAGTGACGGAGACCGGCACGCCGACCCGGGTGACGGTGGCGCTGGACGGCGATCTTGGAAGAACCGTGACGATGGAGGCCAGCGCCGTCCGCTACGACGCCGCGCGCAACGCGATCATCACCCAGACGCCGGGCGCGGCGGTGCGCGCCCCGCTCTAGCCGCGCCAGCCGGGCCAGGACTTCGCGATGCGGCGCAGCATATGACGCGCGCCGGCGGGCGGGCCGGCGAGCGGGAGCGAATTGTCTTGCGCGGAGGCTATGCTTAAGCTTGGCGCGGGTTTTTTGCCGGGGCAACGCGATGTCATTGATACCTGCGTCCTTCATCGAGAAGAGCTGGCGCAAGGCGATCGGCGGGCTGGAATACGGCACGCTGGAATTCATCGCCCCCAATGGCGAGATCACCATCGCGGCGGGCCGCCTGCCGGGCCCTTCGGCCCGTTTCGCCGTCCGGGACTGGGATGTGCTGCGCCGGATCATGGCGCGCGGCGATATCGGCCTGGGCGAGGAATATATCGCCGGAAGCTGGAGCACCGACAGCGTGGAACGGCTGGTGAGCCTGTTCCTGCTCAATCTGGATCACTTCTCGGATTTTTCCGACGGCAACATCTTCAACCGCATCGGCTTTGTGATTCACAACGCCTTCGTGCGGCGCAATTCCGTTGCCGGATCGTCACGCAACATCCAGGATCATTACGACGTCGGCAATGATTTCTACAGCCTGTGGCTGGACCCCAGCATGACCTATTCCTCGGCGCTGTATGACGGCACCGGGGAACTCTATCGCGCCCAGCAGAACAAGTATGAGCGCATTCTGTCCCGCTTCGATTCCCCGAAGGCCGACGTGCTGGAGATCGGCTGCGGCTGGGGCGGCTTTGCCGAGCGGGCCAGCGCCGACAGCCACAGGGTCACGGGCCTGACCATCTCGCCCGCCCAGCATCGCTTCGCCACCGAGCGGCTGAAGAATACCGGCGCGGAAATCCGGCTCCAGGACTACCGCCGCTGTGGCGGCACCTTCGACAATATCGTCTCCATCGAGATGTTCGAGGCGGTGGGCGAGCATTACTGGCCCGCCTATTTCCACACCGTGAAGGAACGCCTGAAACAGGGCGGCCGCGCCGTCATCCAGACCATCACCATCCGTGACGAGTTGTTCGCCGGCTACCGCACCCGAAGCGATTTCGTGCGCCATTACGTCTTTCCCGGCGGCATGTTGCCCTCGCTGGCGCGCTTCCGGCAGGAGGCGGAAAAGGCGGGGCTGAAATTCGCCGGGGCCTTCGGCTTCGGCAAGGACTATGCCCGCACCCTGCGCGAATGGCTGACCCGGATGCAGGCGCGCGAAGCCGAGATCAAGGCGCTGGGCCACGACCAGCAGTTCCTGCGCAACTGGGAATTCTATCTGGGCATCTGCGCCGCCACCTTCGAGGTGGCCCGCACCGATGTGGTCCAGGTCGAGCTGGTCAACGCCTGACCCCGGCCCCGAAGGACCGGCCGGGCCGGTGAGAGCCGGTCCGGGATCAGACAAAAAGCCGCCACAAAAATCGCTGTTTTCGGCATCAGGATCGGGTATGGAGGGGCCCGCTCAGGGACCGAAAAGGGCTGTTTCAATGCTTCGCAAGAGTTTCATGGCGCTGGCGCTGCTGGCGGGGACCACGGCTGCGGCGAACGCCGCGGGCGACGCCGCCAAGGGCAAGGACGCCTACAAGAAATGCGCCATGTGCCACACCGACACCCAGGGCGGTGCGAGCGCCATGGGCCCCAACCTGTTCGGGATCATGGGACGCAAGGCGGCCGCCGTGGACGGCTATAACTTCTCCGCTCCGCTCAAGGCGTCCGGTCTGACCTGGACCGAGGCCAATATGGACAAATGGGTCCAGGGGCCCGGCAAGATGGTGCCCGGCACCAAGATGTTCTTCAGCGGCATCGCCAGCAAGAACCAGCGCGCCGACCTGATCGCCTACCTCAAGACTCTCAAGTAACCGCGTCATTCTGACGCAGTGCAGGGCCGCCCCGCTCTGCTGCATCGCAGCAAAACTGGGTTTCCCGCGCTGCCTCGCGTTGACAGTCCATCACCGGCCTGCCTACTTTTTGCACCGCACAAGAGCAGGACAGCCCCCGCCCCGCACCGGGGCGGGAATGGCCGCCATTGGGGATCAAAGAGACGCCATGAAGGTCTTGGTGCCCGTCAAGCGGGTGGTTGATTACAATGTGAAGGTTCGCATCAAGCCGGACCAGTCGGGCGTGGACCTGGCGAACGTCAAGATGTCCATGAACCCCTTTGACGAGATCGCCGTCGAGGAAGCGGTGCGCCTGAAGGAAAAGGGCAAGGCAACTGAAGTGGTGGCCGTCTCCATCGGCCCGCAACAGGCCGCCGAAACCCTGCGCACCGCCCTGGCGATGGGCGCCGACCGGGGCATTCTGGTCAAGACCGACGGCGCGGCGGTGGAACCGCTGGCCGTGGCCAAGATCCTCAAAGCCATCGCCGAGGCCGAGCAGCCCGGCTTCGTCATCACCGGCAAGCAGGCGATCGACGACGACGCCAACCAGGTGGGCCAGATGCTGGCCGCGCTGCTGGGCTGGCCGCAGGGCACCTTCGCCCATGCCCTGGAACTGGAGGGCGGCAGCGCCAAGATCACCCGCGAGAGAGATGGCGGCCGGCAGACCGTGGCGGCGACGCTCCCCGGGGTGATGACCACCGACCTGCCCCTGAACCAGCCGCGCTATGCCTCGCTGCCCAACATCAGGAAGGCCAAGAAGAAACCCAGCGAGGAAAAGCCCCCCGCCGATTACGGCGTGGACGTCACGCCCCGCTTCAAGGTGCTGAAAGTCTCCGAGCCGCCCAAGCGCGGCGGCGGCGTCAAGGTCGCCAGCGTCTCCGAGTTGCTGGACAAGCTTCAGGCCGAGGGCGTGTTGTCATGACATCGCTGGTCATCGCCGAACACGACAATGCCGCGCTGAAGGACGCCACCCACAAGACGGTGACGGCCGCCGCCGCGATCTCCGCCCCGGTGCATGTGCTGGTGGCGGGCGCCGATTGCGCCGCCGTGGCCGAGGCCGCCGCGAAGATCGCGGGCGTGGAAAAGGTGCTGCTGGCGGACGCCGCGCCCTATGCCCGTCAACTGGCCGAGCCGATGGAGGCGCTGATCCTGTCGGTGGCCGATGGCTATGACGCCATCCTGGCCCCGGCCACCACCACGGGAAAGAACATCCTGCCGCGCGTGGCGGCCAGGCTGGACACGCCCCAGGTTTCGGACATCATCGCGGTGATCGCGCCCGACACCTTCGAGCATCCCATCTATGCCGGCAACGCCATCGAGACGGTGCAGGCGCCCGCCGGAAAGAAGCTCGTCACCGTCCGCACCACCGCCTTCCAGGCGGCGGCGGAAGGCGGCAATGCCGCGATGGAGAGGCTCGCCGCGGCGGCCGATCCCGGCACCAGCAGCTTCGCGGGCGAGGAACTGTCGCAATCGGCCCGCCCCGAACTGACCTCCGCCAAGATCGTCATCAGCGGCGGGCGCGGGCTGGGGTCGGCGGAGAATTTCAAGCTGCTGGACAAGATCGCCGACCGCCTCCATGCCGCCGTGGGCGCCAGCCGGGCGGCGGTGGATGCCGGCTATGTGCCCAACGACTATCAGGTGGGCCAGACCGGCAAGATGGTGGCGCCCGATCTCTATATCGCGGTGGGCATTTCCGGCGCCATCCAGCATCTGGCGGGCATGAAGGACAGCCGCGTCATCGTGGCGATCAACAAGGATGCCGACGCGCCGATCTTCCAGGTGGCCGATTACGGGCTGACGGAAGACCTGTTCAAGGTGCTGCCGGAACTGGACGAAGAACTGGGCAAGCGTGGGATTGGTTGAGGATTTGCGACATGGCGGTTGAAAAGATTGGCGTGATCGGCGCCGGACAGATGGGCACCGGCATCGCCCATGTGCTGGCCCTGGCCGGCTATGACGTGGTGCTGGACGACATCAACAAGGAAGCGCTCGCCAAGGCCACCGGCCTGATCGAGAAGAACATGCAGCGCCAGGCCACCAAGAACATCATCGCGGCGGACGCCATCGCCCCCGCTTTGGCCCGTATCCGCACCACCGCCAGCCTGGACGATCTGCGCGACCGCGACCTGGTGATCGAGGCGGCGACGGAAGACGAGGCCATCAAGAAGAAGATCTTCCAGGATCTGCGCAGCCGCATTTCGGACAAGGCGATCGTCGCCACCAACACCTCGTCCATCTCGGTGACGCGGCTGGCGGCGGCCACCGACCGGCCGGAGAATTTCATCGGCCTGCACTTCATGAATCCGGTGCCGCTGATGCAGCTGGTGGAAGTGATCCGCGGCATCGCCACCAATGATTCCACCTTCCAGGCGGCGCTGGAGATCGTGCGCCGGGTCGGCAAGACCGCCGCCTATGCCGAGGATTTCCCCGCCTTCATCGTCAACCGCATCCTGCTGCCGATGATCAACGAGGCGGTCTATACCCTGTATGAAGGCGTCGGAAATGTGGATGCGAGCGACACCGCCATGCGGCTGGGCGCCAACCATCCGATGGGGCCGCTGCAACTGGCCGACTTCATCGGCCTGGATACCTGCCTGTCGGTGATGCAGGTGCTGTATGAGGGCCTGGCGGACTCCAAATACCGCCCCTGCCCGCTCTTGGTGAAATATGTCGAGGCGGGCTGGCTGGGCCGCAAGACCGGGCGCGGCTTTTACGACTACCGTGGCGAGCACCCGGTTCCCACGCGATAAATCTTTTTATTGTCGCTCAGGCTACGCCTTCGCTCCGGGGCGCGGCGAACATCCTGTTCCCACACGGTAGAATGCATCAGTCGCGAGGGATTTTGCGGCGTGGGCAGGAGCGTCGCGCGGAGCGGGCTTAATGCCCGTGAGCACGCGCGACGAACCCACGACGTAAAAGGCCCGCGTTTCAACCCGTGAGTTTGCGGAAATAGGCCACCGCGTCCGGCGCATCCCATTCGGCCGGGCCTTCCGCCTTGGCGATGATGCGGCCCTGCGGGTCGATCAGCAGCGTCACGGGCAGCGAGAAAGCCTTGAACTGGCGCATCATCACCGTCTGGCTGTCCACCAGGGTCTTCAGGGCATCCGCGTCATGGCTCTTGAGGAAGGCCGCGGCCGTCTCCGGCGTGCTGCCGCGCGTGACGTCCACCGCCAGCACGGTCATGCCGGGAGCCTGCCGCTGGAGACGGGCCAGCGCCGGAAGCTCGGCCACGCAGGGGGCGCACCAGGTGGCCCAGAGATTGAGCAGGACATATTTGCCCCGGTAATCGGCCAGGGCATGGCTGGCCCCCGCCCCGTCCGTGAAGGCCACCGCGGGCGCGTTCCGGGGGGCCTGCTGCAGCGTCAGGCCCTTCAGGCTGGCGGGCGGACCCAGGGACTCATGGACATTCAACATGCCTTTCCCATATAGAACCCCCATTACCACGGCGGCGGCGAGCACCGCGCCGATCAGGATTTTCGTGGTCTTGTTCTGCATGGCGGCCTTTGGGTGAGAAGATGAGCACCAACAAGATGTGGGGCGGGCGGTTCGAATCCGGGCCCGCGGCGATCATGCGGGAGATTACCCCGTCGATCGGTTTCGACAAGCGGCTGGCGGCGGAAGATATCGCCGGTTCCCGGGCCCATTGCCGCATGTTGGCCGCCGAGGGAATCATCTCCAAGGATGACGGCCAGAAGATCCTGGGCGGCCTGGACGCGGTGGAAAAGGAAATCGCCGCCGGCGAATTCGTCTTCAAGCGCGAGCTGGAAGACATCCATCTGAACATCGAGGCGCGGCTGGCCGAACTGATCGGTCCCGCCGCCGGGCGGCTGCACACCGCCCGCTCGCGCAACGACCAGGTGGTGACCGATTTCCGCCTCTGGGTCCGCGCCGCCTGCAGCCGCGCCGAGGACGGCCTGCTGGAACTCCAGCGCGCCCTGCACGCCCAGGCCGCCCAGCATCTGGACACCATCCTGCCGGGCTTCACCCATATGCAGGTGGCCCAGCCGGTCACCTTCGCCCATCACCTGATGGCCTATGTGGAGATGTTCGGCCGCGACCGCGCCCGGTTCGAGGACGCCCGCAAGCGGATGAATGAGTCGCCGCTGGGCAGCGCCGCGCTGGCGGGCACCTCTTTCCCGATCGACCGCGACGCCACCGCCAAGGCGCTGGGCTTCGCCCGGCCCATGCGCAACTCGATGGACGCCATCTCGGCCCGCGACTTCGCGCTGGAATATCTGGCGGCCTGTTCGATCTGCGCCGTGCATCTGTCGCGGCTGGCGGGCGAACTGGTGCAGTGGTCCACCCAGGCCTTCGGATTCGTGAAGCTGTCGGACGCCTTCACCACCGGCTCCTCCATCATGCCGCAGAAGCGCAACCCCGACGCCGCCGAACTGGTGCGGGGCAAGACCGGCCGGGTGCTGGGCGACTTCGTGGCGCTGGCCACGGTGGTCAAGGGCCTGGTGCTGACCTATGGCACCGACCTGCAGGAAGACAAGGAGCGGGTGTTCGACGCCGCCGATACGCTGGAAATCTCCCTGGCGGCGATGGCGGCGATGATCGCCGACCGCACCGCCAATCCGGCGCGCATGAAGGCCGCCGCCGAGGCGGGCTATCCCACCGCCACCGACCTGGCCGACTGGGTGGTGCGGGTGCTGCAAAAGCCTTTCCGCGAGGCCCATCACATCGCGGGCTCCATCGTGAAGGCGGCGGAAGAGCGCGGCCTGACGCTGGACGCGCTGCCGCTGGAGGAGATGCGGAAGATCGAGCCGGGCATCACCAGCGACGTCTATGCCGTGCTGTCGCTGGAGTCCTCCGTGAACGCCCGCATGAGCCTGGGCGGCACCGCGCCCGCGCGGGTGCGCGAACAGCTGGCCCATTGGAAGAGCCAGCTGGCATGAGGCGCCTGTTTGTCCTCGCCGCCCTGTCGCTGCTGGTCGCGGCCTGCGGCGTCAAAAGCGACCTGGTGAAACCCAACGGCCAGCCCACGGCGCGGGACCAGAGAGACCCGTCCAAGCCGCCCTACCCGATCGGGCGTTAGAGATGGTCAACCACTTCCAGTACCGCGATGGCGTGCTCTGCGCCGAGGAGGTGCGGCTGGACGAACTGGCGCGCGCCGTCGGCACGCCCTTTTATTGCTATTCCACCGCCACGCTGGAGCGTCATTTCAAGGTGTTCGCGGGCGCGCTGCCGCCGGGCTCGCTGATCGCCTACGCGGTCAAGGCCAACGACAATCTGGCGGTTCTCAAAACACTGGCGAAGCTGGGCGCGGGCGCCGATGTGGTGTCGGGCGGCGAACTGGCCAAGGCGCGGGCGGCGGGCATTCCCGCCGGCAAGATCGTCTTTTCCGGCGTGGGCAAGACCAAAGCCGAGATGCGCGCCGCGCTGGACGCGGGCATCCATCAGTTCAATGTCGAGAGCGAGCCGGAACTGGCGGCGCTGAACGAAGTCGCCCTGGCGATGGGCAAGCGCGCGGCCATCTCGCTGCGGATCAATCCCGATGTGGACGCCAAGACCCACGCCAAGATCAACACCGGCAAGGCCGAGACGAAGTTCGGGATTCCCTTTGTCCATGCGCGCGAGGCCTATGCCCATGCCGCCACCCTGGCGGGCATCGAGATCGTGGGCGTGGATGTGCATATCGGCAGCCAGATCACCGATCTCGATCCCTTCGAGGCCGCCTTCACCCGCATCGGCGAGTTGATCGCCAGCCTGCGCGCCGACGGCCATGCCATCAGCCGTCTGGATTGCGGCGGCGGCCTGGGCGTGCCCTATGTCCACGACAACAGCCCGCCGCCCGATCCCACCGCCTATGGCGCGATGGTGACGCGGGTGACCAAGGATTTCGGCTGCCGCCTGTCCTTCGAGCCGGGCCGCCTGATCGCCGCCAATGCGGGCATCCTGGTGTCGGAGGTGATCTATGTGAAGCGCGGCGACGCCAAGACCTTCCTGATCATCGACGCCGGCATGAACGATCTGATCCGTCCGGCCATGTATGACGCCTGGCATGAGATCGTGGCGGTCCAGGAACCGGCGCCCGGTTCCCCGCGCCCGCTTTACGATGTGGTGGGGCCGGTGTGCGAAACCAGTGACCTTTTCGCGGCGGCGCGGCCGCTGCCGGACCTGAAATCGGGCGATCTTGTGGCAATCCTGTCGGCGGGCGCCTATGGCGCGGTGATGGCGGGTGATTACAATGCCCGGCCGCGCGTGCCGGAAGTCTTGGTGTCGGGCGGCCAATGGGGCATCGTGCGTCCCAGAGAGAGCCATGCCGATCTCATCGCCAAGGACCGCATTCCCGACTGGCTTTCCGGCTGATACGCCGGATCGCCGTATGGATCGCCGCATCGCCGCCGCGCGCGGCGTGCTGGCGGTCGAACGCATCCTGCCGCGCCTGTGGCCGGCCTGCGCCTTTGCCGGTTTCTATCTGGCGCTGGCCCTGACGGGCATCTTCCCGTTCATCCCCTGGCCGGTGCAGGCGCTGCTGCTGGCCGCCACCATCACCGCCACCGGCCTGTCGCTGGCCCAGGGCTTCGCCGATTTCCGCTGGCCGCGCGGCATCGACGGGGCGCGGCGGCTGGAGCGCGACAATCATCTGGCCCACCGCCCGATCTCCGAACGCCATGACCGGTTGGCGGGCGGCGACGCGTTTGCCCGCCAGCTCTGGGCGCTGCACCAGGCGCGCGCGCTTCCGGCGAAGTTCCGCATCGCCCTGCCCCATGCCGACATCGCCGCCCGCGATCCCAGGGGCCTGCGCTGGTATCTGCTGATCGCGCTGACAGTGGGCCTGGTCTGGGCCCGCGGCGAAACCGGACCCCGGCTGATTTCGGCCTTCGACAGCGGCGCGGGCGCCGCCGCCACCCTGGACGCCTGGATCGATCCGCCGCCCTATACCGGCCTGCCGCTGCAAAGCCTGCGGATCGGCGACGGCAACACCATCACCGTGCCGCAGGGATCGGTGCTGAACCTGCGGGTGCATGGCGCGCCACGCCGCCCCGGCCTGGCCGCCGGATCGAACCATGCGCCGCGCTTCACCGGCGAAGACGGCGAGTATTCCAGCAATGTGATCGTGTCGGCCTCCGCGCGGGTGCGGGTGCAGGTGGGCGGCAAGGCCATCGGCCAATGGCACATCCAGGCGCTGCCGGACGCGCCCCCCACCATCGCGCTCACCGCCACGCCCCGGCGCACCGAACAGCTTGCCACGCGCTTTGCCTTCAAGGGTGGCGATGACTATGGCATCGCGTCACTGAAGGCGGTGATCGTGCCCGAAGGCAAGCCCGCCGCGAAACCGCTGCGGGCGGACCTGCCGCTGGCCGCGCCCAATGCCCGCAAGGTGGAGCAGGAAGCCTTTATCGACCTGACCAGCCATCCCTATGCCGGGATGATGGTCCAGGCGCATCTGGAAGCGCGCGACGCCATCGGCCAGACCGGGACCAGCGGCACCGTGCGCTTCCGGCTTCCGGCGCGGGTGTTCACCGATCCCCTGGCCCGCGCCCTGATCGAGCAGCGCCAGGTGCTGGCGACCGCGCAGAAGGGCCGCGAGAATATCATGACGGCGCTGGAGGCGCTCTCGATCGAGCCGGAACGCTTCTATGAAGGCCAGCACGATATCTACCTGGCGATCCGCACCGCCTTTTACGGCGTGCGCGACGCCCGGACCGAGGCCGACATCGAACGGGTGCAGCGTATCCTGTGGGACACCGCCCTGAAGCTGGAGCGCGGCGGATTGCTGTCGGCGGCGGAAGAACTGCGCAAGCTGCAGGCCATGCTGACCGCCGCCATGGCCTCGGGCGCGCCGCAGGAGGTGATCGAGGAACTGCTCAAGCGCTACGACCAGGCGATGCAGCGCTATTTGCAGGCG
>Ga0066256_1001941_pt1 | contig 24971 bp, 17 predicted proteins | sample ThiBio_1000_biof_FD_87107 | JGI IMG/M metagenome (GOLD analysis project Ga0066256, IMG submission 87107) | Wastewater bioreactor microbial communities from Cape Town, South Africa - Thiocy_expt_1000_biof (version 2) | ecosystem: Engineered > Bioreactor > Thiocyanate-remediating >... | reverse complement strand
AGGCGCTATCCGGCGAGCCGGGTGACGGCGTTCGCGCTGGTCGTGCCGGTGGCGGGCATCGCCAGCGGGGCGCTGCTGCGCGGCGAGGCGATCACGCTGCCTGAGATCATCGGCAGCGCGCTGGTGTTCGCGGGCCTGCTGATCAACGTGTTCGGGCCGCGCCTGAGCAAGCGGGCGGCGGCGTGATCAGCCTGCGGCCGGCGACACCGGCGGATGACATGCAGATCGCGGAGCTGTTCGCGGTATCGCGGCGGCTGCTGACCTTCCTGCCCGATCTCCACACGATCGAAGAGGACCGGGTGTTCGTGCGCGATCACATGCTGCGCGACTACCAGGTCACGGTGGCCGAGCGTGACGGCAGGATCGTCGGCTTCATGGCCGAGCTCGAGGGGTGGATCGAGCATCTCTACGTCGATGCGGGCCAGCTTCGCTCGGGCGTGGGGAGGACGCTGATCGAGGCCGCCCAATCGCGCAACGAGACGCTGCAGCTGTGGTGCTTCGCCGACAACCTGCGTGGCCGGGCGTTCTACGAGCGGATGGGGTTCGAGGCGGTGAAATTCACCGACGGCGCCGCCAACGAGGCCAAGGCGCCGGACATCATGTACCTCTGGGTGCGGGATTCGGTCAGGGGCTGAAGCGGAGCCGATGGGGTGCTGGGCTGGTCTCGGCGGCAGAGCGCGGACCCCGTGCCTCGGCTTGGCCTTCCCGCTGGGTAGCTGGCCGCCTCAATGAATGCGCAGCTCCGGCGCGCCAGGAACGGTCCGTAGCGCGGTCAGGGGGCCAATCGTAGAATCAGACGTCCGGCCGATAGAAGTCGCCGTCGTCGTTCATGACCCAGAGCTCGCCAGTCGAGATGTCGAACCAGGCGCCGTGGACGGCGAGCTTGCCCTCTTCCTCGAGCTTCTTGACGTAGGGGAAGGTCCTGAGGTTGGCGATCGAGTTGCGGATCGAGAAGCGCTCGAGCATGGTCTGGCGCTCCTTGTCGGTGAGCAGCGTGTATCGCGACACCGCGTCGGCAACCGGGGACAGCATGTTCATCCACTTGCCGATGAAATCGCCCTGGGCCAGCGGGCCGGCGGCGGGATCGAGGGCGGCGCGGATGCCGCCGCAGCGGCCGTGGCCCATGACGACGATATCCTTGACCCGCAGCGATTGAACAGCATATTCGAGGGCTGCGGACGTCGCATGGAAATGCCCGTCCGGCTCATAGGGCGGGATCATGTTGGCAACGTTGCGCATGACGAAAAGCTCGCCGGGCCGGCTGCCGAAGATAATCTCCGGCGCGGCGCGCGAGTCACAACAGGCAATGAGAAGAATCTGCGGTTTCTGGCCGTTTTCCGCCAGAGCGCGATACCGTTCGCGTTCCTCGATGTAACGACCGTCCATGAAATTTCTGTAGCCGTCCAGGAGCGGCGAAGGAAAACGATGCATGGTTCTGGGGATCCTTCTTTCACGTCATTAACGATTGTCGCGGCACGCCGGGCTCAGCGCTTGCGCTGCTGGGCCGGATGGACGAGGCGGCGCATCTGCACCATCGCCATCGGCGTCGACAGGCTTGCCAGATCGCTTTCCAGCGTCAACTCGTCACTGCCCCGCTTGGCCGTGCGTGCCAGGATTTCGTAGACCGAGGCCGTTGCGAGCTGCAAGGCCTTTTCCTCATCGACTCCGTCCATAAGCCGCGCCAGGAAAACGGCGGCAAGCAGGTCGCCGAGCCCGTTCGGCGGATTGTCGATCAGCCGGTGTTCGGCAAGCAGCGCATGGCGGCCGGAAAGATAAAGATTGCCCGTGCCGCCGGCCATCATCGGCACGGCGGACGTCACCAGCATGCGCGGCGGCCCCAGCGACAGGGCCGCATCCATGATTGCGGTGTTGTCGTCCAGCTGCGAACCGACCATCCAGGCAAGCTCGTAGCGGTTCGGCGTCGCCAGCGACGCCAGCGGGATCAACTGGTCGCGAACGACCGTCGCCGTCGCCTCGGCGATGTAGAGGCCGCCGAGATCACCCATCACCGGATCGCAGACATACATCAGATCCGGCTTCTTTTCCTTGAGCGCCGTCACCAGCCGCGCCACGGCATGCGCCTGGGCCGGGTTGGCGAAATACCCCGACAGCACTGCCGAGACCTCGTCGATCCACGGCGCACGGATGAGGTCGTCGATCGCCTTGTCGAAATCGCCTTCCGGAAAGGTAAGCCGGGTTGCGGGTCCGCGGCCAGGATGCCAGGGCAACACGATGGTCGGCATCGCCCAGACCGGAAAGCCGAGAGCCTCCAGGCCGAGGACGGCTGCACGATTTCCAACCGAACCGCGGATCACATGGCTGGAGATGACAATGACCGCGCCGCGCTTATCTTCGCTCATGGGACCTCTTCCGATCTGCACCAGCAGCGTTGTTCATCCCTTTCGGCCGTCGATGTCAACCGCATTCACAAAATGATGAACTTCTTCTCCTATCTACAGGAAGAGGCCGGAAAATCAAAAAATTGCGCGGCTGCGGCTACCCTTGCCGTTTCGAGGTCACAATTTTTTAAAAATCGGCGTTTCCATCATGATTTGACAATCATTTATTCGCAATTTGACTAAACTTCGCCGAACCGCATGGGGGAATGACGTCGATGGGCAGCAAAAACACACCGAAACGCGAAAAACAGATCGAAAGCGCGCGCAAGATCGCCGCGGCGACGGGGGAGGCGTTCATCGATCCCGCACTGCTCTTCGGGCGTGCCAGCAATGACGACCTGGAGCTTTATTCTCCCGAGATGCTCGCCCTTTCCGCAGCCCACGCCGCCCGCGAACTGGGCGCCTGGAACGGCAATGCCGCCCGCGTTCACGTGGAAACGCTTACAGGTGTCGATCCGCTGGGTGTGCCCGTCTCGGTGCTGACGGTCACGGACCGCAACATGCCTTTCCTCTACGACTCGGTCATGGGCGAGGTTACCTCTTCTTATCGCGACATCCATCTCGCCGTTCATCCGATCCTGCTGCGGCAGGCCGACGGGGAAGTCACCCTGTATTCCGCCGATCACCCCGGCACGCCGGAAAGCCGGGTCAGCCACATTCAGCTGCATCTGGCGCCGCTGACGGCGGAGCAGGCCGCCGATCTGGTAAACCGCCTGACACACCTGCTCAACCAGGTGCATGTCGCCGTCGATGGCTGGCAGCCGATGCTGTCGCGCCTGGACACGGTAATGAGCGAGCTCGCCGCCTTCGGCGGCACCCGCCGCAAGACCGACCGCGACGAGGCCTATGCCTTCCTCGACTGGCTGCGCCAGGGCCATTTCCCCTTCCTCGGCATGCGCGACTACGTCTATTCCGGCAAGGGCGAAGAGGCGAAGATCGAGCGCGACAAGGGCACCGGTCTCGGCATCCTCTCCGATCCCGATGTCCGCGTGCTGCGCCAGGGCAAGGACGCGGTGATGACCACCCCGGAAATCCTCGCCTTCCTGCAGGGGCCGGATTTCCTGATCGTCACCAAGGCCAACGTCAAGTCCGTCGTCCATCGCCGTGCCTACATGGATTACATCGGCGTGAAGCGTTTCGACGAGGAGGGCAATGTCGTCGGCGAACTGCGCATCGTCGGCCTGTTCACCTCGACGGCCTATACTTATGCCGCCGCGCAGATCCCGCTGCTACGCTCCAAGGTCGAGAAGGTCATCGACCATTTCGGTTTCGACCCGAAGAGCCATTCCGGCAAGACGCTGCAGAACACCTTGGAATCCTATCCGCGCGACGATCTGTTCCAGATCGACACCAGCCTGCTGGCGCGTTTCTGCGAACAGATCAACGAACTGTCCGAACGGCCGCGCGTGCGCGTGTTGCCGCGCATCGATCATTTCGACCGTTTCGTTTCGGTGATCGTCTACGTGCCGCGCGAGGAATACAATTCCGTCGTCCGCGAAAAGATCGGCGACTATCTGAAGACCGTCTATGACGGCCGGGTTTCCGCCTACTATCCGGCTTTCCCCGAGGGTGGCGTCGCCCGGGTGCATTTCATTATCGGCCGCTCCGCCGGCGCCACGCCGCGCATCCCGCAGGCCAGGCTGGAGGAAACGATCCGCCGCATCGCCTCTCGCTGGGACGAGCGCTTTGCGGCGTTGGCCGGACCGAAAGCCCCGGCGATCGACGTCGGCCAGGCCTACCAGGAAGCGTTCACGCCCGAAGACACGGTTGCCGACCTCGCCAATATCACCGCCTGCGCCGAAGGTGCAGCGATCCGCATCGGCTTCCATAACCGCGACAGCGACGGCGTCAAAACCCTGTCGCTGCGGATCTTCCACGGCCGCCAGAACCTCGCCCTGTCGCGCCGCGTGCCGCTGCTCGAAAACCTCGGCTTCAACGTCATCAGCGAACGCACCTTCGACATTCATGTCGCCCGCAAGGACGGCGAGGCCCTGGTGGTGCTGCACGACATGATCCTCGAGACGGCAAACGGCCGCCCGGTCGATCTCGCCAGGCACGGCAAGGTTCTGGAGGATGCCTTCATCGCCGCCTTCGAAGGCCGCATCGACAATGACGGTTTCAACCGTCTCATCCTTTCGGCAGACCTCAACGGCCGCGAAGTGACGGTGCTGCGCGCCTATGCCCGCTATCTGCGGCAGACGGGCATCGCCTATTCGCAGGACTATATCGCCGACACGCTCGGGAAATATCCGGCAATCGCCGCGCTGGTCTTCCAGCTGTTCAACACCATGCTGGCCCCCGATCTCGCCGAAAAGGCCCGCATCAAGAAACTCACGGAGCTGCACCAGAAGATCGAGACGGCGCTCGCCTCCGTGCCGAGCCTCGACGACGACCGCATCCTGCGCCGCTTCGTCAACGCCATCGATTCGACGCTGCGGACCAACTATTTCCAGCGCAACGCCGACGGTTCGCCGAAGGCGATGCTCGCCTTCAAGCTCGATCCGAAACTGCTGGACGGCCTGCCGGAACCGCGGCCTTTCCGCGAAATCTTCGTCTACGGCGTCGAGGTGGAAGGCGTGCACCTGCGCTTCGGCAAGGTGGCGCGCGGCGGCCTGCGCTGGTCGGACCGCGCCCAGGACTACCGCACCGAAGTGCTCGGCCTCGTCAAGGCGCAGCAGGTCAAGAATGCCGTCATCGTGCCGGTCGGCGCCAAGGGCGGCTTCCTCCCCAAGCAGCTGCCGGTGGGCGGCAGCCGCGACGCGGTCTTCGCCGCCGGCACCGAGGCTTACAAGACCTACATCCGCACGATGCTGTCGATCACCGACAATATCGTTGGCACCGACATCGTGCCGCCGGCCGATACCTTGCGGCTTGACGGCGACGACCCCTATTTCGTCGTTGCCGCCGACAAGGGCACGGCGACCTTCTCCGATACGGCCAACGGGCTTGCCCAGGAAGCCGGCTTCTGGCTCGACGACGCCTTTGCCTCCGGCGGTTCGGCCGGCTACGACCACAAGAAGATGGGCATCACCGCCCGCGGCGCCTGGGAAACCGTCAAGCGCCACTTCCGCGAACTCGACATCGACATCCAGACGACGCCCTTCACCGTCGCCGGCGTCGGCGACATGTCGGGCGACGTCTTCGGCAACGGCATGCTGCTGTCGGAAAAAATCCGGCTGATCGCCGCCTTCGACCACCGCGACATCTTCATCGATCCCGATCCGGACATGGCTACCACCTTTGCCGAGCGCAAGCGGCTGTTTGGCCTGCCGCGGTCGAGCTGGCAGGATTTCGACCGTTCGCGCCTGTCCGCCGGCGGCATGATCATTTCCCGTTCGGAAAAATCCGTCAACCTGACGCCGCAGGCGGCCGCCGCCATCGGCCTCGACAAGACGGTGGCGACACCCTTCGAAATCATGAGCACCATCCTGCGGGCGCAGGTCGATCTCCTGTGGTTCGGCGGCATCGGCACCTATATCAAGGCGCTGAATGAAACCGATACGGATGTCGGCGACCGTGCCAACGACCCGATCCGCGTCACCGCCGACGAGGTGCGCGCCCGCGTCATCGGCGAAGGCGCCAACCTCGGCGTGACGCAACGCGGCCGCATCGCCTATTCGCTCAAGGGCGGCCGCTGCAACTCGGACGCCATCGACAACTCGGCCGGCGTCAATTCGTCCGACGTCGAGGTCAACATCAAGATCGCCCTGTCGATCCCGATGCAGGACGGCCGCCTGCCGCGGCCGAAACGCAACCAGTTGCTCTCCTCGATGACCGACGAAGTGGCCGCCCTGGTGCTGCGCAACAACTACCTGCAGTCGCTGGCGATCTCGATGACGGAGCGAAAAGGGCAGGGCAACGCCGAAGAGCTGAGCCGGCTCATGAACGTGCTGGAAGCGGCCGGCCAGCTGAACCGCAAGGTGGAAGTCCTGCCGGACAATGCGGCGCTCGCCGAACGGTACGCCGCCGGCAAGCCGTTGACGCGGCCGGAAATCGGCGTGCTCCTCTCCTATGCCAAGATCGTGCTCTTCGACGCGCTGATCTCCGGCGACCTGCCTGACGATGCAGCCTTCCAGAGCGTGCTGATGCAGTATTTCCCGGGGAAGATGCAGAAGGCCTATGCCGGCGACATCGCTGCCCATCGCCTGCGCCGCGAAATCATCGCCACCGTGCTCGCCAACGAGGTCATCAACCGCGGCGGCCCCGGTTTTGTCGTACAGATGAGCGATGCGACGGGTGCGACCTCTTCCGAAGTGGTCAAGGCGGCCTCGCTTGCCCGCGACGGCTTCGGCCTGACGCGCCTCTGGGGCGAAACCGATGCGCTGGACGGCAAGATCGGTGGCCAGGCACAGAACCGCCTCTATGCCGATATCGGCAGCTTCTATGCCGGCATTACCCGGTTGATCCTCAAGACCGGCTTGGAAAAAGGCACGGTCGAGGAAGCCGGCGCCCGGCTGCTGGCAGGCGTCAAGGGGTTGAAGTCGAGCATCCAGTCCGTCATGCCGGCGGATATGGCGAAAGAGGTCGAGGAGCGGGAAGCGGAATACGTGGCGTCCGGCGTGCCGGAAGCGCTGGCCAGGGATGTCGCCGGCCTGCTCGGCCTCGTGCTGACGCCGGAGATCATGCAGATCGCCGCCCGCACCGGCCACAATCTCGTGCGCGCTGCCGAATGCTATTTTGCGGTGTCGCAGACCTTCCGCATCGGCCGGCTGCTCGCCGGCGGCCAGCGCATCATGCCCGCCGATCATTACGAGAACCTGGCGCTGGCCCGCAGCCTCGACCAGATCTCGGCGGCACGGCGCGACATCGTCACCACGGCGCTGACGCGTCATCCGAAGGAAAAACAGCCAGTGCAGGCATGGCAGGCGGAAGATCGCATTCGCATCAACCGTCTCGGCGAACAGCTGGTGCTGCTCGGCGACAGCGGCGATGCCAGCCTTGCCAAGCTGACCGTCGCCGCCGGCCTGCTTGGCGACCTCGCCCGGGGCCTGACGGAATGACGCCATACCCTCCGACGGCAGGGAGAAGGACAACGTGACGACCTTGGCAACGGAAACGCTGCCAAGATCCTCACGGGGCATCTGGGGCTGGATGCTCTTCGACTGGGCCGCCCAGCCGTTTTTCACCGTGGTGACGACGTTCATCTTCGGCCCCTATTTTGTCGCGCGCCTGACGGAAGATCCCGTCGGGGCGCAAGCGGCCTGGAGCAACATGGCGACGGTTTCGGCGATCATCATCGCCGTCCTGTCGCCGATCCTCGGCTCGATCGCCGACCAGTCCGGCGCCAGAAAGCCGTGGATCGCCTTTTTCGCGGCGATCAAGATCGTCAGCCTGTTCCTGCTCTGGTTTGCCGAACCCGGCTCGCCGATCATCTATCCGATCGTCTTCATGGTGCTGGCATCGATCTCGGCGGAGTTTTCGATCGTCTTCAACGATTCGATGATGACGCGGCTGGTCGACAAGCAGGATGTCGGGCGCATTTCCAACCTCGCCTGGGGCCTCGGTTACCTCGGCGGCATGATCGTGCTGATCACCGTCGTGGCGTTTCTGGCCGCCAATCCCGAGAGCGGAAAAACGCTTCTCGGGCTCGATCCGCTGTTCGGGCTGGATGCCAAAGCTGGAGAGGATGCGCGGATCACCGGACCGATTTCGGCTGTCTGGTACCTGCTGTTCATCCTGCCGATGTTCTTCTTCACACCGGATGCGCCGCGCGGACTGCCGTTTGCCGCCGCCGTTCGCACCGGGTTGCGCGAACTCGGCACGACGCTCGGCGAACTCAAGCACCGGACCGGCATCCTGCGGTTTCTCGTGGCACGCATGCTCTACCAGGATGGCGTCAACGGCCTTTTGATCCTGGGCGGCACCTTCGCCGCCGCCATGTTCGGCTGGGCGACGATCGAGATCGGCGTTTTCGGCATCATTCTCAATGTCGTCGCCATCTTCGGCTGCTGGGCCGCCGGCAGCATCGACCGGCATCTCGGCTCCAAGGTCACGGTCCTGATCAGCCTCGTGCTGCTGCTCGCCGCAACCTTCGGCATGGTCTCGACGGGGCAGGGCTTCACGCTCTTCGGACTCGTGCAGCTTCCCACCGCCGACGGCGGCGGCCTGTTCGGCACCGCTGCGGAAAAGATCTACCTGCTCTACGGATTATTGGTCGGCCTGTCCTTCGGTCCGGTCCAGGCGTCGTCGCGGTCCTATCTAGCGCGCAGCGTCAGCCCCTCGGAAGCCGGGCGTTATTTCGGCATCTATGCGCTGTCGGGCCGCGCCACCAGCTTCATGGCAACGCTGAGCTTCTCGCTCGTCACCTACTGGAGCGGCTCCGCCCGTTTCGGCATGGCGACGCTGCTTGTCTTCCTGCTGGCCGGCCTGATCCTGCTGCTCGCAACACCTTATCCTGCCGAAAGAACGAAAGAGCCGGCTGGGACATAACCCGGCCGACCCAATTATCTTCGTCAATGCGCCCTGCCTAAAAAGACCGGAACGGTCCAAAAATATCAGTGACGGAAATGCCGCATGCCGGTGAAGACCATGGCGATGCCGTGGGCGTCGGCCGCAGCAATCACCTCTTCGTCACGCATGGAACCGCCCGGCTGGATGACGGCGGTGGCACCGGCAGCGATCGCTTCCAGCAGGCCGTCGGCGAAGGGCAGGAAGGCTTCGGAGGCCACGGCCGAGCCGCGGGTCATCGGGCCGTCCCAACCGGCGGCCTTGGCCGCATCTTCCGCCTTCAGCGCCGCGATGCGCACCGAATCCACCCGGCTCATCTGGCCGGCGCCGATGCCGGCCGTCTGGCCGTTCTTGGCATAAACCACCGCATTCGACTTGACGTGCTTGGCGACGGTGAAGGCGAACTTCATGTCTTCCAGTTCCTGCGCCGTCGGCGCCCGCTTCGTCACCACCCGCAGGTCGAGATCTTCCACCATGCCGTTGTCGCGGGTCTGCACCAGCAGGCCGCCGGAGACGGTGCGGGCCGAAAGGCCACGCGAGCGCGGGTCTGGCAGGCCACCGGTCACCAGCAGGCGCAGGTTGGGCTTGCGGGCGACGATCGCCTTGGCTTCCTCGCTGGCGTCAGGCGCGATGATCACTTCGGTGAACAGTTTGATGATGTCTTCCGCGGCAGCGGCATCGAGTGTCTGGTTCAGCGCAATGATGCCACCGAACGCCGAAACGCTGTCGCAGGACAAAGCCCGGCGGTAGGCATCGAGCAGGCTGGTGCCCGTCGCCACGCCGCAAGGATTGGCATGCTTGATGATGGCGCAGGCCGGCGCCTTGTCGGCCGGGAACTCCGAGACCAGTTCGAAGGCGGCGTCCGTATCGTTGATGTTGTTGTAGGAGAGCTGCTTGCCCTGCAGCAGCACAGCGGTGGCCACGCCGGCGCGCTTTTCGCCGGTGACGTAGAATCCGGCGCTCTGGTGCGGGTTTTCGCCGTACCGCATCTTTTCCTTCAGCACGCCGCCGATGACGCGGTGGCGCGGCATCTCGATGTCGAGGGCTTCGGCAAACCAGTTAGAAATCGCCGCATCATAGGCCGCAGTGCGGGCGAAGGCCTTGGCGGCCAGCGTCTGGCGGAAGGCGTAGGAGGTCTGGCCATCGTCGGAACGCAGCGCCTGCATGGCAGCCGGATAATCGGCCGGATCGGTCAGGATCGTCACATAGGCATGGTTCTTGGCCGACGCGCGGATCATCGCCGGGCCGCCGATATCGATATTCTCCACCGTCGTCGGATAATCGCCGCCAGCGGCGCGAACGTCTTCGAACGGATAGAGATTGATGACGACGAGATCGATGGATTCGATGCCGTGCTCCTTCATCGCCGCAACATGCTCGGCATCGTCACGGATGGCCAGAAGACCGCCATGGACACGCGGATGCAGCGTCTTGACGCGGCCGTCCATGATTTCCGGGAACCCGGTGAGTTCGGAAACATCCGTCACCGGCAGGCCTTCGGCGGCGATCGCCTTGTGTGTGCCGCCGGTCGATAAAAGGCGAACGCCGTGGGCGATCAGGGTCTGCGCCAGCTCGACGATGCCGGTCTTGTCGGAAACGGACAAAAGCGCCGTGCGGATCTTGACCTTGTCAGGGGCGGGGATTTTTTTGGAAACGACAGCCATGAACGTGCTCCGGATAGCCTGCAGCGGAAATTGCGATCGAGGGTCGCCTATCACAGCTTGGCGCCGGAGGGAACGAAACTATTTCTGCCGCGCCAGTTCCCAGCGGATTTCCGCCACGGCGACGGCGGAAAAGGCGATTTCCAGCTGCTCGGATTGGCGCACGCCGGAGGAATCGGCAAAAAACACGTCCTCGGTGATCTCGATAGTCTGCCCCGGCACCGAAAACAGCCAGGTTTCCCCGTCCGGAGCGCTGAGCAGAATACTGTCCTCGCTCTTCGGAACGATGTCGATGGCCGGGTGGACGTGAAATCGCAAAACGACATCCCTTGTATCGCTGCCGCTGGCATTGCGTCCCGGGACGCCGAAAGGCAGGGCATAACCGTTGTGCGACGCCACGAGGCAATCGCTGCCGTCAGCGGCATCGACCCGCGACACCTCGACGGCCGAGACGCCGGCAACCATGACCGGCCCCAAAAATTCCGACTGCGACAGGCGCGACGACGAGGTGTCGTTGAGAACGGCGGTCGAATGCGCTGCCGTCGACCGCGCCATCTGGCGATAGGCATCGGCAGCAAATTTCGGCGCGCCGCAATTGGTGATGAAGCGGTGCCGGCCCGACGACATCTCGAAGGACAGGCATCCGGCATGCGCCAGACGCGACAGGTCGACCGATTGCGGACAGCCGGTATCGACGATCACCACCGTATTGCCGGCCGAAAGACGATGATAAGCAAGATCCGGCAGCGTACGGAACGGCTGGCCGGATGTCTCGTCATACCGCAGCACCGACATCAGCTCGTTGGCAAGCGTCGACGTCGCACCGTTGAACAAGGCGAGGTCGCCACCCTGGTGGCGGAAGAAACGCAAGGCCGGATACATGCGGTCGATACCGGGGATCAGCTTGGCGGGAACATCGTGGCCAAGATTGACATAGGTCTGGCGCAGCGGCAGCAGATCGAGCAACAGGTCGAGTGCCGTCCTTGGATTGCGGGAGACATGACCACCATCCGGCAGGATCTGGCGTTCGATTTCCCGGTCGAGCTCCATTCCCGCCCGCCGCAGCACCGAGGCGCGAACCGGCATGGCGACCGATGCCATGGCCAATGCGATGCGGGCGCGGAATCGCGCCTCCGCATCCGGGCTATGGCGCGCCATGCGCCGGAGATAGCGGATCTGCACCGCCAGGCTTTTCATGAAGCGCCGGTAAAATCCGCTTTCCACGCCCTGCAGCACGACCGGCGAATGGGACAGCCAGGAGATGACCCGCTGCGCCGTGACATCGAGATCCCAGGCGACACCACCGACGCGGCGGCCATGCATATGGATCCACTGGTCGACGATGGCGCGGGCATTCGAACAGGCATTGTCCGTCTTGTCGGCGCGGATATGGCGAAGCCAGGTAAAACCGTGAAGCCTGTGTGCGAAAGCCCGCGAAGGCATGTCCATGACGAAAGGCGATTCGCCATTGGTGGCGAGTACGCGGCCGGCAAGCGGAAAGCGCCCTTCCAAGATTTCTTCGGCGACGAAGGGATCGATGATCCTGAGATCGGTAGGGGCGACGATCAGCCGTTCCGGAATCTGCACGGAAGACCGTGTCAGCCGGAAGCGCATCAGCGCAAACCGGCGTCTTGTTCGTCGCCACGTTTCACGCAAATACAGGTAGAAGAGGTGCCGACGGCTCGCAAGCTTCATGTGAGATTGTTTACTCCGCCGACCCATGGATAAAGCGTTGGACAAGTTGCGTCAATTCGGCACGCGGGCGTGCCGGCATTCGTCCACTGGCTTATAACGGCTAATAGGCTGATTTTATTGGCTGCGCTGCAACACAACGGCATAAAATCCATCCAGCCCGCCGGCAAACCCTTCGTGAGCCGGCAACATGGCCGGCGTCGTGCGGAATGCACCTTCGGCGGAGATCGCCTCTTCGAGGCCCGGCCAGTCCGTCGCGGCGACCGGAACACGGCGGACATCCGGCAGCTCGGCAAGGATACGCGCCACCATCGCCTCGCCTTCGAGCGGGTCGAGCGAGCAATTGGAGAAGACGACGAGGCCACCCGGCTTGACGAGCGTCAGGGCATGGCGGAGCAGCCGCTCCTGCACCGTCGCCAGCTTGGCGATATCCTGATGCCCCTTGGTCCAGAGCACATCGGGATGCCGGCGCGTCGTGCCCGTGGACGAGCAGGGCGCATCGAGCAGGGCGGCGTCGAACAGGTCTTCGGGCTGGAAGGAGGCCATGTCGGCCTCTACCGTCCGTGCCGAAAAACCGAGCCGCGCCAGATTGCCGTCCAGCCGTTTCAAGCGATTGGCAGAGAGATCGAGCGCCGTCACCTCGGCGCCGGCGAGGACAAGCTGCGCCGTCTTGCCGCCCGGCGCGGCACAGAGATCGACGACCCGCTTGCCGGCAAGCGGGCCGAACAGCCGGGCCGGCAGGCTGGCCGCCGCATCCTGCACCCACCACTCGCCTTCCGAAAAACCGGGAAGATCGGCAACGCTGCCGTCGAAGGCGGCAAGCCGCACGCTGCCGGTCGGCAACACGATGCCGCCGAGCTTTTCCGCCCAGTAAGCCGCATCGCCCTTCACCGTCAGGTCGATGGCGGCGGGGCTGGTCTGCGCTTCGGAAATCCGCTCCGCCGCCTCACGGCCATAGACCGCGGCAAGCCGGTCGAAAAACCATGACGGCATGGCGGGAATGGCTGCCGTCTGTGCCAGCAGGGCGTCCTTCTCGCGCGCCATGCGCCGCAGCACGGCGTTGACAAGGCCGGCAAAACGCCGGTTGCGCGGATCGCGGTTGGCCTGCTCCACGGCAAGGTCCACCGCCGAATGATCCGGCACGTCGAGATAGAGGATCTGTGCGGCGGCAACGGTCAGCACATGATCGAGAGCACGCGCGCCTTCCGGCAGCGGCGAGTCGAGCAGCGACGACAGCATCGCGCCGATGCGCGGCAGATGACGCAACGCCGAGTTGAGGATGGCGCGCACCAAAGCGCGGTCGGCATCGTTCAAAGCCTTGTAGGCCGGATTGCCATGTTCGGCATCGAGCATGCCGTCCAGAGAGACCCGCCGGTCGACGACAGCGCCCAGAAGCTTGGCCGCCGCCGCCCGCGCTTCAAGGCCCGGCTTGTCGTCGAGACCGCTCGTTGCGTTGGTGGTGGCAGGCTGCTTTTTGCGCGGCCGGCGAAATGCCGGCTTGTTCTGTGACGTCAAGACCAGGGACCTTTGGGTGGCTGAGAGTTGCCGCGACCCCAGCCTGTCGGCGGAACGGAGCGCGATTTTCGCACCGCAGTATCAGCTTGCGACGTCGGCGTCGAGGCCGGGCGGGTTTCCTGCGCCATGCGCTGCAGCGCCGCGATGCGGTTTTCGGTGTTCGGATGGGTCGAGAACAGATTGTCCATGCGTTCGCCCGACAGCGGATTGATGATGAACATATGCGCCGTGGCGGGATTGCGCTCGGCATCGTCATTGTGGATGTGCTGGGCCGCACCGGCGATCTTGCCGAGCGCCGAGGCAAGCCAGAGGGGGTTGCCGCAAATTTCCGCGCCGCGCCGGTCGGCGGAATATTCGCGCGTGCGGCTGATCGCCATCTGCACCAGCATCGCCGCCAGCGGCGCCACGATCATGGCGACGATCACGCCGATGGCGCCGAACGGATTGTTGTTATTGTTGCGATTGCCGCCGAAGAGGAAGGCAAAGTTGCCGAGCATGGAAATGGCCCCGGCCAGCGTTGCCGTGACCGTCATGGTCAGCGTGTCGCGGTTCTGGACGTGCGCCAGTTCATGCGCCATGACGCCAGCCACTTCCTGCGGCGTCAATGCGCGCAAAAGACCCGTCGACGCGGCGACCGCAGCGTTTTGCGGATTGCGGCCGGTGGCAAAGGCATTCGGCTGCGGGCTCTCGTAGAGATAGACACGCGGCATCGGCAGGCCGGCATTCCTGGAAAGGTCGCGGATGATGCCGTAAAATTCCGGGGCGTTGCGTTCGTCTATTTCCTGGGCGCGGTAGGCCGAAAGCACCATGCGATCGGAATTCCAATAGGAAAAGAAGTTCATGCCAGCCGCCACGACGAAGGCGATCAGCATGCCGGATTGTCCGCCGATCATATAACCGACCCCCATGAACAGGGCTGTCATGAAGGCAAGCAGCATGGCAGTACGCATGAGATTCATGTCGGTCTCCAAGGTTGTCATCCGGCAGGGTCGAGGCGGCATTTGCGGCCGGCGCTTTTCTTTCTCCCCCAAGGCTCCTATGATTTGGTTATTCAGCCGCGATTTTCAATGTTTTTACGGAATAGAGCCATGGCGGACGCCCAAGCCGACAATGACAACAGCGAAAGCTCCAGCACATTGCACGAAACCGGCAAACATCTGCCTCCCGCGGCGCTGCGCGCCCTGAAGGAAGCAGAGGAACGTCGCCAGGCGGAAAACGAAGCGTCCTTGCCGAAAGAGATCGGCGGCCGCGGCGGCGCCGACCCGGCACGGTTCGGCGACTGGGAAATCAACGGTCGGGCCATCGATTTCTAAGGATATAATTCCTATTGACCGACGCGATTTTTAGGAATTATATCCTTATATGGATATGTTCTCAAATCGGCTGCGGATGCTACTGTTCTGCTTCTTGGGCAGCGCCAGCTTTTTTGCGGTGCAGGGCGAAACCTGGAGCCGGGAGCAGGGCATGATAGCCGGTCCCGTCGAAGCCCAGGTGATCCGCGTCATCGATGGCGATACCTTGCTGGTGGAAGCACGCCCATGGCCGCAACAGCGGATCGAGGTCTATGTCCGCTTGCGCGGCATCGACACACCCGAATTGCGGGCCCGCTGCGCGCAATCGAGGAATGCCGCATTGCAGGCTAAAAAGCTTCTTGCGGATATTGCTTCGGAAAACCCGACCCTCTGGCTTCGAGATATTTCCGGTGACAAATATTTCGGGCGCATCGTCGCCGACGTCACATTCGCAAGTGGCGTGAATCCGGCTGAGGCCCTTTTGTTTGCCGGATATGCCAGCACCTATGATGGCGGTCGCAAGGACGGCGAAACATGTTCGGCCGTCAACGAGACGGCATTTCCGTAAAAAAATGCCGCCGCAATATGCGTGGCTTCGGCCTTCGGACTGGCGCAAAAACAAGAGATGACGTGTCATAAGAAAAACCCGGCCGCCACAAAGGAAGCCGGGTTTCGGTAGGAAGGCGTTGGCGACAGCGCTTATGCCGCGTTGGCGCGGTTCTGGCGATTGGCGATCAGGTCGTCGACGACGCCGGGATCGGCAAGCGTCGAGGTATCGCCGAGCGCGCCGAAATCGTCTTCGGCAATCTTGCGCAGGATGCGGCGCATGATCTTGCCGGAGCGGGTTTTCGGCAGGCCGGGCGCGAACTGGATTTTATCCGGCGTGGCAATCGGGCCGATTTCCTTGCGGACGTGCTTGACGAGTTCCTGCCGCAAGGCATCCGTACCCTGCTCGCCGGCCATCAGCGAGACGTAGCAATAGATGCCCTGGCCCTTGAGGCCGTGCGGATACCCGACGACGGCAGCTTCGGAAACAAGGTGATGCGACACCAGCGCCGATTCCACTTCCGCCGTGCCGAGACGATGCCCCGAGACGTTGAGAACGTCATCGACGCGGCCGGTGATCCAGTAATAACCATCCTCGTCGCGCCGGCAGCCGTCACCGGTGAAATATTTGCCCTTGTAGGTCGAGAAATAGGTCTGGATGAAGCGCTGGTGATCGCCGTAGACGGAGCGCATCTGGCCGGGCCAGCTGTCGGTGATGCAGAGATTGCCGTCGGCCGCCCCTTCCAGCACCTTGCCTTCGTTGTCGACGAGCTGCGGCTGCACACCGAAGAACGGCTTCGTCGCCGAACCCGGCTTCAGATCCGTAACGCCCGGCAGCGGGCTGATCAGGATGCCGCCGGTTTCCGTCTGCCACCAGGTATCGACCACAGGCGATTTCTGCTCGCCGACGACATTGTAGTACCACTCCCAGGCTTCCGGATTGATCGGCTCGCCGACCGATCCGAGCAGCCGCAGCGAAGCGCGCGACGAGCGTTTGACGAAATGGTCGCCGGCGCCCATCAGCGCACGGATCGCCGTCGGCGCCGTGTAGAAGATGTTGACCTTGTGCTTGTCGATGACTTCCCAGAAACGGCCCTGATCGGGGAAATTCGGCACGCCTTCGAACATCAGCGTCGTCGCCGCATTGGCGAGCGGACCGTAGACGATGTAGGAGTGCCCGGTCACCCAGCCCACATCCGCCGTGCACCAGTAGACGTCGCCATCGCGATAATCGAAGACATATTGATGCGTCATCGAGGCGTAGACGAGATAACCGCCGGTGGTGTGCAGCACGCCCTTCGGCTTGCCGGTCGAACCCGAGGTATAGAGGATGAACAACGGATCTTCCGCCTTCATCTTCACCGGCGGGCAATCCGGCTTCACCGTGTTGATTTCCTGGTGATACCAGAGGTCGCGGCCCGGCGCCCAGCCGGTCTTGCCGCCGGTGCGGCGTACGACGAGCACCTTGTTGACGATCACGTGGTTCTTGGCGGCGATGTCGATGGCGGTATCGGTGTTTTCTTTCAGCGGGATCGGCTTGCCGCCGCGCACGCCCTCATCGCAGGTGATGACGAAGGTCGATTCGCAGTCGACGATACGGCCGGCCAGCGCATCGGGGGAAAAGCCGCCGAAGACGACGGAATGAATGGCGCCGATACGGGCGCAGGCCAGCATCGCATAGGCCGCTTCCGGGATCATCGGCATGTAGATGGTCACCCGATCGCCCTTCTTGACGCCGTGCTTCTTCAACACGTTGGCGAGGCGACACACCTGGTCGTAGAGCTGGTTGTAGGTGATCTTCTTGTCGACATAGGGGTTGTCGCCTTCCCAGATGATCGCGGTCTTTTCACCATGCGTCTTCAGGTGGCGGTCGATGCAGTTGTAGGAGACGTTGGTAATACCGTCTTCGTACCACTTGATGGAAACCTTGCCGGTGAACGACGTGTTCTTGACCTTGGTATAGGGTTTGAACCAGTCGATGCGCTTGCCATGCTTGCCCCAGAAACGATCAGGATCTTCGACACTCTCGGTATACCATTTCTGATAGGTATCGCCGTCGATGAGCGCGCGGCTTTTTGCCGATTTAAGAACCGGATAAAGCTTGGCTGACATGAACTCCTCCCTCATGTTGATGCCATTATCTATGTGCGACCTTCATAGCAGGTCAACCCGTTCCGGCAATTAGACAAAGGTCATTTGTCTCTTGGAGAATTGCAATTATGACACAATGCCTATATAGAGCAGTCTAATTTCCGGAAATTTGTGGTCATACCACGTCCCGCGACCCCGGCGCGGGCCGACAGAAGGACTATATCCATGGCTCAACAACTGCTCATGCCGAAGGCGACGGCCGTGTGGCTGGTCGATAACACCGCATTGTCTTTCGACCAGATCGCCCAGTTCTGCAAACTGCACCCGCTGGAAGTGAAGGCGATTGCCGACGGTGAAGCTTCGCAGGGCATCAAGGGCGTCGACCCGATCGCGACCGGCCAGCTTTCGGGCGAAGAAGTCGCCCGCGGCGAAGCCAACATCAGCCACAAGCTCAAGCTTTCCGATCCGAAGGTCCGCGTGCCGGAATCCAAGCGCAAAGGCCCGCGCTACACGCCGGTTTCCAAGCGCCAGGATCGTCCGAACGCCATCCTCTGGCTGGTGCGCAACCATCCCGAACTCAAGGACGCCCAGATCTCCCGCCTGGTCGGCACCACAAAGTCGACGATCGAGCAGATTCGCGAGCGCACCCACTGGAATGCCGCCAACCTGACGCCGATGGATCCGGTGACGCTTGGCCTGTGCAGCCAGATCGATCTCGATTTCGAAGTCGAAAAGGCCGCCAAGGGCCGTCCGCTGCCGACCGCCGCCGAGCTCGGCGCCACCCTGCAGCCGACCCAGGAAACCGAACGCCTCGGCTTCAGCTACGATCGGGAAGAAGAAAAAGAGATCGACGCCGACGCCGTCTTTGCCAAGCTCAAGTCGCTCAAGTCGACGCGCACCGACGAAGACGAGGACGATCAGTACTGATCGTCGCGTCGCGAAAGACGAACGCAAAAGCCCGCAACGCCTGAACGGTGCTGCGGGCTTTTTTCGTTTGCTTCAAGCGGGATGCAGGCCGCGTCCCTGCAGCACGGCGGTGATCTCTTCGAGAATGACCGGATCGTCGATGGTCGCCGGCATTTTCCACGGCAGGCCGTCGGCGATCTTCTGCATGGTACCGCGCAGGACCTTTCCCGAGCGGGTTTTTGGCAGGCGCTGGACGATCATCACCGACTTGAAGGCCGCGACCGGGCCGATTTCCTCGCGCACCAGCGAAATCACCTCGCGTTCGATCTCCCTGACATCCCGCGCCACATTGTTCTTCAGCACCAGGAAACCGCAGGGCACCTGGCCCTTCAGCTCATCGGCAATGCCGATCACGGCGCATTCCGCGACGTCAGGGTGAAGGGCGCAGGCCTCTTCCATCGCGCCGGTCGACAGGCGATGGCCGGCGCAATTGATGATGTCGTCGGTGCGGGCCATGATGAACATGTAGCCGTCTTCATCCATGTAGCCGGCATCGGCGGTCTTGTAGTAACCGGGAAATTCCTCCAGACAGGCGGCACGAAACCGCTCGTCGGCGTTCCAGAACGTCACGAGGTTGCCGGGCGGCAGCGGCAGCCGGACGACGATGTTGCCGAGCGTGCCCGCCGGCACCGGATGGCCTTCGTCATCCAGCACCTCGATCGTATAGCCGGGTAAAGGAACGGCGGGCGAGCCGTATTTGACCGGCAGCAACCCCATGCCCAGCGGGTTGGCCGCCACCGGCCAGCCGGTTTCCGTCTGCCACCAATGGTCGATCACCGGGACGTCGAGAATGCGTTCGGCCCATTTGATGGTTTCCGAATCGGCGCGTTCACCAGCGAGAAACAGGGCGCGAAAGCCGGATAGATCGTATTTCCGGGCAAATTCCCCCTCGGGATCGTCGCGGCGGATGGCGCGGAAGGCCGTTGGCGCGGTGAACATCACCTTGACGTCGTGATCGGCGATCACCCGCCAATAGGTGCCGGCATCGGGCGTGCCGACCGGCTTGCCTTCGAACAAGATGGTGGTGTTGCCCGCCAGCAGCGGGCCGTAGACGATGTAGGAATGGCCGACCACCCAACCGATATCCGACGCCGCCCAGAAGACCTCGCCGGGCTTGACGCCGTAGATGTTCTCCATGCTCCATTTCAGCGCCACCATGTGGCCGCCATTGTCGCGGACCACGCCCTTCGGCTGGCCGGTCGTGCCGGAGGTGTAGAGAATGTAGAGCGGATCGGTGGCCTTGACCGGCGTGCAGGCAACGCTGGCGCCGGCAGCCTTTTCCGCGGCCACTGCGCTGGTAAAATCGACATCGCGGCCGGGTTTCAGCTCCGCCTGCAATTCCGGTCGCTGCAGCACCAGGCAGTGCTCCGGCTTGATCCTGGCCAGTTCGATGGCGTGGTCGACAAGCGGCATATAGGCGACTGTGCGGCCCGGCTCCAGCCCGCAACTGGCGGCGATGATCAGCTTGGCGTCGAAATCGTCGATGCGGGTTGCCAGTTCATGCGCCGCAAAGCCACCGAACACGACGGAATGAATGGCGCCGAGCCGGGCGCAGGCCAGCATCGAAAAGACCGCTTCGGGAACCATCGGCATGTAGAGAATGACACGGTCGCCCTTGCCGACGCCGAGGCGACGCAGGGCGGCGGAAACGGCCACGACCTCGGCCAGCATCTCCTCATAGGTGAAACTGGCAACCTTGCCGGTCATCGGGCTGTCGTAGATCAGCGCCTTCTGGCCGCCGCGTCCATCGGCCACATGGCGATCGACGCAGTTGAAACAGGTATTGGTTTCCGCGCCGATGAACCAGCGCCCGTAAACGCCATCCCCGGCGTCGAAGACGGTAGCGGCCGGTCGGGACCAATGAAGCGTTTCGGCGATCCCCCTCCAGAAACCTTCAGGATCGGCCTGCCACGCCGCATAGGTTTGGGCATAAGTGCTTTGCATTCTTTCCTCCCGGTATGCAAACGCCAAGCTGTAAACAGCCTAGTCCCATTTACCGGGGGAATACAGGGCCTGGGAAGCAAGACCAAAGCCCTAGGCATAAAGACCAATCAGCGGCTGCCGAAAATCGCCGATCCGACCCGCACACCGGTGGCGCCGAAGGCAATCGCCGTCTCGTAATCGCCGGACATGCCCATCGACAACTTTTCGACGCCCGTCTCTGTGGCCAGTCTTGCCAGCAGGGCAAAATGCGGCCCGGGATTTTCATCCGCCGGCGGAATGCACATCAGTCCTTCGATCTCAAGCGCCAGTTCGCCGCGGCAAAGCGCCACGAAAGCCGGCAGTTCGTCCGGCGCGATGCCGGCCTTCTGCGGCTCCAGGCCAGTGTTGACCTGGATATAGAGCCGCGGCGTGCGTCCCTGCCGCTGCATTTCCGTTGCCAGCGCCCGGGCGATCTTTTCCCGGTCCACCGTCTCGATGACGTCGAACAGCGCCACCGCCTCCGCCGCCTTGTTGGATTGCAGCGGCCCGATGAGATGCAGCTCGATGCCCAGAGTTTCCGCCTTCAGCTGCGGCCACTTGCCCTGGCTTTCCTGCACACGGTTTTCGCCGAAGACCCGTTGCCCGGCGGCGATGGCCGGGCGAATATCGTCGGCCTCGAATGTCTTGGAGACGGCAACGAGCGTCACCGCACCCGCGGGGCGGCCTGCCTCCCGTTCGGCGGCTGCAATCCGGCCTTTCACCGCCTCGAGACGTTCTTGCAATTGCGTCATGCCATCCTCATCTGTCGCATGGTTCTCTGCGTTAGCTAAACCCTCGCCTCACCGTTGCCAAGCTTTGGTGCTCCATCCGTGATAAACTTTGCCTGACCCGGCCGGCGGAAAACTTGACGCTTGGACGGTTTCATGATGAAGGTCACGGCCAATTCTCCCTGATTTCCTGGAATATCGATCCCATGGCCTCCGAACGTTATAATCCGCGCGACACCGAACCCCGTTGGCAGAAGACGTGGAACGAAAACAGCGTTTTCGTCACCGACAACAACGATCCGCGCGAAAAATATTACGTCCTCGAAATGTTCCCCTATCCTTCGGGCAGGGTGCACATGGGCCATGTGCGCAACTACGCCATGGGTGACGTCGTCGCCCGCTACAAGCGCGCCCGCGGTTACAATGTCCTGCACCCGATGGGCTGGGACGCCTTCGGCATGCCGGCGGAAAACGCCGCGATGCAGAACAAGGTCCATCCCAAGGACTGGACCTACCAGAACATCGCGACGATGCGCAACCAGCTGAAATCCATGGGCCTGTCGCTCGACTGGAGTCGTGAATTCGCCACCTGCGATGTCGAATATTACCATCGCCAGCAGCACCTCTTCCTGGATTTCCTGGAAAAGGGCCTGGTCTACCGCAAGCAATCGAAGGTCAACTGGGATCCGGTCGACAACACCGTTCTCGCCAACGAGCAGGTCATCGACGGCCGCGGCTGGCGCTCCGGCGCTCTGGTGGAACAGCGCGAGCTGACGCAGTGGTTCTTCAAGATCACAGATTTCAGCCAGGATCTCCTGGACGCGCTCGATACGCTCGACCAGTGGCCGGAAAAAGTGCGGGTGATGCAGAAGAACTGGATCGGCCGCTCGGAAGGCATGACGATCCGCTGGGAAATCGCCCAAGGCACGGCGCCGGCAGGCAGCCGCGAAGTCACGGTCTACACGACCCGCCCCGACACGCTGTTCGGCGCCTCCTTCCTGGCGATCGCCGCCGACCACCCGCTGGCCAGGGAAGCCGCTGCCGGCAATCCTGACATCGAGGCTTTCGCGGAAGAATGCCGCCGTGCCGGCACCTCCGTCGCCGCCCTGGAGACGGCGGAAAAGAAGGGTATGGACACCGGCATCCGCGTCAAACATCCGCTGGATCCCGCTTGGGAACTGCCTGTCTACATCGCCAATTTCGTGCTGATGGACTATGGCACCGGCGCGATTTTCGGCTGCCCCGCCGGCGACCAGCGCGACCTGGACTTCGCCCGCAAATACGATCTGCCGGTGACACCAGTGGTGATGCCGAAGGACGGCGATCCCGCCAGCTTCAAAATCGGCAACGAGGCCTATGTCGATGACGGCGTAATGATCAACTCCCGCTTCCTCGACGGCATGACGACGGAGGCGGCATTCGACGCCGTGGCCGGACGACTGAGCACCCAGCTCCTCGGCAACCAGCCGCAGGGCGAGCGCAAGGTGAATTTCCGCCTGCGCGACTGGGGTATTTCCCGCCAGCGTTATTGGGGCTGCCCGATCCCAGTCATCCATTGCGACGAATGCGGCGTCGTGCCGGTGCCGAAGAAGGACCTGCCGGTCAAGCTGCCCGACGACGTCACCTTCGACAAGCCAGGCAACCCGCTCGACCGCCATCCGACCTGGCGTCACGTCGCCTGCCCGCAATGCGGCAAGGATGCGCGGCGTGAAACCGACACGATGGACACCTTCGTCGATTCGAGCTGGTATTTCGCCCGTTTCACCGCACCATGGGAAAACGAACCGACATCACCCGAGGTCGCCAATCACTGGCTGCCCGTCGACCAGTATATCGGCGGCATCGAGCATGCGATCCTGCATCTCCTCTATTCCCGCTTCTTCACCCGCGCCATGCAGGTGGCCGGCCATCTCGACCTGAAGGAGCCCTTCAAGGGCCTCTTCACGCAGGGCATGGTCGTGCACGAGACCTATAGCCGCGCCGTCGACGGCAAGCGCGAATGGGTGATGCCGGCGGAAATCCGCATCGAGGAAGTCGACGGCAAACGCCGCGCGACCCATCTCGAATCCGGCGAAGAAATCGCCATCGGCTCCATCGAGAAGATGTCGAAGTCGAAGAAGAACGTCGTCGACCCGGACGATATCATCGCCTCCTACGGCGCCGATACCGCCCGCTTCTTCGTCCTTTCCGATTCCCCGCCGGACCGTGACGTCATCTGGTCGGAAGCCGGCGTCGAGGGCGCCCACCGCTTCGTCCAGCGCGTCTGGCGCCTCATCGCCGAAGCCGCTCCCGCCCTCAAGGCAGCCGAAGCCCGTCCGGGCACGGAAGGCGAGGCGCTCGCCGTCTCGCAGGCCGCGCACAGGACGCTGAAGGCCGTGCAGGGCGACTATGACAAGCTCGCCTTCAACAAGGCCGTGGCGCGCATCTACGAATTCGTCAATGCGCTCGCCGCGCCGCTCACGACGGCCGCCGCCGGCAAGGCGTCGCCCGACCTTGCCGCCGCGCTGCGCGAGGCCGTCGGCATCCTGATCCGCATCGTCGCCCCGATGACGCCCCACCTTTCGGAAGAATGCTGGCGCGAGATCGGCGGCGAGGGCCTCGTCGCCGACACCGCCTGGCCGGCCTATGACGACCGGCTGGTGGCGGAAAACGAGGTCACGCTGCCGGTGCAGATCAACGGCAAGAAGCGCGCGGATTTGACAATCGCCCGCGACGCAGACCAGAGTGCGGTCGAAGAGGCCGTGCTCGCACTCGAGGCGGTCCAGGCCGCGCTCGGCGGCCAGCGTCCCAAGAAGATCATCGTCGTACCGCAGAGGATCGTGAATGTTGTTGTCTGACGGAACCGGCCTCTCGCGGCTCGCCAAGGCGCTTGCCGGCATCGCCCTTGTCGGCGTGCTGGCCGGCTGCCAGGTGCGCCCGCTCTATTCCACCGACGCCGGCACCGAGGCCAAGCTGGCCTCCGTCTCCATTTCGGAGGCGGACGACCGGGTGGAGCAGCAGGTCCGCAACGACCTGGTCTTCCTCTTCACCGGCGGCGGCGGCGAAGCGCAGTCCGCGGCCTATCATCTGGAGATGGACGTGAACGTACGGACCATCGGCGTCCTCACCGACGTCGTGAAGGACAGAGCACGCGCCGGCCGCGTCACCGTCTCGGCGGACTACAATCTGACGATGGCCGACACCGGCGAGACATTGGCATCCGGCAAGCGCTCCGCCGTCGCCATGGTCGATTTTCCGACGCAGGAATTCGCAAAGCTGCGAGCCATCCGGGATGCGGAGAACCGCGGCGCCCGCGAGCTTGCAGAACTGATCCGCGCGGACGTCGCAGCAGCCCTCGCCCGGCGCTGAACCGGCCATGGCAGAGGTCAAGTCGCACGAGTTCGATGCTTTCGTGAAACGCAAGCCCTTGCCCGCGCGGCTTTTCCTCGTCTACGGACCGGACCGCGGCCTCGTTTCCGAAAGGGCGGCCGCGCTCGCGGCGGCGAGCGGCGTCGATCTCGATGACCCCTTTTCCGTCGTCAGGCTGGATGCCGGCGAAGTCGGCAGCCAGCCGGGCCGCCTGGTGGACGAGATGAACGCCATAGGCCTTTTCGGCGGTGATCGCCTCGTCTGGATCCGCAACGCCGGCAGCGAGAAGGGCATCGCAGACGGGCTCGACATCCTCGCCGCCAT
>Ga0066256_1001940_pt1 | contig 24986 bp, 20 predicted proteins | sample ThiBio_1000_biof_FD_87107 | JGI IMG/M metagenome (GOLD analysis project Ga0066256, IMG submission 87107) | Wastewater bioreactor microbial communities from Cape Town, South Africa - Thiocy_expt_1000_biof (version 2) | ecosystem: Engineered > Bioreactor > Thiocyanate-remediating >... | reverse complement strand
TCGTCGATCGAGCTGGACTTGCATCCGCGCCTCGGCCGCCTCGCGGACATCGCGCGCGCGTACCGCGATGACGTTGCGGACGCGATCGCGCCCGGCGCCGCTCGACGCGTTTTCTGGGATGAGGTGTTCGGCGGTGCGGCCGCCCGCGCCATTCTCGAGGGCGATGAAGCCGCGGGCCGCACAGCGATCGAGGCCCTTCTTTCAAGCGAGAGCGCGCAAACGGCGCCGATCGGCCGCGTGATCCTCGTCGGCGCCGGCCCTGGTGATCCGGATCTCCTGACGCTCAAGGCGGTGCGGGCGCTGAAATCAGCCGACGTGATCGTCCACGATGGCCTCATGGGCGAAGGCGTGCTCGATCATGCGCGCCGCGAGGCCCAGCTCATCTCGGTTGCCAAGGCCAAGGGTCGCCACTCCAAGACACAGGCGGAAATCAACGCCCTGCTCGTCGCGCTCGCGCGCGAAGGCAAGACGGTCGTGCGGCTCAAGGGCGGCGATCCGTCCATCTTCGGCCGTGGCGGCGAGGAAATCGAGATGCTGCGCGCATCGGGCGTTGCCGTCGAGGTCGTTCCCGGCATCACGGCAGCAACCGCCGCGGCGGCCTCCCTGCAGATCCCACTGACGCATCGCGATCTCTCGCGCTCGGTGACATTCCTCTCCGGTCATGCGGCCGGCGATGGCGCTCCCGAATTCGATCAGGTCGACCTCACGGCACTGGCGAACCAGGGCGCAACGCTTGCCGTCTACATGGGACTTTCAACATCCGGTGACCTTGCGCGGACGTTGATCGATGCCGGCTGGTCGCCGGCCATGCCGGTGATCATCGCGTCCCGCATCTCCCAGCCTGGCGAGCGCCGGATCGCGATCACCCTCGATGTACTCGCAGCGCCCTCGACAAAGCTCGACCTTACAGGCCCGGCGCTCCTCATCGTCGGCGAGGTCGCGGGCCTCGATGCGGCCGGCATCGTCGAACGGCTGGCGCAGCAGGTGCCTCAGCAGGATCATATCGAGGTCGTTCATGCCTAGTGTCGTCACCGCCAACATCCTGCGCACCGGCGCCGTCGTTTATCTCAAGGACGACGGCACGTGGGTCGAGAAGCTCGCCGACGCCACCGCTGCTCCTGATGCTGACGCGCGCGCGAGGCTCGAGAAGCTCGCGCTCGCCGCCGTCGAGCGGAGCGAAGTCACCGCCGTCTACGCCTTCGATGTCGCGATCGTCGATGGCCACCCAACGCCGCTTTCCGTGCGCGAGAAGATCCGCGCTGCTGGCGCCCCAACCGTCTGAGGAACTTTCCACCATGTACCGCTATGACGAGTTCGACCATGGCTTCGTCACCGAACGCGCGAGGCAATTCCGCGGTCAGGTGGTGCGCCGCCTCGCCGGCGACCTCACGGAGGAGCAGTTCAAGCCGCTTCGGCTGCAGAACGGCCTCTACCTGCAGCTCCACGCCTACATGCTGCGGATTGCCATTCCCTATGGCGTGCTCTCATCGCGCCAGCTCCGCCAGCTTGCGATGATCGCACGGCGGTGGGATCGCGGCTTCGGACACTTCACGACGCGCCAGAACATCCAGTTCAACTGGATCAAGCTGGAAGACACGCCGGACATTCTGGACGCTCTCGCCGAAGTCGAGATGCACGCCATCCAGACGAGCGGCAACTGCATCCGCAATGTCACGGCCGATCCGTATGCCGGCGTCGCGATGGACGAGATCGAGGACCCGCGCGTGTGGGCGGAAGTGCTGCGGCAATGGTCGACGATCCATCCCGAGTTCACGTTCCTGCCGAGGAAATTCAAGGTCGCCATCACCGGCGCTGCCGAGGACCGCGCTGCGATCCTCTTCCATGACATCGGCCTCAAGATCGTGAAGGGACCGGAAGGCGCGACGGGTTTCCGCGTGTACGTCGGCGGTGGCCAGGGCCGCACGCCCTATGTCGCGCAGGAGATCGCGCGCTTCGTGCCGCGCGCGCGCCTGCTCTCCTATCTCGAGGCCGTCATGCGCGTCTACAATCTGCATGGCCGGCGCGACAACATCTACAAGGCGCGCATCAAGATCCTCGTCAATGCGCTCGGCATCGACGAGTTCCGCCGCCAGGTCGAGGCCGAGTGGGCGACGCTCGATGCCCCGTCGATCGACCTTCCCGACGAGGAGTTCCAGCGCATCGCGGCCTATTTCGCGCCGCGCAAGCTCAAGCCGCGCCCGCAGAAGGACACCAGCATCGAGGCGCGCCGCACGACCGACCCGCTCTTCGCGCGTTGGCTCCGCACGAACGTGCTGCCGCACCGTGTGCCGGGCTATGCCATCGTCAACATCTCCTTCAAGGAGCCGGGCAAGGTGCCGGGTGATGCGACAGCCGAGCAGATGGAGGCCGTCGCCGCGCTTGCCGAGCAGTACGGCCACGACGAGATCCGCGTCAGCTATCAGCAGAACCTCGTTCTGCCGACGGTTGCCGTTGCAGACCTCGCGCGCATCTACGATGCACTGATCAAGCAGCGCCTGGAGACCGCAAACACCGAGCTGATCACCGACATCATCGCCTGCCCCGGGCTCGACTACTGCAATCTCGCCAATGCACGGTCGATCCCGATCGCGCAGGAGATCGCCAAGCGCTTCGCAGATCCCGCACGCGCCGAGGTAATCGGGCCGCTGCGCCTCAACATCTCGGGCTGCATCAATGCCTGCGGGCATCATCATGCCGGCAACATCGGCATCCTCGGCGTCGATAAGAAAGGCACCGAGCACTACCAGATCACGCTCGGCGGCAGCCCGAAGGACGACGCCGAAGTCGGAGACATCATCGGTCCGAGCTTCACGGCCGACGCGGTGCCTGATGCCATAGAGAAGATCGTGGAGACGTACCTATCGCTGCGTCGCGACGCCTCGGAGACTTTTGTCGTGGCCTATCGTCGCCTCGGCAAAGTGCCGTTCCGCACGGCGCTCTACGGTCCCGAGCCCACGCGGCGCGCCGACAGGGAGGCTGCCCATGTCTGAGCCCGCCCCGCTCTTCAGCCCGCTCAAGCCGGCCACGACCGAGCCGCGCCTGTGGACGGGAACGAGCTTTGTCCCCGATCCGTGGCACACGATCGCCGATGCAGAGCCCTTCCCGATTGGCGGTCAGGCTATTGTCTCGCTCACCCGCTGGCGAGCCGAGCAGCCCGCACTGGCCGCACTTGGAGCGCCGGTCGGCGTCGTCGTGCAATCCTCGGAGGCCCTCGACTTCGATACGGACGACGTCAATCGCCTCGCGGTGATCGCGCTCGTCTTTCCGAAGTTCACGGACGGCCGCGCATACTCGACGGCGCGGCGCCTGCGCGAGAGTGGCTATGCGGGCGAGATCCGGGCCACGGGCGACGTGCTGCTCGATCAGCTCCCGCTCATGCTGCGCGCGGGCTTCACGACCTTCGAGATCGTCAACGCGGCCACCATTCACGCCCTCGAAGTTGCACCCCTGCCCGCCGTGTCACGCGTCTATCAGAGCGGGGTTGAAACCGCGGTACGCGGCTGGCGCTCGCGTCGAGCTGGCATCGAGGCGACACGGCAATGATCTCGTCGCACAGAGCACATTCACAAGACGGATGGGAGTCCTGATATGAACTTCCAGCAACTGCGCATTATTCGCGAGACTGTCCGGCAGAACTACAATCTGACCGAAGTCGCCGGTGCGCTCTACACATCGCAGTCGGGCGTCAGCAAGCACATTCGCGATCTCGAAGGGGAGCTCGGTGTCGAGCTCTTCATTCGCCGCGGCAAACGGCTCCTCGGCCTCACCGAGCCTGGCAAGGAGCTGGCCGTGATCGTCGACCGCATGCTGGTCGATGCAGCCAACATCAAGAAGCTCAGCCAGCAATACGCCGATCAGGACGAAGGCAAACTGACCATCGCCACGACGCACACGCAGGCGCGCTACGCGCTGACCGGAGTTGTACAGGAGTTCGTCAAGGCCTTCCCGAAGGTGCATCTTGCCCTGCACCAAGGCAGCCCGCCCGAGATCGCCGACATGCTGCTGAGCGGTCAGGCCGAAATCGGCACTGCCACCGAGACGCTTGCACTGACGCCGCAGCTTGCGACCTTCCCCTACTACACCTGGCATCACGGCGTGGTCATACCCAAGGGACATGAGCTGGAGCGCGCAGATCCGCTTACGCTCGAGACCCTCGCCGAGTACCCGATCATCACCTATCACGAAGGCTTCACCGGCCGCGGCAACATCGACAAAGCCTTCCACGAGGCGGGCCTCTCGCCCGACGTGGTAATGTCGGCGATGGATACGGATGTGCTCAAGACGTACGTCGGGCTTGGTCTCGGCGTCGGCATCATCGCGTCCGTGGCATTCGATGCGAAGCGCGATGCACCGCTCAAGCTGCTCCCTGCGGATAGGCTCTTCCCGCCGAACACGACCTGGATCGCTGTACGGCGCGGCAGCTACCTGCGCCGCTATGCCTATCGCTTCATCGAGCTGTGCTCGCCAACGCTCACCGAAGCGACCATCCGAAAGGGTTCGGTACCGCCGGCCGAGGTTGTTACCGCGAAGTAAAGGGCCGCATCAGTCGGGCGCAATCTCGATTGTCGCGTTGCGTCCGGCGCGAAAGATGCCGATAAATTACCGCGCTAGAGCGGTAAATAAGCGATAGTTTTTATTCAATATTAGCACCTCGCCCGCTAGCCTCGAGGCTCGAACTTATGCGCTCCCAGAGGGAGAGAGCGCGGTCGTTCGCATTGGGGCACCGGTATGCGCGTCATTTCCGTGTTTCTCACCGAGCATGATCTGCGGCTCGTTCTTCTGGCCGCATTCGTTGCACTCAGCGGTAGCTGGGTAGCGCTCGGTCTGTTCCATCGCGCCGGCGAAAAGCTCGGCACGCAGCGCTATGGATGGACGTTCCTCGCAGCGGTCGCGGCAGGTGCTTCCGTCTGGTGCACGCATTTCATCAGCATTCTTGCCTTCGACGTCCGGGCGCCGATCAGCTTCGATCCGCTGCTGACCATGTTCTCGCTCCTGATCGCGATTGCAGGCTGCGGCACGGGCTTTCACATCGCGCTTCGCTACAAGAACGGGCAGCTACCAGAAGCGGGCGGCGCTTTCATCGGGCTCGCTCTCGCGGCCATGCACTACACGGGCATGATGGCCTATCGCATTGATGGCGTCATCGCGTGGAGCACCGGCTACGTCGTCGCGTCGGTCGCCATGGCCGTGGTGCTCTGCGCCATGGCTCTTCGCCAGGCCGTTCGCAAGCCTTGGGCGCACGCGCATCATGCTGCGATGGGCCTGTTCGTCCTCGCTGATCTTTCGATGCACTTTACCGGCATGACAGCGCTCAGCGTGACGCCGCCTGCCACTGGCGCGCCGCTTGTCGATCCCGAGCTGCTCGTGGCGATGGCCATCGCCATCGCGGGTGTCAGCCTCATCATCGCCGGCACGGGCGTGGCCGCCTACATCATCGATACGAAGGCGACCGAGGACATGGCCGAGCGCCTGCATCATCTGGCACACAACGATGCACTGACCGGCCTGCCCAATCGCGCCCGCTTCGCGGAAAATCTCGGCCACGAGATCGTGCGCGCCAAAAGCGACAACAGCCGGGTGGCCGTCATCGGCATCGATCTCGATCGCTTCAAGGAGATCAACGACCTGCGCGGTCTCGAAGCAGGCGATGCCGCCCTGAGAAACATCAGCCAGAGACTCAGCCAGCTCCTGAGGGACGGGGAATTCGTCGCCCGCGCGGGCGGTGACGAGTTTGCTGCTTCCAAGCGCTTCAGCGAGCAGGGCGATCTCCTCGACTTCATCTCGCGCCTCGAAGGTGTTCTCTTCGCGCCGATCCATCTCGGCGATTTCCAGACGGTGACCGGCGCGAGCCTTGGCGTCGCCGTCTATCCGGAGGATGGCGATACGCAAGAGCGGCTCGTGAACAACGCTGAGCTCGCCATGTACCGCGCTATTGCCGACGCCACGCGGATCACGTGCTTCTATGAAGCGCGCATGGATGAAGCCTCCCGCGCCCGCCATTCGCTGGCTCAGGATCTCCGCCACGCCGTCGAGCTCAATCAGCTCGAGTTGCACTATCAGGTGCAGACGTCCATCGCGAGCGGCGAGATCTGCGGCTACGAGGCGTTGCTGCGCTGGCGGCATCCCGTGCATGGCATGGTGTCGCCCGTCGAGTTCATCCCGATCGCCGAGGAGACGGGCGCGATCCTCCCGATCGGCGAATGGGTGCTGCGGACGGCCTGCCGCGAGGCCGCAAGCTGGAGCGTCCCGCACAAGATTGCGGTCAATCTTTCGCCGGTCCAGTTCGCCAATGCCGATCTCGCGCGCGTTGTGCACGAGGTGTTGCTCCAGACCGACCTCTCGCCGAGCCGGCTCGAGCTCGAGCTCACCGAATCGACGATCATCGCCGACAAGGCGCGGACGCTGCACATCCTGCGCCAGCTCAAGACGCTCGGCGTTACGATCGCCATCGACGACTTCGGGACGGGCTACTCCTCGCTCTCGACGCTGCGCGAGTTCCCCTTCGACAAGATCAAGCTCGATCGCTCGTTCATGAACGAGGTGGAGCATAGCCAGCAGGCCAAGGCCGTCGTGCGCGCCGTGCTCAGCCTCGGCAAGACGCTCGAGATCAAGGTTCTCGCAGAAGGCGTCGAGACGGATCAGCAGCTTGTCATCCTGCGCAGCGAAGGCTGCGACGAGGCGCAGGGCTATCTGCTCGGGAAGCCGCAGCCGATGGTGCAACTGGTTCACAGCGCCAAAGAACCGGCTGTCGACCGTAAGCTGCCAGAGCCCCGCGCAGAGGCCCACGTCGGGCCCATACGCGGACGGCGCCGCGCCGGCTGAGGTCCCGACACGCGGCGCGCCTAACGCCCCGCTCAGGCGGTGGCCTCGCTGACGTAGTTGTCGATCGGCAGCACGACGCGGCCTTTGATCATCGGCAGACAACTTGCCGGAAAATCCTGCCGGAAGGCGGCGCCACGATCCTTCGCGGCAACGATGAACCGATCGAGGTGCTTCATCGCGCCGGTCGGGAGATCGTGCAGCACGATCAGCGTCTCTTCCTGCGCAAAGCACTGCTCGATCGCACGCGCCACCCAGCCCTCAGGATCCCGCCAGTCCTCGGGAATGGCATTCCACAGCACTATCGTATAGCCGTGCGCCGCCAGATGATCGCGCGCTTCGCCATTGAGGAGGCGCCTGTCGAGCAGGCCTCCGCCGCCATAGGGGCGAAAGAAACGGCGCTCGTGGGCAAGGTTGCCAATCAGCGCTTCCGTCCGCGCAATCTCATCCGCGGCCCCCGGCTCCGTCATCAGACCAAGCGGCACAGCATGATTGAAGGTGTGATTGCCGATCCGATGGCCTTCGCCATGGGCGCGCTCCGCCAGAGCGCGATGCTCGACGAGCTTCCTGCCGAGAACGAAGAACGTCGCCTTGAGATCGTGCCGGCGCAGTGTATCGAGCACGTGCGGCGTCACATCGGGTTCGGGCCCGTTGTCGAAAGTCAGTGTGATGGTCGCCATTAGTAAGTTTCAGTGCCTCAGTTGCCGGTCTGGCCATCGAGCTGCGATGCAGGCTCATAGGTGAAGCCACGGCGCGCCTCCGCCATGAGCGCAGCCATGGCCGGCTGAAGCGGAAAGCGCTTCGAGACTACGAGGCCGATCGAGCTCACGACTTCGGGATCGACAATGGGGACGACCCGCAGCGAGCCGGACAGATCGATGGCATCTCCGACCAGGCTCGAGACGACGCTGACCCAGCGTCCCGTACGCACATGCGTCGTCAGCGCCAGAATGGAATCTGTCTCGATGGCCGGGCGTACTTCGACGCCACGACGGCGTAGCGCTTCGTCGATGATGCGCCGCTGCTGCAGGCTCGGCGCGAAGAGGCAGAGCGGGAGCGCTGCGAGCTCGGACCAGGCAATCTCGGTGGCGTCGCCGTAGCGGCCACCTGCGGTCGTCAGCAACAGGTATCGCTCCTCATAGAGCGGGACCTCGTCGACGTCGCCGCTGGGCGCGCTGCTCATGTAGCGAACGCCCGCATCGATCTCGCGCTCGTGCAGCAGGCTCATGATCTCGTCCGAGGTACGCGTGAGCAGGGTGAACCGCACGGTCGGATTGCGGAGCTGAAAGGGAGCCGTCAGGGAGGCAACGAGCGGCATGGCGGCAGGCATCGCGGCAATGCGGAGCTGGGCGCCCTGGCCCTGCTGCATCCCGAGGATCTCCTTGCGCATGGCCTGAGCGTCCCCGACGAGGCGGCGCGCCCAGACCAACACGCGCTCGCCTTCCGGCGTGAAGCCGAGAAAGCGCGACGAGCGCTTCACGAGCGGCACGTTCAGCATTTCCTCGAGCTGTTGGATGCCCTGGGAGAGCGTGGGCTGCGCCACGCCACAGCTCTCGGCGGCCCGACCGAAGTGCTTCTCGCGGGCAAGGGCAATCATGAACTCCAGCTTGTCCAGCACCGGTGCCTCCCGAGTACTGCGCCAATGGACCTGCGCCTGATCATGAACCGGGGCAGACCCGGATCGCTTTTAGAATTTTGCCCCGCGATTGTAGCTGCTCACAAGCTGGTTGTAGTCCCGTGTCGCGCGGGCCGGCGAGCCCTCGACCATCCAGGCACCGCCGCCGGTATCCAGCATCATCTTCTCGCCCTGGCTGTAGGGAACCTTGTCCCGCACGCGGCGCATGAGCTGCTTTGCGGTCGTCAGGTATGTCTTGGCCGTGCTGATGAAGCTCGAGCCGATTTTTACGTCCTTATTGGCCTCGGCATACGCCTCCGTTGCCTTGAGAATGGCCTCGTAGTCATCGAGCGCCTTGGCAACGGCCTTGAGATCCTGCTGCGAAGCTGTCTGCGCGCGCATGAGGCGCTTGGCGCTGAGCATCACGGCCTCGACGTGATAGCGATCCTTGAGGCCTTCCGTGCGCTCGATCTCGGCAATGCGCTGCGCGGCCATGGCGTCCTGAAGCTCGTCGATGCCCGTGCGCAGCTTCTGGTCCGCAGCCGCGAAGGTATCCCACGCCGCGACCAGACGCGGATGGAGCGCTCTGCCCTTGGCCATCTTGTCGTCTTTGTAGTTCTCCTGCGTGTAGTAATCGTCCGCCTCTTTCAGCAGCGCTTCGAGCGCCGTCACAGCCTCGGCGTAGTTGGATGCTGCCGTTTCGAGCTCGACGTCGCGTGGCTCGAGCTCGTTCGCCTTCTCCACGTTCCGCCTGCAGTCGGTCGTGTCATAGATCGTGTAGAGCCCGTAGATGATGCGCTCCTTGCCGGTCGGGCCGCTCTTGGCAGCCCAACTGAAGTAGCGCTGGCGCGAGGCGTACGAGCGCTCGGAGAGTCGGTTGATGCACCCGATGTAGGCGTTGATCTTTTCGTTGAGCGATGAGCCTTGCGCGAGCGCAGGCCCCGCAGCAGGCGATCCGAACAAGACGGCCGCACCGATGGCCAGAACGAGCGCGCAGGCGGATTTCATAGCCCCACTCCAAATAGCGAATTCGTGCCAAGTATTCCGACAATACTATTTGATCATTATTCGCAAGGCACGGGCTAGGATAGCGCGCGGTTTTCTCCTTGGTTTCCAGCTTTGTATTTCCGCCGTTGCCTAGGGGGCACGATGATTGAGGAAGCGCTGCGCCGGCAGGAGCCTCTTCCCCTGATGCGTCAAAAGCACACGTCCACCTCGGCAATCATCGCGAACATCTTGTCTCCCCAAACAAGGGGCTAAATAGCGCGTGCGATTCGCTCTGCGTCGCCGCCAGCTGTGAACCTTCCAGGGAAAGGTGCTCCATGAGGATTTCATCAGTCCTTCGCACGGCGCTCATTGCGCTGGTTGCCATCGTCGGAATGTCGCGCGCCAGCCTCGCCGAGAGCGGCGTCGTAACGCTCACGATCTACAAGGCGGGGTGGATCATCGGTGGCTCGGGCGGTGGCGGCACGCTCTACTTCCAGGGCAGGCGCTACCCGCTGTCGGTTGGCGGGATCGACTACGGCCTCGTGTTTGGCGGCTCGAAGACCGTTCTCAGGGGTTACGTCAGGAACATCCGGCGGCCGTCTGATGTCGCCGGCGTCTATGGCGCGGCGGGCGCGGGCCTTGCTGTCGGCCGGGGCGCCCGCGCGATCATCCTGACCAACCAGAAGGGCGCCGTGCTGGAGCTCTCAGGCCGCCAGGTCGGGCTCATGGCGAACGCCGATCTGAGCGGGCTCGCGATCTCGCTGAGATAGCCCGGCAGTCACGGCGGAGAGCCTCGGGGCACTATTCCGGTCCGGGGGACTGCGGGCTCAAGCGTCCCTCGGCATCGGACCTGCCACTAAGGCCATCCGCCGTCAGCTAATGGTGCGGCCACCATCAACGTAGAGCGTCTGCCCGGTGACGAAGGCGCTCCCAGGCGACAGCAGGAATATTGTCGCTGCCACCAGATCGTCGGGCGTCCCGAAGCGTCCCATGGGAATTCGCGCGAGCGCCGAGCTGCGCGTGGCTTCATCAGCGAGGATCGGTGCTGCCAGGGGTGTCGGCGTGACGGCCGGGCCGATGGCATTGACGCGCACGCCATGCCGCGCCCATTCCACGGCAAGCACGCGGGTCACGTGTGCAACCGCCGCCTTGCTGGCCGCGTACGCGGCATAGTTTGGGTTCGCCACCGCACTTGATACGGATGCCAGCGAGATGATCGAGCCGTGCTGTTGCTCGATCATCACCTTGCCTGCCGCCCGCGCAAGCCGGAAGGCCCCGCTCACATTGATGTCGAGCGTCTGCTCCCACTCAGCGTCCGCCAGCTCGAGCGCCGGCGCCACTCTGTAGATGCCGCTGGCATTGACGAGACCATCCAGACGCCCCCACTGCTGCACTGCGGCATCGACGGCGGCAGTGCAGGATGCCTGCTCCACCACGTCGAGAGACACGGCAAGCGCCTCTCCTCCTGCAGCCTTGAGATCGTCCGCGAGTGCCGCCGCCCGTACCGGGTCGACGTCCGCAATAGCGATACGAGCACCACGTGCCGAGAGCGCACGGGCCAGAGGTGCGCCAAGGCCGCCCGCGCCGCCCGCCACCAGAATATTGTGCTCCGCAACAGTGAAATATGGATCTGCTCCGGCCAGCATCTCGGCCTCATCTCCCTGCGTCGCCACTCACGCCTCAAGACCTATCAAAAATGAGACGTTATGTCTTGTTTCTTGACGTGCGCGTTTCTTCGCCGAAGATTGTCGATCATCCGCACGGCCACGCCGACGAATGCCGCCCATCGCCCGGAGCAGGTCACCTCATGATTGATCGCAGGACCATCAAGCTTATCGACGTGACGCTTCGCGACGCTCATCAGTGCTTGTGGGCGACGCGCATGACGACAGCGATGATGCGCGACGTGGCGCCTCGCCTCGACCGGGCCGGCTTCGAGGCCATCGATCTTGTCGGCGGCGCCGTCTTTGACGTATGCGTCCGCTACCTGCGGGAAGACCCATGGGAGAGGATGCGTCTCCTGTCGTCATGGGTGAAGCAGACGCCACTCATCATACATACGCGCGGGCAGAGCCTTTTCACCTTCGAGTTTTTCGCCGACGACATCGTCGAGCTGGCGGCGGAGCGCTTCGCTGCCAACGGCATGCGCTATCACACGCCCTACGACGCGCTGAACGACATGCGCAACCTGGAGATCCCGATCAAAGCCGGCAAGCGGCATGGCATGTACGTCGCCGGCGGCCTCGTCTTCACGTTCAGCCCCGTGCACACGGACGACTACTACGTCCGCAAGGCACGGGACCTCGTGAGACTCGGCGTCGATGCCGTGTTCCTCAAGGACGCCAGCGGCCTGTTGACGCCGGAGCGTGTTGCGACGCTCGTTCCTGCCGTGAAGAAGGTGTTGGGAAATCGCCCCCTGCAGCTCCACACGCACTGCAATTCGGGCCTGGCGCCCTATGTTTTGCTGCAAGCCGTCAAGCACGGCGTGGATGTCGTGCACACCGCGACCTCGACGCTCGCGAATGGGGTCTCACACGCGCCGACGGAGCGCGTCGTCGCCAACCTGCGCCGGCGTGGACACGATGTGCGCATCGATCTCGAAGCCATCGCAGAGGTGGCGGAGCGCCTCGCCGCGATTGCAAAGCAGGAGGACAAGCCCGTCGGCACGCCCAACGAGTACGACGAGTTCCATTTCCAGCATCAGTGCCCCGGTGGCATGGTCTCGAACCTCGCCTACCAGCTCGAAACCATGGGACTGCGCGACCGCCTGGAGGAGATCCTGGAGGAGGCGTGGCACGTTCGCGAGGATCTCGGCTATCCGATTGTCGTGAGCCCTTTTGCGCAATTCATCGTCACGCAGGCCGTGTTGAACGTGGTCGGCCGCGACAAGGGTCATGCCCGCTACGACACCGTTCCCGACGAGGTGCGTCTCTATGTTCGCGGCGGCTACGGCGAGATCGCGGGACCGATCGACCAGAACCTTTACGACAAGATCACGCGCGGCGCGGCGCCGATCAAGGAGCGGCCCGGAGCGCTGCTCCCGCCAGCGCTCGACCGCATCCGCAAGATGCGAGGGCCGTTTGCCTCGGACGATGATCTCCTGCTCGCGGCCTTCTACGATGACACGCAATATCGCGCACTAAAGGATGCAGGCCCCATAGCCACGGACTATCCGTTGATGGACACGCCTCTGCTGGCCCTCGTCAAAGGGCTGGCGGCGCGGCCTACCATCAGAGCATTCCGGTTCGGCATCAATTGACCTGTTAGGCCTTCCGCGGCTTGAGCTGCAGGATGCTGCGCGCTTCCTCGACGGTCGCGATCTTGCCGCCGAGGTTTTCGATGATGGTCACTGCCTTCTCGACGAGAGCGGCGTTGCTCGGCGCCGGAACGCCACGGGAAAGATGCACCGTGTCCTCCATGCCGATGCGGCAATGCCCGCCGAGGATGAACGCCTGAGCCAGCATGGTGAAGGCGTGACGCCCGGCCCCGAAAGCGGCCCACTCGCAATCCTTCGGCAGCAGTGACTTGGCAAGCTGCATGGTCTCCGGCGTCGACGGCATTCCGTACTTCACGCCTGTCACGATCTGGAAGAGCGCCGGGAGCTTGATCGTGCCGTCCGCAATGAGATCCTGCGCCATCACGAGGTCGCCGGTATCGAAGGCCTCGATCTCGGGCTTCACGCCAGCGGCATACATGCGCTCTGCCATGATCCTGAGATTGCGCGGCGCGTTGATCACCGCGCCGCCGCCGAACCACATGGTGTTGAGGTCGAGCGTGCAAATCTCCGGCTTCAGCTCGACAACATGCTCGGTTCGGATCTCCGGCGTCGTCAGAAGCGTGCCGGGTGCGGCTTTGGCCGGTTCGTCATCGCTCGGGATGAAGCGACCACCCGGCCCTGTCGTCAGATTGATGATGAGGTCCGTGCCGCTCGCACGGATGCGCTGCATGACTTCGCGGTAGTACTCGAGCTTCATGCTCGGCACGCCGCTCTGCGGATCGCGCACATGAATGTGGCAGATGGCGGCCCCGGCCTTAGCCGCACCGATGCACGAGTCCGCGATCTCCTGAGGCGTGACCGGGAGGGCCGGATTGTGTGCGCGGGTCGGAAAGGTCCCCGTGACGGCGCAGGTAAGTATGGTCGGCTTCATGGCCACGTCCTCCTCCTCGGCATTCCATTCAATGGAACGATAAGTCTCGTTTTCCAGCCAACGTTAGGAAAGCTGTGAAAGCCATGTCAAGCGGCGCGCCACGCACGAAATGCGATGCCGCAAACGGAGAGCCCGTCATTCCGCTACGTGGAACTGACCGCGCGAAGCTCGACTTTTTGCGCATGGCTCCCTCAAAATCGCAGGCGGCGGGGGATTGCACAAGGGCTCGCTGCTCAATACCGTTCGTCTCAAATTACAAGAAACCAACAGCGGGGATCGAACGTGCAAGGAGCGCGAGATGGCGAGGGATGATCTGACGTTTGGCTGGTTCCTTCCCTCGAGTGGTGATGCCAGCGCCCTCGGCAGCTCCAAAGATCGCATTCCATCGAGCCGCGCCGTCTTCGATGAGATCGTGAACGTCGTCGACAACGGCGGCTTCAAGTACATGCTCATTCCCGTGAACACGACATGCTGGGAAGCGACCGTGCTCGCCTCCTATTACGTTGCCAAGACGCGCAACGTCATGCCGCTGATCGCGCTTCGTGCGGGCTACATGAACCCGACCTTGGCCGCGCGCATGTTCGCGACGCTCGATCAAATGTCGAATGGTCGGTTGTGCATCAATCTCATTGCCGGCCTCAATGATGCCGATGCCGTCGCCGATGGCGTCTTCGACGACAAGATCGTCCGCTACGAGAAGATGGACGAGGAAGTCGAGATCATGAAGCGGCTCTGGCAATCGAGCGAGCCCATAGGCTTCGAAGGCAAGCACCACAAGGTCAATCAGGTCATCGAGCCGAAGCCGTTCCAGAAGCCGCACCCTCCGTTCTTTCTCGGCGGCGGTTCGCCCCAAGCCGCCGAGATCTCCGCGAAGCACTCGACTGTCCACCTGTTCTGGGGCGACAAGCCGACGGTCATTGCAGAGAAGGTCAAGGAAATGCGCGCGCTCGCGGCCAAGTACGGGCGTGAGGACGTGATCAATTTCGGCATGCGCCTGCAGGTCATCTGCCGCGATACGGAGGAAGAGGCCTGGCAAGAAGCGCACCGCCTCATCAAAGGCGCGGGAAAGTTCAACTTCGTGAACATGCGCACGGGCGCAGCCGCTTTCGAGGACATCAAGAAGACGTCGGATGCCAATCGGCGCGTCTGGCAGCTCCTCGATGAGTCCGGCGACGACATGAGGATCCATCCCCACCTTTGGGCCGGCATCTCCACGGTGCGCGTCGGCGCGGGCATTGCGATCGTGGGCGATCCTCGGCAGGTGGCCGCGACCATCCAGGAGTTCGTTGATGCCGGCTGCACCACCTTCTGCCTGTCGGGCTACCCGCACGCAGAAGCGGCGCGCATCTTCAGCCAGAAAGTCATGCCGTACTTCGAGGGACGAATTGCGGACAGATTGCCAGCCGTTGCCTAAGGCAGTCGCGTAGAGCTTGTCGGGTGCAGCCTACATCGGCGTGCCCGCAGGATTGCTTCATACGCGGCCGGACACCGACAATAAAACCAACACCAACAATCCAACGACCGGGAGGAAAAACAATGAAACTAGGTGCATTAGCGAAGTTCACCGCTGTCGGGCTGGCTCTGGCCTGCTCCTTCAGCACGGCATCCTGGGCGCAGAGCGCGGCGAAGGTCGATCGCATCAGCATCGCCACCGGCGCCATCGGCGGCATCTACCATGTGCTGGGCGGCGGCATGGCCAAGCTGCTTCGCGAGAAGCTCAATGGCGTCGACGTCACGGCCGAGACGACCAATGCGTCAGTGGACAACATGCGCCTCGTCGGCACCAAGCAGGCCGACATCGGCTTCGGAACCAGCGTCGCGATCGTCCAGGGCGTGAAGGGCGACGGCCCCTTCAAGGGGACGAAGTATCCGGTCGCCGGTCTCATCAATATCTATCCGCAGTACCTTTGGGCCGTGACCGTCGAGGGAACCGGCATCAACACGCTGGCCGACCTCAAGGGCAAGCGCGTCTCAACGTCCAATCCCGGCAGCGGCAGCGAGCTCGACGCGCTCAATATCCTGAAAGCGGCCGGCCTCGGGCTGAGCGACATCAAGCGTGAGCGTCTGCCACCGCAGCAGGCCGCGGAAGCGCTGAAGGACCGCCGCATCGATGCCCTGCTGCATACTGCCGGGCAGAGGCAGCCGGCCTGGGAAGACATAGCGAACACGCCAGGCACGACGATTAAGTTCCTCGACACATCGGCCGCCGTCGCCGGTCTGCAGAAGGACTGGGGCAGCTCTGTCTACTTCAAGCTCACGCTCCCCAAGGGCACCTACAAGGGCCAGAGCGCAGAAGTACCGATGGTCGGCGGCGGAAACAGCCTCTTTGTCCGCCAGGATCTGCCGGAAGACCTCGTCTACCAGATCACGAAGCTCCTGATGGAAAACCTGGACGAGTTGGCAAAGATCCATCCGGAAGCGCGGAACATCAAGCTTGAGACCGCCGCCAATACGCCAGTGCCGCTGCATAGCGGCGCAGCGCGCTACTTCAAGGAAAAAGGCTTGCTGAAGTAGCCCGCGATGCAGAACTCCGACATCAAATCCGAGCAAGCCGGTGCTGCCGCAGCTCCGGTATCTCCCATCATGGAGGAGGCCCCCGTGCGCGTTCTGCACGGGTGGAGCTTCCGTGTGCTCCAAATCATCTGTGTGCTCGTCGCCGTGTGGACGCTGTACGGCACCATCTACCTGGTGCAGTCTTACACGTTTCGCATGGTCCATCTGGGCCTCGTTCTGGCCGGGATCTTCTGGCTCTTCCCGGCCGGATCGAGGAGCAAGACGCAGCCATCGATCCTCGACTGGATCTGCATTGGCATAGCCGTCGCCGGGTTGGCGTACGTCCACATCGATCTGGACGACTTCGTGAACCGGGCAGTGATCCCGACGAACTGGGATCTCTTTTTCGGCGGCGCGATCATGGTCCTGACATTGGAGGCCTGCCGCCGCACGGTCGGCTGGCCGCTGGTGATCGTGATCCTGGCTGTGCTCGCCTATGCGCTTTTCGGCAACTATCTGCCGCCGCCCTGGGGACATCGCGGCTACAGCATCGTCAGGCTGATCGGTCATCTCTGCATCACGCAGGATGGCATATTCGGCGTGCCGCTCGATGTGTCGGTGACGCTCATCACGCTGTTCGTGATCTACGGCGCGATGCTGGAGCAGACGGGCGCAGGTCGCTTCTTCCTCGACTTTGCATTCGCATTGACGCGGGGGAAGACGACGGTCGGCGTCACGCGCTCGGTGATCCTGTCGTCATTTCTGCTCGGCGGCCCATCCGGCAGCGGCACGGCGACAACGTTGACCGTCGGTGCCGTTGCCTACCCGATGCTCAAAAAGGCGGGCTACAGCCCGGACCGTGCCGGCGCGCTGTTCGCCGCCGGCGGTATCGGCGCGGTGCTCTCTCCGCCGGTCATGGGCGCGGCCTCGTTTCTCATCGCCGAGATGCTGAACGTCCCGTACCTGACCGTCATCAAGATGGCCCTGATGCCCACGATCCTCTACTACGTGGCCATCTTCGTGATGATCGAAGCCGACTCACGCCGCCAGCAGGTCGCGGGCGTCAGGATCGACTACACGCCGCCGGATACGGCGTGGAACCTGATGAAGAAGTACTGGTTCCACCTGTCCTCGCTCTTCGTCGTCGTCATCCTCATGGTGGTCGGTTTCTCCACCGTGTACGCAATTCTCTGGTCGATCCTGGCAGCGGCGGCCTTCTCCTATCTTCGCGCCGATACCCGATTGACGCCCGGTCGCGCCGTGACCTCGCTCTATCATGCGGGGCGCGAGGTGCTATCGGTGGCGGCAATATGCGCGGCGGCGGGCATGCTCGTCGGTGCGGTGAACCTGACCGGCCTCGGTTTCAAGTTCTCCGACATCATCCTCGGCCTCGCAGGTGGCAGCCTCGTCATCACGCTGATCCTGACCGCCATCATTCTCATGGTGATCGGCTTGGCGATGCCGATCACGGCCTCCTACGTCGTCGCGGCCGTCATTACGGTGCCGGCCATGACGAAGCTCGGCGTCCCCGATGTCGCCGCGCACATGTTCGTCTTCTACTACGCGCTGCTGTCGGAGGTCTCTCCGCCGGTTGCACTGGCGCCCATGGCAGCAGCGGCGCTCACGGGCGGCAATCCGTGGCGTACGACGATGATCACGTGGCTCTACACGCTGCCGTGCTTCGTGGTCCCATTCATGTTCACCCTCAGCCCTGACGGACTTGGGCTTCTGCTCGAGGGATCGTGGGAGAACATCATCTGGACCAACACGACAGCCTTGCTGGCGGTCGTGGCGATCGGCGCCGGCGTCGGCGGATGGCTCTGGACTGCCGTGCGCCTCTGGGAGCGTGCCACTCTCGTGATCGCAGGGCTGCTGTTGTTCTATCCGGCGGCGATGGCTGATCTCGCCGGCTTCGCAGTTCTTGCAGCCGTCGGCACGGTGCTCAAATTCCGCTCGATGCGCACACCGGATGCCGCGCCATCATAGGCGTCGGGTGATTGGCCGATGGACAAAAGGGGCGCTCCGACTTTCCAACAGTCAGAGCGCCCCTTTTTTCTTCGGCGTCGCCTGCTTTCCGATCAGCTCCGCCAGTAAGCGAAACGCCCTTCTACGGCGCGAATGGCGAGATCTATGAGCGAGCCCAGAATGCCGATGAGGACCATGGCGCCAATCGTGAGATCCGCGTGTAGCTGCTGCTGCCCCTGAAGGATGAGGTATCCAAGCCCGTCACGACTGCCGGTGCCGGCAACAATCTCCGCCGCGATCAGAGCCATCCAACCCGTAGCGAGACCAATACGCAATCCCGTAACGACATGCGGCAAGGCCGCCGGCAAGGCTACCTCGAACAGGATAGTCCATGATTTTGCGCCGAGCGTGCGGGCAGCATCGATGAGGCGACTATCGACAAGCTGCACACCACGAAACGAGTTGATCAGGATCGGCGCGAAAGACGAGGTGAAGATGACGTAGGCCTGCGCACTGCTGCCGGCGCCGAACCAGAACATCGCGAACGGCGCCCAGGCAATGGGCGGGATATACCTGAAGAGCTCGAAGAGCGGTGCGACGATCCACTGCAGAGGACGAAAGTAGGCCATCGCAAGACCAAGCGGCACGCCGATGACGATCGCAGCACCGAACCCCCACAACAGACGGACGATGCTGGCCCATGCGTGCGTCAGGAGCGGCCCGGCGCCCACGGGTTCCCACGCCAATCGCACAATTCGGCTGATGACGTCGATCGGATTGGGAAGGAAATCCTTCGACACGCCGAACAATTCGACGACGCCGTACCACACGGCGAGCCAGAAGAAGAGCATGACGCCGACGCGCAGCGCATTCGGCAGCGCTTCGATACGATCGCCGAGCGTGCGCGTGGTCGATACCCGATCGGCCTCCGCCGGCAAGCGGCTGACGCTGGGCTCTGCCGTCCCATCAGCCATTGTCCTGATCCTCTCTCCACGGAAGCATGGCGCGCTCAATTCGATGGAAGACGAGGTTCATGAGCAGCCCCAAAAGCGCGACCGCCGCCATCCCGACGAACACGATGTTGCTCTCGAGATTGCGATAACCGTTCATGATCAGAAAGCCGAAGCCTGCGAGAGACACGACGAGCTCAGCGGCGACAATGGACGCCCAGGCGATGCCAAGCGCAATCCTGAGGCCGGTCATGATTGTTGGGAGCCCCGACGGGATCGCGACTTCGAACAGGAGCGTATGCGGCTTTGCTCCGAGGCTCCGCGCGGAGCTCAGTAGCTCTGGCGGTGTCTGCTTGATCGCCAGATAGCTGTTGAGGATGCATGGCACCGCCGCCGCAATGAAGACGATGAAGATCTTTCCTGCGTAGCCGATGCCGAACCAGAGGATGGCGAGCGGTATCCATGCTGGTGGCGGTATAGGGCGAAGGATCTGCAGGAGCGGCCCGACAACCCAATCGACCGCGCGGTTCCACGCCATGAAGATCCCGAGCGGCACGCCGATCGCAATAGCCATGGCGTAGCCGCCGAGCATGACCGAAATGCTCGCGAGGAAGTGGTTCCAGAACGGCACGTTGAGATAGCCGTGCCAAATGTCGAGGAAGCCCACCCAAACATCCGACGGAGGCGGGAGGATCAGCGGCTTTACGAGCTCCAACGAGGTGACCAGCCACCACGTGAAGAGCAAAGACCCGACGGAAAGCGCGCCGAACAGCGCGCGGGCGAGAGCATTGCTGCGTGCGGAGCCGTTCATCGCATTCAGTTCCTGACGCTGATCTCGCTTTTGACAAGACCCCAGATGCGCGAGCGCACATCCTGAAAATCGGCCCGTCGGATCACCTCGTCGAATGGATCGGCCCGCCAGTGGTGATCACCGGTGATGTTCGCGATATCGATGACTTCCTTCACGCGACCCGGCCGGCGCGTCATGACGATGACCCGGTCAGCGAGAAACACCGCTTCCTCGACGCTGTGCGTAATGAACATCACCGTCGGGCGCTGCGTCTGCCAGATGCGGACGAGCTCCTCCTGCATGATCTGGCGGTTCTGAGCATCGAGCGCGGCAAAAGGCTCATCCATGAGCAGCGTTCGTGGCTTGAGGACGAAGCTTCGCGCGATCGCCACGCGCTGCTGCATGCCGCCGGAAAGCTGGCGCGGGTAGTGGTTCTCGAACCCGTCGAGGCCGATCAAACGGATCACGCGCTTGATCTGATCCTCGCGATCGGCAGCGGGGACGCCATTGATGCGCAGGCCGAAGTCGATATTGTCGTGGACGGTCTTCCAGGGGAACAGAGAGAAGTTCTGGAAGACGATCGCCTTGTCGGGGCCGGGCTCTCGAACCTCCTCACCACCGAGCAGAATGCGGCCGGTCGGCGGCTTGTACAGCCCTGCCGTCAGGTGCAGCAGAGTGCTCTTGCCACAACCGGACGGCCCGACGATGACGAGAAATTCGCTCGATTTGACCTGGAAATCGAAGCGATCGAGAGCCTGAACGGCACCCGATCGTCCTTCGAAACGCATGGTGACGTTTTCATACGAGAGGTTGTTCGGCATCTGTCCACTGCGCGCTCTGTGAGGATTTTGGGGCGGGCTTGCGCCCACCCCAGCGGGAATACCGCTCACCGGGCGGGCAGCGCGGCAGCCTTATCGATCCAGCTCGTATCGATCATCTTGAAGATCGCCGGAGAGACTTCCTTCATGCGACCGATGCGGACATAGAACTGCGCGATGCCGTCGATGGCCTCGTTCACGTACGCGGGCTTGGCTCCATCGGGCTTCATGGCCTTGAGCTGCTGCTCGATCGGCCAGAGATCGGTGGCGAGATCGATCTCTTCCTTCAGGAAGCTATCGGGCGTCTGCGTACCGCGGAACTGATCCCATTTCTTGTAGAGTACGGCTGCTTCGGCCTTGTTCTTGCGCGCCCAGTCGACGGCTTCCAGGGTGGCCCTCAGCCAGCGCACGGCCGCATCAGGGTTCTTCTTGGCGAAATCCGGATGGATCACCCAGACGGACGGGATCTTCAGGCCGGCCTCGACGCCGTCGCAGAGCTTCTTATTTCCACGCTCGCGGGCGGCGGTCGTCTGCGGTGGCCAGAGCTGAGCCAGATCGCCATTGCCGGCGACGAACGCGGACAGTGACGCCTGCTGCTCGGACGGCAGTATTTGCACATCCGACATCGCGATGCCGCGCTTCTTGAGGCAGCCCTCGATCATGAAATGCCCTGTCGACGCGGTGGTGATGAATATCTTCGCGCCTTTGAGCTTGGATGGATCCTTCTGCACCGCGGCCACGTAGTCGGCCCGACCGATCATCTCCTGGATGATGGCCTCCTCGCTGATGACGCCCGCAATGATCAAGCCGAGCTTGACGCCCTGGACTGTCGGAGGCAGGCCGATATGAGCGACGTCCCACTCGCTCGTTGCCGCCGCTTGCACGATGGGGGCGCCCGAAGGATAGACCTTGATCGACGGATCGAGGCCCCACTTCGCATAAATGCCACGCTCGATGGCGGTGTATTGCGGAAAACTCGGGAACCAGACCTGTGCCGCCAGACGGATCTTGTCCTTTGTCTGCCCAGCTACGGATGTGTCGCGAGCATCGAGGGACAGCAAGCACATCGCGGCGCCCGCGGCGGCCACCACGTACCGTAAGGATTTCATCAAGCCCATTCGCGTTTCCTCTCTCGTTGCGCAGCGGAGTTGACCTCCGTCTGCCGTGGCTTTGCGTGGTTCCGGAAAAAAGGCCATGCACTCGGGCGACCAGCCACGACACTGTTGTTGGCCGTTGACACGCAACGTCATTGATAGCTTAGTTTGAATGTCTCGGAAATAGAGCAGAGTCGTTCCGTTGAGTGGAACGCCTTCTGCGGTGCCATTCACGCCGGCGCAGGCGGCGAGGTCGTCCGGATCCTCGCGGAACCAGATCCGCGCGAAGAACGACGCTCTCGTCGAATTTGATAAGTTGCAGATCTGAGCGAGGGCGGACGCGGCGCGACGAATGCAGTGTCGGCGCTGCTTGAAGCGTCGCTCTCTCTAGGTTGCAGACGTGATCGCGGCGTACAATCCCGCGGCATCTTCGGCATGACGAAGAGCGCTCAGGACGGGCTCATTGCGCAGCGCGCGCGCCACGGCTGCCAGCACCTTCAGATGGTAGCCGGTTGACGACGCGGGCAACAGCAGCAGAAAGACCACGTCGACCCGCTTTCCGTCGATCGCGTCGAAATCGATTGGTTTGCGCAGGCGCGCAAGAATGCCGAAAGGAGAGGCGAGGCCCGGAATGCGCGCATGCGGAATGGCCGCGCCACCGCCGACCCCGGTTGACCCCAGCTCCTCCCGCCTCAGAATTTCCTGCGACACCTGCTCGTGCTCCAGCGAGAGGCTTCTCGCCGCGCGGGCACTCAACTCGGTCAGCAAGCGCGCCTTGTCACTTGCCTCCACATCGACAAGCGCGTTCTCCGGCGCGAGAAAGGTAGAGATTTGCATTGCTATTCCAAGGGTGGTTCTGGCGAACAGGCATCGCCCGTGTCAATCAGTCAGGCGCGCGGAGCCGATAGCCGATTCCGGTTTCGGTAAGAAGATACTGCGGACGCTCTGGATCCTTCTCGATCTTCTGCCTGAGCTGGCGGACATACACGCGCAGGTACTGAGCATCCGTCAGCTCATCCCACAATTCGCCTAGGAGAAATCGGTGCGTGAGGACCTTGCCTGCGTGCTGAACGAGCAACCGCAGCAGATCATACTCCTTGGGTGATAGTTTCACTTCCCCCTCGCCGAGCTTGACGATCCGGCGCACGAGATCGACGCTCAGGTCGCCGAGATGAAACACCGGGCGCTCTCCCTGCACCTGCAGTTGGTGCCGGAGCGCGGTGCGCATGCGAGCAAACAACTCATCCATACCGAATGGCTTCGTGACGAAGTCGTCGGCGCCAAGATCGAGCGCCATCACTTTGACGGCTTCATCGCCACGGCTCGACAACACGACGATGGGGAGATTGTCGCCGTGGTGACGGATGCGCCTCAGAAGCTCAAGGCCGTCGATATCGGGCAGGCCGAGATCGAGGATCACAAGCGCGGGCTTCTTGGCCAGCAGCTCGATGGCAACCTTGCCGCTCGGCGCCTCGATCACCTCATAGCCCTGCGAGGTGAGCCCCATGCGCAGGAGCTTGCGTATGGGCGGCTCATCGTCGACGACAAGGATCTTCAAGGAGGTCGCGCTCATGCCGCATCTTTCTTTCGCTCGTAAATTTTCGGCGCCGGCAGCGTGATGGTAAACACGGCGCCCTTACGGTCGGTGCGATTGGCGGCAATAATAGTGCCGTTCAGGGCCTCGACAAAGCCCCGCGAAATGGCGAGCCCGAGGCCGGTGCCCGCACGCACCTGATCTCCTTTTCGCGCGCGGTAGAACTTGTCGAAAATGCGCTCCAGCTCCACGTCGGGAATACCATCCCCTTCGTCCAGGATCTGCAGCTTTACATGCTGGTCCTCGTGCCAGCACGAAATGCGGACCGTGGTCGCCGGTGGTGCATACTTGGCGGCATTGTCGAGCAGGTTGAACAGCACCTGCTCGAACAGCACCGCGTCAACCATGACCATAGGCAGTTTCGGGCTCATGTCGACCTCGACACGGTGCTCAGCAAGGATCTTGCTTGCGCGCTCCAGCGCACTCCCAACGATCTCGCCGACATCGTGTGCGGCCGTGTTGGGCGCGACTGCGCCGGATTCGAGCTTGGTCATATCGAGCAGATTGGCGATGAACCGATTGAGGCGTTCCGATTCCTCGATGATCGTCGAGAGCAGATCGGCCTTTGCCAGCTCATCGAACGACTGCGACAGATCGCGGAGCGCACCGGCTGAGCCGATGATGCCGGCGAGTGGTGTCTTGAGATCGTGCGAGATCGAAGTCAGCAGAGCCGAGCGGAGGCGCTCGGTCTCGGCGGTCCGCTTGACCCGATCAATATCCTCGACCAGGTGCACACGCTCGATTGCGAGCGCACCCTGATCGGCAAGCGCGTCTAGAAGGCGTCGCTGGTCGGCGCGCAGAAGCGGACCTGTACCGTTCCGGCTGATCCCGACGATACCGATGGCCCCGCGCCCGGTGCGCATGGGCATGAACAGCCACTTGGCCCCGGGCAAAGCATCTGAATCGCGACCGGCCGGTTGGCCTTTCTCCCACGCCCATTTTGCAGCGGCCAGATCGGCTTCATCGAGCGCATCCTCGGGTGGATAGCCGGCCTTCACCGCGATCGTGTCGTTGTCCGGCAGCAGCAGCACCACGCGACCCTTCAGCATCATCGCGATTTGATAGGCGGTGGCCCACAGAACATCCTCGAGCGCACCCGCGCCGGCCAGCTTGCGGCTGAAGCCGTATAGCGTCTCTACCACGCGCACGCGCTCTTGCGCGGCAACCGTATGATGCCAGCCGCGCGCGGCAAGCCTCGAAATGAGCACGGCCAGAGCGGTGAACAGCAGGAACACCGAGACATTGTTCGGATCGTCGATCGTGAGGGTGTACGTCGGCTGCAGGAAAAAGAAGTTGTAGCAAACTGCCGACACGAATGACGTAACGAGCGAAGGCCCCAGGCCTAGGCGAACGGCGACGCCGACAACGGCCGTCAGGAAGATGAGATCGACATTCAATCCCAGAAATGAAGTCACAAGCAGGCTGATCCCGAGAGCGGCAGCCACGGCCAGCAAGGCAAAGAAATACGGCATGGCATCGAATGTCCGAGCCGCATCCGACGTAACCGATGTCGTCGTCGCCGCCGAACGGGATGGCGCAGGCTCGGAGGAGACCTCTCCGGCAATGACATGCACGGAGATCGCGCCGGCGTGGCGCACGAGGTCATGGACGACAGACCCGTGCAGAATCTCGAACCAGCGCGACCGGTCCGATTTGCCGACGATGATGTGCGTTACGTTGCTCTTGCGCGCGTAGCTCAATATGTCCATGGCC
>Ga0066256_1001939_pt1 | contig 24991 bp, 24 predicted proteins | sample ThiBio_1000_biof_FD_87107 | JGI IMG/M metagenome (GOLD analysis project Ga0066256, IMG submission 87107) | Wastewater bioreactor microbial communities from Cape Town, South Africa - Thiocy_expt_1000_biof (version 2) | ecosystem: Engineered > Bioreactor > Thiocyanate-remediating >... | reverse complement strand
CTCACCGTCGCCATCCTCGTGCGCCACGCGATGAACGGCGGCGTGCTGCAGGGCGACGTGCCGACGCTCGGCGAGCAGTCCATCTACACGCTGCTGGCCATCGGCGCGTCCGCGGTGCTGATGGCGCTCGATTTCCGCTCGCCGAGCTCTGTGTTCCGCTATGGCTCGATGCTGGCCGGCGTGTTCTCGATGCTGTCGATCCTCGGCGCCCACCTGTTGACACTCAACCCCTACTTCACCGGCGAAAATACCGGTCGCCTGCCGTTGCTCAACCTGCTGCTGATCGGCTACCTGTTGCCCGGCATCGCTTATGCCGGCCTCGCCTATTATGCCCGTAACCGCCGGCCGATGCCTTATGTCACCGCGCTTGCCGTTGCCGGCGCGGTGCTGGGTTTCGTCTGGGCGACACTCTCAGTGCGGCGGTTCTGGCAGGGCGAGAACCTGCAGGACTGGAAAGGCTTCCTGCAAAGCGAGACCTACAGCTATTCGGGGGTCTGGCTGCTGATCGGCGTCATCCTGCTCGGCCTCGGCTCGCGGTTCGACGCCAAGAGCCTGCGCATCGCTTCGGCGGTGCTGGTGTTCCTGACGGTCGTCAAGGTGTTTCTCATCGACATGTCGAACCTCGAAGGCGTGCTGCGCCCGATCTCCTTCATCGGTCTCGGCATCGTGCTGATCGGCATCGGCCTGTTTTACCAGCGCATTCTCACCAGCAAGGGAAGCGGCAAGCCACAGCGGGAGGTCGCGGTCGAGGAGTGATTGCCGACCGAAGCCGAAGGCGGTAAGGATCGCATATGTCGCATAGAAGCCGCTCCCTTCCGTCCCCGCACGATCTCAGTTCCGCCTTTGCGCCGCATCAGGCGCTGGCGGCAGAACTGCTGCCGCATGCAACGGAAGGCGACGACGGTTCGCACGATGTCGCCCACCTGCTGCGCGTCTATCGCAACGCCATGCGCATCCATGCTGTCGAAGGCGGCGACGGGCAGGTCCTGGCTGCGGCCGTGCTGCTGCACGACTGCGTCGCGGTCGAAAAGAATTCTCCGCTGCGATCGCAGGCCTCGCGGCTTGCAGCCGACAAGGCCGCCGGCGTTCTCGATGGTCTCGGCTGGCGTGCGCAGGATATCGCCGCCGTCGCGCATGCGATCATAACGCACAGCTTTTCCGCCAACATCGCCCCGGAGACGTTGGAAGCAAAAATCCTGCAGGACGCCGACCGCCTCGACGCCATCGGCATGGTGGGCGCCGCCCGCTGCTTCTACGTTGCCGGCCGCATGGGCTCGGCGCTCTACGATGCTGCCGATCCCGAGGCGAACGCCCGGCCGCTCGACGACAGGACCTATGCCATCGATCATTTCGCCGCCAAGCTTTTCAAGCTGGCGGACGGGTTCCAGACGGTCGAAGGTGCAAGGCTGGCGCTGGTACGCCACGACCGGCTGCAACAGGTCTACGACCTCTTTCTCGACGAAATCCAAGGAAACCTCTGATGCGTGTCGCCAACCTGTTCATCTATCCGTTCAAGAGCGCCCGCGGCATCACGCTCGGCAGCGCCAGGGTCGACGCCTTCGGCATGCAAGGCGACCGTTTCGCCATGCTGACGGACCCGGACGGACATTTCATCACCCAGCGGGACATGCCGGCGCTGGCGCGCATCAGCGTCGAACCGACCGAGGGTGGCGGGCTTCGGCTGGCCATGGACGGCAAGGGCGAGATCGTCGCTGCCCGGCCGACGGGTGAGGACCGCCTCGGCGTCGACGTCTGGAAATCGGAACTGAGCGCGGCCCTGGCCGATGCGGCGGTGCATGCGACGCTGAGCGACTGGCTGGAGCGGCCGGTGCGCCTGGTGTTCTTCGACAGCCATTCGACACGCATCGCCAGCGAGGAATGGGCCGGCGAAGGCACGCCGGTGCGTTTTGCCGACGGCTACCAGATTCTGGTGACGACGACCGGCTCCCTGAAAGCCCTGAACGACGACATGGCGGCGCATGGCGAGGCGGGCGTCGGCATGGATCGTTTCCGGCCGAACATCGTCATCGACAGCGACGAGCCGTGGGCGGAGGACCGCTGGGCGGCCATCGAAATCGGCGGCATCAGGCTCGACCTCGTCAAGCCCTGTGCCCGCTGCATCATGACGACCCAGGACCAGCGCACCGGCTCCCGCGAGATCGCCTCACCGATGCCGGCCATGGGCCGCATCCGCATGTCGGCCGACCGGCGTGTGCCCGGCCCGCTGTTCGGCTGGAACGCCGTGCCGCGCGGCGAAGGTCACATCGGCCTCGGCGACGCGGTTACGGTGATCGATGAGCGGTCAGAAGGCTGGGCGATCAAGCGGCGCGCTTGAGCGCTTTCAGGGCGGCCTGGACGAAACCGTCGCGTGCCGACGTCACCGTCAGGCCACGCGGCTCATAGACGTGGCGGTGAAGAAAGAAGGCGGTGAGGCGAAAGGCGGCTTCCAGGCCGTGATAGTCGGCGCCCCGGCGGTCGCCATTGGCGAGGAACGACGGTAGCGCCAGCAGGCGTTCGGCATAAGGGGCACCGGCCGCACGGCAGACGGCGCGGCCGGATTTCGGCGAGACGTAAACGAGATCGTCGCTGCTGCCGGTGGCGGCGCATTCGTTGAGATCGAGGCCGAAACCGAGATCGTTGAGCACCGCCAGCTCGAAACGGATGAACAGCTCGCCGGCGCCAATGGGTTCATGGAGATGGCCGAGGATCACGTCCAGTGCCTCGAAAAGATGCGGATGCGGATCGCGCTCCGGCAGCAGGCGCAGCAAGGCGGCCATGGCCTGGATGCCGTAGACGGCGGTCGCCGTTTCCATCAGCTGCGCGGCGCGCAGCCGCACCGGTTCGATCTTGAATTCGCCCAGATGCTCGTCGAGCCTCGCCCGCCAGGTGACCTCGACTTCGTTGCCGGCCTGCAGCACCGGCTGCATGCTGCGCGAACGGCCGTTGCGCACCAGGCCCAGATGCCGGCCGCGCCCACGCGTCATCACTTCGGCGATGACGCTTGTTTCGCCGAGCCGCTTGATACCGAGAATGATCGCCTGTTCCTGCCACTGCATCGGCGGGATAACCGTCCTGATTTGTTTTGCAGAACCTAGCGCATTTCCGGGAAAAATGTGTCGCGGTTTTGCGTGGAAACAAAGAGATACAGCGTTTCGGGGAAACGCGGAAACAGTCTATCGCAACCGGCGGCGAAGGGAAACCGCCAATGACGCACCCTCACCGCACCGGGCAGGTCCTGCCGGATCAGCCGTGCTTGCCGAACACATCGGCCAGATGCTGCAGGATCGTCTCCTCGCCGAAAGGCTTGCGCAGCAGAGAGACACTCTTCAGGTCGTCTGGAAAGTCGGTGTTGTCGGGATAGCCGCTCGAAAATCCGAAAGGAACACCCTTTTCACGCAACGCCCGGGCGAAGTCGAAACTCATGGTGGAGCCGAGATTGACGTCCAGAAGCGCAAAATCGATCGGATGGACATCGATCAGTTCTTTTGCCTCGCGCAGGTTGCTGGCGACATAGATCTCGCTCGCCCCCAGGCCGCGAAAAATATCCTCCGCCTCCATCGCGATAATCAGGCTGTCCTCCAGGACAAGAATGTGGTGAGGCGTGATCAATGGCTCTCTCTCTTCCGGCATCTGCCCTTTGGCGGCAAGACGGCGCTTGTAGCTGCACATACTCGCCACGCACCATGCCAAAAGCAATCGGCGTCATCGCACGGAACCATTCCGCATCGCAATCCTTCCGCTGACAAAGCAGCTTCCAGTCTGGTCGATTTCATCGCATCGTACATGCCCCATGGCGAAGACAAGACGCCTTTGCCGGCCCCGTTCTATATCGCCTCCCGCCTGCCGATTGGAATCGATGGCGGCGGAAAGATGCATTCACCCTATTCCAGCAACCCCGCCAGCGCATTTAAAAAAGATATAAACCTTCGCTGCAAATCGTTCAAATGAAAGGTCGGGACTTTTCCTCCAGCCCCTCCCACCCGGAGACCGCCTTCAGCGCCTCCTCGTCGAGCACGTCGCAGCTTCGGTCGCGCCAGACGATGGCACCGCGGTCCGCGAGTTTCTTCAAGGTCTTGTTGGTGTGGACGATGGAGAGGCCGAGCGTGTCCGCCACATGCTGCTGGGTGATCGGCAAGACAACCCGGCCTTCGACCATCCGCAGCGCTTTCGCCCGTTGTGCCAGAAAGGCAAGCAGATAGGCAGCCCGCTCGATGGCCGTCCGCCGGCCGATGCTCAGCAGATGCTCGTCGAGAATGCGTTCTTCCCGCGCGGCGATCCAGGTGATATCGTAAGCTAGGCTGGGATACCGCGAAAACAGCGTATGAAGCTGCGTCCTTTCGAAGACACACAAGGTCACGGTCGAAAGCGCCTCGACCGAATGCTGCATTTCGCCGGTGATCGATCCCTGCAGCCCGACGAGATCCCCCGGCATCACATAGTTGAGGATCTGCCGGCGGCCGTCGAGCAGCGTCTTGTAGCGGAAGGCCCATCCCGACAGCACCGTGTAGAGATGGGCGCTGCGCGCTCCTTCGAGAAGCACGATGGCGCCGGGATCGACGGTCAGCTCGCCCTTCTTGAAGTCCGAGACGAAATCGAGTTCTTCCGAGGTGAATTCCCGAAAATGCGGCAAGGGCCGCAAAGGACAAAGCTCGCAGGGGGTCTTTCTGGAATTGGTGAGCTTGGAAGCCATGGGCACCTGACGTTAGAGAAAATGGCCGGACAGACGACCACCGATGCTCAAACGCCCAAATACCAAAAATGTTCCCTGTCGCTCAGCCGCGCGGAAACTCCAGTCCCATTTCGCGGAAACGCTCCGGATCGTCGCCCCAGTTCTCGCGCACCTTGACGAAAAGGAAGAGGTGCACCGGTTGGTCGAGGATTTCCGAAAGCTCCTTGCGCGAAGCCGTCGAGATCGACTTGATCGCCTCGCCGTTCTTGCCGAGCGCAATCTTCTTCTGGCTCTCGCGCTCGACGTAGATCACCTGTTCGATGCGGACCGAGCCGTCCTTGCGCTCCTCCCATTTTTCGGTCTCGACATGCGACGAATAGGGAAGCTCCTGATGCAGCCGCAGAAACAGCTTTTCGCGGGTGATTTCGGCGGCGAGCTGGCGCATCGGCAGGTCGGAAATCTGGTCTTCCGGATAATACCAGGGGCCTTCCGGCAGGGTCTCGGCCAGATAGTCCATGATGTCGTCGCAGCCCGAACCGGTCGTTGCCGAAATCATGAAGGTGCGCTCGAAGGCGATCTTCTCGTTGGCGGCGGCGGCAAGCTTCAGCAGGTCTTCCGGGCGCACCTGGTCGATCTTGTTCAGCGCCAGGATCTTGCGCTGCGGCACGTCCTTGAGCCCTTCGAGGATCGCCTCGGCATCGCCGCGCAAGCCGCGTTCGCTGTCGATCAAGAGCATGATCAGATCGGCATCCTTGGCGCCGCCCCAAGCCGACGTCACCATGGCGCGGTCCAGCCGGCGGCGCGGCTTGAAGATGCCGGGCGTATCCATGAAGACGATCTGGGCGTTGTCATGGATGGCGATGCCGCGCACAACGGCGCGCGTCGTCTGCACCTTGTGGCTGACGATCGACACCTTGGCGCCGACGAGGCGGTTGAGCAGCGTCGATTTGCCGGCATTTGTCGGGCCGATCAGCGCGACGAAGCCGGAATGGGTGGGGCCAGGCGCTGCAGAAACTGCATCTTCGGTGCCGGGCGTTTCTTGATCTTCTGCCATCTTGTCCGTCATTTTTCTGCAGGCGCTGCCTGCCAAACGCCTTCGCGTTCCAACAATCTCATCGCCGCGACCTGTTCCGCCGCCCGCTTGGAGCGCTCGACACCCGTTTCCGGCGTCACGCCGGGGATCTCGACCGTCACCGTGAAGCGCGGATCATGATCCGGGCCCGAGCGATCTTCAACCCGATATTGCGGCGTGACCGCGAATTTCGCGTGCGCCCACTCCTGCAGCTCCGTCTTGGCATCCCGGCGGGCGGCATCGGCGCGGGTGGCGCGCTTCTCCCAGAACCGCAGGATAAAGCCGCGGGCCGTCTCCAGGCCGCCATCGAGATAAAGGGCCGCGATCAGGCTCTCGACCACGTCGGCGCGCACGTTGAGCATGCGCTTGCCGGTCAGTTTCTTGACGTCGGCGCCGGTGCGGATGAAACGGTGCAGTTCCATCTCGTCGGCCACTTCGGCGCAGGTCTCGGCGCTGACGAGCTGGTTGAGGCGAACCGAAAGCTCCCCTTCCCCGGCATTGGCGAAGGTGCGGAACAGAAGTTCGGCGATGCACAGGCCGAGCACCCGGTCGCCGAGGAATTCCAGCCGTTCGTAATTTCCAGCCTTGCCGGAGCGCGCGCTCGAATGGGTAAGCGCCCTGTCCAGGCGCTCCTTCTGCGCGAATTCATGACCGATCACCGTTTCCAGCCGGAGGCGATCCGCCGGCGAGAGGGCTACCGGCTTGCTCATTCGACGACCTTGAACAGGCGGTCCCAACGCATGTTGGCGGGCCAGCGCCAGATTTCGCGGAAGGCCGTATCGTTGCCGAGCGAGAAGAAGATGATGCTGGCACGGCCGATCAGGTTTTCCGCCGGAACGAAACCGACATCGAAGCGGCTGTCGGCGGAGTTGTCGCGGTTGTCGCCCATCATGAAATAATGGCCTTCCGGCACGATGAACTCACGCGTGTTGTCGCCGCGCGAATTCGGCGACTGGTCGAGCGTGTCGTAGGCGACGCCCGTATCCAGCGTCTCGCGGAATACCGGCACGTCCTCGCCCGGATCCATCTTGTAGTCCGAGGTGAAGGTGCCGTCCGGCTCCTTCGGCACGGCCTCGCCATTGACGTGAAGCACGCCGGCGATCATCTGCACCCGGTCGCCGGGCAGACCGATGACCCGCTTGATGTAGTCGATGTCCGGGTTCGGCGGGAAGCGGAAGACGACGACGTCGCCACGCGCCGGCTGGCTGCCGAAGATGCGGCCGCTGAACAGGTTCGGCGAGAAGGGCAGCGAATATTTCGAATAGCCGTAGGCGAACTTGTTGACGAAGATGTAGTCGCCGACGAGCAGCGTCGGCATCATCGAGCCCGACGGGATGGTGAAAGGCTGGAAGAGAACGGTCCGGATGACCATCGCCAGAACCAGAGCCTGGACGATGACCTTTATGTTTTCCCAAAGCGCATTCTGCTTCTTCTCAACTTTTTCGGACACGCAGGCATCTTCCTTCAACACGGCAATTGGCCTCTCTCTAGCTGCTTCATCGGCTCGCGGCAATGCCGGCGCTCAATAAACCCGCTGTTAGCGGGCTCCTGCGGCGATTTCCGGGCAGGCTTCGATAATGACGAAAGCTTGAGCATAGGGGTGTTCGTCGGTGATCGTCAGGTGGATGATCGCCACATGTCCATCCGGCAGCAGCGCCTTGAGACGTTCCTCGGCGCCGCCGGTCAGTTTCATCGTCGGCTTTCCCGATGGCAGGTTTATGACACCCATGTCCTTCCAGAACACGCCCTCGGCAAGCCCGGTGCCGAGCGCCTTGGAGCAGGCCTCCTTGGCGGCGAACCGCTTGGCATAGGAGGCGGCGCGATTGGCGCGGCGATCCGAACGGGCGCGCTCGACATCCGTAAAGCAGCGATGGGTGAAACGCTCGCCGAACCGCTCGATGGATTTTTCAACCCGCGTGATGTCGATGAGATCGCTGCCGATGCCGATGATCATTCTTTCCAACCTTCCGCCCATTCGCCGCCGGCGCCACATGCCGCCGGCAGCTGTCCAATATCGTCAAACGCTTGAAATGTCGTCGGGATAACGCAGCTGGCTTCGCGCCCGCTCCAGAAGCCGCAGGTGCCGGCGGCGCTGGAAGCTGCGCACGGCAAGGAATGCCAGACCATAAAGGAGGGTGGAACTGACGGCGGCGAACGGAATGGCCCCAACCAGCATCGGTTTCAGCACCGGCTCCCAAAGTTGTGCGAAATCCAGGCTTTCGAACAGGGCAGCGAGGTCGATGTGGCTCTTCTCGCCGTTCGTGCCGAGAATCCACTTGCCCGTCTCCCAGGTGAGAGCCGAAATGACCGGGAACGTCGCGGGGTTGCTGACAGTGGTGCCGAGAGCGGCGGCAACCAGGTTTCCGGCAAGCAGATAAGAAACGATGATCGCCAGGACGAGATGAAAGCCGAGGAACGGGGTCCAGGACAAAGCGATCCCGCAGGCAAAGCCGGTGGCGATCGAATGGGGCGACGCGCTCAGCCGCAGCAATCGCATTCGGAAATAGCGGAATGACCGCGTGAAACCTTTGCGGGGCCAGAACAACTCCCGCAACTTATCGGACAATCGGGCAGGCTTGCGGCGTCGAAAGAGCATGGCGCACATTTAGTGCATTACGGTTCGACATGACAAGACCACACCTGCCGCGCGGTTGCCGAGGCAACCACGCCTTCCCATGACGCAGCCGCATGGCTGGCATCATGCAATTGATGGATCTCAGAACCCGCGACGGAACAGGCCGCGATCAACCTGGCGCTGGCGATATTCCAGATCGACCCGGTCGCCGGCAGCGTTGAGATAAGCCATTTCGCGTTCTTCGACGCTGGGAACGCGCAGGGCGCGGGCGATTTTCTTGATTTGACCGAACATGACGTGGTCCTTTCCTTCGTTCTCTTCGATGAGATGAAGATAGGCCCTCCATCGCCTTTTTACTAATGTTGCATCGCACAATCAGCCATGCATCACGCGCATGTCTTGGCGCTCAGATCGTCATTTTTCTGCCCATTTCAAAGGCATTTGCCAAACAAGATGGCCACAAAGGGGTAAAACAGGCAGCAAGCAGAGACGGGCCGAAACCACGACGGGCCGGGCGGCAGTCTGCCGCCCGGCCCGTTTAACGGGAAAAGGGATCGTTTCAGTCGAAGATGCGCTTCACCGTGGCAATGCAGTCGAGGTCCTTGAGCTGCGCCAGCAGATGGTTCAGCTGGCGCAGGTCCCAGACTTCAACATCGACGGCCATCTCGGTGAAGTCGGTGGCGACGCCGATCATCGTCAGGCCGCGAATGTTGACGTCCAGCGTCGCGATGGTCTGTGCCACCTTGGCCAGCGTGCCGGGTTCGTTCAGCGCGTTGATCATCAGCCGCGCCATGAAGCGTGACTTGTTGGCCTCGTCGAGATCCCAGCGAATGTCGATCCAGCTTTCCGGTTCGTCGTCGAAGCGCTGCAGCGCCGGCGCCTGAATCGGGTAGATGGTGATCCCCTTGCCCTTCTCCATGATGCCGACGATGCGATCGCCGGGAACGGCGCCCGAAGGGGAGAAATGCACCTCGGCATTGCTGGTGATGCCGCGGATCGGCAGGACGTCGAGATCGCCGCCGGCCTCGTCGCCGATCTGCGAACGGTCGAGGTCGGCCTTGGTCTTCCCGGGAATGCGGAAAACCATGCCGGAGGCGCTGCGCATGTTGAACCAGCCTTCATCGCTGTTCGGCTTGACCGTAACGCGCTCGTCCTGGTGATCGGGAAAGACCGCCCGCAGCACGTCGAGCGACGAAATCTCCCCGCGTCCGACGGAGGCGATGGCATCCTCGACTTCCTTGCGCCCGAGCCGGTGCAAAGCGGGCTTCATGACATCCTTGGAAAAGACCTTGCCGGCCCGCTCGAAGGTGCGTTCGAGGATGCGGTGGCCGAGGCCGGCATATTGCTTGCGGATGGCCATGCGCGTCGCGCGGCGGATGGCGGCGCGCGCCTTGCCGGTGACGACGATTTCTTCCCAGGCGGCCGGCGGAACCTGCACGCCGGAACGGATGATCTCCACTTCGTCGCCATTGGCGAGCCGCGTCACCAGCGGCATGATCCGGCCGTTGATCTTGGCGCCGACGGTGGTGTCGCCGATATTGGTGTGGACGGCGTAGGCGAAATCGATCGGCGTGGCGCCGCGCGGCAGGGCGATCAGCTTGCCCTTGGGGGTAAAACAGAAAACCTGGTCCTGGAAGAGCTCTAGCTTGGTGTGTTCCAGGAATTCTTCGGGACTGTCGCCTTCCGCCAGGGATTCGATGGTGTGGCGCAGCCACGAATAGGCATTGCTTTCACGCGACAGCAGGTCGCTGTCGCCGCCCGTCGCACCGTCCTTGTAGAGCGTATGCGCCGCGATGCCGAATTCGGCGATCTCGTGCATGCGCCGGGTGCGGATCTGAAGTTCGATACGCTGGTTGGACGGGCCGACGATCGTCGTGTGGATCGAGCGGTAATCGTTCTGCTTCGGCGTCGAGATATAGTCCTTGAAACGGCCGGGCACGACGCGCCAGCGCGTGTGGACGATGCCGAGCGCCCGGTAACAGGCCGGGATATCGTCGACGATGATACGAAAACCGTAGACGTCGGAAAGCTGCTCGAAGGAGAGCGACTTCGACTGCATCTTGCGGAAAACCGAATAGGCCTTCTTCTGACGCCCCTTGACGAAGGCGTTGGTCAGGCCGTTGGCGACCAGGAGATCGCGCAATTCCTCCTCGATCTTGCGGATCAGGCCTTCGTTGCGCGAAGAAAGCTCTTCCAGCCGCTTGGTGACGGTCTCGTAAGCCTCCGGGTTGATGTACTGGAAGGAAAGCTGTTCCAGCTCCTCGCGCATGTCCTGCATACCCATGCGGCCGGCGAGCGGCGCATAGATATCCATGGTTTCTTCGGAGGTACGGGCGCGCTTCTCCTGGTTCATATGCTCCAGGGTGCGCATGTTGTGCAGGCGGTCGGCGAGCTTGACAAGCAACACACGGACGTCGTCGGAAATCGCCAGGAGCAGCTTGCGCAGGGTTTCGGCCTGCTTCGCCTTCTTGGTGACGAGGTCGAGCTTCTTGATCTTCGTCAGGCCTTCGACAAGCGCGCCGATATCCTCGCCGAACAGTTCGTCGATTTCGGCACGCGTTGCGGTGGTGTCCTCGATCGTGTCGTGCAGCAGGGCGACGGCGATGGTCGATTCGTCGAGATGCAGTTCCGTCAGGATCGCCGCGACTTCCAGCGGATGCGAGATATAGGGATCGCCACTCGCGCGTTTCTGCTGCCCATGCTTCTGCATCGCATAGACATAGGCCTTGTTGAGCAGCGCTTCATTGGCATCCGGCTTGTATTTCTGAACGCGCTCGACGAGCTCGTATTGCCGCATCATCCAAAGCTACTCCGGGAGGAAATAAAAAACGCGCCAATCATAGGATTGGCGCGCGCCATTGCAACGCGAAAGAACACATAGTGGAATAAAGATTGACGATTAGTAATCGTCGCTCTTTTCCGGCGGCACGAGGCCTTCGATACCGGCCAGCAGGTCTTCTTCCGACATCTGGTCGAAAGTCAGCGTTTCCGGCAGATCGTCTTCCTCGTCGCCCTTGTCGGCGGCGGCAACGCCGCCCTGTGCACCGATCAGCGACCCCGTATCGTGTTCCGGCTCGTCGATTTCCACATGCTTCTGCAGCGAGTGGATCAGGTCTTCCTTGAGGTCGTCGGGCGACAGCGTTTCGTCGGCGATTTCGCGCAGCGCCACCACCGGGTTCTTGTCGTTGTCACGGTCGATGGTGATCGCCGCACCCTGTGAAATCAAGCGGGCACGATGGCTGGCGAGGAGCACCAGTTCGAAACGGTTATCAACCTTGTCGATGCAATCTTCTACTGTGACACGGGCCATTGCCTGTCCTTTACGGTCGAGTTTTCATGAATTAGCACGCCCGATACAATCAAAGTGCGGCGAATTCAAGTTTTTCCTGCAAGGGACCATCGCTTGCCCTGTCGCACAATTTATGGAGCCGGCACGCTTGCCGCGCAAATTCTACCCCTGGTTGCTTGGATTATCCTGAATCGTGCCCTAAATGAAAGATATATGAATAGTTCTTAATGTACATGAATTATTCCGTTCCGCGACCAAGCTATCGCCTCGGTTACTTGATGGCGGAACATATATCATTTTGCGCGAACGGGAATTGAAGCGCCATGTTTGACCCACGGGAAAAAATTGCTCTTTTTATAGATGGAGCAAATCTTTACGCAGCATCCAAAAGTCTTGGCTTCGATATAGACTATCGGAAACTACTGAAAGCATTTCAAAAACGGGGATATCTTCTTCGTGCATATTACTATACGGCCCTTATCGAGGATCAGGAATACTCATCGATCAGGCCGCTTATAGATTGGCTCGATTATAATGGTTACAAGGTCATTACTAAGCCTGCCAAAGAATTTACCGACTCCATGGGCCGCCGCAAGATCAAGGGCAACATGGATATTGAGCTTGCCATCGATGCGATGGAGCAATCCGAAACCGTCGATCACCTCGTCATCTTCTCCGGTGACGGTGATTTCACAACTCTCGTGGAAGCCCTGCAACGCAGGGGACGCAAGGTCTCCGTCGTATCGACGATGGTAACGCAGCCGCCGATGATCGCCGACGACCTGCGCCGGCAGGCCGACCATTTCATCGACCTGATGAGCCTGAAAAGCGAGGTCGGTCGTGATCCTTCGGAACGGGCGCCACGCCCGGTGGACCCGCCCGACGACGAGCTGCAGTCCTGATCCCTCCATTGGTGAAAAAGGTCCCCGCGAACAAGCGTCGGGAGAGACCAAGGCTTGAAATTTGGCGAAATAATATAAGCAATTACATATATCGCCAGGCCGGCCCTGCTTATTATCAAAGATCAATAGTTGGGGCCGGCATTAACACCATCTTAAGGATAATTTAGCCAGAGTGAATTTGTGCACGGCCGTCGTCATCGGGCGTTGTAAATCCTTTTCTCATTCCGGGCGATATTGTTGATGAGCGGCCATATTTCGAAAAGCAAACTTCTGAACGACAGGATGGACTTTCTCGGCCTCGGGTCCGAGCAGAAAAGGGCGATTGCAGATATCGCACCCATCATCGTCGGTTCGCTCGACCGTTCGCTCGACCTTTTCTACGCCAAGGCGAAGACCCATCCGGACACGAAAAAATTCTTTGCCAATGAGGCCCATGTCCAGCACGCCAAGAGCATGCAGAAGCAGCATTGGTCGCGGCTTGCCGGCGGCAAGATCGACGAAGCTTATGTCGATGCCGTTTCCGCCGTCGGCCGCACGCACGCACGCCTGGGCCTTGAGCCGCGGTGGTACATCGGTGCCTACGCACTTATCCTCGAGGAGATCATTCGCGCGATCATCACGGCGGAACTGAAAGGTTTCATGCTGGATCGCAAGGCCAAGAAAGTGGCGGGCGATATCGCCGTGACGATGAAGGGCGCCTTTCTCGACATGGACTATGGCATCAGCGTCTACCTCGAAGCTCTCGCCCAGGAGCGGCAGAAGGTCGAGGAAGAACGCGTGCGGCTGGAAGCCGAACAGGAAGAGGCAATGCATGCGCTGGACAGCGCCCTCAACGGCCTGGCAGCCGGCGACCTCACCTCAACGATCAACCAGTCGCTCGCCCCGCAGTTCGACCGGCTGAAAGCGAATTACAACAAGTCGATCGCCAAGCTCGAAAACGCTTTCTCGGAAATCATCCGCGCCTCCAAGCTCGTCTCTTCCAACACGAACGAACTCTCGGCGGCCACCGACGACATGGCCAAGCGCACCGAGCAGCAGGCAAGCTCGCTCGAACAGACCGCCGCCGCCATCGAGCAGATCACCGCGATCTCGCAGCAATCCGCCATGCGCACTCGCGATGCGCAGGCGGTCGTGCGCAATTCCGCCGAAGAAGCGATCCGGTCCGGTGAAGTGGTCGGCCAGGCCGTCCAGGCGATGAGCGCAATCGAAACCTCATCTCAGAAGATCACCCAGATCATCGGCGTCATCGACGAAATCGCCTTCCAGACCAACCTCTTGGCACTGAATGCCGGCGTCGAGGCCGCCCGCGCCGGTGAAGCCGGGCGCGGGTTCGCTGTCGTCGCCCAGGAGGTTCGCGAACTGGCGCAACGCTCCGCCAACGCCGCCAAGGAAATCAAGTCGCTGATCGACAAGTCCTTCCAGGACGTGGTTCTCGGTGTTTCGCTCGTCAACAAGACCGGCGAAGCGCTGACCAGCATCGGCCAGCAGGTTCATTCGATCAACGAACATATCACCGCCATCGCCTCTTCGGCGCAGGAGCAGTCGGCCGGGGTCAACGAGATCAACACCGCGATCAACAACATGGACCGGGTGACGCAGCAGAACGCCGCCATGGTCCAGGAAACCAACATGTCGACCCGCAACCTCACAGAAGCCAGCAATACGCTGGCGCGCCTGGTGGCGAGCTTCACGGTTTCCGGTTCCGTCCGCTTCCAGGAGAACGGCGCGTCTTTCCAGCGCCGCTACGCCTGACCCGCTGATTGCGCTTCGAGGCGGCAGATCAAGCCGCTTCGAAACGGATCGGTTGGGCACCCTGCCACAGCACCATCTTGCCCATTGCCTCCAGATGCTCCTGGCCGCTGATCACGGTCAGGAAATGATTGCCGGCGAGCGCGCCCATCTTGCTGGCAAAGGACGAACTGCCGTAGGCAAACAGCAGTTCCGTCTCGCTGTGACCGCCGGGATACAGCAGGATATCGCCGCGGGAGGGATGGCAGGTGTGATTCTCGAAACCGACACCGAAGGCGAAATCGCCAAGCGGCACCCAGACCGCCTCGCCGCTCCAGCGTGAATGGATCGTCTGGTTGTTGAACGGCAGGAAACTCTGAAAGACGCGGCAGGTTTCCGGCGCCTTTTCCAGTTCCATCCTGGCCATGAAAACATGCGGGCCGACCGTGATCTTGAGATTGCGCATCGCCGCCCTCAACCCGTCTTCAGAAGCCGCGACTTCTGGCGATTCCAGTCGCGCTCTTTCTCGGTTTCGCGCTTGTCGTGCAGCTTCTTGCCCTTGGCCAGCGCCAGTTCCAGCTTGGCCCGACCCTTTTCATTAAAATAAATCTTCAACGGCACCAGCGTCATGCCTTCGCGATTGATCGCGGCACGCAACCGGTTGATCTCCCGCTTGGACAGCAGCAGCTTGCGGCGACGGCGCGGCTCATGATTGAAGCGGTTCGCCTGCAGATATTCCGGCAGGTGCGAATTGATCAGCCAGATCTCCTCGCCTTCATCGGAGGCATAGGATTCGGCAATGTTGGCCTTGCCGTCGCGCAACGACTTAACCTCCGTGCCGGTCAGAACCAGACCGGCCTCGTAGGTATCGATGATCTCGTAGTTGAAGCGGGCCTTGCGGTTTTCCGCGACGATCTTGTTGACGGTGCGCTGGCTGCCTTTGGGGGCCATGGTGGATGATCCGATCACTCTGTCTCGATGCACTTGCCCCGCCGACGGACGGAAGGGAAAGTCTTCTATGTAAGACAAGGTGACAGGAATGTGAAGACGAAGCGGTGAGGCTTCGTCGTCGCGATCAGTTCAGCAGGCCGGCGTGGCGCAGGGCGGCATCGATCGCCGCTTCGGTCGCCGGCTCCAGCGTCGACAGGAGCGGCGAACGCACGGCGCGGCTCATGCGGCCGAGCTTCGACAGGCCGTATTTTGCGCCGCAAAGGCCGGGCTCGAGGAAGATCGCCTTGTGCAGCGGCATCAACAGGTCCTGGAGTTCCAGGGCGCGGGCATAATCACCGGCAAGCGTCGCCGTCTGGAACTCCGCACAGAGGCGCGGGGCGACATTGGCGGTGACGGAAATACAGCCGACTCCGCCATGGGCGTTGAAGCCGAGCGCCGTGGCATCCTCGCCGGACAGCTGCACGAAGTTGCGGCCACAGGTGATGCGTTGTTCCGATACCCGCTCCAGCTTGCCGGTCGCATCCTTCACGCCGATGATGTTCGAATGCGCCTTGGCAAGCGCGCCCATGGTTTCCGGCGACATGTCAACGACGGAACGGCCGGGAATGTTGTAGATGAAGATCGGCAGCCTGGTGCTTTCGGCAATCGCGGAAAAATGCGCGATCAAGCCCTTCTGCGTCGGCTTGTTATAATAAGGTGTGACGACAAGCAGCGCATCCGCGCCGGCCTTTTCGGCATGCTGGCCAAGCTCGATCGCCTCGCGGGTATTGTTGGAGCCGGCACCGGCGATCACCGGCACGCGCTTGTTGGCGGTGGCGATGCAGACTTCGACGACACGTTTGTGTTCTTCATGGGAAAGGGTCGGAGATTCGCCCGTGGTGCCGACCGGCACGAGGCCCTGGCTGCCTTCGGCGATCTGCCATTCGACATGCGCCGCGAAGGCATCTTCGTCCACAGCGCCCGTGGCGGTGAACGGCGTGACGAGAGCGGGAATGGATCCCTTGAACATGCATAACTCCTCGAGGCCGCGCCCATGCTTCGGCCGTATTCCATGATTAAAACTCGCGCACCATAAAGCGACAAACCTGCCTCGACAAGCGAAGAGAAAGCCGATGTCGCGATTGGGGCAGAAATCAAAAGCGCGTGCACCGCCGGCCGGAAAACGGTCACCACGGAGACATGAGCAAAGTTTAATATTCGTGATAAGGTTTCGTTAACGGGGATCACGGTTAATGGAAAACAAAGGGTCATTGTTGCGAGTATCCCGGATGATCATAAGGTCCATCCTGACATTGTCGGCCGTCGGCGGCGGTATCGTCGCCTGGAATGTCTTTGCCTCCCCGCTCGAAAACAACTTCGTGCCGGTGCCGGAAAGCAAACCTTTCGAGGATATGGGCCTGATCACGCCGACACCGGAAACGACCGGCACCATTCCGCGGAATTCGCAGCTCACGCCCGCCAGCGCCGAACTGAAGGCCGGGCTCGATGCGCTGTCGAACAAGGATGCCGTGCGCGCCCTTGCCGTTCGCGACAGCCTGCCCAAGGCCTCGCTCGACCGGCATATCCTCACCTGGGCGATTGCCGTTTCCGGCCAGCGTGGCGTGCCGTCACGGGAAATCGCCGCCGCACAGCGCGAATTGCAGGGATGGCCGGGCTTGTCTCGGCTGCGCGGCAATTCCGAACGGGCGCTTTATGCCGAGAACCCGCCGGCAACCGACGTGATCGCTGCCTTCGGAAACACCACACCGGAAACGGTGGAAGGCAGCGTTGCGCTTGCCCGCGCGCTGGCCGCAAGCGGACAGGCCGCCAAGGCCGGCACGCTCTTGCAGCGCCTCTGGGTCAGCGAGCCACTCGACAAGGATTGGGAAGACCGCATCATCAAGGAATTTCCCGGCTTCCTCTCGGTTTCGACCCACAAGGCGCGGATGGACTACCTGATGTTCCGCAGCCGCGTCGACCAGGCGAAACGGTTTTCCGAACTGGGCAAGGCACAATCGCTCTACAAGGCCTGGGCCGCGGTGATCCGCAAGGCGGCGAATGCCGGCGAACTGCTCGGCGCCGTCGACGCCAAATGGCAATCCGACCCCGGCTATCTTTTCGCGCGCATCGAGCTTTTGCGCCGCCAGAACAAATATGCCGAGGCTGCCGCCCTGCTGAAGCTGATCCCGGCAGAACGCGCCGCACTGGTCAATCCCGGCGAATGGTGGACGGAGCAACGCATCGTCAGCCGTGGCCTTGCCGATCAGGGCAAATTCAAGGCCGCCTACCAGATCACGGCGGCGCATGTGGCCAGCAGCGCCACCGACGTCGTCGAGGCCGAATTCCACGCCGGATGGTACGCCTTGCGCGGTCTCCAGGATCCGGCGGCGGCGGCCAAACATTTCCAGCGGATCCTGCAGACGTCGAACCGGCCGCTTTCGGCCTCGCGCGCCCTGTACTGGCTCGGGCGGGCTGCCGAACAGGGCGGTCCGGGCAAGGCGGCCGATTATTTCGCCAAGGCCGCCGCCTATCCCAGCACGTTCTACGGCCAGCTGGCGGCGGCGCGGCTGGGCAAGAAGGGGCTGGACGTCTCCTATCCGAAGCCGAGCGCCGAGGACCGGCAGCGTTTCGAGGCCCGGGAGGCGGTGCAGGCGATTGACCGGCTGGAATCTGCCGGCCACGGCTGGCGGGCCGACAGCCTGTATCGCGCGCTGGCCGAGCAGATCGACAGCCCGGGCGAACTGGCGATCCTGTCCGCACGCGCCGAAAAGAGCCGCAGCCACCAGCTGGCGCTGCAGGTCGGCAAGCTGGCTTATGGTCGCGGCATCGAAGTCGCGGCCCTCGCCTTCCCGGTCGGCGTCATTCCCGACAGCGCCAACATCACCTCCTCCGGCAAAGCGCTGGCTTATGCGATTGCGCGGCAGGAAAGCGCCTTCGATCCGGCTGCCGTTTCGCCGGCGAATGCCCGCGGCCTGCTGCAGCTCTTGCCGGGCACGGCCAAGAATGTCGCCGGACGGCATGGCATCGCCTTTTCCAAGGACAAGCTGACCTCGGATGCCGGTTATAATGCCACGCTCGGTTCGCATTATCTCGGCGAGCAGATCGATGCCTTTGATGGCTCCTACATCCTGACCTTCATTGCCTACAATGCCGGACCGAAACGCGTGCCCGAATGGATTGCCCGTTACGGCGATCCGCGCGGCAAGCCGATCGACGAGGTTGTCGACTGGATTGAACGCATCCCGTTTTCGGAAACCCGTAATTATGTGCAGCGGGTTATGGAGAACTACCAGGTCTACAAGACCCGGCTCGGCCAAACAGCCGATATCGAGCATGATCTGCGCTACGGACGATAGGTCTCGCTTTCCGAGCGACGCGAAGCCGTCTACATATTGCCGCTGTATTGACCGGATCGGCAGGAGGCATGGCGCTTGACCCAGGATTACGAGGGCGGTTTTTCGTCGCGAACATTTCATACGCATGACGGGCTGAAACTCTATGCACGCGACTATGGCCATGACGATCCGAAGACGGCGGGTCGTGCGCCGCTGGTCTGCCTGCCGGGACTGACGCGCAACTCCCGTGACTTTCATCAATTGGCGGTGCTTCTGTCGAGCCGGGGAGAAAAGCCGCGGCGCGTCGTGAGCTTCGATTATCGCGGGCGCGGCTTTTCGGATTGGGACAAAGACAAGAGCCATTACAATCTGCTGGTCGAAGCCGACGACGTGATCGCCGGTTGCGCCGCCCTCGGCATCGAAAACGCCGTGTTCCTTGGAACCTCGCGTGGCGGCCTGACCTTGCACCTGCTCGCCGGCATGCGCCCTGCCCTGCTGAAGGCCGTCATCCTCAACGATATCGGACCGGTCATCGAGGGCGCCGGGCTGGCGCAGATCAAGGCCTATCTCAACCGCGACGAAAAACCACGGGACTGGCAGGACGCCGTCAAACTGCTGCAGGACATCCACGGCCGCGCCTTCACCGCGCTGACCGAGCAGGATTGGGTGGACATGGCCTATGCGATCTATGCCGAGATCGACGGCAAGGTGGTCGGCGATTTCGACCCGGCCATTGCACAGCAGATGAAGGACCTCGATCTCAGTGCGCCGGTCCAGACGCTGTGGCAACAATTCGACGCCTTGACCACCGTTCCGCTGATGGTGATCCGCGGAGAAAACTCCGCACTGCTGTCGGAAGAAACCATCGACGAAATCCGCCGCCGTCATCCGCGCCTGACGGCGCTGACGGTCGCCGGCCACGGCCATGCGCCGATCGTCCATCTGTCGGGCATCCCCGAAGCCATCCTCCGTTTCATCGGCGATCTGTAGTCCGCCGGCGAAAGGCACGAAAACACCATGACAATCGCCGCTCGCCGCCACGCCGGAGCAAGCAGGCCCGAATCGAACGCCATCGTGGCTGCGAGGCAAGATTTTTCGCAAATACGACGACTTCAACCGTAGCGGATACAACTCCGATCAACATTTACTTATGAGTGTAAAACTTCATTTTTGACTGGAGGTCAAAAATGAACATCAAGAGCCTTCTTCTCGGCTCCGCTGCAGCTCTGGCTGTAGTTTCCGGCGCACAGGCTGCTGACGCAATCGTAGCTGCCGAGCCTGAGCCCATGGAATATGTCCGCGTTTGCGACGCTTTCGGCACTGGCTATTTCTACATCCCGGGCACGGAAACCTGCCTCAAGGTCGGCGGCCGCGTCCGCTTCGACGTTCAGGCTGCTGACTCTTACTCGCCGAACAGCGACAACGGCTGGAACACCCGTTCGCGCGCTGAACTGTACCTCGACTCGGCCAGCGACACCGAATACGGCGCTCTGAAGACCCAGATCGTTGCTCGTTGGGACTTCGACGGTGACTACAACGACGGCCAGCACACCACTTCCAAGCTGATCGCTGCCAACATCACGCTCGCCGGCTTCCTCGTCGGTCTGGCTGACTCGCAGTACACCTCGTTCACCGGCTACGCTGGCGACATCATCAACGACGACGTGATCGCTTACGGTGAGTTCGAAGTTAACCAGATCAGCTACACCTATGATGGCGGCAACGGCTTCACGGCTGTTATCTCGCTCGAAGATGACTCCCGCACCGGCGACGACTACATGGTCGACGTAGTCGGCGGTATCGGCTACTCCACCGGCACCTTCGGCTTCAAGGTCGTCGGCGGTTACGACGAAAGCGCTGAAGAAGGCGCGATCAAGGCTCGTTTGGACGGCAACTTCGGCGCTCTGTCGGCCTTCTTGATGGCTGGCTGGAACTCTGACGGCGATGTCGTTCACAAGTTCGCTCCGTCGAACTTCGGCGGCGCTGCTGCTGGCATCGGCTGGGGTGACTGGGCTGTTTGGGGTGGTCTCGGCTACTCGTTCAGCGACACGCTTGCTGCCAACCTGCAGCTCGCTTACACCGACTCGGAAGTCTTCGCAGCTGCTGCGAACGTAAAGTGGAACCCGGTTCCGGGCCTGCTGATCATGCCGGAAGTCACCTACACCAACTGGGATTCGATCGACGAAGACCAGTGGAACGGCATGGTTCGCTTCCAGCGCACGTTCTAATCTCCTGAATTTTCTAAGATTTTCGGAAAGCCCGGCCCTCGTGCCGGGCTTTTTGCTTTCCGGATCGCTTGGGAAAATGGTGGCTGGGCGGTGAAGGATTTCGACGTTGATAATGGCAGCAGGGCCAGGTCGAGGCTCGGCGGCGAAGACAGCAAGCCGAGCTCCGGCCGATGTGCACGGCCGGATAAAAACGAAAAATCAGTTGTCCTGTGCGGGACGGTTCTGTGACATCTTTTCCAGAACCGCGACGCAGGCATCCAGATCCTGCGATGCAAGATGGGCGTAACGCATGGTCATCTGCAGGGTCTGGTGACCGAGCCAGGTCTGGACGCGCCGGATATCGACGCCGCCCTGGACAAGCCGGGACGCGCAGGTATGGCGCAGTACGTGGGGAACCACATCCTTGTCGCGGCCGAGGCCGACGTCCTGCTTGACCCTGTTCCAGGCGGTGCGAAAGCGCTGCTGGTCGATGTCGCTGAACGGGCCGCTGCGGCGTTGCTTCGGGATATCGACGACGTCTTTGGCTCTTTGCGTCAGGGGCACGGAGCGGCTTCTTCCCGATTTAGTCACCCAGAACGTCACCCGGCTGCCGCTGATGTCGTTCCAGCGCAGCCCGATCGCTTCTCCGAGGCGGGCGCCTGTATCGACCAGGAAGATGCATAGGCGATAATAGGCTTCCGAATGTGCGGCGATGCCGTCGAAAATGCGCTGCTCCTCGTTGGTATCGAGGAAACGTATCCGGCCGGCTTTTTCTTTTTCCCGTGTAAATTCTGGAAGGCTGCCGATATCTTTCATCTTGTAGGCCTTCCGCAGCAATTTGCTCAAGGCCGCCATTTTACGGTTGATCGTCGCATTGCTGTTGCCTCGCTTGCGGAGCAAACCGATCAACTCATCGAGCATATTCTGTGAGAAAGAAAAGAAGCTGGGTTCGGCCAACAGATCGTGCAATTCGGAGATGAAATTCGTCACCGTGTATTTATGGCGACCGGGAACCCACAATATATCCCCGTATCTCTCAAAAAGAATACGTAGGGATATTTGCCGCGTCTCCCCGACGGATGGCGAGCCCTGGAGCCTATACCGAATATTGTAGGGCAAGTCTTCGGGAAGGACATAATCTGTATTGCCACCATGTGGCGCAATAATATTTTCCAAAACGAACTCCAGTACTCGGGTCAGGCACAAAGTGACTGAGTATCAGGAATTCTGGCAACAGTGAAGCGCCCCAATTATACTCAGTTTTGCTCCAAATTCAGAAGCAATACTGATAATAAGGGTCGGTTATGATAATGTCTACTTAGTATTTCGTTCGTTTGATTTACTAAAACAAAAACCAGGAGACTAGAGCATAAAAGAAAGGAGCCCGGTTTTGCCGGGCTCCAATGTTCCGATTAGAACGTGCGCTGGAAGCGAACCATGCCGTTCCACTGATCTTCGTCGATCGTGTCCCAGTTGGTGTAGGTGACTTCCGGCATGATCAGCAGGCCCGGAACCGGGTTCCACTTGAGGTTCGCAGCAGCTGCGAAGGTCTCGTTGTCGGTGTAAGCGAGCTGCAGGTTGCCAGCGAGCGTATCGGAGAAGGTGTAGCCTACGCCACCCCAAACAGCCCAGTCACCCCAGCTCTGGCCGATCGAGTCGCCGTTTGCGAACTTGTTGACGGTGTTGCCGTCAGAGTTCCAGCCAGCCATCAAGAAGGCCGACAGAGCGCCGAAGTTGCCGTCCAAACGAGCCTTGATCGCGCCTTCTTCAGCGCTTTCGTCGTAACCGCCGACGACCTTGAAGCCGAAGGTACCGGTGGAATAGCCGATACCGCCAACAACGTCGACCATGTAGTCGTCGCCGGTGCGGCTATCGTCTTCGAGCGAGAGAACAGCCGTGAAGCCGTTGCCGCCATCATAGGTGTAGCTGATCTGGTTAACTTCGAACTGACCGTAGGAGATCACGTCGTCGTTGATGATATCGCCAGCGTAGCCGGTGAAGGACGTGAACTGCGAGTCAGCCAGACCGACGAGGAAGCCAGCGAGGGTGATGTTGGCAGCGATCAGCTTGGTGGTGGTGTGCTGGCCATCGTTGTAGTCACCGTCGAAGTCGAAACGGGCAACGATCTGGGTCTTCAGAGCACCGTATTCGGTGTCGCTGGCCGAGTCGAGGTACAGTTCAGCGCGCGAACGGGTGTTCCAGCCGTTGTCGCTGTTCGGGGTGTAGGAATCAGCAGCCTGGACGTCGAAGCGGACGCGGCCGCCGACCTTGAGGCAGGTTTCCGTGCCCGGGATGTAGAAATAGCCAGTGCCGAAAGCGTCGCAAACGCGGACATATTCCATGGGCTCAGGCTCGGCAGCTACGATTGCGTCAGCAGCCTGTGCGCCGGAAACTACAGCCAGAGCTGCAGCGGAGCCGAGAAGAAGGCTCTTGATGTTCATTTTTGACCTCCAGTCAAAGTTACAATTGGGTTTGGGTTCTTTTGCTGAAGGACAGCATTCCCTGCCCCATTCCCGTTGATTCAGAAGACGGACGATCCACCGCCTGGCTTCTGAGAGTGAAGATACAAAACGGTTCGGGCCGCGCAATCATCAACTTGTCATCTTCACGACAATCCGCGTCTCTTGTCGCCGTCCTGTTGCCAAAACAACACAAAACGGCAAGAGACCCGCCACAAGACTTTATAAAGAGTTAAAAAACGCGTTGAATTTGAAGCGTTTCCGGCCACGACACAACAGGACGGACGATCTTTTCCGGGCCATCCGGAGGTCATCGGCGGCGATTCCCGATTCTATTCGGACGCCGCGGGAGGGTATGCAGGAGCATGATTCCGGCGCGCAACACAGGAGAAGTCCGGCTCGGAAGCCGGACTTCATGACACTCGCCTTGAGGCGATCAGAAGCTGCGCTGGAAGCGAACCATGCCGTTCCACTGGTCTTCGTCGATCGAATCCCAGTTGGTGTAGGTGATTTCCGGCTGGATCAGCAGGCCCGGAACCGGGTTCCATTTGACGTTCGCAGCAGCCGCGAAGATCTGGCTGTCGGTGTAGGCGATCTGCATGTTGAGATCGAGGCTGTCGGAAATCTGGTAGCCGGCGCCGGCCCAGAGAGCCCAGTCACCCCAGCCGATACCCTTCAGGCTGCCGCCGCCTGCCGGAGCGAAGGTGTGCACGACGTCGCCGTCCGAGTTCCAGCCGCCCATGACGAAAGCGGAGAAATCGCCGAACGTGCCGTCGACGCGCGCCTTGGCGGCGCCTTCTTCGGCGCTTTCATCGTAACCGCCGACGACGCGGAACTGGAAGTTGCCGGCCTTGTAGCCGAGACCGCCGACGAGATCGACCATGTATTCGTCGCCGTCCTTGGAATCGTCCTGCACGGAAACGACGGCGCTGAAGCCGCTGTCGCCCTTGTAGATGTAGCTGATCTGGTTGACTTCGAACTGGCCGAAGGAAACCACGTCGTCGTTTGCCACGTCGCCGGCGTTGCCGGTGAAGTTGGTGAACTGCGAGTCGGCGAGACCGACGAGGAAGCCGGCGAGGGTGATGTTGGCGGCCATCAGCTTGGTGGTGGTGTGCGTGCCGTCGTTGTAGTCACCGTCGAAGTCCCAGCGGGCGACGATCTTGGTCTTCAGCGCGCCGTATTCGGTGTCGCTGGCCGAATCCATATAGAGTTCGGCGCGGCTCTTCGTGCGCCAGCCCGTATCGCTGTTCGGCGAGTAGGAGTTGGCAGCCTGAACGTCGAAACGAACGCGGCCGCCGACCTTGAGGCAGGTTTCCGTGCCCGGAATGTAGAAATAGCCGGTGCCGAAAGCATCGCAGACCCGGACATATTCCATGGGCTCGGGCTCGGCAGCCACGATCGCGTCGGCAGCCTGTGCGCCGGAAACGACAGCCAGGGCTGCAGCGGAGCCGAGAAGAAGGCTCTTGATGTTCATTTTAAATCTCCAGTCATAGATGTCCGGACCCGTTATGCGGATCCTTCGCCCCAGGGCGGAATTTCGACCCACCCCACATGAAACAACGAACCACCCCGGTTCGCCGCCGGGGGCAGAGATCGTCCACGCGCCGGCAGAGAGCAAAAGATATTGTTGTCACAATTTGCACGCCGGCATCCGCTTGCAAGCCACTGTGGCAAGAGCGCCACGATAGTGGCCACAGGACGGGCTTTTGTTACAGTTTCATGACAGAAGATGTTATAATTCAAAGACTTACATCAACCAGGAAGAGAGCGGCCGCAACCATCCGGGGCAGCACTTTCGACGCGGCGGCGCCCTTGGGCGGCACGG
>Ga0066256_1001936_pt1 | contig 25020 bp, 17 predicted proteins | sample ThiBio_1000_biof_FD_87107 | JGI IMG/M metagenome (GOLD analysis project Ga0066256, IMG submission 87107) | Wastewater bioreactor microbial communities from Cape Town, South Africa - Thiocy_expt_1000_biof (version 2) | ecosystem: Engineered > Bioreactor > Thiocyanate-remediating >... | reverse complement strand
TGGCCCTTGCGGCGTCCGGGCTGGTTTCCCCGATCGCGATGGCCGCGCCGCCCACGATCTTCGCCGCCGCCAGCCTGCAACCCGCGCTCGACCAGATGGCGCATGACGGCATGCTCGGGGCCCCGGCTCCCCGGCTGGTGTACGCGGCATCGTCCGCGCTGGCGCGCCAGATCGAGAACGGTGCGCCTGCCGACCTTTTCATCTCCGCCGACGAACGCTGGATGGACGACGCCGCACGACACGATGCCATCGTGCCGGCCACGCGCCGCGACCTGCTCGGCAATGCGCTGGTGCTGATCGCCCCGGCGCAGTCGCGCGTGAGCGTCGATCTCGGCCACGGCGCGGAACCCCTGCTGCAAGCGCTGGGCAAGGACGACCGTCTCGCGATCGCCCTGCCCGATTCGGTGCCGGCCGGGATCTACGCGAAGCAATCGCTGACGAAGTTCGGGTGGTGGAATGCACTGGAGCCGCGCATGGCGATGAGCCGCGACGTGCGCGCGGCATTGAACCTCGTGGCACTGCGCCCAAGCCCAGCGTGTACCCGATCGCGCTCGTGAAAGGCCATGACGGCGCGCGGGCACGTGCGTTGCTGGATGCGCTGCAATCGGAACCTGCACGCGACGTGTTCCGGCACTGGGGCTTCGACGTGCTGGCGCACTGACGATGCCGCTCGACCATGCCGAAGCCGTCGCGCTGGCCTTGAGCTTCAAGGTCTCGCTGGTCGGCGTGTTCGCATCGCTGCCGTTCGCGCTCGGCTGTGCGTGGTTGCTGGCGCGCACCCGCTTCTTCGGCAAACCGCTGTTCGAGGGATTGCTGCTGCTGCCGTTGATCCTGCCGCCGGTGGTGACCGGCTACGTCCTGCTGATCGTGTTCGGCCATCACGGCGCGATCGGACGACTGCTCGATGCGGCGGGGTTGTCCTTCGCCTTACGGTGGTGGGCGGCGACGCGGGGCGCATCGGGGGTGGTCGTCCCGCTGCACGCGGGGGCGTGGAGCTCAGCCTTCTGGGTGGGGGAACGCAAACTGGAAAACGCGGCCGCCACGCTGGGCGCGGGACCCTGGCGAATCTTCTTCGGCATCACCCTGCCACTGTCGGTGCGGGGCCTGGTCGCCGGCCTCGCGCTGGCGTTCGCGCGTGCATTCGGCGAGTTCGGCGCCACCATCACCTTCGTGTCGTCGATCCCCGGCCAGACCCGCACGTTGCCGATCGCGCTGTACGAATTGATCTCGACGCCCGGTGGCGAGGGTGGTGCGCTGCGGCTCACGCTGGTCGCGGTGACCGTGGCGTTGCTGGCCTCGCTGGTTGCCGCGCTGATGCTGTTGCGCGGCCGATCCCGTCCATCGGAAATCGAGGCATGATCGACCTCGACCTGGCGCTGCAGCGCGGCGAGTTCTCGCTGGAGCTTGCGATCACGACCCCGCTGCGCGCGCTGGCACTGTTCGGGCCTTCCGGTTGCGGCAAGACTTCGACCCTGCTCGCGATGGCGGGACTGCTGCATCCGCGACGCGGGCGCATGGCCATCGACGACCACGTCCTGTTCGACAGCGCTGCCGGCATCGACTTGCCAGCCGCGCATCGCAATCTCGGCGTGGTGTTCCAGGACGCGCGCCTGTTTCCGAACATGAGCGTGCGCGACAACCTGCGCTACGGCATGCCGCGCGGCGCGGCGCCCGCTGCATTCGACGATGCCGTGTCGCTGCTCGGCTTGTCCACGCTGCTCAAGCACAAACCCGGCCAGCTTTCGGGCGGCCAGGCCCGGCGCGTCGCGATCGGCCGCGCGTTGCTGCGCCGGCCTCGTGCGCTGCTGCTCGACGAGCCACTCGCCAACCTGCACCGCGAAGCGCGCGCGGAAGTGCTGCAGCACCTGGTGAGGCTCAAGCAGGAGTTCGCGCTGACCACCGTGATGGTCAGCCACCAGCACGACGAAGTCGCCGCGTTGGCGGACGCCGTGGCCCTCATCGACGACGGCCGCCTCGCGGCCTTGCAGGACATCGCCGAGTTCCGTGCCACGCCGGCCGCGCCGTATGCCGCAACCACCGCGCCCGACCGCTGCGCGGCGCGCTAAAGTAGCCGGACGCAAAACGACCACGCCTCGACAGGAGCCGGCCGATGTCCACGCACCCGACCTTCCGTTGCCTTCGCGCCGTCGCCGCCATCGGCTTGCTGGCCGCGACCGCGCTGCTTGGCGCCTGCACGAGCATGGGCACCAAGCTGCAACCGCCCACCGCCAGCATCCAGCAGCTCACCGTAAATTCCGACGGCGCATGGGCGGTGGTGGTGCGCTTCCAGAACTACAGCTATGACACCGGCATGCACGTCTATGCGATCGACGCCGACCTCACCCTCGACGGCAAACCGGCCGGGCACGTCGCGCTCTCGCCCGCGCTCGACATCCCTGCGATGGATGCCGACGTCGGAACCGTGACGCTCAAGCCCGATGCCGCCGGCGCGGCCGCGCTGGTCGCCGCAAAACGCAATGCCGTCCAATACGAACTCAAGGGCACGCTGTCGGTCGGCAAGGGCGAAAAGGGCGGCGCGCAACCGTTCAAACTGGACGGCAAGGGCTACATCTCGCCGGTGCCGGGGGTTTCGAACATCTGGCGATGAGAAATCTTCGCGACGCTACTGCGCTCGGCAGCTTGCGCGCCGGCGGTGCTCGCAATGCTCACGTACTGGCGTGTACGCTCCGCTTGCTGCGCTCCGGCGTCACGCAAGCTGCCTTCGCTCGCGACGCGCGGCGAAGATTTCTTCCCTTCGGCCATTTGCACGGATGGACACCATGACCACTCACTACACCGCCCCGCTCGCCGACATCCGCTTCTGTCTGTACGACCTGCTGGATGTCGAAAAGCAGTTCGCGAAACTGCCCGGTTGCGAATCGCTGAACCGCGAACTCATCGATGCGGTGCTGGACGAGGCCGCGAGGTTTTCGCAGACCGTGCTGGCACCGTTGAACGAAGTTGGTGATCGCGAGGGTTGCACGTTCGACAAGCAGACCGGTGCGGTGCAAACCCCGCAAGGCTTCAAGCGCGCCTACGACCAATACGTCGAAGGCGGCTGGGCGGGACTCACCGCGCCGGAAGCATTCGGCGGACAAGGCCTGCCGGAAACCATCGGCGCACCGGTCAAGGAAATGATCGACTCGGCCAACCTCGCCTGGGGCACCTATCCGCTGCTTTCGCACGGCGCCACCGAGGCGTTGCGCGTGCACGGCGAGGACTGGCAGAAACAAGCGTTCCTGAAACCCATCGTGTCGGGCGCCTGGACCGGCACCATGTGCCTGACCGAACCGCATTGCGGCTCCGACCTCGGGCTGTTGAAGACCCGCGCCGAACCGAACGAGGATGGCAGTTTTGCCATCAGCGGCACCAAGATCTTCATCACCGCGGGCGAGCACGACTTCACCGGCAACATCGTGCACCTCGTGCTCGCGCGCCTGCCGGACGCACCGAAAGGCGTGAAAGGCATCTCCCTGTTCATCGTGCCGAAGCTCAAGGTGGGCAAGGACGGCAAGGCGGGCGAACCCAACGCGGTGCGCTGCGGCGCGATCGAGCACAAGATGGGCCTGAAGGGTTCCGCGACCTGCGTGATGAACTTCGACGGCGCGCAGGGCTGGCTGATCGACGAGGCCAACAAGGGCCTCAACGCGATGTTCACCATGATGAATACCGCGCGGCTCGCGGTCGGACTGCAAGGCCTCGCGCTGAGCGAACGCGCGTACCAGAACGCGCTGTCCTACGCACGCGAACGCCTGCAGATGCGTGCGTTGTCGGGCGCGAAGTTTCCCGACAAACCGGCCGACCCGCTGATCGTGCACGGCGACATCCGCCGCATGCTGCTGACGCAAAAATCGCTGATCGAAGGCGGCCGCGCGCTGGGCCTGTACGCCGCGACCCTGGTGGACATCCAGCATCGTTTGACGGACGCAAGCGAAGTGAAGCGCGCCGAAATACTGGTGTCGTTCCTCACGCCGATCGTGAAAGCGATGCTCACCGAGAACGCCAACGAATGCACCAGCCTCGCGCTGCAGGTCTACGGCGGCCACGGCTACATCGCCGAACAGGGCATGGAGCAATACGCGCGCGATGCGCGGATCACCACCATCTACGAAGGGACCACCGGCATCCAGGCGCTGGACCTGCTCGGCCGCAAGATCATGCAGCAGCAAGGCGAGGGGCTGCGGCTTTTCCTTGAACACCTCGCCGCGTTCTGTGCGCAACAGGCGAGCGACGCCGCCACGAAGGAGTTCATCCCGAAGTTGTCGGCGCTGGCCAGGGAATGGGGCGAGGTCACACAGGGGCTCGGCAAACGCGCCATTTCCAACCCGGATGAAATCGGCGCGGCGGCATTCGATTACCTGATGTATTCGGGCTACGTCGCGCTGGCCTACGCATGGGCGCGCAGCGTCGCCGCGGCGGAAATCTCGTCGCACCCGGAAGACTTCAAGCAAGCCAAGCGGCTGACCGCGCGCTTCTATTTCGATCGCATCCTGCCGCGCACGCGCACGCATCTCGCCGCGATGCAGGCCGAAGGAGACAGCGTGTTCGCGATGCCTGATGCGTTGTTCGGGTGAGCCAGCGGTCTCGTCAAGCCGGAGTGTTTTTCTTGTCGTCATTCCGGGGCTGCTCGCGGCCGCGCTGCGAGCAGAACCCGGAATCGGTCCTGAAGATATGGAAAACCGATTCCGGGTTCCGCCTTCGGCGGCCCCGGAATGACGATCAATAAAATGGTCGCGGTGTCAAAAATGCGCAAGCACTCCATCACCATCCGCCCCGCAACCCCCGGCGACACTGATTTCATCCTGTCGCTGGTGCCCCGCTTCGCATCCTTCGACTTGCCCCACGGACGGCGCAAGCGCGAAACCCTGGCCGCGATCCACGCCGACATCGAACGCGCCTTGCGTGAGACGCCACCCGGCGATCACTTTTTCGTGGCCGAAGAAACGGATGGGCGATCTGCCGGTTTCCTGCACCTGCAGGTGCAGCGCGATTTCTTCTCCGGCATGCGTGCGTGCCACGTGGCCGATCTCGCGGTGGTGCCTTCCCGCGAAGGCCGCGGCATCGGCCGCGCGTTGCTTGCCCACGCCGAAAAATGGGCAAGGGAGAACCGTTGCAAACTCCTGACCCTCAGCGTGTTTCCCGGCAACACACGTGCCCGCGCGTTGTACGAGCGCGCCGGCTTCGCCCCCGACTTGCTGCGGATGGCCAAGCCGTTGGGCCGCTGAATCGCACCTCGGAAAAAACGTGACACTGTTCACATTTGGTGCTATTTTCCGCCCCGCGAACCGCTCGTAACGGTTTGCGGCGACCCGCCAGCGCACCCGCGCTCGACGATCGCGTCCTGCCAGGGATGGTTTGACGTTTTCGCAGCGGTGGCGCCATGCCCGATCCGTCGGTCGCCCGCTTCACCTATCGCGCTTTCATCAGCTACAGCCACCGCGACAAGGCGTGGGCGGACTGGCTGCACCGGTCGCTTGAAACGTACAGCGTGCCGTCGCGGCTGGTCGGTACCGAAACCGCGCACGGCAGGATTCCGCGCCGGCTGAATCCGGTCTTCCGCGACCGCGACGAACTCGCCAGCGCCACCGATCTCGGCCGCAAGGTCAACGAGGCGCTCGCGCAATCGGAAAACCAGGTCGTGATCTGCTCGCCCGCGTCGGCGGCTTCGCGTTGGGTCAACGAGGAAGTGCTGGCCTACAAACGCATGGGCCGCGCCGAGCGAATCTTCTGCCTGATCGTGGACGGCGAACCCAACGCCACGGACCTGCCCGGCCGTGAAGCGGAAGAATGTTTCTGTCCCGCGTTGCGCTTCCAGCTCGACGCGAGTGGCCAACCCACGAACGAACGCACCGAACCGATCGCCGCCGATGCGCGTCCCGGCAAGGACGGAAAACAAAACGCCAAGCTGAAACTGATCGCCGGGATGCTGGACGTCGGCTTCGATGCGCTGAAGCAGCGCGAACAGCACCGGCGCATGCGGCGCATGGCGACGCTCACGGCGGCTGCGATGGCAGTGATGGTCGTGACCATCGTGCTGGCGATCCTTGCCTTCGTGTCGCGCCATGCGGCGGTGGTCGCGCAGGACAAGGCCGTCACCGCGGAACACGCCGCGGTCATCTCCCGCGATGACGCCCGGCGCCGGCAAGCCCAGGCCGAGGACATCCTCGGCTTCATGCTCGGCGACCTGCGCAAGAAATTGGCCACGGTCGGCCGGCTCGACCTGATGCGCTCGGTCGACGACAAGGCAACGGCCTACTTCGCAACGCTGAAACCACGCGACCTCACGGACACGGCACTTGAGCAGCAGGCGAATTTGCTGATGGACATCGGGCAGGTGCGCCTCGCCAAGGGCGAACTCGGCGCCGCGACGGCGGCCTTTCGCGAAGCCCTGGATCGCACCAGCGCCCTGTACAACCGCGCACCGGACAACGGCAACCGGCTGTTCGACAAGGCGCAGGCCGAATACTGGGTCGGCTACGCTGCCATGCAGAAAGGCGACAACGCCACGGCCGAAACCATGTTCCAGAGCTACTACGACAGCGCCGTCAAGCTGGTGGCGATGAATCCCCATGACTTCGACTGGCAGAAGGAAGTGGCTTACGGGCTGCAAGCCGTGTCGGTCATGGACAAGAAGCTGGGGCGCACGGCCGAGGCCGAGCAAGGGATGCTGCAGCAGCTTGCGATGTACCACGTGTGGGTCAAGCAACGGCCGGAGGATCAACAAGTCCAGGACCTGCAGCGGAACATGGCCGCCGAACCGGCCAACGCCAATTGGAAAGACAAGAGCGTCGACGCACTGGGCTTGTTGGCAGGTGTGCAGGAGCAGCGTGGCGAACTCCGGCTAGCCCGCGCAAATCGAGCGGACGCTGCCGCACTCGCCGCGGACCTGTACGCTCGCGATCCCGAAAACAATGATTGGCGCACTGCACTGGCCCTTTGTCGCCTGAAACAGTCAAGACTCGACACCTCGCACCAACCCCGTGAGGCCATCAAAGAGGCTCAACTCGCCGAGTCACTCTCGGTTACAGCCCACACCAAGGATCCCAAGAACCTGTACGTGGCGGGAACCCTCGTGAACGCACAAGATCAGCTCGCACGGCTGGCGCTGTCGCGCGGCGATCCCGACAGCGCTGCGAGGGAGATAACAAGCTCGCTTGCCTTGCTCGAATCCATCAGGAGCGAGCACAGCAATGAGGACACGCGTTTGGATTTTGCACAGGCCTTGCTGCTGCAAGGCGAAATCGCGCAGCGCAAACGGCAAACCGGTGAAGCCAAAAGCGCGTGGACCAAAGCGCGCGAATTGCTGATTACCGATTCGCCGCCGGTGATCCCTTTCGATCGCCTCGACCTGGTGGTGCGCGTGCTTCAACGGCTAGGCCGTGGTTCCGAGGCCGCGCCGTACCTGCAGCGACTCACAGCCGCCGGCTATGTGCCCCTGTATCCATGGCCTGATGCGGCAAGCACCCTTGCCGACACCAACCATGGACGGCGGACGAGCGGGCTCAACGCACGACGATGAGGTTGCAAATACGTCGCATCGTCAACCATCGACGATGCGGCAACAGGACCGGCGGGGTTGCCGCCGTACCCGGCCGGAGGGGCCATCATCAACCGGAGCAAGACCATGCCAGACAAGACCGTTTCCCTCGACATCCGCTATGTTCCCGCCGAACCCGGTGATGGATTCATCGATGTCGGGGTCATCAACGGCAGGAGCTACTGCTACAAGTACACGGGTGGCGACGACGGCGCCGGCGGCGTGACGCACACGATTGGCGAAGGCAACGCGAAAATCATTGTGACCCTGACTGCCGACCCGCGCTACAGGATCGCTTCCGTCAGTTTCGTCGACGACAAGCACGATGACATCCAGCTCAGCGCGCATCCGAGACACGACCGCGAGCACGAGATCCACAATAAGAACACCAAGGCCATCAACGCGCATTACAAAGTCCAGGTCAGGGATACCGGCAATGGCAATGCCACGATTCCCTGCGACCCACCGATCACCAACAAGCCGTCTAGCCACTGAGCCTGTGAGAGTCGGGCTGACAGGCTACAGAACGGGCTGAAAGCCTGTCGCGTGTCGTCGCAGTTGGTTGGCATCAAATACGCGCATGGAAAAGTCCCGCATCGCCTGCTTCATCGCAGTTTCACCGCGGCAATCCCGCCGCAAACACAGAAGGAGAGCACCATGAAACGCATCGTGTTGTCCACCGCAATCGCGCTCTTGTTGACAGGCTCCGGGGGGGGTACGCTCAATCCAGTCCATCAACCGCACTGAATGTGCCGACCGTCGTTGTCACCGTCACGCAATTGCTGCCGCTGTCCTTGTCGTCGCCCGCTTCGTATCAGCTTTACAACGGCGGCAATTTGGTGTCGATGAATTCGAACGGTGGTCTTGTCGTGAACGGACCCACCGAGATTCGTTTCATCATTCAGGGCGCTGACGGAACCGCCTACAGCCCGGTCGGCTTCCGCTTCAAGGAGGCATCGACCGCTGCCAGCGGCGTCATGGGGGATCCACTCGGGCTCTCGGCTTTCCCGATGCGCACCCTTGTTCCCCAAGGCAACACTGCCCAACTGTCGGTGTTCGACGCCGATCCTGCGCAGGCTGAATTCGAATTCAGCCTGATGATCGAGAGCCCCAGTGGAACTGTGGCCGTCATCGATCCACCGATCATCAACAGACATCCCGTCTGATGAGCGAGTGCTGCATGACTCGCAATCCGCAAATCGGGTTTGACGGAAGAAGGCGCGATGCGTGCGCGAGCCGGGTTTTCGGCCCGTGCCTCCATGTGATCCGGAGACGGTCATGGCCTATCCAATGCCGGACACAATCGTCGAGATGAGCAACATGAAGCCGAACGCCCTTTACGAGTAAGAACAAGCCAACGGCTACCATCGGGCTCGAGAAATTGCCCGAGAATCGCGCGCCCGCGACCGTCGACGCGTCTGTCTCCACGAACGCCGCGCTTGCGCCGCTGGTGATCCGCCTCACCAGCCATCGCAACATTTCTGCGCGCGAGAATTGAAAGGAAAGTCCAGCCCCGCAGCCAGACAAATGTGACGCGCTTCACATTCCACCACGAATCTGGCACAGTCCCGTTTCCGGACGAATGCGGCTCCCGCGCGTTCCGCGAGGGCCGCGACCGTCAAGGATGACCCGAGCCCGCGTGATGCGGAGACGGCCATGGCCGAGTCGCCGGTTTCGCGCTTCATGTATCGCGCCTTCATCAGTTACAGCCACGCCGACAAGGCGTGGGCCGACTGGCTGCACAAGGCGCTGGAAACATATCGCGTGCCGTCGCGGCTGGTCGGAACGGTAACCGCGCATGGCACGATTCCGCGACGCCTGAACCCGGTCCTTCGCGACCGCGACGAACTCGCCAGCGCCACCGACCTCAGCCGCGAGGTCAACGAGGCGCTCGCGCAGTCGGAAAACCTGATCGTGATCTGCTCGCCCGCGGCGGCAGCATCACGCTGGGTAAACGAGGAAGTGCTGACCTACAAACGTCTGGGTCGCGAAGCACGCATCTTCTGCCTGATCGTCGACGGCGAGCCCGGCGTGAGTGACTGGCCCGGACACGAAGCCGGGGAATGTTTCTGCCCCGCGTTGCGCTTCCGGCTCGACGCCGACGGCCGACCCGCGAACGAACGCACCGAGCCGATCGCGGCCGATGTCCGCCCCGGCCACGATGGCAAGCCCATCGCCAAGTTGCGCCTGATCGCCGGCATGCTCGGCGTGGGCTTCGACGCGCTGACCCAGCGTGAAGCGCATCGACGAAGACGCCGCGCGCTCGTGATCACCGCCGCGGCCCTGCTGGGCATGGCGATCACCAGCGTGCTGGCCATCAATGCGGTCATTGCCCGCAACGAGGCCCGGCAGCGCCAGGCGCAAGCCGAGCAGGCACTGAATTACATGCTCGGCGACCTGCACGACAAGCTCAAGGGTGTGGGGCGGCTCGACCTGATGGCCTCCGTCACCGACAAGGCGCTGGCGCTGTTCGCCGCCAGCAAGCCCGGCTCGCTGACCGACGATGAACTCACCCAGCAGTCGCGCGCCCTGGTGCAGATCGGCCAGATCCGGCTTGACGAAGCCCAGTACGCGCCCGCGATGGATGCCTTCCGGCGCGCCGATCAGCGCAGCGTGGAACTGACCACGCGGCATCCGGACAACGGCCGGTTCCTGTTCGACCGCGCGCAGGCCGAATACTGGATCGGTTACGTGTATTGGCAACAACGCAAGCTGGCCGAGGCCAACGAGTGGTTGACCCGGTATCGCGATTCCACGCTGACGCTGGTGAAGATCGACCCAGGCAACCACGACTGGCAACGAGAGGTCAGCGATGGCGAACACAACTTGGCCGTACTGGCGCTCGACCGCGGAGACCTGAACGCTGCACAGCATCGATTCGAGGCGGAACTGGCGACAATGGAGGAGCTTGCCCGGCAACAACCCGACGATGCCGACCTGGCGTCAGAGGTTGCCGATACGACCTCGTGGCTCGGCAACGTGGCCGAGCAGCGTGGCGACCTGGCCGGTGCCCAGCGCCTGTTCGGTGAACAGGCGCGCCAACTTGCACGCCTGCGTACCGTGCACCCCGAGGACTTCCGTCGGCTGTCGGAATGGGCCAGAGCACAGGAACTGCTGGCTGCGTCGCTGGCGACGACCGGACGGAACGAGGAAAGCCGGCACGCCATGGACGAGGTGTCCAAGGCCTACCTGACCCTGACGCAGCATGACCCGGGCAACGTTTCCTGGCAGGTGAACCTGGCGAACGTGCAGGTCACCCGCGCGACCTACGCGTTCGCCGCGGATCACGCCGACGAGGCTGAAGCGTTGTTGTCCCCCGCGATGGCGCATGCCCTGGGACTCGTGGCATCGAAAGCATCGCAAGGCAATCCCCAGATCCATCGCGTGCTCAGCCACGGCTGGCTGCTGCGCGCCCGCATCGCACTGGCCCGCGGTGACCTGCGGTCAGCGATGGAAGCCGCCGAGCGGTCGCTCAGCGAGGCGCGGGCCGCGACGACAAAAGACGCCGTCGACGACGGCAGCCTGGCCGACCGGGCGGAAGCCCTGCTGCTGCTGGGCACACTGCAGCAGGTGCAATCGCCTGACACGCTTCCGGAAGTATGGAGGCAAGCGCATGCGTTGCTCGCGCCACGGGCACGCAACTCGCATTACTGGCGCCTGCTCGATCCGTGGCTGCGCGCGTGCCGGTTGACCGGCGACGACGCAGGCGCGCGCATCGCCATCGATCGCCTGAATGCAAGTGGTTACGTTCCACTGCAACCCTGGCCGGCAAGTGCCGCCCAGCCATCCCCTGCCACCGAAGGAGACCAGCATGTTCACCACTGACCACACAGTCTGTACCACGGCGAGGATTTCCGTCGTCGTGACCGAGTTCCACGAGCTCGGCCGTGGCCCCAGCCAGGCCGATGTCGAACTGACCGACACCGGACACGGCAGGGTCAGCCAGGGCAGGATCAACGATCCCATCGTCGTCACCGGGGAGGCCTATCTCGAATTTTCCGTATCGACCCGTGAAAGCGACCGAGCCACCTACAGCCCGGTCGGGATCAGTTTCAAGGAGTCGGATGGCCCCGGCCGTGACCCGCTGGGGCATGCCGCATTCCCCACGCGCGCGTTCGTCGCCCGCGGCAATGCCCTGCAGCTTTCGTTGTTCGATGCCAACCCCGAGCGGGCCGAGTTCAAATTCGACCTCGTGATCCGGCGATCCGATGGAACACTCGGCGTCATCGACCCGCGAATTCGCAACAATCCGATCATGAAGTAGCGTAGCCGCAGGGTGGCTTTCCGCTCCCCTCCCGGCCACGCGGAAACGGCGTGTCGGACGATGCGGCAGAATGCCGGAAACGGGAATGGCCCTTGCCAACGCGTCGTCCGCTGCGCGTTGGCGGGGATCGGGACAATCACGAACAGGCCGTCGCGATGGACATGGTCGATTCGGAGCAAAAAAGCAGCGCGACAGCGAATGCCACGCGCGCGCCACTGGTCGTCGGCATCACCAGCCACCGCAATATCGCGGCCCGCGAAATCGAATCGCTCCGCCGGCGCGTGCGGGAGCTTTTCCTGCGATTGCGGGAGGACTTTCCGCATGCGCCGCTGACGATCCTGTCGCCGCTGGCCGAAGGCGGCGACCAACTGGTGGCGGAAGAAGGCCTGAAGCTCGGCGCACGACTCGTCGCGCCGCTGCCGTTCGCGCGCGAACTGTATGCGCAGGATTTCGCCGGCGTTGCGGCGCGTGAACGTTTCGAATCGTTGTGCGCACAGGCGAGATTGATCGAACTGCCCCTGCTGACGGGCCATACCCACGCCGAAGTTTCGGCGCCGGGTGACCAGCGCAATCGCCAGTACGCCCACGTCGGGATGTTCGTGGCGCGGCATTGCCATCTGCTGTTGGCGATCTGGGACGGCAAGCCATCGCATCGCCTGGGGGGCACCGCGCAGATCGTGGATTATTTCCTGACCGGCACGCCCCCGGGCGGCTTCGAGCGCAGGCGCGACAAGCGTCCGCGCCTGTACGGCGGCGGCGACGAGCGGCTGCTGTGCCACCTGGTGTGTTCGCGCGACATGCCGGACGGCACGCCGGCGACTCCGCTGCAGCCGGGCCAGGTGATCTGGCGCAACCGCGACGAAGCGTCCGCGCCCGATGCGCCGATGCCGCAGGCCTTCAGTACGGTGTTCGCGCATACCGATGCCTTCAACGCCGATGCCGTGAAATACGCCGACGAGATCGAAGCGGGCGATGCCGGCATCGATGACGGGGCTTCCGCGGAGGGCGACGGCGCGCTCGCGCAACCCTCGCCCGCCACGCTGTTCCGTGTCGCCGATTGGTTGGCGATCCACTTCCAGCGGCGCGTGCTGCTGGCGATGCGGGTGATCTACCTGGTCGCGTTCGTGATGGGCGTGGCTTTCACCATGTACGACAACCTGCCCGACCAGGACCACATGCTGTTCGCGTTCCTGTTCCTGTTCGCGACCGGGGTGGTGGTGAACGCGATCGCGAGACGGCGTGACTGGCACCGCAAGTATCTCGATTACCGCGCGCTGGCCGAGGGCTTGCGCGTGCAGTGCTATTGGCGGCGCGCCGGCATTTCGCTGACCGGCGACCCTGAATTCGCCCGCGACAGCCTGATGCAGAAGCAGGACATCGAACTGGGCTGGGTACGCAACGTGATGCGCAGCGCCGGGCTTTTCGCCCAGGCGTGGCCGGAACGGCAAAACGAGGAGGCGCTGCGCGGCGTGATCGACGAATGGGTCGGCGACGCCACGCACGGCGAGCTCGGCTATTACCGGGTCCGCACCGAACAGCGCGAACGCAGCCACCGCATCAACGAAGCGATCGGCGCGATGTGCCTGCTGGCAGGCATCTTCATCAGCGTGGTGCTGGCAGTGTTGGTGCACACGCTGTCGAACGATGCCAAGAACGACTTGATCGTGGTGATGGCGGTGTTTTCGATCTTCGCCGCGGTGCGCGAAGCGTATTCGTTCCGCAAGGCCGACCGCGAACTGATCCGCCAGTACCGCTTCATGGAACGCGTGTTCGGCAATGCGCGCAGCGCGCTCGACAAGGCCGAGGACACCGACGAGCAGCGCGAGATCCTGCAGGCACTGGGCGAGGCTTCCCTGGCCGAGCACGTCGAGTGGGCGGTGATGCACCGCCAGCGGCCGCTGGAGGCGGGCAAGATGTGAGGCCCACGCACCATCGGACTCTTCCCCCCAAAACTCACCCAATCCATGCTTTGTCGTCATTCCGGGGCCGTTTCCGATGATGTCGGAAACGGCCCCGGAATGACGAAAGTCGAACGACCGCAGACGGAACGGGGCAACCGCTTCCTACGCGGACTGTTCGCTTTCCGGTGGCGCAGACGGCTTCGCGGTCGCGAGGCGCGCTTCGGCGGCGGCCACCATGGCCTGGTAGCGCGGTCCGTCGTGGAGCGGATCGAAATCGGGATCGGACTTGAGGTAATCCAGCAACGGCCGGGTCGCCCGTTCCAACAGCCACTCCAGCAGCTCCAGCGCTGCATCCTTGTCGCCGAGGTACGCCATCAGCGCGCACGCGAAGTTGTAGCGCATGTTCCAGTTGTCCGGGTCCATCAACATGGCCCGGTTCATCCGTGACTTGGCACGGTCACCTTCGCCGAGCGCGCCCAGCGCGTTCGCGCTGTAGGCGATCACGCCCGAATTGCTCTGGTCGTGTGTCAAAAAGCTATCCGCGCGCTTCAACGCGACTCCGGCCGCACGTCGCATATTCGCCGCATCGCCGAGCGCGCGATAGGTGCTGACCAGCATCATTGCCGAATTGACGTCGGAATCCATCAGCGACACGGCCTTTTCGTAATACCGGGCCGCATCGCCAAACCGATGCCGCATGTATTCCAGCCGTGCTGCCGTGCGGTTGACTTCGTAGGACTCCGGATCGAGTTTCAGCGCCGCGCGAGCCTCGTCCCACGCGCCCGCCACATCGCCCCTCATCTGGAGGATGTTGCCCTTGACAGCATGCGCCTCGGCAAGGTTGGGGTCCAATGCGAGCGCCCTGTCGACGGCCACCATTCCATCGTCCGTTTCCAAACCCAACTCGCGCAAGCTTCTGTAACCTGCTGCCATCAAGGCCCAGGCCTGCGCGTAATTCGGATCGACTTCGGTCGCCCGCGCGCAGGTGCGAACGATGGCCTTCGATGCGTGCTCGTCCTCCTGGTTGGTGATGTAGAGCTGCCGCGCCATCAAGTAGAGATCATGCGCTTCGACGCTCTCGGTACCGCGCCGCTCGATGGCCTTCTTCTCCTCGGGCAACAGGCGAACCCGCAGCGCCTTGACGATGGCGTGCGAAATCTCGTCCTGCAGCGCGAAGATGTCGCTGGCATCGCGGTCGTAACGCTCGGCCCAGACGTGGTTGTTGGCGGTACCGTCGATCAACTGTGCGCTGATCCGCACGCGTCCGCCGGCCTTGCGGACGCTGCCCTCCAATACGTGGCTGACGTTGAGGTCGCGCGCGACCCGGGGGATGTCGACCTGCTTGCCCTTGTACAGGAACGAGCCGTTGCGCGAGATGATCGACAACGCCGAGATCTTGCTGAGGTCGGTCAGGATGTCCTCGGTGATGCCGTCGCTGAAATACTCCTGTTCCGGATCGCCGCTCATGTTGATGAAGGGCAACACGCAAATCGAGAATTTCGGTTTCGGTTTCTCCGGAACCGCCGCCGGTGCGACGGCCTCCGCCGCCTTCGCGGCCTGCGCAGTCGTGGCACGCGCAATCATCGCGTCGAGTGCGCGCAGGAACTCCTGCGCCGGCACGCTCGTCGTGTTCTCCTTCCAGTCGTCGAGGTCGGTGGTGTGGATGGCGCGCACGTCGATCGGCAGCCGTGCCTGGTCGAAGCGCACCGGCACCAGGATTCCGCGTTCGGCCGCGTCGCGCGCTTCGCCGCGCACCCAGCGCGACACCACCGAAGTCGGCGTCCACACCACCAGCACCGCCTTGGCGGCCTGCAGCTCGGTGTCGATCTCGTCGTCGAACTCCCGGCCCGGGCTGATCTCGGGATCCCACCACACCGACCAGCCCTTGGCCTCGATCGCGGCCACCAGCGGCGCGACGCGGGCCTTGTCGACGCGGGCGTAGGAAATGAAGACGTCGGCCATGCAGGTCAGCTCCCCGTCCTGGCGGCCGCTGCGCCCGCGATGCCTGCTTTTGCCTCGGCAGCAAGCCGCGCTTCCGCGGCAGCAACCATCGAGATGTAGCGCGGATCACCGCGCAGTGATTCAAGGTCCGGATCGGCCTTGGCGTAGCCGAGAAAACTGGCCGAGATCGTCTCGAACAACGGGGCAAGCATTTCCAGTGCCGCGTTCTCGTCCTTGAGCCGCACCGCCAGCATGCAGGCAAAGTTGTAGCGCATGTTGAAGTTGTCGGGATCGATCAGCAGCGCGCGTTGCATGCGGGCCTTGGCGCGGTCGTTCTCGCCCAGCGCCGCCAATGCGTCCACGCTGTAGGCCGTCACCACCGAATTGTTGGGGTCGCGCTCCAGGATCGGTTCGGTGCGCCGCAACGTCAGTTCCGCGGCGCGACGGGTCGCAGCGGCGTCGGCCAATGCCGTGTAGCAACTGACCAGCATCGCGGCCGAATTGATGTCCGCCTCCATCAGCGCGACGGCCTTCTCGTAGAAACGGGCCGCATCGACGAACTCGCACAATTGATAGTGCAAGCGCCCCGCCGAACGGTTCACCTCGTAGGATTCCGGGTCATGCGCGAGAGCCGCCGCGCTTTCGGCAATGGCAGCATCGAGATTTCCATCGATCTGCAGGAGTTGCGCCTTGACCGCGTGGGCCTCGGCCAGATCGGGATTCAATGCCAGCGCGCGATCGACCGCAGCCATGCCGGCTTGGGTGTCGTTGGCCTGCGCATCGTTCCACTGCCGGTAGCCTGCCGCCATCAACGCCCAGGCTTCGGCGTACTCCGGATCGAGGTCGGTCGCGCGCTTGCAGATGCGCACGATGGCCTGCGCGGACCGCCCGTCCATTTCCTGGCTGGTGACGTAGGTCTGGCGAGCCATCAAATAGAGATTGTGCGCCTCGGCGTTGTCGGTGCCGCGCTTGCGGATGGCCTTCTTTTCCTCCGGCAGCAAGTGAACCCGCAAGGCCTTCGCGATCGCCTGCGAGATCTCGTCCTGGATCGCGAAGATGTCGGCGTCCTCGCGGTCGTAGCGCTCGGCCCACATGTGGCCGTTCGATTCGCCGTCGATCAACTGCGCGCTTATCCGAACCCGGCCGCCGGCCTTGCGCACGCTGCCTTCCAGTACATGCGTGACCTTCATTTCGCGGACGAGCTGGGGCACGTCCAGTTTTTCGCCCTTGTACTGGAAGGCGCTGTTGCGCGAAATGATGCGCAGCGAGGAAACCTTGCTGAGGTCGGTGATGATGTCTTCGGTGATGCCGTCGCTGAAATATTCCTGGTCCGGATCCCCGCTCATGTTGGCGAACGGCAGCACGCAGACGGTGTAGCGCGGGGACGGTTTCTTGTCGGAGGAGGCGGCCGGCGCATCGGCCGGTTTCGCGGCCTGCGTCGCTTGCGAACGCTCGATCATCGTGGCCAGCGCGTGCAGGCACTCCTGCACGGCGGGGTGCGCCGAGTCCTCGCGCCAACCATCGAGGTCGGTGGTGTGGATCGCGCGCACGTCGATCGGCAGCCGTGCCTGGTCGAAACGCACCGGCACCAGGATTCCGCGTTCGGCCGCGTCGCGCGCTTCGCCGCGCACCCAGCGCGATACCACCGACGTCGGCGTCCACACCACCAGAACAGCCTTGGCTGCCTGCAGCTCGGTGTCGATCTCGTCGTCGAACTCCCGGCCCGGGCTGATCTCCGGATCCCACCACACCGACCAGCCCTTGGACTCGATCGCGGCCACCAGCGGCGCGACGCGGGCCTTGTCGGCGCGGGCATAGGAGATGAAGACGTCAGCCATGGCGATCGCCTTTGCCAAGGTTCGCGCACATCAAGCAGCCTCCGGAGCGGGCGGCGTTGTCGACTTCGCCGCGGCAAGCCGCGCTTCGGCGGCGGCGACCATGGCCTGGTAGCGCGGGTCGTCGCGCAACGACTCAAAGTCCGGGTCGGCCTTGGCGTAAGGAAGGAATTCTCCCGTAATCGTCGCCAGCACCGGGCCAAGCATCTCCAAAGCGGCGTGCGTGTCGTGCAAGTACACGCAAAGCGTGCACGCAAAGTTGTAACGCATCTTCCAGTCGTCAGGGTCGATCAGCAGCGCCCGATTCATGCGCCCCTTGGCACGCTCGGCCTCGCCCATCGCTGCCAATGCGTGCGCGCTGTACGCCATCACGCCGGAATTCCCCTGGTCGCGGCCGAGCACCGCATCCGCGCGCTTGAGCGCCACTTCGGCAGCCCGCAGTACGCCGTCCGTGTTGCCCAGTGCGCGATATGCACTAACCAGCATCATCGCCGAATTGACGTCCGACTCCATCAGGGCGATCGCCTTCTCATAGTGCTTCACGGCATCATCGAACCGGTGCTGCTGGTACGCCAGTCGCCCGGCCGTACGGTTGGCTTCGTAGGATTCGGGATCAAGGGAAAGCGCCGTGCCAACCTCGGCGATCGCGTCATCCATAGCGCCCCTCTTCTGCAGAATCTGCGCCTTGACCGCATGGGCCTCGGCCGACTTCGCGTCAAGCGCCAAGGCGCGCTCCGCAGCGGCCATCCCGTCGTCAGTTCCCACATTCACGTCACGAAGGTTCGTGTATCCCGCCGCCATCAGGGCCCAAGCCTGGGCATACCCCGGATCGAGGCCTGTTGCACGCAAGCACGTTCGCACGATGGCCTGGGATGCGCGCACGCCTTCGAGGTTGGTGATGTAGATCTGGCGTGCCATCAAGTACAGGTCGTGCGCTTCAACGCTCTCGGTACCGCGATGCTCGATGGCTTTTTTTTCCTCGGGCAACAAGCGCAGCCGCAAGGCCTTGACGATCGCATGCGAGATCTCATCCTGGATCGCGAAGATGTCGCTGGCGTCGCGGTCATAGCGGTCGGCCCACACATGCTGGCTGGTGGCGCCATCGATCAACTGCGCGGTGATCCGCAGCCTGCCACCGGCCCTCCGAACGCTGCCTTCCATGATGTGCGTGACCTTGGCCTCTTGCGCGACCTTTTGCACCTCGATCTGCTTGCCCTTGTACAGGAATGAATCGTTGCGCGAGACGACGCCAAGGGCGGAGACCTTGCTCAAGTCGGTGATGATGTCCTCGGTGATGCCGTCGCTGAAGTATTCCTGCTCGGGGTCGCCGCTCATGTTGAGGAAAGGCAAGACGCAGATCGAATAGTGGGGCGTCTTTTCGACCTGCGGCTTCGCGGCGGCCGCTTCCTTTCCGGCTTGCGCGGCCTGTGCGCGCGCGATCATCCCGCCCAGCGCGCGCAGGCATTCCTGCACCGCCGGATTGGCCGGGTCCTGGCGCCAGTCGTCGAGGTCGGTGGTGTGGATTGCGCGCACGTCCATGGGCAGCTTGGCCTGCTCGAAGCGCACCGGAACGAGAATCCCGCGCTCGGCCGCCTCGCGCGCCTCACCGCGCACCCAACGCGAGGCCACGGAAGTTGGCGTCCAGATCACCAGCACCGCATTGGCCGACTCGATCTCGACTTCGATCTGGTCGTCGAACTCCTGTCCGGGGCTGATCTCCGGATCCCACCACACCGACCAGCCTTTCGCCTCGATCGCGGCCACCAGCGGCGCGACACGGGCCTTGTCGGCGCGGGCGTAGGAAACGAAGACGTCAGCCATGGCCGTCGGCTCCCTGCGCGGTCGCCTCGGGAGTTGCGGATTTGGCTGCCGCAAGCCGCGCTTCGGCGGCCACGATCAAGGACTGCCAACGCGGGTCGTCGTGCAGGGATGCGAAATCCGGATCGGCCTTTGCGTAGGGCAGGAAAGCGTCCGAAATGGTGTCGAACAAGGGCGAGAGCATTGCCAGCGCGGCGTCCTTGTCCTTGAAACGCACGTTCAACATGCACGCGAAGTTGTAACGCATGTTGAAATTGTCCGGGTCAATCAGCAGCGCGCGCTCCATGCGTGCCTTGGCGCGCTCGGCCTCGCCGAGCGCGGCGAGAGCGGTCACGCTGTAGGCGATGGCTGTGCAATTGTTCGGGTCGTGTGCCAGGACGGCCTCGACACGCTTGAGCGTCAATTCAGCGGCGCGGCGGATGCCTGCGGCGTCGTTCACTGCGGTGTAGCAACTGATCAGCATGAATTGCGAATTGACGTCCGCATCCATCAGCGCAGCCGCCTTTTCGTAGAAAAGGGCCGCATCGTCGTACCTGTGGCGCTGGTAGCTCAAGCGCGCGGCCGAGCGGTTGACTTCGTAGGATTCGGGATCGAGCTTGAGCGCCATGTCGGCCTCGATTGCGGCCGCCTCAAGATCGCCCTCGATTTGCAGGAGCTGCGCCTTGACCGCGTGGGCCTCGGCCAGGTTCGGGTCCAGCGCGAGCGCACGTTCCGCCGCAGCCATGCCATCCCTGGATTTCCCCTTTTCCGCTTCGAACCATTGCCGGTAACCGGCCGCCATCAGCGCCCAGGCCTGCGCGTAGAGAGGATCGATATCGGTCGCGCGCTTGCACAGGCGCACGATGGCTTGCGCCGAGCGCTCGTCCTGCTCCTGGCTGGTCACGTAGGTCTGCCGCGCCATCAGGTAGAGGTTGTAGGCATCGGCGCTGCCGGTGCCACGGTGCTCGATGGCCTTCTTTTCCTCGGGCAGCAATCGCAGTTTCAGCGCCTTCACGATGGCCTGCGAAATTTCGTCCTGGATCGCGAAGATGTCGCTGGCGTCGCGATCGTAGCGCTCCGCCCAGACGTGGTCGTTGCCTTGCGCTTCCACCAGTTGCGCATTGATTCGTACCCGGCCGCCGGCTTTGCGTACGCTGCCCTCCAGCACATGGCTCACCTTGAGCTCACGTGCAACCTTGGGGGTGTCAACGTTCTTGCCCTTGTACTGGAAGGCACTGTTGCGCGAAATGATTCGCAGGGCCGAGACCTTGCTCAGGTCGGTGATGATGTCCTCGGTGATGCCGTCGCTGAAATACTCCTGCTCCGGTTCGCCGCTCATGTTGGTAAACGGCAGCACACAGATCGAGAAACGCGCGGGATCCCGCGCGGACGGAGCCGCGGCAGGAACGCTCGCTGCCTTCATGGATTGCGCAGCTTGCGTGCGGGCGATCATGGCCGTGAGCGCACGCAGGCATTCCTGCATGGAGGCGCTCGCGTGGTCTTCGCGCCAGTCGTCGAGGTCGGTGGTGTGGATCGCACGCACGTCCATCGGCAACTTGGCCTGCTCGAAACGCACGGGAACGAGTATCCCGCGCTCGGCCGCCTCGCGCGCTTCCCCGCGCACCCAGCGCGACACCACGGAAGTCGGGGTCCACACCACCAGCACGGCCTTCGCCGCATTGATCTCGGCATCGATCTGGTCGTCGAACTCCTGGCCGGGATTGATTTCCGGATCCCACCACACCGACCAACCCCTGGCTTCGAGCGCGGCCACCAGCGGCGCGACGCGGGCCTTGTCCGCACGGGCATAGGAAACGAAGACGTCAGCCATGGGAACAGCCCCTGTTGCCGCTGGACGTCGCTGCCATCCGGCGCGTGCGTGTCGTGGCCGATGGCAAACCCACCGCGTTCGCGCCGATCATGCAACCTCCGGCGCGGGCGGTGCCGCCGATTCCGTGGCCGCAAGGCGCGCTTCGGCAGCGGCGACCATGGCCTGGTAGCGCGGGTCGTCGTGCAACAGCGTCAAGTCCGGATCGGCCTTGGCATAGGGTAAAAATGCATCCGTGATCTTCGCGAATACGGGCTCCAGCATCTTCAGCGCTGCATCCTTGTCCTGCAAATCCGTGCACAGCATGCACGCGAAGTTGTAGCGCATGGTGGTGTTGTCGGGATCGATCATCATCGCGCGGCGCATGCGCGCCTTGGCGCGTTCGCCTTCGCCCAGCGCCATGAGCGCATAGGCGCTGTACGCCATGATCCCTGCATTGCTGGAATCCTTGGCCAGCGCCGCGTCCGCACGCTTGAGCAACGCCTCGGCGGCACGGTGCGTGTTGGTCTTGTCTCCCAAGGCCTTGTAGGAGCTGAGCGTGAGCAGCGATGAGTTGACATCTGCTTCCATCAACGACGATGCCTTCTCGTAATACCGGATCGCATCGCGGAACTTGTGCAGGCGATAATTGAGGCGCCCCGCCGCGCGATTGGCCTCATAGGATTCCGGGTCGAGCTTCAGAGCAGTGGCCACTTCCGCTGCCGCACCGTCGGTATCCCCCGCGTTGGTCAGGATGTACGCCTTGACGGCATGCGCTTCGACGAGGTCAGGATCCAGCGCCAGCGCCTTTTCCGCCGCCGCCATGCCATCTTCGACGTCCTTGCCGTATTCACGCAAGCTGCGGTACGCCATCGCCATCAATGCCCACGCTCGCGCATACGCCGGGTCGATCTCGGTAGCGCTCGTACAGATGCGGATGATCGTATGCGCCGAGCGCGTATCACCTTCCGAGGTCGTCACATGGAGCTGCCGCGCCATCAGGTACAGGTCGTGCGCCTCGACGTTGTCGGTGCCGCGGTGCTCGATGGCCTTCTTTTCCGCGGGCAACAGGCTCAGCTCCACCGCCTTGCCGGTGGCTTGCGAAATTTGGTCCTGGATCGCGAAGATGTCGCGGGCGTCGCGCTCGTAGCGCTCGGCCCAGACGTGGTTGTAGGTTGCGCCACCGATCAGCTGGGCGTTGAGGCGGATCCGCCCGCCGGCCTTGCGTACGCTGCCCTCCAGCACGTGCGTGACCTTCAATTCACGCACAACCCTGGGGATATCGATGTGTTTGTCCTTGTAGCTGAAGGCGATGTTGCTGGCGGTCACGGCGAGCGCCGAAACCTTGCTCAGGTCGGTCGTGATGTCCTCGGTCATGCCGTCGCTGAAGTATTCCTGCTCGGCGTCGCCGCTCATGTTGGTGAAGGGCAGCACGCAGACCGAGAATTTCGGTCTGGGCTTTTCCGGCGCCGGCGCCGCGGGCGGCGCCTCCTGCGCAGCTTGCGCCTGCGCCCGCGCAATCATGGTGGCGAGCGCCTTCAGGCACTCCTGCATCGATGCACTCTCGGCGTTCCCACCCCAGTCGTCCAGGTCGGTCGTATGGATCGCGCGCACATCCATCGGCAGGCGCGCCTGCTCGAAACGCACCGGAACCAGGATCCCGCGCTCCGCAGCCTCGCGCGCCTCGCCACGCACCCAGCGCGAGGCCACCGAGGTCGGGGTCCACACCACCAGTACGGCTTTTGCGGCGTCGATCTCGGCGTCGATCTGGTCGTCGAATTCCTGGCCCGGCGTGATTTCGGGATCCCACCAGACCGACCAGCCCCTGGCCTCGATCGCGGACACCAAGGGGGCGACGCGCGCCTTGTCGGCGCGGGCGTAGGAAATGAAAACGTCAGCCATTCCGATCAACCCCCAAAAATGAGGCCGGGCGCCGCGGACCTTCCGATTTCCAAGCATAACGTGATACAGGTCACAGAGTCACCGACGGCCGGGGGGCGGCGGACCCTCGCTAACGCCCTTTTGGCGATTTGTTCTATGCTGCGCGGATCATGGATTCGCACACAGCCGAGATCATCGAACATCCCGCCTTCGCCCGCGCCGACCTGCACTCGACACGCGTGTTGTCGCTGGATGCCGCCGGCCGCATCCTCGACTGGATCAGTTGGCAGGACGCGGCGTGCCTGTACGTGCGCGACGCGGTGGCGTGGACGCTCGGTGAAGCGTGCCTCACCCTGCACGGCGGGTTCCAGCGCGACAGCGGGGACCAAAGCATCCTGCTGCTGCACCCGATCGTCGCCAGCCGCGGCCAGTGCCACAGCGGCGCGGTCGATCCTTCGCCCGCGCTCAGCAACGCCGCGCTGTTCGCGCGCGACCGCTACCTGTGCCTGTACTGCGGGCGTCACTGCAGCCGCGGCGAACTCACCCGCGACCATGTGCTGCCACTTTCTCGCGGCGGACGCGACGTGTGGGAGAACGTGGTTTCGGCGTGCCTGGCCTGCAACCTCAGGAAGGGCGGGCGCACGCCGCAGCAGGCCGGCATGCCGCTGCTGGCGATCCCGTACAAGCCGAGCTGGGTCGAGCACCTGATCCTCTGCAACCGCAACATCCTGGCCGACCAGATGGAATTCCTGGTCCATCATCTGCCGAGGGATCGCCGCCCGGCGGCATGATCGCGCCGCGTTTTCGCTTGCTGCAACCCGAACGGCGAGCGTGACTGCCCTTGGGCGCAGGCGGCGCGCCCGCTATGATGCACCGCAGCAGCCCTTGCTTCGTTGCCTTCCATGACCTCTCAAGACCCGACCTCCGCCGCGCCGGATCGTGATCCGGTGCGCGCCGAGAAAAACCAGCCGGGCGACCGCGCAAGCGTGCGCACCGCCGGCAGCACCGAAGGCATGCCTGTCGCGCCCGCATTGGGCGCGTCGCTCGACCAGGCGAAGATGCCGCTGAAATCGACGCTGGTCGACCGCCGCATCCTGTTGATCTCGGCGCTTGCGATCGTGCTCGGCGCCGCGGCGGCAGGCGTCGCGCAATTGCTGATGCTGATGATCAACCTGATCACGGACCTGGTGTTCTACGGGCGCATTTCCGACGTGATCGGGCCGAACGCCCAGCACGGTTCGTTCGTGTTGTCACCCGCGAACAACCAGCTTGGCGCGCTGGTGATCCTGATGCCGGTGATCGGCGGCCTCGCGGCCGGGATCATGGCGCGCTGGGGTTCGCGCGCGATCCAGGGCCACGGCATCCCCGAAGCGATGGAACGCATCCTGGAACACGAATCCAACATCCCCGCGCGCGTGACCTGGCTGAAGCCGTTGTCTTCCGCCGTCGCCATCGGTACCGGCGGCCCGTTCGGTGCCGAAGGTCCGATCATCTCGACCGGCGGCGCGATGGGCTCGCTGATCGGCCAGTTGCTGAGCGTGACCGCGCAGGAACGCAAGGTGCTGCTGGCGGCGGGCGCCGCGGCCGGCATGGCGGCGGTGTTCGGCGCGCCGATCGCATCGGTGGTGATGGCGATCGAACTGCTGCTGTTCGAACTGCGCCCGCGCTCGCTGATTCCCGTGGCATTGGCGGCAGGCATCGCGGTAGGCGTGCGCTACATGACCTACGGCGCGCATGCGGTGTTCGCGATGCCCGACGTGAGCGAACCCGGTGGCTGGGCGCTCGGCACCTACATGGTGCTGGGGCTCGCCGTCGGCTACGCCAGTGTGTGGGTGACCCGCGCCGTGTACGGGGTGGAAGACCTGTTCGCGAAATTGCCGATCCACTGGATGTGGTGGCCGGCGCTGGGCGCGGTGGTGGCCGGCGTGGTCGGCTGGATCTCGCCGCACACCCTCGGCGTCGGCTACGACAACATCGACGCGCTGGTGTCGGGCGACTTCGCGAACTTCCGGAACTTCGGCGTGATCGGGCAAGTCAACGACCACGGCACGATCCAC
>Ga0066256_1001935_pt1 | contig 25035 bp, 23 predicted proteins | sample ThiBio_1000_biof_FD_87107 | JGI IMG/M metagenome (GOLD analysis project Ga0066256, IMG submission 87107) | Wastewater bioreactor microbial communities from Cape Town, South Africa - Thiocy_expt_1000_biof (version 2) | ecosystem: Engineered > Bioreactor > Thiocyanate-remediating >... | reverse complement strand
CGATCTCGCATATCGCCTCCGTCGCGGGGAAGGCCGATACCCAGCCGCTGTTCCCGGACGATCCCTCGCTGGCTGCAAACCGGCGCGTGACCATCACCTTGATGCGTGAAGAGCCGCCGCTTCCCCCTAATCTCAAGCCCTAAGTCTTCCGTATTATAATACCTAACAACAGATATGTTTCTGCGGTTCCTTTGAGGCATCGCAGTAGACATCGCATGGCAGTGCTATAAGAACCGCCACTCCAAAGGCGATACCGGCCAGCCCGGGATCTCAAGAAACTGTCAGAGCGTTCCTCGATCATGGCTGCCAGCGACACTCCCGATACGCCCCAGGAGGTGCAAGTCAGCACCGGCTTCTGGGCTCTGACGCTCGGGAGCATCGGGGTGGTCTTCGGCGATATCGGCACGTCGCCGCTCTACGCTTTCAGAGAAGCCGTCCACAACGCCTCCGGCGGCGGCCCCGTTTCCCGCGAGATCGTGCTTGGCGTTCTTTCGCTGATCCTGTGGTCGCTGATCGTCGTCGTCACTCTCAAGTATGTGCTGATCCTGCTGCGCGCAGACAACAACGGCGAGGGCGGCACGCTGTCCCTGATGGCGCTCGGGCAGCGCGTCATGAAGCGGCGCAGCTGGTTTTTGCTGGCGCTTGGCGTCATCGGCGGATCGATGTTCCTCGGCGACGCGATGATCACACCTGCCATCTCCGTGCTGTCAGCCGTGGAAGGTCTGAAATTCGCGGCCCCGGCGCTGGAACACTATGTGGTGCCGCTGGCGATCCTCGTTCTGCTCTGTCTGTTCGCGGTGCAGAGCCGTGGAACGGCGCTGGTGGCCAGCGCTTTTGGTCCCGTCATGATCGTCTGGTTTCTGACGCTTGGCGTTATGGGGCTGATGCATATCAGTGACGACCCGGGCATCGTGCATGCGATGAATCCCATCTTCGCCGTCGAGTTTCTGCTGACTCATGGCGTGATCGGCCTGGTGATTCTGGGCGCGGTGTTTCTGTCTGTGACGGGTGGCGAGGCGCTCTATGCCGATCTCGGTCACTTCGGCCGCAAGCCGATCCAGACGGCATGGCTCTATTTCGTGCTGCCGTGCCTGCTGCTGAATTATTTCGGGCAGGGAGCCTTGGTGCTGTCGCATCCGGAAGCCATCGAGAATCCATTCTATCGCATGGTGCCGGAAAAGGTTCTTGTGCCGCTGATCTGCCTTGCGACGGCGGCGACAGTGATCGCCAGCCAGGCGGTTATTACCGGCGCATTCTCGCTGGTGCGGCAGGCGATTCAGCTCGGGCTGCTGCCGCGCTTCGAAGTTCGCTACACGTCCGAATCTCATGCTGGCCAGATCTATCTGCCACGCGTGAACATCATGCTGCCGATCGGGTCGGTTCGGGACATCGCGCGGGGTGGGGTCGGGTTATGGCATGGCTGTGTCCACCACCATGGTATGCGGCGGCATCATGTGCTTCGTCGTGATCTGGAAGCTATGGAACTGGCGTGCCGCCACGGCGGCTGCTCTGATGATTCCGCTGGTGGTGGTCGATCTGACCTTCCTGACCGCCAATCTGCTCAAGCTCCTGCAGGGCGCATGGGTCCCGGTGCTGTTCGGAATCCTGATGGCCGGGATGATCTGGACGTGGCGGCGCGGCGCGGCGATCCTCATCAACAAGACCCGGCGCACCGAAGTGCCGTTGGTCGATCTGATCAAGAGCCTCGAGAAGCGGCCACCTCATATCGTGAAAGGCACGGCCGTCTTTCTCACTAGCGATCCGGAATATGTGCCGACGGCATTGCTGCATAATCTCAAGCACAACAAGGTTCTCCACGAACACAATGTGATCCTGACCATCCGCACGGCGGAAACGCCGCGGGTCGATCTGATCGATCGTGTATGGATTGAAGCGATCAGCGATAAATTCACGGCTGTCCGGCTGAACTTCGGTTTCATGGAATCGCCGAACGTGCCGAAGGCTCTGGCAATCGCGCGCAAGCTCGGCTGGCAGTTCGACATCATGTCGACGTCGTTCTTTGTCTCGCGCCGTTCGCTCAAGCCTGCGGCGCAGTCCGGCATGCCGCGCTGGCAGGACCATCTTTTTATCGCCATGAGCCGGTCGGCGAACGACGCTACGGACTATTTCCAGATCCCCACCGGCCGCGTGGTGGAAGTCGGGACTCAGGTGACGATCTGACCGTTCATGCCATTTGCCATGTGGCAAAGGCATATCAGGAGAGCGAACTTCGCTTAGCCGGACGAAACGGGCGGGATTATAAGCCTGCGCCGCAGCTTATTGTTGCACACGCTTTCAAGGGGGCCGGTCACCGGTTCGCGTGAAGAAAGCGTCATTCGGCAGATATGAGAGCCATAGGTTCTGATTTTCGAGCCTTTTGACCCCAAGGCATATTTTCATGACAAGCGACATATCGACGTCCGCGGCGGGAACGCCGGCGGCAAACGGTCATGGCGAAGCTCATTCCACGGCATCTTTCAAGGCGCTGATGATTGGCAGCATCGGCGTCGTTTACGGCGACATCGGCACCAGCCCACTCTATGCATTTCGCGAAGCGGTGACGGCAGCCAGCGCAAATGCAGTCCCCGGCGGCGGGGCGGGGCCTGTGCTCGGCGTGTTGTCATTGATCCTGTGGGCACTCATCGTCGTCGTGACCTTGAAGTACGTAGTGATCCTGCTGCGCGCGGACAACAACGGCGAGGGCGGTACGCTTGCGCTGATGGCGCTGGCGCAACGCGCGCTGGGCACCAGCGGCGGAATCATCGTGCTGCTCGGCATCATCAGCGGCGCATTGTTCTATGGAGACGCGGTGATCACGCCGGCGCTGTCGGTCCTATCGGCGGTCGAGGGCATCAAGCTGGCGACATCCGCGCTCGATCACTACGTCGTTCCCATCACGGTGCTCATTCTCGTCGCGCTGTTCGCGGTTCAGTCGCGCGGCACGGCGCGTGTGGCGGCGTTTTTCGGCCCCATCATGGGTTTCTGGTTCGCGGTGATCGCCGTGGCCGCGCTTCCATTGATCGCGCAGCAGCCCGGGGTGTTGGCGGCATTCAATCCGGCCTATGCGGTCTCGTTCCTGCTTGGACATGGCTATACCGGTCTGGTGCCCCTGGGTGCGGTCTTTCTCGCCGTCACAGGTGCGGAAGCGCTCTATGCCGATCTCGGCCATTTCGGTAAGCGTCCGATCCAGAGCGCGTGGCTGTTTCTCGTGCTCCCGTCGCTGGCGCTGAATTATCTCGGTCAGGCAGCATTGGTGATGAGTCGGCCGGACACGATCGAAAATCCGTTCTTCCTGATGTTCCCGGACTGGGCGCTGGTGCCGATGGTGGTCCTTGCAACCGTGGCAACCGTGATCGCGAGCCAGGCTGTCATCACCGGTGCTTATTCGCTGACGCGGCAGGCGATTCAGCTCGGCCTGATGCCGCGTTTTGAGATCAGGCACACGTCGGAAGCTCATTCGGGCCAGATCTACATTCCGCGCGTCAACATCCTCCTGCTGGTCATCGTTCTGATGCTGGTGATCCTGTTCCGCTCGTCGAGTGCGCTGGCGTCCGCCTACGGCATCTCGGTTACCGGCACGATGGTGGTGACGGGAATGATGGGCTTTGTGGTGATCTGGAAGGTCTGGAAATGGCATCCGCTGGCGGCTGCCGCGCTGATCGCGCCATTCCTGCTGCTGGACCTGACTTTTCTGTCGGCCAATCTGCTGAAGGTCTTCGAGGGCGGCTGGGTGCCGCTTGCGCTCGGCGGCATTGTCATGCTGCTGATGTACACATGGCGGCGCGGCAGCAAGTTACTCTACGAGAAATCGCACAAGCAGGAGATTCCGCTTCGCGATCTGATTACGATGCTGGAGAAGAAGCCGCCGCAGCGCGTGCCCGGCACCGCGGTGTTCTTCACCAGCAACCCGGATTTTGCTCCGACAGCGCTGATGCATAGTCTGAAGCACTACAAGGTGCTGCATCAGAAGAACGTCATTCTCACCATCGAGACGGCGCAGACGCCGCGGATCGATCCGGCGGAGCGCTTCCGGTTCGAGGAGATCACGGACGGGTTCGCGCGGGCGACGCTCAGGTTCGGGTTCATGGAATCCCCCAACGTGCCGAAGACGCTGGGGCTGGCCCGTAAATCCGGTTGGCAGTTCGACATCATGTCCACCTCGTTCTTCCTGTCGCGCCGTGCGCTCAAGCCCGCCGCGCATTCGGGGATGCCGCGCTGGCAGGATCATCTGTTCATCTCACTGAGCCGCTCGGCCAACGACGCGACGGACTACTTCCAGATTCCCACTGGCCGCGTGGTGGAGGTGGGGACCCAGATCACGATTTGACCTATCGCATTCCATGGCGGCGCTTGATTTTCTCCCTGTAAAAAGAGAGGTTGAGCGCCGTTCGCGCTTATTTTGGACGCGGTTTCCCGAACGCCAAGGCACATTTTCCGGGACCGCGCGAGTGGAGGTCGATGTGTCGAAAGTTCATGATTTGACGCCGCAGGAGGTTGCCGCCGGGATCGCGCAGGGGCGCTATCTGCTGGTGGACGTGCGCGAGCCGAACGAAGTGGAGGTCGAGGCTTATCCCGATGCGGTGACAGTGCCACTCTCGACCTTCGATCCTGCCGCGATTCCCGATCCGCAGGGCAAGACCGTGGTGTTCGCCTGTCGCTCCGGCAAACGCTCGGTGACGGCATCGCTCGCTGCGCAGGCTGCGGGCAAGCCTTACGACTCTCATCTGGCCGGCGGTATGCTGGCATGGAAGGCCGCGGGCCTGCCGTCCAAGACTGGCGGCTGATTTTCGCATGAACAGGATTTTTGCGGATCTGCCGAACACCATCTTCGACGTGATGTCGCAGGCGGCGCGGGACCTCAACGCGATCAATCTCGGGCAGGGCTTTCCCGACGATCCGGGGCCGCTCGATGTTCGTCAAAAGGCCGCCGACGCGGTTCTGAACGGCTACAATCAGTACCCGTCGATGATGGGCATTCCGGAATTGCGTCAGGCGATCGCAACGCATTACGCGCACTGGCACGGCCTGCAGCTCGACGCCATGAGCGAGGTGATGGTGACGTCCGGCGGCACGGAGGCGCTGACCGGATCGATCCTCGGTCTCGTCGAGCCCGGCGACGAAGTGCTGGTCTTTCAGCCGATGTACGATTCCTATGTGCCGATCATCCGGATGGCCGGGGGAATTCCGAAGTTCCTGCGCCTTGAGCCGCCGCACTGGCGTCTGCCTGAGGAGGCCATTCGCAAGGCGATCACGCCGAAGACGAAGTATGTGATCCTCAACAACCCTCTCAATCCGGCGGCGGTGGTCTATCCGCGCGAAGACCTCGAGATGCTGGGCCGCATCTGTCAGGAGTTCGACCTGATCGCGATTTGCGATGAGGTCTGGGAGCATATTGTTTTCGACGGCCGCAAGCACATTCCGCTGATCTCCATTCCTGGCATGCGTGACCGCACCGTGAAGATCGGGTCTGCCGGAAAGATTTTCGGACTGACGGGGTGGAAGATCGGTTTTGTCTGCGCCGCGCCGCATATTCTGCGTGTGCTCGCCAAGACCCACCAGTTCATCACCTTCACCACCGCGCCGAACCTGCAGGTGGCCGTGGCCTACGGCCTCGGCAAGCCGGACGAATACTTCTTCCAGATGCGCAAGGAACTGGCACGCAGCAGGGACAGGCTCAGCCAAGGCCTTTCAAATCTCGGCTTTCCCGTGCTCGATTCGCAGGGCACATACTTCCTCAATGTCGATCTCGCGCCGCTCGGACTGAACGAGACCGACGAAGCCTTCTGCAAGCGGATCGTCCACGAGCACAAGGTCGCTGCCATTCCGGTGTCGGCGTTCTATGAAGAAAATCACGTGACCTCCGTGGTGCGCTTCTGCTTCTCGAAGAAGGATGAAACGCTCGATACCGCGCTCGAGCGGCTCGCGAACGCCCTGCATCGCTGACATGAGGTTGCCCATGCGCATGCTTTTGAAGAGTGCCGTCCGCGTTGCCGTCGTCGCAGGCTCTCTGACGGCAGGGTTGCAGGCGCATGCGCAGCAGCGCGTCGTGAATTTCTACAACTGGTCGAACTATATGGCGCCCGGCGTCCTGGAACAGTTCACCAAGGAAACCGGCATCAAGGTCACGTACGATACGTTCGATGCCAACGAGACCCTGGAGACGCGCTTACTCGCGGGAAAGTCCGGCTACGACGTCGTGGTGCCGACGGCGTATTTCCTGCAGCGTCAGATCGCGGCGAAGGTATTTCAGAAGCTCGACAAGTCGAAGCTGCCGAACCTCGCCAATGCATGGCCGGAGGTGACCAAGCGTCTCGCAGTCTATGATCCGGGCAATGCGTTTGCCGCCAATTATATGTGGGGCACCACCGGCATCGGTTACAACATCAAGAAAGCGCAGGACGCTCTCGGCCTTGACGCGAAAATTGATGAGGTGATGAATTCCTGGGATGTCGTGTTCAAGCCGGAGAACCTTGCGAAGTTCAAGGACTGCGGCATTCACATGCTGGACTCCGCCGACGATATTCTCCCCGCGGCGCTGAACTATCTTGGCCTCGATCCGAATTCGACCAAGCAGGCCGATCTTGAAAAGGCGGCAGAGCTGGTCGGCAAGGTGCGGCCTGACGTGCGCAAGTTTCATTCGTCGGAATATCTGAGCGCGCTGGCGACCGGCGAAATCTGTCTGGTGGTTGGCTGGTCCGGCGACATCAAGCAGGCGCAGACCCGCGCGGCCGAGGCCAAGAACGGCATCGAGATCGGCTATGCGATTCCGAAAGAAGGCGCGCAGATGTTCTTCGACAATTTCGCCATTCCGGCGGATGCGCAGAACGTCACCGAGGCCCACGAGCTTATCAACTATCTCTATCGTACGGATGTCGCGGCGAAGAATTCGGATTTCCTGTCCTATGCGAACGGCAACCTGGCAAGCCAGAAGCTGATTGCGCCGAAGATCGTCAACGACAAGACAATCTATCCGGACGAGGCGACGATGAGCCACCTGTTCATCATCACGGCGCGCGATCCGGCAACGCAACGCATCATCAACCGGCTGTGGACGCGGGTGAAGATGGGGCGATAATCACCGCCAGCGGCGGTGCAGCCAGAGCCACTGTTCGGGGTGCTCGCGCACCCAGCCTTCGATCACCGATGTGATCGCCTGTGTGGTGCCCTGAATATCGATCTTGCCGTTTACATCGCGCACCGGCTTGATCTCGTCCGAAATCTCGCCGCGGAAACGGCGATTTGACAGGCGAACGACGCGGACGCCATAGATCGGCACATCGACCTGTCGCGCCAGACGCGCGAGCAGGGGATTGGCCTTCGTGGTCCGGCCGAAGAATGTCACGTCGACGCCGCGGTGGAAGTATTGATCGACCAGCATGCCGACATGGGTGCCGGCTTCGAGCGCGTGGGCGAGCTTGACCGGCGCATCATGCGTGGTCGGGATCAGCGTTCCCATATTGACCGCGCGGATCTGCTGGATCGCGCGATCGACGGCCGCGAGGTTCGGACGCCGAAACAGTGCGGCGGACTCCACGCCGAACACCGGCCCGGCGAGCGCGGGCAATTCCCAGTTGGCGAGATGGCTTGCGAAGATCAATGCGCCTTTGCCGTCGTCACGCAGCCGTGCGAATTTCTCTGTCGTGCCGGGCTAAGCTTCGATGCGTCCGGATTCGGTATTGTCGGGATGCAGATCCCAAATGTGATCGAGGTGAGCGAATTCCGCCGCGACGCGGCCGAGATTGTCCCACACGCCCATGAGGATCCGGTCGATCTCCTCGGGCGTCTTCTCGGGAAACGCTGCGGTGAGATTGGCCCGGCCGATCTTATGCTCGCGCAGCAGCGGGCCGATTGTCTTGATGATCGATGCGAAAACGTCGGCAGTCTTGTCCGGATCGAAATAGCGTGTCGCCCGCAACACGCCGACCGCAGTCGCGCCGATGACGGCGTCACTCGCGGGCTTGATCGTGTCGCGGATCGCAGCCCTGGCGCGGAGGAACTGGCGGCGCATCAGAAGGTGACGATGATCTTGCCGAAGACCTGTCGGCTTTCCATGCGCGTGAGCGCCGAAGCGACATTGTCGATCGGAACTTCGGTATCGATGACGGGCTTCATGCCGGCAGCCATCTTGTCGAGGCTTTCGGCAATGTTCTTCATGGTCGCGCCGAACGATCCGAAGATGCGGTACTGCTGCTGGAAAAGCTGCATCAGGTTGATCGTCGTCGTCGGTCCGGAAGTCGAGCCGCAGGTCACAAGCCGTCCGCCGCGCTTCAGGCTGAGCAGCGAGCCGTTGAACGTGTCCGCGCCGGCGTGTTCGAACACGACAGCGACGCCTTTTTTCCTGGTGATCTTGCGCGTCTCGCCCTCGAAGCGGTCCTTGCGATAATTGATGACGTGATCCGCGCCGAGCTTCTTCACGCCCTCGATCTTGGAATCATCGCCGACGGTGGTGATGACTGTACAGCCGATGGCCTTGGCCATCATGATCGCAACGGTGCCGATGCCGGAGCCGCCGGCATGCACGAGTACGGACTCGCCGGGCTGCAGCTTGGCGTTGTCGAATAGCATGTGCTGAACGGTGGAGAATGCGATCGGTGCGCAGGCTGCATCGCGATCCGACACGCCGTCCGGCACCGGAATGACCAGCCGTTCGTTGAGGTTCATCAATTCGCGCGCGAAACCGTCGACATGGAAGCCGAGGATACCGGCCACGTTCTCACAGAGGTTGTCGCGGCCTTCCTGGCAGGCCTTGCAGGTGCCGCAGGTCAGCGCGCCGTACATCACGACCTTCTGGCCCGGCTTGAAGCGGGTTACCCCGCTGCCGAGCGATACGATCTCACCGGAGGCCTCGGCACCCACCACCAGCGGCAGCTTGCGCTTGGCGAAGGCCATGCCGCGATAACCCCAGACGTCGATGTGGTTGAGGGCGACGGCCTTGACGCGGATCTGCACTTCGCCAGCGCCGGGCGGCGAGGGCGGCGGAGCATCCGCAACCACGAGCTGGCGGTCGGCAACAAGGGTAAGCGCGCGCATGAAAGCGTCCTGAAAGGCTCAAATTGCTTATAGATTTGAACGTGGGTATCGCCGGTTCGGCCAGTGGCGTCAACCGTTAGTGAGTGTTCACTTTCCAGAATTCGCGAACCCTGTGCGGCCCGTTAAACGGGCTCGCGAGTCAGGATCAGGGACGCATTCTGGCCGCCGAACCCGAAGGAGTTCGACATCACCGCGGCGACGCGCGCGTCGCGGGCCTTATTGGGGACCACGTCGAACGGGATCGCCGGATCGGGAACATCATAGTTGATGGTTGGTGGAATGCGCTGATGCTCAAGCGTGAGCAGCGAGAACACGGCTTCCACGGCGCCCGCCGCTGACAGGGTATGCCCCACCATCGACTTGTTGGACGAGACCGGAATCTGCTGCGCACGCTCGCCGAACACCGACGAGATGCCGGTATATTCCATCTTGTCGTTCTCGGGTGTGCCGGTGCCGTGAGCGTTGATGTAATCGATCTGGTCGGTGCTCATGCCGGCATCGGACAGCGCGTTCTTCACGCAGCCGATGATAGGCTTGCCGTCGGGGCTCGAGCGGGTGCGGTGGAAGGAATCGGCGAGTTCACCGCAGCCTGCGACGACGCCGAGCACCTTCGCGCCGCGCGCGGTGGCGGATTCGAGACTTTCGAGAACCAGCGCTCCGGCGCCTTCCGCCATGACAAAGCCGTCGCGGTTCTTCGAGAACGGACGCACCGCCGCTTGCGGCGGATCGTTGTTGGTGGACAGCGCAGAGAGCAGGGAGAAGCGGATCAGCGCTTCGGCATTGACCGAACCGTCGGTCGCAACGCACAGCGCCGCATCGGTCTCGCCGCGGCGGATGGCTTCGACGCCGAGCTGGATCGCGGTCGCCCCGGAAGCGCACGCCGTCGAGAGCGAAATCGGAGAACCCTTGGTGCCGAAAGTCTCGGTGAGGTGATCGGCGACGGAGCCGAACAGAAAGCGGCGATGCAGGCCGGTAAAGTGGCCGCTGCCGCTGGCTTTCAGCAGCGCATCATAATCGATGCCGGAGGTCAGCCCCGGGGCGCGGGCGAGTTCGTTGCGCGGCTCCAATTCGAGTTCGATGGGCGCAACTGCGAGAACCAACGGGCCGGGGAAGTCGCCCTTGCTGCCGATGCCTGACTGCGCAACGGCTTCCTCGACGGCGACGTCAGCCAGCCGTTCGGAGAGCACAGTCGACGAGAACGGTTCGACCGGAATGAAGTCGATGGTGCCCGCCATGGTCGTCTTGAGACCATCGGTCGGAAAGCGCGTGATGGTCCGGATGCCGGATTCGCCTGCGGTCAGCTTGGTCCAGTTGTCGGTCTTGCCTGCGCCGAGGGACGTCACGACACCCATGCCGGTGACAACGACGATCGGCCGTCCGAATTTGTCGCGAGTCGCTGTCATCGTGTTTTCCCCGCTTAAACCGCTTCGACCAACGCCATGCCTTCGCCGCGCCAGTGACCGGCCCCGACCACCACAATCTGGGATGGCGGTTTCGCCATTTCAATCTCGACGCCAGTTTTATCGTTCGGCGGGAAGAGGGCTCCGCGGGAAATCGACAGGGCTGCCAGCGCGAGGCCGAGCGGAAACTGCGCTTCCATGACATGGCCGAAGGGTGTGCCGCTCGCGCGCACGGGAAGATCGCGATGCTTCTCAATGAAAGCGCGTTCTTCGCCGGTGACGGGCGCTGCACCGGTTGTTCCGGTGATGATCGCTGCATTCGGGCCGACCGGTCCGAGCTTCGACCAGAGACCATCGAGAGACGTGGTCACGTCGCCCGCGGCCTTGCGCCGCGCATGGTCGGCCACGACCCTGGAAAGTTTCGCGTAAGGCTTCACGCCGCGCGCCTGTGCATGCTCCTTGGATTCGATCACAAGAAACACGCCGCCCGCGCCGAGCGCAAAGCCGTTGTCACGCTCCCACACCGGTGCAAACTTGTTCTTCAGATTGAAATTGCCGAACTCATAGAGCATCAGCATTTCCTTGCGCTCGCTGTTCTGCGCGGCGCCGACCAGTGCGATGTCGCTTTGTCCGGCGGCAATGCGCGCCAGCGCGATGCGCGCGGCATCAACGCCCGCGGCTTCCTCGCCCATGAAGGTGCGGGATGAGCCGGTGACGCCATGCACGATCGACACATTGCCCGCGAGCAGATTGGAAAGCTGCGCCAGAAACAGGGTGGGGCGCAGATCGTTCATCAGCCGTTCGTTCAGCAGCGCAGGCGCGGCATTGCCCTGGATGCTGGCATTGATGACGGCCGAGTCGACGGCGAGATCGCGTTCGCCGCCACCTGCGGCAACGATCATGTCGGTGCGGGAGAGAATGTCGGAGTTGCCCTTGATGCCTGCGGAGTCGAGCGCGAGCCCCGCGGCATAGGTGCCGATGCGCTGCCAGGCTTCCATCTGGCGCTGGTCGCCCTTCTTTGGGATCTGCGCGTCGAAGGTCAGCTTGGTCATCGGATGAACGACGTGAGGCGCGAACGTCGTTTCATCGACGTTGACCGTCTTGCTGTTCAACGCATCCCAATGCGAATCGAGACCTTCGCCGAGCGAAGTGGCGAGGCCGATGCCGGTGATCCAGGCTTCGCGGCCGATCGAGGAAGGATGTTCAGCCGAGGTATCAGCCATGGGCAATCGCCTGTTGGGGGAAGCCGATGATTTTCGCCATCGCCTCCATGTGGCCGCGCAAGTCGGCGTTCGGAAACGGCGTGTGGCGGAAGGTCAGCGTTGCGTTGCACTTCAGCTTGCCGTCGACACGGACCTTGGCTTCGGTCACGGCGAAGCCGGAGCCGTCATGCACCACGCTTGCGTCGATGGTCAGCAATTCGCCCGGGGTGACGAAGTCGCGCATCTTGGCTTCCTTGACGCTTGCCAGAAACGGCATCCGCTCGAACTTGAGAAGCGCGATCAGAAGCCAGCCGGATGTCTGCGCCATGGCCTCGGTCAGCAGCACGCCCGGCATCAGCGGGTAGCCGGGAAAGTGCCCCTCGAAGATCGTACTGGTGAGGGGCACCTGTGCTTCGACCGCGATCGTCCGCTGGCCGACATCGAGGTCGGTAATACGGTCGATCATCTGGAAGTATTCGAGACGCATGGCCGGGCGTCAGGCGCCCTTGGCGGCGACCAGTTCGTCGATGCGCGCGCTGAGGTTCTTCAGAACAAAATACTGCTCGGTGGTCGCCTTGCCGTCGTTGACCTCCTGGGTCCACTTCTCCAGCGGCAGCTTGATGCCGAACGCCTTGTCGATGGCGAAGGCGATGTCGAGGAAGTCGAGGCTGTCGATCCCCAGATCGTCGATGGCGTGGCTTTCCGGGGTGATCGTGTCGCGGGGAATGTCGCAGGTTTCCGCAATGATCGTGGCGACCTGATCGAATGTAGTCGACATGCTAAGCCTTTGATATTTTTGAGGTAAGCGCCAATAAGGCACGGATGCGGGGTGGAACCGTGCCGCGACCCCTCAGGACAGGTTGGATTCCCGTATATCGGAGCGATGCCCTGAGTTCAATGGCGCAGCGGTCCGGCCTGTGAAGCCGCTTTTTGGCGCTAATTGTGGCGAATCGCGTCGGTTGTCTGCGCCGAAATATGCCCGCAGTCCCGGCCACCCATCAGGACGCAATCCTGGGTGTTCCGAAGGTCGGCGAGGGTCATCGCAAGCCAGATCCCGATGCCGGTCAAGGCGGCCGTGAAGGCGATTGCCGCGACGTTCGTAATCATCCGCTGGCGGTATTCATCGGGACTTTCGCCCCCGTGCTCAAATCGGGACAGGTCAGGCGCGAGTTTGCCGGGCCTGCCGATTGGAGGCCGGGTGTGCGTCCGCGGACGAAATTTAAGAACGCGGTGGTCGCCGTCGGTCATGAAAGGCAGTCCCCAATCACGGAGCGCATATTAGTCCCGTGGACGCATATGTCCCATCGAAAGACGATATTCCCGTGGTGCCGAAAAGCATAGGCGGAACCTTGTCCAGCCGAATCACCACGGAGCTGTGTGGCGCATAGGACCATCGCTTGATGTCTTGAAAGTGATGCGGGAGGCCTCATCGTGCGTCTGCGCCTTGGATTAAAGTGTCGGTATTGCCCACGGAGCTTTTGATAATGGCGAACAAACGTGAACCGGTTCTGACACCCGTTTCCATTCTTTCGCTGCGGCCGACGCAGATGACGGTCGGCATGAGGGAGGTCAAGGAAAAGCGCACCCGCTGGCGCGAACATAAGGACAAGAAGAAAGCGGAACTGCTCGGCAGGCACATGATCCCCGTCGTGGTCGGTCCCGACAGGAAAAACTATGTCATCGACCACCATCACCTCGCTCGCGCGCTGCATGAAGAGGGCGAGAAGAATGTGCTGGTGTCCGTCGTGGCGGACCTGACAATGGTGGACAAAAAGGCGTTCTGGGTCGTGCTCGACAACCATCGCTGGGTCTATCCTTACGACGCCAAGGGCGAGCGCCGCCATTACGATGAATTGCCGAAAGACGTGACCGGCCTCAAGGACGATCCGTTCCGTAGCCTGGCCGGAGAATTGCGCCGCGCCGGTGGCTTCGCCAAGGACACGACGCCGTTCAGCGAATTCCTGTGGGCGGATTTTCTGCGGCGGCGGATGTCGCGGAAGGTTGTCGAGAAGGACTTTGAAAGAGCGATCGAGCAGGCGCTATCACTCGGCAAAAGCAAGGACGCAATCTATTTGCCCGGCTGGTGCGGCCCGGCGGCCGACGATTAGTCCGGCTGTGCCTCGTCCGGCTTGCCGCCGAACAGGCGATGCAGCATCCGCTCGACCGGACCGCCGACCATCAGCAACAGGAGCGCAATCGCAAGTGCGATGCCGACCAGCCGCCAGTGGCCAAGGCCGCAGACAACGCCGACGCAGGCGGTGAACCATACGCAGGCGGCGCTGGTCAGGCCTTTGACCTTGTGCTGGTCGGCATGAACGATGACGCCAGCGCCGAGAAAGCCGATGCCGGTGAGAATACCCTGGACAACGCGGCTGCTTGCGTCCGACAACTGGCCGGCTTCAATCGCGGCGGGACTGGCGATCAGCACGACCAGCGAGGTGGCCAAGCCGACGAGACCGAGCGTGCGCAGGCCGATAGGCTTGCCGTGCAGATCACGGTTGAGGCCGATGGCGCCCGAGGCGAGCGTCGCTACGCCGAGCCGCAAGACGATGTCCCACCATTCGAGCAAGTCGCGATCTCCGCAGGGCTGGCGCGTTATGATTTCGGCACGCGTCCCATCATATAGAACTCATCGTTCGGGCGCATCTCGGTGAGGCTGGCCATCCGATTGGACAGCGCGAAGAACGCCGCGATCGCGGCGATGTCCCAGATGTCGTCGTCGCTGAAGCCATGACCGTGCAGGATCTCGAAGTCCTGTGCGGAGGTCTTTTGTGCTTCGAGGCCAACCTTGACCGCGAAATCGAGCATCGCGCGCTGCCGCGGCGTGATGTCGGCCTTGCGGTAGTTGTTGGCGATCTGGTCCGCAATCAGCGGATTTTTCGCACGGATGCGTAGCACCGCGCCATGCGACACGACGCAATAGTGGCACTGGTTGGCGGCGCTGGTCGCAACCACGATCATCTCGCGCTCGGCCTTGGTCAAGCCGCCGTCCTTTTCCATCACCGCGTCGTTGTAGGCAAAGAACGCGCGGAATTCGTCTGGCCGGTAGGCCAGGGCAAGAAACACGTTGGGCACGAAGCCGGATTTTTCCTGAACGGCGAGAATTCGCTCGCGAATGTCGTCCGGGAGGGAGTTCAGGGCGGGAACGGGAAAGCGGCTGATGGGGGCTGCGGTCATGCTCATGGTCCGGTGCGGAAAAGAATTCTCCGAACCATAGATGACGCCGCCGCCAGTGCAAGACGCGTTGGGAGTGCGCGCGATTTTACCGCGCGATCAGCGCAGCGGCTTTTTCAGCAGCGAGAACCGGTCGGGGTCGAGACCGAGGGAAGGTTGCAGCATTGGCGCTTCCGGCATGCGCGGCACAGGGCGATCGAGCGGGGTGCGATCGAAGACAGGATCGTTCGGCGTCTCGCGCTGGGACGTCGCGCCACGCCAGCGCTCCAGCACCGAACTGACGAAGTTCATGTCATGGCCGCCGAGCGTCGATGGCGTCGTTGCGATCGTCGCTTCGCTGCGCGGCAATTGATGCACCGGCACTTCCTTGAAGCGCAGCCGTGTCGGCAGCGCCACGCCTTCACCGAACGCGAGAACTTCGCGCGTGCCCAATGACGGCACGAACGACAGCAGGTTCGCGGCGGCGTCGGAGACCGCGGAGCGCAGCAGCATCTGGTCGCGCTCGTTGGCAAGACGCATCGCGAACAGCGTGTTGCACTGGGAAATGATCGTCGCATCGAGTTCGGCCGGACGCTGTGTCACCAGCGCCAGGTACACGCCATACTTGCGGCCTTCCTTGGCGATGCGCGACACTGCCTTGCGCGTCGGACCGAAGCCGACGCCACGGTCCGCGGAGGCGTAGCGGTGCGCTTCCTCGCAAACGAAAAGCATTGGGGACGCGCCGTCGCTCCACAGTCCGAAATCGAATGCCATGCGGCAGAGCACGGACACCACGGAGTCCACGACCTCGGCCGGAAAACCGGCGAGTTGCATCACCGTCATCGGCCGGCCATTCGCAGGCAGCCGGAACAGATGGCTGACAACCTCCGCCATGGTATCGCCGCCGACATTAGCGTTCTCGAACATGAAGGCGTAGCGCGGATCGTTTTTCACGGTCTCGATGCGCGTGATCAGCTTGTGATAGACGATACGCGAAGAGCGGTTTTCCAGCTTGCCCATGCGTTCGTCGATCAGGGAGATCAGATCGACCAGCCGGTAGGGGACCGGCGTGTCCGCCGTGTAGCCGACGGTTTTCACATCGATGCGCTTGAGGCCGACGCGATCCGTGTTCTGGTATTGCGTATAGGTCGCCTTGGCGATCGGAATGAGTTCGATCAGAACTTCCAGTTCTTCCGAGACACCCGGCCGGCCGCCGAAGATCACATCGACGAATTCCTCGAAATTGAAAAGCCAGAACGGCAACTTCAAATTGCGCGGATTGAGGACGAGCGCCTTGTCGCCGAAGCAGCGGCCATATTCGTTGTGAACGTCGAGCAGGAAGACGCGAAGATCGGGCCGCACGCGCAGGATTTCGTTGAGCAGCAGGGAGACGCCGCTCGATTTGCCGACGCCGGTGGAGCCCAGCACGGCGAAGTGCTTGCTCAGCATGTCTTCGACATCGACATAGGCGGTGACGGACGGGTCCTGCTGCAGCGTGCCGACATTGATCTGTTCGGCCTTGGACGGCGCATAGACCGTCCGCAGCTGCTGGTTGGTCAGAACGTCCACGACATCGCCGATGGTCGGATAACTGGTCACGCCGCGCTGGAAACGGCCGGTGGGGCCGAGTCCGATTTCACCCAGAAGATCGACCGATGCGACCGCGAAATAGCTATCGGTGGACTGCACGTTCTCGCGGGTAACTTCCGTGATCATCGCGACAATGATGGTCGTCGCCGTCCGAATGCCGAAGAACTGTCCGACAGTGGCCCGCACATTGGAGTCGTTGATCTGGCTCGTGGTCATAAGTCCGATGCGGGCTTGGGAGCCGCGAACCGAAATGACGCGTCCGAGCGCTGGCGGATTTGCAGTGATCATGTAGTCGGCAAGCCTTAAGCGACGTGAATTACTCGATTGTACAAGGGGTTGTTACCAGAACTGTAAACGCGCCGGGTTCGGCGAAGGCGGAGGGAAGGGCGCGGACCGGCCTGAGGGCGGCGCGAATGTGCTAAGACCCCGTTATAAAAGGGGTATTTTTGTATTGAGGAATTCCTGATTAAGTATTTGTTTACTCTATTGAAATCCGCTCGTTTCGAGCGGCGGGAGGGGGGCTCGCCAACCTTTTTATCCTCGGAAGCCTGACTTCATTCACAGCAGGGGTAGACCGCGACCAAACCTCGCTCTATATCCAGCGCACAAATCGATTTGCTGATTTGGATGACGATCCGCCCGATGCTACGCATTGCGCGTCAGATCACACCCGCGATCGATTGGGGAATGGTGTAACGGTAGCACAACAGACTCTGACTCTGTTTGTCTTGGTTCGAATCCAGGTTCCCCAGCCAACCAATCCGACTTTAGAGAATATTCCTCTTAGGCGTCAAAAAGCCCGCTAGATGCGGGCTTTCGATGCTGGCGGAGACTGAGGACAATCACTACGCGGCGGGTGAACCTGTCGAGGCGACTTTATTATGCGTCGCTCGCAGCAAGATCGGCCTTCAGCTTTGATTTCAGGATTTTGCCTGTCGGGCCGATCGGCAGTTCATTGGTCAGAATGATTTTCGCTGGCCGCTTGTAGGCCGTCAGATTCTCTTTGGCCCACGCCTCAAGCTTGGCGATGTCGAGCTGCCGGCCTGCAGTCGGCTGAACGTAGGCGATGACTTCCTCGTTGCCATCCACCGCGCGGCCGACCACGGCCACCAGCGCCACCCCCGGCACCTGCGAGAGCACTGCTTCCACTTCGACCGGATAGACGTTGAATCCGCTGCGGATGATGACATCCTTGGTGCGGCCCACCAGCGACAGGTTGCCTTCGTGGTCCATCGATCCAATGTCGCCAGTGGTGATGAAGCCGTCGGGCCGGCTGACGTCTTCGTTGGCGGAATCGTTCTTGTAATAGCCCAGCATGAGGTTGGGTCCCTTGACCCATATCTCGCCGGGTTCGCCGATCGCGGCGCTATGGCCGCCCTCGCGCATGATGCGGATCTTGATGCCTGGTTGGGGAACGCCGACGGTTCTGCCGACCGTTGCGCCCGGTGAACGTGTGATCGGGGAGATTTCCGTCATGCCGTAGGAGTTGCCGATCTCGAGTCCGAATGCGTTTTCGATCTGCGCCTTCAGCGTCAGATCGAGCGGCATTCCGCCGACGGCGATGAAGCGCAAACGATCCGAGCGAAGAGAGAGCCCGTTGGCCTCCGCATACTCGATCACCCGCGCGAAGATCGTCGGAACGCCCATTACGTAGCTGATGCGGTTTGCATGCAGCGCGGCCACGAAATTGTCCGGGCGGAATTGAGGGACGAGTTCGGTGGTGCCGCCGGCCCAGATCGCGGTGGTCAGCATGGCGCCGAGGCCGATGACGTGGCTGAGGGGAGCGATGTTGTAGAACATGTCGTCGGGCGTGATTTTGCGAAGCTCCGCCATGTTGCCGCCCATGTACATGATGGCCTGATGGCTGAGCCTGACGCCTTTCGGCGCGCCGGTGGTGCCCGAGGAGAACAACAGGATCGCCGTCTGGCGCTCCTTCTCCGGATAGACAGGTTCGGGGCGTGCGTTCTCGTTGGTCGGTGCAAGGGCGACCTTGCCGAAAATGGGATCGTCATGCGCGCTGGCCTGAGCCCGCGTCGCATGATCGGCGGCGGACGATGAGTCGCCAACCGTGTAGACGACAGTGCGGCATCCGCTAAAGACGCGGCATGCGTCGATTTCCCGCGCCGACATCCGCGCATTGATAGGGCTGGCCCATGCGTCGAGAGCGGTCGCTGCGAAAACGAACGTGACTGCCGCGATGGAATTCTCGTTCACGATCATGCCGCGATCGCGGGGGACAACGCCTGCATCCTTCAATATCTGCTTGGCGCGGCCTATCGCCTGCCATAGCTCGGCGTAGGTGATTGTCTTGCTGCCCGAGATCAGCGCGCGCCGGTCGGGATTGGCGTTGGCTTGGCGTTCGACCAGCCCCGTCAGTCGGGACGGCATCGACGCCAGCAGCCGCTCGGCGCTGCCGCCGTCAAATACGTTCTGCGCGGGAGAATTCATCGGATTCGTCTTGATCTCTGGTTTCGCCAATTCACCGCGGCGTATGGCTCATGCGCCTTCGGTCGCGACATGAGCCCTGTTTTCCCAGAACACGACCTTGCGATGCAGGTATTGAAGCATTTCGTTTCCTGCCACACCGATGGCAGCGAGCACAATCACCACCGCGAACATGGTGGCGACATCCATGGTCATGGACGAGGCTTGCAGCAGATTTCCAAGGCCTGCCTTCGAGGCGATGAATTCGCCGACAACCGCGCCGATCAGCGCCATGGCGACACTGATCTGCAGACCGGCGAAGATCGACGAGGCGGCTGCGGGAAGCTTGACGTTCAGCAGGATATTCCATCGTGATGCGCTGAATGCGCGGTACAGGTTCACGATGTCGGGATTGACGGAGCGGATGCCGACCAGCGTGTTGATGAAAACCGGAAAGAAGCAGATCAGCGCGACCAGAACGATTTTGGACGACATGCCGAAGCCGAACCAGACGATGATGAGAGGTGCGAGCGCGACCTTAGGCATCGACTGGAGTGCGACGATATACGGCATCAGGGCACGCTCGATGAGCGGAATCTCGGCGAGGAGAGCGCCGATCACGACGGCGAGGAAGCAGCCGAGAAGATACCCGACGACCACAGCGTAAAGCGTCGCCGCGATGTGCGGATAAAAGGTGCCGTTCACCAGTCCATCGAAGAGCGCCGCGCCGACGGAAAGTGGCGCGGGAACGAGATAAGCGGGCACCTTGAAGAAGCGGACCGACAGGTCCCACAACAGGAGCGTCGCAATGAAGAAAGCAACAGAGATGCTGACTTCAACCCAGCGAAATCTCATCATGCGATCCTCGTGGATGGTGCGGTGTTTGATTTGAACAAGGCCCTGAGGTGCGTTGCGTATTCGCCGAACATCGATTGCCCCATGGTTTCGACATCCCGAACGCGGGGGAGGTCGATCTTGATATCGTCGATGACGCGGCCAGGGCGAGGCGAGAGCGTGAGAACGCGGTCCGAGAGATAGACAGCTTCGGGAATTGAATGGGGGATGAACAGGACGGATATCCCGGTGGGCATCCAGATCGGCTGCAACTCATCCATCATGAATTCACGCGACATCGCGTCGAGCGCTGCGAACGGCTCGTCCATCAACAGCATCGCCGGATCGTGAATAAGGCCGCGTGCAATGCCGACACGTTGCTGCATTCCGCCCGACAGTTCGTAAGGGTAGTGATTGATAAAGTCGCCCAGGCCGACAAGCCGCAAAAGATCATGCGCGCGGTCCTTGTACTCGTGAACAGGCATGCGCATGGCGCGGATAGGGACGAGAACGTTCTCAAGTACCGTTTTCCATGGAAGGAGCGTCGGCTGCTGAAAGACGATGCCAATATCCGGTCGTGGCTCCTTGACCTCGACGTCAGCCAGAACCACGTTTCCGGATGTCGGGCGCAGCAGGCCGGACACGATTTTGAGCAAGGTCGATTTGCCGCATCCCGACGGTCCAAGGATGGAAACAAACTCGCCCTTCCGTATTGAAAATGTCAGGTCGCGAATGGCAGTGATCGGGCCGCGGGTCGAATTGTAGACCAGATTCATCTGGTTGATTGAGAGCACGGGATTCGGTGAATCTCCATGCGCTTGCTTTGCTTGATGAGGTTTCAGCATGCGGCTCGACCTTGGATGTCCCCCGAAATATCCACGGCCTCGCGCTCGTGGATCATGGTGTGTTTTCTGGTGCGGGTCTGTGCCCGATGCAGGTTGGTGTGCCGTTCGTCGGCGCGTCCGATCTCAGTATGCATAATTCGCACGACCGTGCAAATAAATTTACTGCGGCCTATTCTCCGCGAAGGGACGTTGCTATCGTTGCGGTTCGGCGCAGGACCGGATATTTAATTGGTGTATGTGAGAGGCGCTCAGAACTGGATTCCCGAAATATGAAAAGCAAATCGAAAGCCGTTGCCGGAAAACGGCCTGGCCGAGTTCAGAGGCGTAAGGACCTGTTGGGTACGGTTTACGAAGTCATTTCGGAATCCGGAATTGACGGCGCCAGCATGCGACAAATTGCCGACCGTGCGGAAGTCAGCACCGGCACAATCAATTACCATTTTGGAAACAAGCAAAAGCTCATCATGGCGGCGCTTCAGGCCGCTTATGAAACTCCGTCGGAAGAGGGGCCTAGCTCTTCGCCATTGGGGCAGCTCAAGGTTTTTGCCTTCAGCCACATTTTCCGATCATCGAACGATCGGTTCTGGCGCTTTTGGGTCAACTATGCCGCTGCCGGTACAAGAAGCACCGAGTTGCGAAAACATCAAAACAGGCGCTTCGAGAAGCAGCTTGGATTCTGGAAGAAACTTATCGACAGCGCGATCGATGCCGGCGAATTGCCGGCGGATATCGACGCGCAGCGTACCTCCGAGAACCTGCTGATTTTCGCGCATGGACTGGTCATGCGCCAGATTTTGCGTCCGGATGCGGAAAATCGCGATCACTGCGAAAGGCTTCTCGAGGAATACTTCGAGGCTCTGGAGCGGGGTAAGTCCAAAGTGAATGAAAAAACTTCGAGGCCGTCGATCCGGGAATTATCCGAAATTCACTGACGCGTCAGCAGCGCAATAATAAAGACCGTCGGCTCCGGGCCGGCGGTTTTTTTGTGTCTTAGATTATTTGCACGATCGTGCGAATTATGATAACCGGTCGGAGATTGCTCGCAACAAGATCAAAGAAAAGATAACCCGCATGTCCCTTGTCCTTCTCGAAAGACCATCTCCCCACGTCGCCGTCGTGCGCTTCAATCGTCCGGATGTGCGCAATGCGCTCAACACGGAAGTGCGCCGCCTTCTGCACGGATACTTCGCCCAACTGGCGGATGATCCTGAGGTCCGTTGCGTTGTTTTGACCGGTAGCGAACAGGCATTCGCCGCCGGGGCGGATATCCAGGAGCAGGCCGGGCGCGACGTCGTCGGCGCGATCGAGGCTTATACGACCCGCGCCGTCATGGATTTCCCGAAGCCGGTCATTGCCGCGGTCAACGGCTTTGCGCTCGGTGGCGGATGCGAATTCGCGATGCAGTGCGACATCATCATCGCAAATGACAAGGCAAAGTTCGGCCAGCCCGAAATCAAGTTGGGTCTGATCCCGGGCGCCGGTGGGACGCAGCGTCTGCCAAGGACGGTCGGAAAATACAACGCGATGTATTTGCTGCTGACCGGTGCGTTCATCAACGCAAACGATGCGCACCGCATGGGTCTGGTCAGCGAGGTAGTACCCGGCAACTGCGAGCCGCGCGCGCTTGAGATCGCGGCGCAGATCGCCACGCTCGCGCCGCTGGCTGCCCAGCAGATCAAGGAAGTCGTGAACGCGGGCCTCGATACGTCGCTTGATGCCGGACTCAAGCTGGAGCGCCGCGGTTACCAGTTGATGTTCGGTACGGCCGACATGCGGGAAGGCGTCAAGGCTTTCAGTGAGAAGCGTGCCGCCACCTTCGCGGGCAAGTAAACGATTGGGGAATTCCAAGGAGAGCAAATGAAAAATCGCGATATTGCAATTATCGGCTATTCCGAAACCAAGATCGAGTTTCGGTCGGGCCGCAGCGTCTACGATCTCGCAGGCGAAGCAATGGCGGGCGCGCTCGCGCACGCTGGAATCGAAAAGTCCGAAATCGACGGCATGGCCGTGTCTTCGAGTTTTGCCGACGCCGGTAACCCGTTTTACGGGCCAATCCTGTCCGGCTATCTCGGACTCGAACTCAACTGGTGTCAGGTCACGGATCTAGGTGGCGCATCTGCAACCGGCAACATTGCCCGCGCAGCAGCGGCCATCAAAGCCGGGCTTTGCGAAACGGTTGTCGTGATTGCTTCCGATCCGCAATCCAGCGAGAACAAGCAGAGCATCGGCGCGTTCCGCGGCGAATTCCAGTACCCGATGGGCATCATGGGCCCTCCGGGCTACTTCGCGCTGATCAGCCAGCGTTATGATCATCAGTACGGACTGGACTCCAGGGCGCTCGGAAAGCTCGCAGTCACGCAGCGCAACCACGCATTGATGAATGACCTTGCCTGCGAGAAGCTTCGCAAGCCCATCACGGTCGAGGACTATCTCGCTTCGCCGATGATTTCGGACCCGATCCGGATGCTCGATTGCGTCATGGTGTGCGACGGCGCCAGCGCCTTCATCGTCACGACCACCGAGCGCGCCAAGAAAATGGGTGCGAAGAAGATGGTTCACCCGATCGGATATGGCGAGCGGGTCAATTACCTGGAAACCAACCCGACGCCGGACATTACCGAAGGCGGCCATCGCGCCGCCGGCAAGCGCGCCTTTGAACGGGCGGGGATGAAGCCGTCGGACATCAAGATGTTCCAGCCCTATGACGACTTCCTCATCGCGATCGTCATGCAGCTCGAACATCTCGGCTTCTGCGAGACCGGGCGCGGCTGTCAGTTCGTTAACGAGCGCGACATGACCTATAAGGGCGATTTGCCGCTGAACACCGGCGGCGGACAAATCTCGGCAGGCCAGGCCGGGCTTGCCGGCGGTGCGCACAATCTTTCCGAAGCCTTGCGCCAGTTGTTTGGCGAAGCCGGCGCACGTCAGGTCAAGGATCATTCCAACGCTATCGTGACGGGCATCGGCTGGATCCCGTATGGACGCAACTGGGGCTCGAGCACCGCATTGATTTTGGAGGCCGCATAATGTCGATCGAATTCGATCCACTCGCAGGACAGCGTCCCGCGCCGATCCAGTTGAACTTCAGCAAGCCGTTCTGGGACGGAGCAAAGGACAAGAAGCTGATGCTTCAGTATTGTCCGAAGTCGGGCAAGTATCAGTTCTATCCGCGGCCCGTCAGTGTCTATTCGGGATCGCGTGATCTCGAATGGCGTGAGGCGAGCGGGAAGGGACGAATCTATTCGTTCTCCCTGTCATATAAGGCGCCGCCGCCTTTCAAGGATGTGAAGCCTTACGTCGTTGCGAGCGTCGAGCTTGAAGAGGGCGTGCGTATCCTGACCAACATCATCAATTGCGATCCGAAAGCGCTCAAGATCGATATGCCTGTTCGTCTTGCGTGGGTCCTTGCGGGGAATACGAACTACCCGGTGTTTGAACCGGCGTAAGCCATTTCCTCAAGGCTGATCGAACCAACAAAAATGCCGCCGACAATCTGTCGGCGGCATTATTGTTAGTGCTTCTGATATCGTTATTTGGTGGCGGCTTTGGCGCGCTTGATCACGTCGGCGCGATCGAACTTGTTGAAGTCGGCCACAAAGCGGTTCGTATAAAGCTTGTCCATCGGCAAATCGGTGACCGAAATCACGCCACCCAGCTTGAGAGATTTGATGACGCCCTGCCATTGGGCGTCGGTAAAGCTTCCCATTAGCGGCTTTTCTCCCGGTCCGAAATACATCAACTTCTTCATGCGGGCTGACAGGATCTTGTGTTCCTTTGCCATGGCCTCATTTTCAGGGCCTTGAGGCTTCTGCGCCGGATAGGCGCGCCAGAATGACTTAATGCATTCTTCCAGGTTGGCGTCGCAGGCGACGATGCTCTTCGCAATGGCGCGTCCAAAACGAGCCACGAATTCAGGCTTGTTCTTTATGAGGTCGTCTCTAACGGCGAATCCGTGGCTCGGATTTCCTTCGAACTCAGCGGGAGGTTTGATCTCGCGCAGTTTGAAGCCGGTGGCCTCAAGGGTCGCATGCATCGTGTCCCAAAGGTTCAGGGCATCGACTTGTCCGGTCGTCATCGCCCGGAATGCAGGACCTCCGCTTCCGACGGTGAAAAACGTGAATTGATTAGGCTGGATGCCGACGGCGCCGAGCGCGGCCTTGGTGACTGGCACGTTACCAAAGGTCGGCCCTGCGATGCCGATTGTCTTGCCTTTGAGATCGGCGAGAGTTTTGATCGGACTTGCTTCAGGAACGACGATTTCCCAGATCGATTGCCGCGTGTAATTGAAGACAAATTTCAGCGGGAGCGGCGTTGCGCCGGGCTGCAGCGCATTGACCACGGTTTCCACGCCAACATAACCGGTATCAAAGCCGCCGGACAGAATCTGCTGAATGACAGGGTAGGTGCCCTGCATCGATACAACCTCGTAATCGAGGTTCTCGTCTTTGAAGAGGCCAAGCTCCTTGCCGAAGGTGAGATGCGCCATGTTGGAGGCGAAGCCAGCCGGCCAGCCGATCTTCACAACGTCAAGGGGCTGAGCGATTGCCGCCGTAGCAG